>JACCDW011093590.1_pt1 | contig 94400 bp, 89 predicted proteins | sample 7449781 | NCBI WGS metagenome assembly JACCDW01 (sample SAMN15323449, study PRJNA562643) | freshwater metagenome | isolation source: river surface water | place: USA:Blue River Watershed | collected 2017-08-18
ACTTGATTGTTGGGTTGGAAGCGATCTCGATAACTGGAACGAGAAGTTCTTCTGCTTCAACAACGTGTGTTGGAACGGAACCACGCTTAGGGATAACAGCAGACTTAACTGCGATATCTCTCTCGTAACGTGGGAGAGCGCCCTGTGGGAGCTCATCAACCATCAAAAGTTTGCGGCCAATAGCCTGGTACATGAGGGAAGTCTTGATTGGTTCAACCATTGCCTGTGCAAGTGCAACACGGCCTTCGGCTGTTTCAAGAGCTGCAGCGATTACGGCTTCCTTCTGCTCATTTACGCTTTTTGCGTTCTTAACAATACTCATTTTTAATTATTCTCCTTAAGATTTGGATCGTAATCACCTATTAAAGAAGGGTGATGTACCAAAGTCCTGCTGCTGAATCGTATCTGTCGAGCTTTGCGACGACTGCACCCTGGTTGGTTGCGGAGCTCTGAACCTTGACAAGCTTACCAGCATTTGAGCCAGCGCCGTAGGTTAAGAGGTCATTGATTGCCCATGATGTGTAAGCACTGTCTGCAACAGAGGATGTGCTTGCGTCGTTGGTTTGGAAGTTTGCAACCTGGTCGGTTACGAACTGGCCTGGAGCCTGGTAAACACCAACGCCACGGCGTGGACCCTGGTAGCCAGTGGAACCACTTGTGAGGTCTGTAGGACCGGTAACGGTCTCATCGAATGCAGCGTTGTCTGCGAGACCACGCTTGATACCAACAAACCAGCCATTGTTTGCAGCCTGAACTACACCAGAGCCGTCAACGTAAGTTGAACCAACTGGGTCAGCCTGGATGAAAGTAACGCCTGTAGCTGCTTTGTCGTCAGCTGAAAGACCAACGATTGCTGCAACGGATTGGTGTGCTGTGGTAGCACGGTTTGCCTTAACAACTAAACCATCAGTGCCTCTTGCGAGAACCATACCAGCATAGAATACTGTGTCCTTAGCAACTGAGTAGTTGAATGGGAATACATTAATAAGTTCTTTAATTGCCATTTCTGGATTTCCTCCTAAAGGATTAAAACAAAATTACCTAACTAAACGATGTAAATTAACCTTCGAATTCTGGCTTGGAGAAAATATTCTTCAAAGCCTGTTGAAGATCTGTCGAAACATTGTTTGTTGAACCTGCATAACCAGGGATTGTTGCCACGCCCTGCGCCGATGCTGTGCGGAGATTCTTCTCTGCATGAGCGGACACAACGCGCTGCTCTGCACTCTGAGATACTCTCAACATTTGAGCACCAGATGCAAGCATTGCCTTGACGGTCAAGCCGTCATTTAACCACAAATCTACATTTGCTTCAACTTCATCAGCTGAAATTAAACCTGCAAGGCAGAGTTTTGTGGATACGCCATAAGCGGTCTTTAAACGAGCTCTGAAAACTTCAGCTTCCTTAGCCATGGATTCCCACTTAGCATCAACAGTAGCTGCTTCGTCTTCCATGCCTTCCTTGTCATCTTCATCTTCTTCTGCAATGGCAATATTCTCAATGTTTGCCATCTTAGCCAAAGTATCGATCTTGGAAGCGCTGATTTGGCGGTAAAGATCCAAGCCTTCTGCAAAAGTAAGGTTGGAAATAACATCTTCTTCTACACCAGCTGTCTTAAGCTCATTGTAAAGAAATTCTTCAGCCTGATCTTCATCGGAAAGATCAGATGCGATAACAACATTTGAGCGGCTGAGATTTTCTGTTTGTGTTGGAACTTCAAAATTGCCAAATTCTGGCAAAATACCCTGTGAAGGAGTTCCGCTAAATAAATCAAAATTAGCCTCATACATTGCTGAGTCTTCTACATTGCCATCTTTCTTGACAACATTTAACTCATTCTTGAGACCAAGGTGCTCTGGATTAAGAGTTGGGACGTCTTGCTTTGCAAAGCTTGGGTTTTGGTCACGGAGGCTGTTACCTTCGCTGCTTTGCATAGTCATCTTGTCGTACTTGCCTTCATTGCTGTACTGAGCATCTGCAGCATACTCAAAATCGGATGCAGTGCGTGTGTTTGCAAGAGAGGCAAGAATAGCTTCGCGCTGTTCGCGGGCAGTTCTATTCATGTTCTGTACCTTCCTGTTCGCTGTTGCAGGCATTTTGTCTGCGTTATCAGCGGGTAATTCTTCTGATTCGTCGGAAGTTGAATCTTCCTCTAAGTTGTCTTCTGCAACTGCACCATCACCGAAAACTTCGGCCATAGCCTTTTCGAGAGCTTGCTGGAATTCATCTACTTTATCAGCAGGTACTTCCACTTCGAGAGTCGCAACGTTGTCATCTACTTCGCCACTATCTTCCATGCCATTGTCTTCCTGAACTTCATCCTCATCGGATTCAGCCATATCATCATCATGGTCGGCATCTATATCTTTTGCGAAGTCGGCAGTCATTTGTGTGCCATGCTCGTCTGATCCCATAAACTCGCTAGGATCGATCCCCTCAGCCTCAAGTGCAGAAGGCATCATTGATTCACGATATGCAGCCGCTACGATTCTTGCTGAAGATTCATCAAGACCTGCTGTTTTGACTAAGTCATTTACACAGGCTTTCATGTCTTCTGCATCTTCTACACGGATTTCTGCAATTCTCATTGCGCGTTTAAGAGCTTGACGTTGGGCGGTATCATTATTTAAAGCCATAGTGTCTGCTCCCTTCTCTAATCTATTTCTGTAAATTATTCCATTTACCTGCTTATTTTTTTAAAAAAGTTATTGCAGTTTAAATTGCAATCCAGTAAATGTACTGAATTTATCATTAATAAACATAACAGATTAAGAAAATTTATACAATAAACAAGAATAAAAGGGGGTCAAAAAGCCCCCTTTTATTTATTTAATTGTTAGACAATCTTGTCGATACTTACAGAAACCTTGGTCTTGTCATCGGAGCTTGCATGAACTCTTGGGATGTAAACCTCACCACAGCTGTAGCAGAATCTATGATCCTGTACCTTCTTGGCTTGACGATTTCCGCAGGATGGACAAATGTGTCCTACTGGGAGTGTTGCTGCTGTTGTTGGATTGAAATCAGCAGAAGCTGCTCTGATAAAGACCTCTGGGTCTTGCTTCCAGGATAATCTAACCATGATTGGCATAGAGCTTGCCATGGCAGGAGCGCCTGGCATACCTGGTGCTGCAGGTGCAGCTGGCTCTGGAGCTGGTGCAGTAGCAGCACCCAATCCCATTTCGCCACCAAGTGGTGCTTCAACTGGTGCCTCAACAGCAGGTGCTTCAGCAGCAGGTGCTGCGTCCCCAGACTCAACTTCGGTATCGCTACCTGGGTTGATAGTGATCTGGTAGCTGATGGTCATGTCTGTTCCACAGCTGTTACAATGACCCTTGCCATCTGCAAGATCAACATCTTTACCACCGCAGGAAGGACAGATGCTACCAATAGGAAGCTTCTTGCCTGGTTCTGGCAAATCATCAGTGTCAACATCAGCAGCACCAGCATCGGCGTCTGCCATAGGCTGTGTTAATGCACTGAGGCCTGGTCCACCTGCCAAATTTGCACCTGCAGCAGCAGGAGCTGGTGCCATTGGAGCGCCCATTCCTGGGACAGCTTGTGCAAATCTTGCAATGATTTCTTTTCTCTTGGCTTGGCGAAGAGCCTTAGCTGAAGCTGTTGCAATAACACCCTCATCTTCAACTTGTTGGCCAACAGGACCAAGATTTTCACCACCTTCAAGTACTTCTGTACCCATGCTTGCTGGCATTTCTTCAGCTGGCATTTCAGGTGTGAAAGTTTTTGTAAATCTTGATGTAACAGAAGCGTTGATGTAACCATCTGCAGAAACGCTAACTTCATTCAATGAGAATGTATTAGGGTCTACTGTGTAGCCAGCACTTGATAAGAGTTGCATAGCCTTATCACGGAACTGTGCTTCAAAATCTTCGCTTGAAGGATCAATACCGCCAAGGTCCTCAACTGTACAATTGATTCTCTTAGTTACAATCTTCTCATCAACGATCTGTACCTTTGCAGTCTTGACCAATTTGGCTACAAGATTCTCTGCAACCTTAGGATTCTGAGTTGTAAGACTAGCAGCTTCTGCAATAGCCTTTGAAGAATGCCCAAATTCCATGCCATAGTCAGCCATCCAGCCAATGATATTCTCTGTTACATCGTTTGCAGAAGCAAGTCTTGTCGATCCAAAGAATTCTTTTCTAGCTCTTGCTGCCAAACGATCAGCAGTTGCCTTGTCTGACTTAGCAAACTCAACTCTAGCAATAAGATCGTCTGTGTCAATTGAAGAAATAGCATCAACAACTTCGGCAGGAGTAATCATAGCATCTTCAACAGACGCTGCGAAAGCCATAAGAGTTGTCTTCAAATGCTCTCTGCTAACTTCATCATCGCTTCCAACAGAAGCCAATGCAGCCTTAAGAAGATCAGTTCTAGAAGCCTTGATAGAAGAGACTGTAGGAACAATGTTTGAATTTTTTACAAGTTCTGCAGCAGAAGCTGTGACTGTATTAACAACAGTCTCGTAATTTGACTTTGCAGAAGACAAAACGGCACGAACATCACTTGCTGAAACTTCCTTACCAGTTACTTTGCCTAATTCATTGTAGATTGCTGCAACTGGAGAAAGAACAGAAGACTTGTTGTGGAAAGACTTGCGGGAAGCGATAACTTCTCTTCTCTTGGAACCAAGTTGTGCTAACTTGACGAGATGAGCAAATTCTTTCTTGCTTGCTAATACGATAGCAGCATCAACGATTTCTTCAGGAGTTACTTGTGATGCAACAACAGCGTTTGCAAGTGCATTTAAAGCAACCTTAACAACAGTACCTGCAGAAGCAGCAGAGTGCTCTTTTTGAACTGAAGTCAATTGCTCTTCAATAACTTCTTCAGGATTGCCAAATCTAGCATCCTCAAGCAAAGCTTCTTTAACATCGTCATCTGTCAAGTTTCTGCCGTAAAGACCAGCTTCGTTCTCGATGAGATCTTCCATAACTTCAAGCTTGTCAGCATTAACTTCGCCACCAACACCAGCAATTTCTTCAGCCTGTGACTTCTCACCAGCAGGATTGCTTCTCTTGTATCTTTCAGCAGCAGCACTGCCAAGAAGTTCTTCAATAACTGTGTCATAAGAACCCTTGTGCATTGGCTCAAGAGCCTCTTCTAAAATGGTTTCTCTGTTTTCAGGGTGCCAATTTGAAGTAACACTTCTGCCATTGATCTTTGCTGCACTAACAGCACGGCTGAAATCTGACAAGAATTCAGCAGCTACTTCAATACCGTTGCCAGAAGCAATTGCTTCAAGATGCATGTCACTAATGTTAGGTTCCCAAGCAATTCTAGTATTGTTGTGGTAAGCCTCAACATCACCCTTGGAAGAAATGACAATCTTGTTGCCCATTTTATCTTCCAATTCGAACTTTTCAGTAGCCTTGGCAGCTTGCTTTAATCTGCGCTGTTGGGTGAATTTTTCCCAAATGCTCATGTTTTTATTTCCTCCCGACACCTTATTTGTAGGTGAATTAGTTTTAATCGGCTGATTGTTATTTGCCGCGCGAACACTAGCGACTTGACCAGGTGCGGCGACCCCAAGTGCAGAGGCAAGATTCTCAAGAGCCTTGCCAAAATTCTCTCTCTTATTACCACGTACTCTAGTAGAAGCAGTTGCAACTCTACTAACTTCCTCGCCAGTGTGTGACCAAACGATCATTTTGGAAGAATTGTTAGAAGCTACTGCGCCACCGCCAATGCTTTGTTGCATCTCTTGTGGTAAAACAAATGCTTGGTTTTGGGTCATAACCTGACCTACATTACCAGCTGGTGAATAACTTTGTTGTGCTGTTTGTGGTGCAGCAGCTGCAGCCTGTGGTTGCTCAGCTAATTGGCCCTGATTAATAGGGGCTTGTTGCTGACCACCAGCATCAACACCATCGTCAATCAAATCTTGCATGGTTGCCTGTAAATCAGCCATGGATTTAGAAATTTTAGAAACGTGTGCTAAATCTACATTATCTTTTCTTGCAAACATGTTGATAATAGAAACTTCCAAGAAGTTTAATGCAAGATTGAGCATGTCTAAAATGTTTAAGCCTGAAGCAGGATCAATTCCTAAATACTTAAGAATGTTTGAAACTGTTGCATTCTGACCACCACCATCACCTGCTAAAAGCGGACCACCAACTAATGTCTGGGCTACTCTTAATGCAGACTGTGTAGCAGCACTGATTTGTCTTAAATCATTTTCATACTCTTTACGATCAACAACCGTCGAAGGAATACTACTTGCAGCAAGCATCACATTGCTATGAAGGTCACTTGCTTTCTTTTCCAAGGTTACAGCCTTGGTTAGAATGTCATCCTTGTCGTAAATTTCTTCAATCTCACAAGTTGGGAAAGCACCATCTCCAACAACTGACAATTCAATAAATTTGAGGCCCATGTTTTTCTCATAAACCTTTTTGCCATTTTTGGGATTGATCTTACCCTTAAATTTCTTTAAGTGTTCGCAGTAATCACGTTCTGTGACAGCAATATTGCCACACTCAGAACATTCTCCGCTCTCAACTTGGCATCCCATGGAAACATCATGCATGTAACCAACACGAATACCTCTTGCAATATCTGGATATGCCGACTCGTCTACATAAAATACAGTATAAACACAATTCTCACTATCATCCCATTCAGCATGGACAACCATACCCTTGGCTTCAAGAACGTCATCATTTTTATGATTTGCATAGATAGGAACACCCTCAAAAGTCTTGTAGGCTGGCCCCTTTGTTTTAACTTTCTTACCATCTGAATCTGATTGAATAATATCAACTTCTTTTAGAAGTTCAGATTTAGCAAAATAGTCTCCATTTGCATTGACAGTATCTGCATCAATTGCTCTAGCGCGAACCCAGAGAAGTTTCTCATCTCTTAGTTCATTCATAATCTTGATTACATCTGTGTCTTTGTATTTTTCCAAAACGTCATCGACTTCAGCGTAGAGTGACTGTAACCCATCCTTAGCAGCCTCCCTAATTGTTGAGGCAATGCGAAGGTTGGAATTTTTTATTTCATTGCGGTCTGTTGTATTTAAAAATGAATTTAAATTAATAAGACCTCCTGAAACGCCTTGTTTTATCATATGGCTTCCTCTGTAGCGCTTGAATTAGAATTTTTTTGAAAAAATCAAAAATTAAACTCTAATAAAACTATTTAGCTTATTTTTATTAGAGTCCTGCGTTTTTCAAAATTTATACTTAAGATTGTACAAAAAAGCCCTCTGTTTTAGAGGGCTTTTAATTTAGCTTGCTAGTTGTTTAATTGCGTTGAAAACCACTTGCACAACTTCGTGTTGTTTGTTGTCCAGTTCCTCTTCTGTAAATCTAAGAACTGTCCATCCTTGTGAGGCTAATTCCATGTCTCTTCGCCTATCTTTGTCAATGTCCGTTGGATTTGCGTGGAATTTTCTAGAATCGGCTTCTATTCCAAGCTTTATATCAGGAATAGCTGCATCTAATTGATATTTATTATTGGGGCCAGCTTGATACTGGGCATAAATAGCAAATGGAATGTTTTGTGCAAGTATTAAATTGTAAAGTTTTTGTTCCCAGCTAGTAAATAACTGAATTGATTGAGATGGATATTTCTTCTTCGCAGTAATAATCTTGCCTTCGCTGACTAATCCTTGATATTCATTGACTGCATAAGCATTAATAGGCCATGTAAATACTGTGAATCCTGGACCTGGTTCAATTAGAGCAATCATTTCCTCGGGCATTTCTGGAAGTGGACCAACTAAGCCTCTGCCAGTAACTTTGAATTCATGTTGTAAGAAATCTTTGTGTGCTGCAGATTTTATTCTTGCACTTGCAATTCTGGTATTAGCTCGCTCGTCATAAACTTCAGACTGCTCATCATAGATTTGTTTAATCAAGGTAGATGCTAATCTGTATGCTTCCGCAGGATTTTCAACAGATGCCAAGGCTGGTAAGCCAGCTGGAGCACCTAAACCAGCTGGAGCCGGTAAAGCGCCTGGAGAAGGTGGCATACCCATGCCATCAAGGCCCATGCCTGCTGGAGCTCCATACCCCATTCCAGATACACTGCCTAATCCAGCAATGGTATTAGGTGTGACAACATTTGCCGCTTGTTCAAATCTAAGTCTTTCAACTTCTTGATCAAAATCAATATTGAAATATTCATACATCGTTTGAGCAGAAATTTTACCATTTTTAAACAAGTCTGCTAGAACTTGAATGACACCGGTATTATCTCTTAATTGTGTGTCGTCCCATTTGATTGAAGGATAAATAAATTCATCTTCGCCTCTGTCGCCCTTGGTTGTAAAACCATTCCACATCGCAACTTGGCGGAAAATTCTTTCTTCAATCCAATAGGCAACTTGATTTCTAATCTGGTCTAGTCTTTTGTTTAAAGCCAACAAACCAACTTGTGCATTAGAATAAGAGGGGCCATCACCATTAATAATAGCCTTGTTTAATGAGAGGGCATTAATAAATTCTGTTTCAATGCCTTCCATCTCATTGGTAATTGGAAGAATTTTGCTGTTTGCACCGACAAAGTCAAAATCAACAGCATGGTGAGTAACAATAGTAAGAAGCGGGTCCATTGCAACATTTGCAAGCTCTTCTTGCATTGTTTCAAGATCTTCTTCACTGGCAGGGCGGTTATCATTACCAATTTTTACCATCTTGATTGGTAAAATATGTCTTTCAGCTATAAGCCATTGGGCTGTTCTAAGTTTGTCTTTATAGGCATAAACACCCATAAGTCTCTTGAGAATAGATGTTCCATAAGGCGCAAATGCAGAAGAGCCATGCTTGAGATGCCAAACAGCCTCATTTGAAAGCTTAATTGGTTGTCCTTGAAGGATGATTGGTCTTAATGCCTCTGGAATAGCATTATATTGTTCTGCTGGCTGTTGCTCTCTTACAATTCTTACCAAATTTTCATCTGGAGTATAAAAATAAGAAGCTGGCATGTCACCAAAGCCAGGTGTGATTTCAATGTAGTCGGGATTTAAAATATCAATGTGGCTGATAGTTCCACCTTCGTGATCACATTGATTGCCCTTAGCATCAGTTCCTAGGCCTTCACATTTTGGACAAGAAATTGTAGCAAATAAAATGACATCACCATGCAAATAATAATGGTGAGCAATTTGAGGCATTAAACTTACAAGATTTAATTTTTTTGAAAGTTTTTCAAAGTAACCTTTGACGTAAGGTGACCCACATTCAATTTTAAATCCAGCCAAGGGGAAATCTGAATAAAAGTCAATACCAGCAGCAACGATAGGTTCATTATCATAAATCCATTGGGCCCAAGTATAAACTTCTTTTCTATTAGTTGGTACTTGAAAAGCCTGGGGCTGAGTAAAAGGTGTGTAGAAGTTTGGAGAAGTGTAAGTTGTATTTACTTGAGCAGTTCTCATTGCTTGTCTAGCTCTTGAATCCATAAGATTCATAGATCTAGCGCCAGGTAAAGACCTACCTGATTTTTCAGAAGGCATCATTCCAGAGACTTCTCTGCCTGTAACTTCAGCTGTTGCTCTTCTTAAAACACTTGTAAGTGTTGGTATATTCTCTTTACCTTTTGGCACAATGAAACCCTCAATTTTTATTTAATTATACAAAATTTAATAACTTATGGCAATCTTACCAAGAATATTGTGTGCCTGGTCTGTTAGATGGTACAATGCCTGGACCATTGTCATAAGACTTAGCTACAAATGCGCTGTTATTGCTTTTATGAACTGTTGGCGCATCTTCATTGCCACTAAAGATAGAATCAATAGGTTGTCTATGTTCTGCTTCTAAAGCTTCTTCTAATGTACCGCCCTGATAAGGATCCATTAAATTTACAGTAATAAATTTATTTTTATAAATCTCCTTAGATGTTCTATTCATTGGTTCTTGGTGTAAGGCTTGTAGCTTTTCTTCAAGGGTTGTCGAATAAGCATCTATTGATGGATTTTTTAAAATTTCGTCTGTAAATTCTAAGGCCCGGGTTTTGCCAACTGCATAATCGTCATCAACGCTCACAGGCCCAGGTTTTTCATCAGGGGGCCCATTAATGCCCCCTGGTAAATCTAAATCTAAAGTAGAATCTTCATTGCTGGATTTTACATCTGGAATTAGCCCAGCCATGAAATTATTACTTTGGCGGTACCACATAAGAATTAATAGCCTTTGTGGCTCTTGCCTAAGAGTTCTTCTAATGTTGAAAGAAGAGCTTCCATTTCGTCATCATCGTAATAATGTTCTGCATCTGCAAGCAATTCTTCAATTGTTTGATCGTTGTCTAAATCAGCCTCGTGGCGTGTTTCGACTTGGACACCAAGGTTATCTTCGCTATCTGATTCAATAGCATTTGTTTTGGATGCATTCCATGCCTTCTTAATGTTGACATCCTGAATGCGCTCAGTTGGTTCGCCGTGGTGGCCTAAATTAGGCTCAGAAGCCTCGTCGAGTCTTTGCTCAACCTGTTCATCAACATACAATTTCTTTCTCTTTGCTTCAAGTTGAGCGCTGAAAGAAATTTCTTCAGATGCGTCTATGCCAGCATGTGATGCAACAACTGGCTTTCTCAGTCTATTTTCCATGTTACCTTCTCCAACTAAACCTTGATGGCGGTTGTAAATTTTTTTGTCATCTAATTTAGTTTCAATGTTATCTTCTAAATTAGTCTTCTTGGTTCCCTTGATTGCTTTGAGTTTTTCTTGCATTCTTTGCTCAAAGTTCATGGTGTCAATGGCTAAACTCTCTGGATTAAATCTTTCGCCTTCCTTGATGTTCAATCTGTTGTTGGTTTCAGGATGGACTTCATCTAATCTGCTGATCACATTGATGTGATTGTCTGCTGCGGTCTTGAGCCAATCTTGGTATGCACAAGAAACTTGGCCATCTTGAGTAACTCTGGAGTCAATACAATTGTCTCTACAGGAGCTAATTGGCATAGGTATAGCATTACCAATTTGATGTCTTGCCTTAGGGCATAATTGATAAGGCTCACCACTTTGGTGTCTAGGATTTTCAATGTAAGCAATTCTTACATTAGGTTGCTTAACATTGCCAGCAAATACACTGTGAATTCTGTAAGCAGCAGCATCAACTGTTTCTATTTCACCAGCTAAAACTGCTCTCTTTGCCTTTGTGAAAGCATATCTTTCAGAGTCAGAGTTGGAATCATTCGCTAATTTATCTAATAACTTAACGGCCTCAACTTGTGTTTTGCCGCTATTGTCTGCAGCAAAGCCCTTGACTAATTCATAAGCTTTTCTAATGTCTGTTAATCTGTTAGCTGTTCTAATTTGTTCCATATTATTAACCGAAGAAGAGATCTTTTCCATAGCATCCATTGGGTTTAATTTGATGATTTTTACAACACCATGGCATCCACCCAAATCATCATTAAACATTTTAATCATAGGATCATTCTGATCAAAATCAGAATCATCTACTTCATTACCAAACGGCATAGAAGGAAGAACAACAGGGGCCATTTGTGAATCTTGGTGCTTAATGTTTTCCATTAATGATGGTAATACAGCCTTAAGCATATTTAATAAAGCTGATCCATCTATTAAGTGCTTGTCATGTTCGTGCTTTGGAGCACTCTTCTTGTTTTCACTCATTTTTGACTTTCCTTATGGCAATTCTTTTTCTTCAAATCCGCGCTTTGTTAAAGCTTCGCGAATTTTTTTCAATTCTGCATTGACGCCATCTTTGTTGGCAGCCTTGCGGCCATCGCCTTGAGGAGTCTTATCATTATAACTCATTAAATCATTTAACCAGGATGCTCTAGCCATAAGCTCTGCTGTAGATCTCTTAGTATAATCTGGTTTTTGATCATAAATAGAGCCAGTGGCATTTACAGCTGCAAATCTGGAGAAGTTGAAAGAATTAGAAGCTTCTTTTTCTGTTTTTTGGAATTTCTTTTCTTCACTTCTGGTTTTCTTGGAGTAATCCATAACAACATCAACGGCCTTGCCAATAGTTTCATCATTCCACATGTTCTTCTTGCCAATGTAACGAATGATGTCTTTCTTGGAGATACCGTGGTCAAGCATCTTACCTACCTGACCCATCAAAACGCGGAAAGGGTTGCCACGAGTTTTCTTCTTAGTCTTTTCTTCTCTGGCTTTACCTTTGGCTGCGGCGTATTTAGCAAAATTAAATACCTTGCTTGATTTAGTTTCTTTGCTATCCATTTGTCTAATCCTTGATGCAAGTTCTTTGGCAAGTTGGGGCCCCGTTTTATAGGTTTCACCGGTCATAGGGTCCTTTGTAGCCACGCTATCAGTATTATTCTGCAAAGCGCCATACAATGCATTTAAATCATCAATTAAATCTTCAAAATATTCTGTGGCTTTGCGAACTTCGTCAATGTGTATTTGTGTTGTTTCAGTGCCAGGATCTGCAATTTCATCTAAAATTTTAAGAAGATCTTTTCTTGACATGGTTAAATTTTGCCCCGCATCATCTCCTGTTGCTGGCTGTAAAAGAATGTTATTTACATCATTCATAGGGTTGGAAGCAAGTCCACCTACTTGTGAAAATGTATTACGGGGCATAATAATTAACCTCTCACCAAGCGATCGAATTCATCGATCCAATTGCTGGTTTGATCTTGAAATTTCTTAACCTGATTTTTCATAGCGCCATTCTGCCATTCTTGATGTTTCTCATCATGGCTCTTGATGCTATGGTCTTTGATTGCAAGTCTTGTTTCTCTGCGGCTTTCTGCAATAGACTTTCTTTGCTCTTCTCTTTCTTGAATGAAAGAATAGTCCATCATGTTATTTCTGCCAGCTACACCAGTTTCATGATGAGCCTTGACAATGGAGTGCCCTCTGTCTGTAGCATAAGCCTTGTTTCTTAAGCCCATCTCTTGGAGCTTTTCTTGTTCCCAGTTTGCAACTCTTGCGCTCTGCTTTTCTCTTGCACTGATTTTGTCAAATTTATCATTATCAGCGTCAGCCATCTCCATAAGAATGCCATCGATTTCATCCATGTCATTCCACATTGAAGCGCCTCTAAGTGCAGCTGCAATAGGGTCATTAAACATTTCGCTTGGATTTGCTCTCATAGCAGTAGCAATATTGTCTGTGTCGTAGCCAGCTCTTCTAATGCCACTTAAAGAAATGTCTTCTGGTCTAATGTTAGAAAGTGCTTCATCTTCTGGAATAAACTTATTCTCAGATAAAACTGAAGCAGATGTAATTCTTTCCCAAGCCTTGTCCTGAGCAACTCTAGCCTTTTCTGTGTTAAAGCCAACCATTTCGCGGTTCATTGCTTCACGGCGAGATTCTACATCTTGCATTGTGCTTGCTGTTTTGAAAAGTGCCTGCTCTATGGATTGAGGAATTTCGTTTTCAGATACTCTTTTAAATCTTCCCATAATAGAATTGAACACCTTAAAGGTGCCCGTCCTCCTTTTATTTCTTGCCTTGCCCGTAGATGTCAGACAAAGAGATTCCAGAAACTATGTGAGGCAAACCATTACGCCTAGCCTCATCGCCTAATACATTATTATCACCGCGTACGGTAGGCGCAACGCCAAAACCTTGTTTTCTGGGCACAAGGCCAGATTGCTGTAGATGATTATAAAAATGATCTAAATTATAACCATCAATTTTTTGAATAGAATTTGACTTTTCCATAATGTTAAATTATTCTCCAGTCCTATTATAAAAGACTGGAGAATAAAAAGTCTAGACTACTTCTTTGCGAAGAGATCGCGAACCCACTCTTCGTCGCCGTAACCGAGTTCATCAACCCAGAAACGAATACATCTGTCAAGCTGCTCTTGTGAAAGCTCAGCAACCTTTACAAAGCTTGCTACTGCAGTTCTCTTGGTGCTTGCGTTCAATGAGGAGGACATGATCTCGCGGATCTGTTCTTCTTCAGCGGTTACAGATGCTACAACGGTATTGTTCATACCGAGTGTTGCTTCGACATACTCAGCTGGGAAGCCATTGTCGATGAGTCTCTGTGCAACAATTCTCTTCTCGGAATTGCCCATTGCTTCGACATTCTTAAAGCCATCGTTCTTTGTAGCAGACTTAGCTTCTGCAGCAGCCAAGCGCTCTGCAGTTGTCTTAGCCTGTGCTACAATGTTTGCTCTATTTGCTCTGCGAGCAGCAATTTTCTGAGTCTTTTCGGTCTCTTCAGATGCAAGAGCTTCTAATCTAGCTTCGATGATTCTGTTGCGATCTTCACGAGCTGCGAGAATAGCGCGAACTAATTGCTCATTGCCAGCTGTCTTTGCTTGCATAAGAGCTTCTGCACTGATTTCTTCAGGGTTGTTGAAAACAATCTTGCCAGCTGTCTTTGCAGTACAGCCGCACTTTGCGCCAGAATAAGCCTTACCACAAGCTTCGCATTCCTTAGCTTTTCTCTTCATAGGTTCAGCATCTTCAGCATCTTTAGCATCTTTAGCATCTTTAGGAGCATTCTTCTTCATTTTGTTCTTCATGAACTCTTTGAGGCCGCCCTTAAGCTTGTCTAAGTTGCCAGCAGTTGCTGTCTTCTCTTCTTCTTCTTCAGATTCAGGTGCTTCTTCTTCATCTCCTTCAGCATCTTCATCTTCATCGTCATCGTCTTCAGACTTTGTGCCTTCAGGCTTGGTGTCTTCGTCTGCTTCGTCTGCAGCAAGTTTGATATTTAAAGTTTGTGCGAACTTTGCCCAGTCAATTGTATTGATCTGCTTTGCACTACCGAGAGAATCCTTCTCAGCAGATGGGAAAATACGATCAGCCATTTTTAATTCCTACCTTTCAAGGGTGCCTTGATTATTTAAATTTATTCAAAATAGAATAGCTTTTAACCTTTGATAAGCTTTATTTCGACTTATCTTTCGGAATAACAATAAGATTATTATTATGATATTTTATTATATCGCCAATTTTAATCTCATTTTTATCAAAGGCTCCTTTTTTTGCCTCGACAACAAATCGAGAGGGCCGAGAAGAAGCCACTGGTTTTTCAGATTCTGCTTTTAATTCACCAAAATCTACCACACGACCCGTATCATCTAAGAATGCCAAGCTTAAATCAAAACTAACATTCTTATTCCAAAAAGAAAGATTATCAGAATAAGGAAAAATAAAAAATACAACTTCATCATCTTCAAGAGGTTCGGCAAACATTAGGCCTTTTTCTCTTTTTGCATTGTTGTCAGCTATAAATCTTATTCTAAATTTCTTTTCCATGTTTTAATCCACAAGCATCATATTTAATTGTTCCAAGTTTTTCTGCATTGAAACAAGCCTTTCATAAATCATGTCAGCCTGTTGATGATCACCATCTTCATCTAAATTGCGAGCCTTTATTACTAAGTCTTGTATGTCTTTCATTAAAGAGCCATACGCTGTCTTTGTCTGACCCCTTAAACCATACAATTCCCATTCTCTTTGAGATGGAGAATAAGCAAAAGGAATCAAGCCCGCTTTTTTATTTTCATATTCAGTTGTAAGCCATTTTGTAATTGTCTTTACATCTGCATACTTCAAAGGTTTAAGTTCGTATTTATGCCCTTCTGGATGGGCTACAAACGGTCTCTTTGAAGCAGAAAATAAAGTAGCAACTACTTTTTCCACAATAATTTTAGAATCATTTTCAGATTCTTCTAGCTTTTCCATAACCGCAACTCTTAACATAAAATTTATTAATTGTAACCAGTTATGAACTTTTCTCAAATCATTGGAGGCCAATTTTGGCATCCCGCCATAAGTATTATACTTTCCAACCATTTCATTGAGCTTGTGGCTCTTTGAATTATCCTCATAGTCTGCCGAACATCTAATAATTGCTATTAAATTATTTCTGCCATAACCATATTTAGGATGGTTGATTGCAGTGAATACAGGAGGAAGCTTTAATAGTTTTTTATTTTTTGGCGACTTTTTAGATAATTTTATTATTATATCAGCCAAAGCCTCAGCTTCACTGTGTAAATTCATTCCTTAGCCTTGCTTGAATCTCCCTGTACGAGATGATGCTTCAGCAATTCTTCCTTCTTCTTTGTTAGCCTTGATAGAATGGAATTTTTCAAGTGCTGAGCTATAATCAAACTTTGGAGATTCACGATTGATTTTTTGATCATTTTGAGACTTTAGCCAATGATCTCTAAGAGCAATCCTGCCAGCTTCTGTTATCTTAACTGCACGACCGCTTCCAACAATCAAACCTTCGGTCTTTAAGCCTAACAAATCATAGTCATTAATGTTGCCAGGAACACTGAAAATTTCACTATTCTCAGCAGTCCTGTTTAAATGTGAACTAGCCGTGGACAACATTTCGTCTTTTGCCTTATAAATTTTCTCAAGCATACCGATAGTCTGAGAAGAATAAGCCTTCTTTGCAGCTGTTCTTGGCCCCAATAATAATTGTTGAGTTTCAGACAAACCATCGACTGAAACATTGCCATTAAACATACCATCGAAATCTTCTTGCTTGTGAATTGGAACAATTGGATTTGGCATTTCAAAACTCCTAATCTTTTGGCTTTATAAGCCTACTTAATTGTTATTCGTAATTATACAGATGTCCTATTTTTTGAAAAATAATTCATTTTATTTTTTCAAAAAAAATAAGGGGGCTTCTCGGCCCCCTCTTTTTACTTAACTACTACTTTAAATCTTCTGACTTTATGAGGATGTTTATGAGTTGTTTTATGTGCAAAGAACTCTGTCATATCATCATCGTCATCATCCATTGGGCTTGTATAGTTTCTGAATGTAGAAGTTTTAACTTCTTGATCATCCTGAACTCCAAGTTGAGTCCCTTCTGTTTGAGTCGCTTCTGGAGCTGGGGCAGCTTTTTGTCTACCGCGCATGGTAACATTAGCTGGTTGAAGACCATGAGCCTCGGCATTGGTTTCTTTCCACCATGGTAAGTTCTTTGGACCTTCGTAGCCTGAGGATTGGATTAAGAAATTCAAATAAGATCTCAATTGGCTCTTGAATGAAGCTGGGTCAAAGTTGTGCTGAACACCCTTTGTTCCTAACCAGCCAGTGCCTTGTCCAAAGTGTGATTCTTCAGAAACAATCTTGTCAAGAGCTGATTCGATTCTCGGATCATCCATGGACAATTCGCCAAATGATTTAACTCCTAAATCTGAAAGCATCTTTGTAAACTCGCCGTTAAGTCTAACCTTATCAAAATCGATAAATGTTTGTTGATAAAGTCCGCCACCTGCTTGGCCCTTAGGACGAATGTATTGGGAAATTCTAGCAACAACATCAGGATAGTCTTTGTATTCTTCCTTCAAAGCTTCTAACTTAGCATTGAATACATCGTTCGCATCTTTTTTGCCAGTTGCATCAACTAAAGCCTGGCCCTTGGACTCCCACATTTTGTTCAATTGCCATTCATGAACAATTTGAAGAAGATCTCTGTTAAATCTGGCCATTGCTGGAACACCAGCGGCAATCATAGCTTCATCATCACCACTGACAACAGCCTGCTCTTGTGCAGCAGTTTCAATACCTTCGCCATAAGGAATGCTATCGACTCTCTTTCTGAGAAGTCTAGGGGAACCTTGTTTGGCTTCGGCCATTTCAGAACCAGCAGGGTGCATAGCCATTGAGCCGTAGATGTGTGGCAACAAATCTTGGAAATGCTGATTGCCACGCTCCATAAATTGAACGTATGCATTAACGTCTGTATCTAATCTGCGCTTTGGCTTAGGTGCTGCACCTGGCATTTCTGCCTGAGCTGGCATTTCTTGAGCTGGAGCTTCTTCTTGTGTAGCTGGTGCTTTAAAGCCTGGGATGTTAAATGAATCTTGGACTTTTTCAAGAACATCTGCAAGAGCAGTTGAAATGGTGTTCTTTGTCTGGCCTTCTGGAATTCTGTTAAGAATTGCAGCACTGATTTTATTTAATCCACTATTGATTCTTTCATCTGCAGAAATGTATTGTGACATTTCTTCGTCAGAAAGAAATCTTTTGTTAAAGAGATTTTTCTTAAAATCTAAGTTGGCATCTACAGCATCTAAAGCAGGTAAAGCTGCTGATAAATTCATTCTTACAATTAATTTTCTGATAAAATCAGTTTTGGGGCCAATCTCTTCGATAACTTGCTCTTCCATAGAAGGGCCGCTCTCTTCAATGCCTTCACCAACTGTAACATCAGCTGTGTCAGCCTTGCCACCCTTAAGAGTTTCTTCTGTAGAAACAGTGGCGCCCTCTTCTTTTTGCAACTTAGTAGATTGTGTTCTTCCAATACCACCAACAACTGCTCTGTTTAATAATTTGGCTACATCATCAATTGTAGAATCCATTCTTAGTGGCAAATCAATTAAATAGTCAACAAAGCCAGCTTCATTGCTTACTTGCCCACTTGGAGAAGCACCCATAAATGTTAAGATTGCATCAAGCGCAAGATCTCTGGCCTTTTCTGCATTAATTGTTCTGCCAGCATTTTTAGCTTGGTTGATAATAGTACCTGTAATAGAAGGGATTAATTTTTGAATTAAAACATTTCTTAAATTTACAAGATCAGGCTTTGTGGATGTTCCAAAATCAGATCTCTTAGCTCTGAGGTTCTCTGCAAAGCCTGTATCTTTATTTTCTCTTCTCTGTTCTTTTAATTCTTGAAATTTTGCGCCTGGCTCCAAGCCAAAATCTCCACGATATTCTCTTTTAAGATTTCTAATAACGCGCATAATGTCATCGCCGACAGCCGCGAATCTTTCATTGATAGATTCCTCTGTCTCAGCTAAAATGATCTTTTCAAAAGCATTGTATGTGAGTAAATCAGTTGCGCTTGCAAAACGCAATCTATTTTCATTAGAGCGATTGTGCTGAGCTAAACGATACTCAAAGCACATTGCGAAAAAATTATAATGCTCTTGCAAATCTTTTTTAAAGTGTGACATTTCAAACATTTCCTTTAAATTAATCAATAAAAATTTGGTAACAAATTTTCGTACTTTTTACCAGCTGCGTTATTCTTGTCATGTTGTACCATGCTCTTGCCCCAGTCTTGACCCTGCTGTGTGCTTGATGCAAAATCGGGCCAAACGTTTTTAATACCAGCGGCAGGATTTGCCTCATTTGGATGAAGTAAATTTTCCATATTAGATTCTTCATCTGGTTCGGTGTTAACGGCTAAATCATCGGGGTCTTTATATCTTTGAAAGTTTTGACGATTTTCATCGGATATATCTAAATCTGGGCCTAACATTGACCAAGGGAAAACTCTGTCTAAAATAGGTAAGTTCATGTAAGGAGATTGCCAATTGGCAAGCCTTACAACAGTAGAAATTACAGCATCGGCTTCTTTAACCATGCCCTTTTTCTCTAGTGCAGAACTAATTTTGGCTAGCTTTAATAGTTTCCCAGTATTCATACTTATTATCTTATAAAAAAATCTTTAATTAACCTATAATAATTTATCTGCCAAGGCTAAACTACTAGCAACAACTTGATGCATATCGTAATAATTATAAGTAGCTAGTCGGCCCCCAAAATTATAATTATTTAACTCTTGAGATTTTTCTCTATAAATCTGAGCTATTTTTTTATTTTTATCATTATTTATGGGGTAATATGGCTCGTTGGCACCGTTGTATTCTTGTGGGTATTCTTTTGTAATTATGGTATTGTCAGTTTTAGTGAATTCAAAATGCTTGTGTTCCACAATACGAGTAAAGGCAACATTTGTAGATGTGTAATTGATAATAGCGTTACCTTGATAATCACCCTTGTGAAATTCGTTTTCAAATTTTAAAGAACGATATTCCAATTGCCCTTCGTTGTAATTGAAAAATTTATCAATGGGGCCAGTGTAGATAATCTTATTGGAAATTCTTTCTAAAAGCTTTTGCTCTTCAAAGAAATCTATACCCAAACGAACTTCAGATTTACTGAGCATTTTTTCAAAAATTTGAGTATAGCCCCCAATAGGTATACCCTCATAAACATGCTCGTCAGGATAAAATCTATCATTATAATTTAATCTTATTGGAAGTCTACGAATTATAGAACTTGGAAGGTTAGAAGGATCTCTGCCCCATTGCTTTGTGGTATAGCCTTTTATAAATTTTTCATAAATTTCGGGGCCGACTTGAGAAAGAATCCATTCTTCAAGATTAGAAGGATTTTCAATCTTGACTTTTACAGAATCTAGTTTTGCCTGGGCTTCTTCTGGAGTTTTTACACCCCACAGCTGATAAAGTGTGAATAAATTTATAGGGAATGAATAAATTTCCCCATTGTAGTTGACTTTTGTTCTTAGGCTAAAATTATTAAACTCACAAAACTGGCACATATAATCATGAATGCGTTTGTCAGTTGTGTGCCAAATGTGAGAGCCATAGGCATGAACATTAATGCCATTTATGTTATCAGTGTAACAATTGCCACCAATGTGTGTTCGCTTGTCTATAACAAGAACTTTTTTACCAATGCTAGTAGCTCTTTGTGCGAATACACTTCCAAACATACCAGAGCCTACGATTGTGTAATCGTATTTCATTTTAAGCTATTTTTAGGCATAGGTGTAATTCCTATACCAGCTGGGCCTAATGGGTATTTTTCAAATACACTTCTAGGTTCTTTGTTTGTGTTTGTGTATTCAAACATGTTGGTGTCAGAAGGAGCTTTAACTTGTGGTAAATTATCAGGAGTTCTAGCAACCATGAGGGCATCAAGACCCTCTTCTAAAGAAGTATCTTCAGGATCAAAAACAAATTTAGTTGCAGAAGGTAAATTTTGAGTATAAAAACCAGAACCATAAGAAGAATCTGGATCTGGATTATCAAAAGAGTTTGTGCTCTTGTTTAAATATGGCCCTAAATCCCATTCCTTTGTGTCTAAATAATCATCGAGCTTTGCATTTGAATCAATGGTGCCACCATAATTACCAGTAATTGGAAACTTTAACCAGTTTGGGTTGTAATTTGGTTCATTTGAATCTGTATCGCTAATAACGTCTCCAAATGGAGAAGTAAGTCCATGCTTTACTTTGGCTACAGTATGCCTTCTAGTAGGCGCTATTTGGTCAGGAGAGACATCGTCTGTGATAGACTTTGGTTTAGATTTGTCATACTTTCTTCTGGATGACAAAGATTCTTCCAAAGAAGTCATTTGTTCTTCAGAGGGGTGAAAATTTTCATTAATAAATTCTACGGAATTTTCTTCAACTCTTTTGGCTGCATCTTCGTAGAATTTTTCTCTTCTTCTGATTTCTTTTTTAATCTTAAGTTTATGGCGCTCTTTTGGATCCAAGTCATAAGGAATTCTATCTTCTTCACCATGGACATGGAATTGCTCTAATCTTTTTTCAACATTGCGTTCTGGATCAAGTGGAGCAGGCCTGTGTGTTCTTGAAATTATAGTGTCAATACTAGTTTCCATTCTAGTGTTAACACCTCTGCTTCTAGTAGAGGTACCTTTGAAAACAGGAGATGCACCTGGGCCTGTCATGGTGGGTTTAGGAATACTTCCACCGAACTGCGCCAATTTGATCATGGCCCCATTATTTAAATTGAATTGTGAGTGACACCTCGGGCAACCAAATAAAACCTCATCATTGGAAGAAGCTTTCTTGATTAACTTAGTTGGATGCTTGTCACCGCATTTTTCACAAAAATAATTTTGTTGCATAGTGTTCTCTCACAAAATAAACTTATTTAAGTTTTAAACAACTTATACTTTATAACCTTTGTCGCCAAGGATTAAAAGCTATACTTCTTGGCTTTGGCAATGTGTTAAAAACTCTATCTTTCATAGCCTGGAATGCTGCACCTGCCACACAGTCTGGAATGTCATCTTTCTGACCTCTTGGCGCTTCAATCTTCCATCCATTGCCCTTGTATTTTCTTTGTAGATCTAAAAATTGTTCCCTAGCATAAGTTACATCTTTAATTGCTTTAAAATTACCATTTGGTAGTTCGCAATTGATTGTGTTGATTCCGTAAAAATCAATTCTGCCATTGACAAAAAGCTCATAAAGGTTTTGGTAAATCTCTCTTTGGAACTGACCTGTAAATGCAGTCATTTGGCATGGTATTCCATTGTGTTTCATTCTTGTAATAGAAGCCTGACTAGACCAATGCTGATCATAGGTTACCTGAACTAAATGGAACCTTTGAGAGAGTCGCATAATATATTCATCTACTTCATCTTGGTTAATTGGTTGATTTGGCCCAAGTGGTTCCCAATAATGAATATGATCAACTACAATTCTTTGCAATTCTCGCCCATCAGAGCCAAATTCTCCCATGGGTACAGCATGAACTATAGCTAATGAATAATAATCGCTCGAGTGTGCCGGATCTAGATGCATAAAGTATCTTTGCAATGGCTCTCCATACTCAGCTCTTTTTTCATCTGCTCTATTTCTAAAGGCTCTAAGCACATCTTCTTCTGAAAGGAATGTATCACCAGCTCCAGATGAAAATTGGGCCCCATAAAAGATATTGTATGTTTTTCTACTCTTTGTCTTTTCAGATTCAAGCCAGCTCTTAGAAATTGTTGGATTAGAAAGCCATGTGGGCAATTGGAACATTAATGTTAATTGATCATCAAAAGCTGATTCATATAAATTAAAGAATTTTCCCTGTGGTGCAAGCGGGTTCGAAATACAAATCATTTTACCATCTGCGCCAAAGGTAGCTAGGGCAGGCTTTAATTTATCGTATAGAATCTCATCGTGGTTGCCCTCTGGGTTGTTTCCTGCCATTTCAGCCATCTCGTCAATGATAACAACTGCTACTGTAAGACCAACGAGGGTACTTGAGTTAGAGTGTCCAGAAATGGCCTGTATGGTTCCTGTAAGCAATGATGTGTTGCCTTGGGCGATTCTTCTTTCATTCTCTCTTTTATCGTGAGGTGTTAAAAAGTGAATTTCACCTTGAATTTCTTTGCCAACATACTGTGAAAAGAATGGACTCTTAAAACAATAAGATCGCATTTTATCAAAAATAGCGCCCTTAGCCTGTCTTTGTGAGTTAGCAATGTTAACAATAGAAATAGTATCAAACTCTGTAAGAGGATATCTTGACTGAGGATGATCCATCATTAAAAAGCGATAAACTTCATAGAGAGCAATAACAGAAACCATAAAGGACTTACCGCTACGACGGCCAAGTACCAAAATTAATTCCTGGAACTTATCGCCCCACTTTTCAATAATTTGCTGTCTAACTCTTTCGCTAATCTCTTCTGAATGAAGCATGTCCCATTCTGTAGTATAATTTTCAATCACAGGACGACTTTGTAATTCTGTGACATTGTTTCTGCCTTTTTCATTCAAAGCAGAAGACATTTGAAATTCATAATAGAACTTACGATCTTCTGGTAAATATCTATCGCATTGCAAACAAGGCGAATTTTCGGGCTTAATTGCAGGCTCTTCAGGTCTCAATTTTCGATTTGGGTTTTGCATCTGACGTACAAATGTAACTTCGCTGTCTTTGTGATTTTTCCAAATGCAGCCATTACAACCAGATTCCGCCCTCTCTTTTTCTATCTGCAAATGTGTATTTCCAGGCGTTCCAGAATAAAATGCCTTACAAATTAATTTTTGCCAAGGTGTAAGTTTTAAACCTAAGAAGTAAGGATGCTCACAGAATGTAACAATGTCAACAACGCCATCTGGGTTGAGGTTGTTTTTCTCTGGTTCAGGAGGCGAAGATATAAGTTCTCGATTGTCTTTGACTTGTATCTCGTCTTCTTCAGAAGCTGTTTCTTGCTCAAACTTAAAAAGCTCTTGCAGCATGCGTTGCTTCTGTTGATTAGCATCTTTTAAATCACTAGGTTTGGCCATCTTTATTTACCATCACTCATTAATTGTTCTCTAAGCTGCTTAACAACCGCTCTAACAACTTGCTTGTCTTCTTCGTATACCATCTTATCGTGAATGTCCATGAGGACCTTAAAGAAGTTAATATTTTGAAGGGACCCAGAATTATCTCTGTCTTTCTTAATCTGAGAAATTTGCTTTGTCAAAGCTGCCATAACAGAAGCTTTTTTCATTTTGGCGTCTGCAGATTTACAAGTCATACCCTTGAGCTCAAAAAGTTGGTCTGTTAAAGCCATAAGAGCCAAATCATCTTCGCGAAATTTATAAATAGAAAGATCATCTTCTCTGTGTTGGTAGTACAACATACCATCTTGTTGAATTTTACTCAAATCACAATGGTGCGCCATGTGAGTAGAGATTGATTCCCAAGTGATTTTGGCCCCAAAATGTCTTTCAAAAAAAGTTTTTACACGATTTGCTTTTTGGCCCTGTGAAATAAATTCATGTTCAAGCCTGACTCGCCAAGGCGAATTGCAAATGACACACTTATGCTCCACATAAGTGTTTGGATAATGTAAATCAGGACAAGGATCTGGTGGCAAAGGGATAATAGGAACAGAATCTGCTGTCAAATCTCTAAAAGAAATTAATGCGACTTCTGTTACAGGGACAAGATTCAAACCTGAATGTTCTTTAAGATCAACGGGTATTAGATCTACAGGTTCTTTTTTATCACTCATTTAGGGTAAAAACTCCAGATATTTTATAGTATTATTGTACAGATAAAAAAACCGCACATTAAAGTGCGGTTTTTCATTGATTGAAAAATAAAACTATGAGCGAACAACAGTTCTTAAATCTTGGAAAGAAAAAGAATTCTTGGTCGTATTTGAATCTTGTACTTTTGCTTCTCTTACAGCCTTCAAAAGTCTCTGATGGGGAGAAACTTTATCAGCTGCCGCAACTACATGCTCACATGCTAACCCAAAATCTGCATAATGTGAATTTGCAAACTTAGCACAGGTACAAGTACCAGAATCTAAGCAGACTTCACATGATGCGCCACGCTCATTGGTGGCTACATACTTTCCATTAACTGATGCGACTCTAATCTCATTCTTGGTTGATTTTGCCGCGCAGTGAGAAACGAAAATTGCTTCCTCGAACCATTTCTTCAAACCGTCATGAAGTTGTGACATTGAACTCTTATCGCTAAGAGCATTGGAAGCCAATCTTAAATATGAATTAAATGCCTTGTCATTAACTGGCATGATAGGATTCTTGCTTCTAGCAAGCTTATTCATAAATTCTTTTGGACCTAATTCATTCAGCTGCGCTTCTACTAAATTTTTAATTTCACTATACTTTGCAGGAATGATGTAGGATTCTCGAACTTGATTTGTTTCAACAGATGCAGTTCTGCCATAAGCAGCATCTACAGCAGATTGAATCAAATTATAATTATTTACATCGTTAGCGCCGAGGATTTCAAGGGTTTCGTCGGCGGTAAAGCCCTTGGATTTGTAAGAATCAACTGTTTCACTGATAATGATTCTTTTGCCATTTTCTGATTGAGATAGGGCTTTCTTGCCCCAGTCTGTGAAGGATTTTTCTTGTTCAGACACGATAATTAGCTCTCCTGGGTTTTATTCGCAATGGGGTTCAAGAAGTGCAAAATACTATCTTGCACAATCTATTATAATGCAGATTTATTAAAAAATTATTCCATTATTAAGAAAGTTTTTTCAAGTATTTTTTTTAATTCTTCGATAGCCTTATTTAATCGCTTACTTAAAGCTGATTGAGAGATGTTTAAAATCTCGCTTGCCTCATCTTGAGTCAATTGTTCAAAAAAAATCATTACAATGACTTCTTTGTATTTTGGCTTTAATTCTAATAATGCATCTTGTATGACCATTCTCAATTCTATTTGACCAAATGGATCATCCATTTCTGGATCCCATAGTTTTGGCATGTCACTAAAATTAATTTCATTAGTTAAATTATTAGAATTTTTATTTAAGAGCTCTTTAGAACTTTTAAATAAGTTTGGGAATAATCTATTAGAAATGTAATAAGAAAAAAATGATCTATTTATGTCATAATTTTCTACTAATTTAATAAATTCAATAGAGGCTATAGAAATTAAATCATCTTTATATCTATTCAATGAAGCCTCAATAAATAGACATTTTCTAATAGAAGCCTTTATTAAGGGCTGATAAAATTCATGTAATTCACTCATAGCTTCAACATCGCCACTTTGGGCTAAAGCTACAAGTGAATTAATTTTATCAAAATGACATTCAGACATAAATTTGATTATACATCTACAAAAGGCTGTAAGTATTTAGTTTTTTCTGAATAAGCAAAACCTAGTAATCCACTTACAATTTCGCCATTTATGCCAGAACGTAAATCCATGATTGCAGAAATAGTTGCTCTGTATTTGTCAACAAGGCTTTCAATTTTCTTTGTAGAACACGATCTAATAGCCATCTGTAGCCTGTATGGATTTAAAACTGCCTTTGGTTTAGCCTCTGGCAAGGACTCAAAGTTGTCTCCAAGATAGTAATTTAAAGAGCCCTTTAGTGCTATTTCGTCTTGCATCTCAGATTCATTCAAGCCATTATTCAAAGCGCTTTTTACTTGAATATAAAGTTCGATCTGTGATGCCAAAAGCCAAAGGACGCCTTCATTTGAAGATGATAACTTGTTATCATCAAAGTATTTTAGAATGATTGATAAATCACCCTCTATAGCCTTGTCTATAAACTGCCAAATGTCATTTTCGCGTTTGAAATTACAATAATTCGCCAAATCAACAGATTCAATTGGTTTCTTGTCGCAGCTATAGATAGCATTAATTTTTGCAAGCTCTTTATCTAGCATAATCAAATCATAGATAATCACATCTTTTTTCTGATTATTAATTTTTACCTTTGCACTACGAGTTGGAGCATAATTTTGCAACCATGAATAACATTCTTGCTTAAGAACTACATTAAAATGCTCAGCCCAATCTTGTATGAACTGCTTTAGACTGCTGCCCTGCATAGTATGATCGACATAATTAATTTTCTTCTTCTTAGAGGCTTTAGAAATAAATGATTGTCGACCATCAAAATTATTATAGGCACAAGTAATTACAAGACCACTTGCATGAAAATTACTTTCAACCAATTCTAAACACATATTTAGAACTTCTGCTTTTGGTTCATCAATTATGATTAGATCTGGAACATCAAAGAATGGAAAAGCTGTAAGCGCTGATTTTACATCATCAGCGCTCGAATTAGTGTCAAATTTAATAACATCTGGGTTAGAAAGCTCTTCTTTAATTTCCTCAATTATGTACTTGAAGAAAAAAGGCTCACCTTCTAAAACCCATACTTTATTCCAGGACATTAATCTTCTTCCTCTTCTTCATCACCCTTTGGTAACACAGGGAAGATTAAGTGGCTGTATTCATTGTCTACAACAATTAAAGCGGCCCCCATATTATTTGGTAATTGACGGAATTGAAGCTCTATCCAAGGTGATACACAAATATCAACAGCCTTTACAAGATACTTCCATGCACTAAATGTAGAAGATTCACCTTCACTTTTCTGACAGACAACAGCATCTTGGCTTGCACCACGGTCTTGTTCCTTGGTTGTAATGATTATCTTGCTTCCTTCAAGTTTAATTCCCACGCTAGAATCTTTAGCCACCAAAGAGGCAAGCTTCAAAGCTCGCTGAAAATCACCCTTAGAAAGAGTTGCAGAGCCTTCTAATTCACCATCGAAAAACTTTTCAACAGGCGCAAACTTTTTCTTCATTTCACTTTCTAGAACACAAGTGAAAACAGTGTCATCCCACAAAAATCGAACATGATTTGCAGCCAATACAACCTTGACATTTGATACATCGGCAAGCAAAACAGAAAGCGTTTCTGAGATGTCTTTACGTAACAATAAAGAGGCATCATCCATTGAGTCTTCTTCTGGAATAGAAGCAGAATATGATGAAATGCGATGGAAGTCAGAGGCTTCAGCTACAATGCCGCCAGAGCAAACCTTCAAACGAACTGCTGTCTGTGGCGCCTGTGAACTATCAGTAGATGCTGCAAAGGCTGTAGCATGTAGAGCTGTTGCTAAAGCATTGCCAGGAATTTCAAACTCAGAACCTGTTGCTCGAAAAGCAATTGGAAGAAAATCCTCTGGGTCGCCCACTGGAAAAGCAAATTTGGTTTGACGAGAAGGATCTGTGCTAACCATGTAAAAGACATTATTCGTTTTGTTAAAGGTGCAAGATACTTCATTATCAGAAATCTGACGAAGGAACTCAACTACTGCTTGGCCAGCTACGCTAAATTTACCATCATCACCAGAAATAGAAGCTGTCGGAACAACAATTTGCTGCTCTGATGTTTCATTCAGAGAGGTTACGGTTAGTTTGTCTCCGCTTTTCTCAAATAAGAATTCAGAGTCCGGCTGCCCCTTTGATTTTACATTGCAGGTTCTCAAGGCCTGACTAAAACTCGCAAGAGCAATAGATGTATTTAGTGTAAATTTCATTTCTAAACTTTCCTTAAATGGTTTCTCTAATTTATCGTTTTAAAATCAGCCTTTATGCACGAGTGACAGGCAGAGAAAGGAGAGAATAGAATAAGTGGTTTGTTACAATCAGGAGGTTAGAGCCATGAATAAGTTTAAGCTTAATTGGGGTTTAATCGTAGACAAATTTGCTGTTATCTTTTTTGCTATTACAACAGTAATCATCGTCAAAGTTCTGTTTGATAATTAAACTAAAACCCCCTAGTCTCTAGGGGGTTTTTCACTTTCAATTTCTAATGTGATTTCGATTTCTTCATGAATCTCTAATACATAACCATTTTGATAATCGAAAAATACTTCTTTTGCTTTTTTTCTGATCCTCATCAACGCATTGTCAACGGCCTTGGGCGTTTGGTCTAAAGACTTAGCAATGTCTTTGTAGGAATCTTCTTCAGAATACTTCTCAAATACAGATCTTTCAAGCGGTGTGAGTCTTATTTTTAGAATTTCAGACAATTCGTCAAATTCTTCTTGAATTAAAATCTCATTTAATAAATCGCTGTCTTCGTCTTGGATAAAATCAGCCAAAGATTGTTCAGAATCTTCCATCTCAGTTCTTACTGGAGTTGATAGAGAAATAGCTTCATTCTGCAATTTGAATTTATTTCTATTGGCAGAACTAATTTGTGTGATTAATCTTCTTGGAACACAAAGATTTACAGCGAAATATCGGAAAGCCATTCCGCCATTTTCATCAAAGTCTTCAATGGCCTTCCATAAACCGATTCTTGCTTCTTGCCAGACATCATCTTTCTCACTACCTCGAATATAAAATCGATTAGTTTTCTTTTTAATGTCTGGTTCCAGCTCTTTTAAAATTTTATCAAAAGCTCTTTGATCGCCCTTTTTAGCGCGCCTTACCAAAGATAATAAATGGTAGTCTGATGAATGTGCCACATTTTTCTCCCTACGGCAAACTAATCATCTTGTACAATTTTTTTTGCAAAAATGGAGAATTACTGCTTTGTAGCCTCTCTTAACTTTGCAAATCTATCAACAACTTTTAACAAATTAACCTGAACTAGTATGTCTGCAGGAACATTCTGCCGCAATTTAGATGATATTTCTAGTAGATTATTTACAACATCTACAATTTGTGAAGGTGAATAACCTGGGACAGTAACTCCGTTTGATGTTCCACCATAAGTAACAAAAGATAAAGCTTCATCTCTGTCTTCTTCTGGTGTTTTTAGAACTTTATATTTGGTAACAATCATTAAAGCCTTAGCTGCTTCATTAAGCAAAGCTGCTAAATCTCTACCTTCTAATGTTGCTGTTTCTATTAATTGAAAGATTTTGCCTCTGTTCAAACAAGCAATGGCTTCCAACAGGTCGATAGACAATTGTCTAGGGGCCCTTTTTAATAAAGATCTAACATTGTCTTCTGTGACACCTATGTTTATCAATTGAGACAAGATGACTAAGGCTTTTCTGACACTGCCTTCAGCAGATTCACAGATTAGCTTCAAAGCAGAATCTTCACTGGAAACGTCTTCAGCCTTGGAAACTTTCTTCAGGATAGACATCATGTCTTTGTCATTGACCAAAGACATTTCATGTTGTTCACAGCGACTCTGTATAGCCCCTACAACCTTGTCTTTGTCAGTTGTGCATAAGAAGAACTTAATGTACGCAGGTGGCTCTTCTATGGGCTTTAAAAGGGCGTTCTGGGCTTGTGTGGTTAACATGTGACATTCATCTAAGATGATAATACGCCACTTGCCATTAGTTGGTGGGATTCGTAATCTTTCAGAAATCAATTCGCGAGCTTCATCGACTTTGCCGTTAACAGCACAGTTGATTTCCATTACATCACGACATCGATCTTCCTTGATTTGAATGCAGGTAGGACATTTTCCACAAGGCTCTACGCCCTGGAGATTTTCACATAATAAAGCCATGGCCATAACTCGAGCGGTTGTTGTCTTGCCAGTGCCAGGAGGTCCATAAAATAAGTAACTGGATGGATGGGTGTCTGTTTTAATCTGCGCCTTGAGAACCTTGGTGACAAAAGGCTGTGTGATGTCCTCGAATGTCAGAGGTCGGTATTGATTGTATAAATTGTTATTCACTTTAGGGGCCCCTTAAAAATAATTTCTCCTCTATTATCGCATTGATAGAGGAGAAATTGAATCAATAAGAAGAGCCTTCATCGTCTTCGTCGGGTGGAAGTGGAATTGCCAATGTTTCACTTCCCAACAAGGAAGGTAATTCTCCATCACACTTTTTCCATCTTATACCGACGCTTGTATTTGCAAAAAACTCAATTATAGGAGAGTGTTCTACAATGTCAGGCTTTTTAAGCTTACCTGTGTTATAAGGCTCAATAGAATAAAGAGCCTCAAACATTAGCCATTCTTGTGTGTGCGGATGAATTTCATCCCAAACATCTTTATTAACACTCAAACAATAAGTTTGCTGGCGACCCATCATTTGTAACATTTGTCTAATGCCACCATGGGTTACACCTAAAATTTCTAAAGCTTTGCCGCTTTTTGAAGATTCTCCAACTTTTTCAGCAAAATAAATAGAGTCTGTGTCTGCGTGACCTAAATGCAAATAATAAGATTCCTTCAATCTTAAAGCTAAGTCTTTTAAATCTACAGACTCGGTGTAAATAGGTGCATTCATATTAAATTCTCGTTAAAACTAAGGGGCCATCTTCAGTAATTGCAATTGTATGCTCATGATGTGCAGCTTTTGAACCATCAGCAGAGTAAATTGTCCAACCATCGGACACGCCATTATTTTCTTCGCTTATCATATGTGTTCCAGCAATAATAATAGGCTCTATGCAAAAAGACATACCAACTTCTATTACTTGTCCAGAACCAGGTTCGCCAAAATTATAAACTGGAGGATATTCGTGCAGTTCTTTGCCTATACCGTGACCCGAAAGAGCAAATGCTACATGAAAATTATTAAAATTAGCAATTGTAGTAATCGCATTTCCAATATCACCAAGGGTATTGCCAGGGTAGCATAGTTTGACAGCCTCGTTAAAGCAACGTTCAGTTGTTTCGATCAAAGATCTGTCATAGTCAGAGATTTCACCAATTCCTATAGTGAATGCCGAATCAGCACACCAACCATTATAAGAGGCCCCTAAATCTATAGTTACAATGTCTCCATCTTGTAAAAATCTACCTTTTGAAGGCAATCCATGTACTACTTCATTGTTTACTGAGGCGCAAATGTGGTATTGGAAGGGTGAATCAGCAAAGTCGGGTTGGTAATCTTTAAAAGCAGACTTGGCACCAAACTCCTCTAAAAGGTTTGATGCCAAGCTATCTAATTCAGATAGTTCTCTTTGGCCTTGAAGAATAGATTCTCTCAAGGAGTTAAGAATCTTGCCAACTATTTTGCTTGATTCACTTAAAGAAACTAATTCTTCTTGTGTCTTAAACATAATTTATAATCCAAATAGTCCTAAGCCATAGCTAACTATAATAGCTGTAATTGCTGAAGCTGGAATAGTTAATACCCAAGCGTAAATCATGTCTCTTGCGACTACCCAGCGAACTGCGTTCTTGTGTTTTGCCAAACCAACACCAAAGATAGAGCTAGAAATGACATGTGTTGTACTTACTGGAATACCTAATTTGCTTGCGATAAGAATAACTAAACTTGCGCCTGTTTCTGCTGCAAAACCTTGCGAGGGATCCATTCTTAAAATCTTATGGCCCATTGTTTTGATAATTCTCCATCCACCAGCAGCAGTACCAAGTGCCATAACAACAGCGCATGAGACCATGACCCACATGGGGATAATAATTTTATCAGACTTCTCTAAAAACCCTCCAGCAACTAAAGCCAAGGTAATAATACCCATGCTTTTCTGAGCGTCATTGGAACCATGTGAGAAAGCCATCATTGAAGATGAAAGAATCTGCATAGGTTTAAAGAAAAACATTGCTTTAGATGGATTCGCTTTTTTAGCAAGCAAATAAATAAGAGTCATAATTGTAAAACCAATTATGATACCAATTATTGGAGACATGACAAGAGGTATTAAAACTTTTTCCTTAATGCCATCCATCTGTAAAGCAGACCATCCACCTTTAACAACTACTGCACCACAGAGACCGCCAATTAAAGCATGTGAACTACTACTTGGGATGCCGAACTTCCAAGTAATTAGATTCCAAGTTATTGCACCAACAATAGCTGAAAGAATAACAGATTGAGTTACAAACTGTTTATCTACTAAACCACCAGCAATAGTTTTAGCAACATTTTGTGCAACCATAGCTCCAACGAAGTTTAAAACAGCGGCCATAATAATTGCCGTTCTTGGGCTTAAGACTCTTGTTGAAACAACTGTTGCAATAGCATTCGCAGTATCATGGAAGCCATTTATGTAATCAAAAGCTAGCGCCAAAATGACAACTAGAACTACAAGAAAAAATGGCTCAGGCATAATACTTCACACGGATACGTTCGAGGATCGTTGCAACATGCTCACAGGCATCAGTGGCAGCTTCAGTTTTTGAGTAAATGTCTTTCCAGGCAACTAATGACTTAAAGTCTGTTTCGTTCTTCCAGAGATCGCTAAGAGCTTCTCGGTAAGTTTTGTCACAGATGTTTTCAAGTTCATGAATCGAAATAAGAACATCACCAATGTTCTTACCCTTATTATTAAGGGACGCAACTGCCTTTTCTGTGGCAACACAAATGTCAACAAGCTTTTTGCTAAGGTCAAGCATCAAGGGTTTGATTTCTTTTACATTGTAGATAACAATTCTAGATGCAACAGATTCAATCTTATCAATAATGTCGTCTAGAGTTGAACAAAGAATATTTAAGTCTTCTTTGTCAAGCGGTGTGATAAAAGTGCTATCAACCAAGATGCTCATCTCATGAACTAGCTTATCAGCCGTAGACTCAATTACAGCTATTCTACCATTCTGCAAATTGAAATCTTTGTCTTTTACCATTACTAAGAGTTCTTCAGCTGCTTGTGTTGCAAAAGCAGCTTGTGACTCCATCAAACTATAAAATTTTACATTCATTATTTATTTTTTATCCTGTACTTCCAAAGCCGCCATCATTTCGGGTGGTCTTTTCAATATCGTCAACCTGTGTGAACTGTACATGGGCAATTCTGCGCGGAATCATCTGCGCTATTCTGCAAGGTAGTTCTAGATCTGGCGCAGATTCATCAACCTTAATCAAAGCAATCATGATTTCACCAGTGTAAGCTCGGTCAATGATTCCCACATTATTAGCAAGCATGTATCCACTTTTAATAATAGAACTGCGTGGTACTACATCTAAATACCAACCAAAAGAAGGCTTAACTTTGATTCCAGTGGTATACAAAGTGGTCTTAGAATGAAATTTCTTTACCACATCTACAATGGTCAAATCGTACCCAGAATCACTAACTCTCTCTTTTGAAGGAGCTACAGCATCTTCACGAGTTTTACACCATTCAAAAATGTCTGAACTTTGAGCACTTGGAAAAACAGTCATGCAATAACGACACCAACTATAGTAAGCATCATAATTCATGCGCTTATAAAATTGGGCCCCTTCATATAGTTTTCCAAGAAAATCTAAACAATTTGTTCCAGACAAAGTAAAGCTTCCTTTACCATTGCTAAAGCTATAAGCGATAGGCATGTTAATAAAAGTACAAACCTTTTCTAGGAATGCAGCTTTAACAACGTCCAAGGAAACAAATGGAAGTTCATACACGCTATTTTTAGGATTGTTTATTTGAATTCTATTGCCTTCAAAATAACCCCTTAATAAATGCCATACAAGTGATTTGTCTAAATCTGGTAGATAAACTTCTTCAAAATCATTCTTGTCATTCATGGCTAAGCCAGCTTCATAAGCTGACTTTTCATCTTCAATTAACATTAAAGTTAACCCTTAATCTTTTCTTTATTAAATTTAAATCTGCCGAAAGATGCGGATCTTCCACCTGATGAATCAGATGTATTAGAAGAAGGAGTGTTGAGAAGTAGGCTCCTTGTGATTTTATTTCCATTCTTTGGAACTAATACTTTAACTTGTAATTCACAATCTCTAAGCCACTGGGCTATCTCAATCATCTCTTTTGAATTTAGTTCAAAGTCTAAATCAGATAAAGCCCGCACATCAGACTCATTAAGTGGAGCTATAAATGTGCCACCTGTAGTATCGTCTTCTAGTAAGAGTTGAATACTCTGGGTGTAAGCTGGGTCATCTTCAGTTCCAACTTCCTCATGGTGTCTAGCGTCAATTATTTTGCAAATTCTAACGTCGTATTCTTCTTCAGAAAAATCTTGCATAATTCAAACCTCTTCAATATTTTTGCTTATTTTGCAATAAAAGCGTATTACAACTCTAGAGTTTCTTCAAAAGTCATTTTGCACTGAGAACACAATTGCCAGCCATCTTCATTTGAATTACCACAATTCATACAATCTGAAAACCACTCTTCTGGTATTTGCCTAAGAAGCTTTATTAAATCTAATAAACTAAGGCTGGTATCAGATAGCTTGATGTGAATAAGTCTGTGGACCAAACTATCTGGATAACTTACATAACCCACACTGTTTTTTAGGGACTTTTTATAACATGTGTCTAAGAGAAGATTGTCAAATTTTAAAACATTACCATCTAAATTAATTACATAATTCTGGTCTGCTGTAGTAGCTATAGACAGTAGAGTATTCCAGTCTGTGGTATGGTCAAACTTAGGCTTTGGAACTTCAACAACATAGGGTTCGCCGTTTAATCCCTTTAGGAAAGCTTGCATTTCTCTTTCTTTTTTGTCAGCTAAAAAAGATGTGTACCAATTTTGCCAATTACTCATAATTAAAATGAGCCCCCTTTTCAGGGGGCTTTTCCTTATCTTGCGTGTATTTCGGGAATAGCAAAAATCCTCATGCAAATACCCTTTGCAGGTTTGCCTCCGATTTCAGCGGTGTATGTCCATTGAGTATTTACTAATCTAATGCTGCGAGAGTATCTCTCAATCTCACTTGCAGCCATCTGGAAGGCTATAGAAGCTGTAAATAGAGACTTTGCACCGACGCAATGAACGTTGACCCATCCCTCTTGATTCTTTCTTAAGACATGCAAGATGCTTCTAGATAAACCAACTGGATCTGTAGATTTCTTGGAAGGATCATCTGAATGATGATCCCCTCCCTTAACCCTCAAAGTAAATGAATTGTTTGAATCATTAGATGTAATGTTATTTGTTGACATTTTTAGATTCTCAATCCAATTTTCATTTTTATCAAATTCATCAGGGTTCATTTTATTATCCTTCTATGCCACAAATGACTAATTTATGTTTTAAATCATCTACATTATCTTCAAACTCTTCAACAGAGCAATTATACACTTCAGGCTGGTAGATGATCTTTTTAGATTTAGAAATCAAAATCATTTCTAGTATTTGTCTTTGCACATCTGAAAGATTTGTTGACCATAATCTGGAGATTGGATCATCGTGAACTACAGTATCATAAACATTAATTTCCGATTCACCGCTGTCATCTGAGATGTAATTAGATGAAGGCTTGACATTCATTGTGTCATGATCTGGAAATAAATCGTTAAATTTTTCAAATAAAAGAGGCGAATGCTTAGAAAGTAAATGTTTCTTAAGGGCCTCATTTTGAGTTAAGAATAAACCATTAGGATCATCAATAAACTTTTCATTTATTGTTTGTGGAGTTTTATGTGACTTACACATTGGACAATCTTTGAGCTTGTCAATGTCGTGGCCCATAAGTGCTAATTGCTCCCACAATAAATGTCCATGATGATTCAAGAGGTGAGTGGACAGAGTCTGTGTGTGCTTGTTGCAGATTGGGCAAACAACTGCAATGTTTCTGATTCCAGCAGCTTGAAACTTTACAATGTTAGTGTAGTAGTTGTTCAAGTTTGACCAGAAATAGTTTTTAAACTCACCCGTTCCATTGTACTTTGACTCAGGACGCTTATCACGAGGCTGCCACTTTCTTAGTGCTTTGCAGAATACATAAAGGTAATCTTGAACAAAATCCTCGCGGGTGTCGTAAAAGTGCTTGTATTTCTTAAACCATACTTTTACGAAGTCTAATGGTGGATAGATTGAGCAAATCTCATCATAAAATCTATCTGCTTCTTTTGCTCTATTGTTTTCGAGAGCAGCTTGGTATCCAACGATAGCTTTTTCAAGCTTAATTTGGATGCTTTTGTTTATTAACTGTTGTTCTTCTTTTGATCGTTTAGTGATTTTATCACTTAAGTCTTCAACCATTTTATGGCTCCAATAATTATTTAGATAAATTGATTTATCCAATTAATTATAATTGAATTAGAGCCATTTAGCAACTTATTAATGGAAAAGGGAAGAAATTAATCTTCCCTTTTATTTATCTTGATATATTTTCTAAACTTGACGGTTTAAAGTCTTCAACTGTAAAAGTTAATTCTGTTCTGCCTCTGAATTCTTCAAAAGACAATTTGCCAATCAAATCAATTTTATCTCCAACCTTTGGAGCCAAATGGCCCTTCCTCCATGCTATAGCTGAAACAAAATTATTAGAATGCTTTTTATCACTCTTTAATCTCATTTTTAGATGCTTACCATCTGCCCCAACAGTGCTGCAACTTTCGACGACAGCATTTCTGACCAGAAACATTGGTTCAGGATTACCAGAGCCGAATGGAGCCATTTTAATCATGTGCTTAAATACTTGCTCATCAAGCTGAGAAACTAAAAGTCCAGCGTCTACATCATAGACTTTTTTATCTTCAATTTCACCATCTAAGACCTTTTTGGCATAAGCATTCAATTCGGTTCTTAGAGAGTCTAGATTCTTTTCTGGAACCTCAAATCCCGCAGCAAAAGCGTGGCCTCCACACACAACAGATCCATCAGATCTTCTTGAAAATAGGGGCCAAACTTTCTCAGACTTTAAAGCATCCAAAATATTAAAATCTCTAACAGAACGACATGAGCCTTTAGCTTTGCCTTCTTCATTAATAGTACAAGCCAGAGTAGGTCGTGCGAATTGCTCAGCAAGCTTTCCTGCTACAAGACCAATCAAACCTGGGTGCCACCCACGAGCGCCAACTACAATGACATAACTGTCGCTTACATCGCCCACAAGAGCTATGGCTTCTTCTACAGTTTGCTTCTCTTTCTTTTGGCGAGTGTCATTTGCTTTATTTAAAACATCTGCAAAATAAGCTGCTCTAGAGGGCACTCTTTCTAAAAGTAAGTCAAGAGCTATGGCACTGTCTCCCATGCGCCCAATGGCGTTAATGCGGGGCCCCAAAAAAAATCCAATACTAGTTGTGTTCACTGTTTTTACACCAGCGACTTTTAAAAGCTCTGCAACACCTGGCTTTTCAGCTTTAGTTAATTGTTGGCATCCAAGGTGAACTAAAATTCTGTTTTCATCTACCATAGGTGCAACGTCTGCGACTGTACCCAAAGCGACATAATCTAAAAGCTCGTTCATAAGCTTTTCACGATCAAACTGCATTCTATCACCAAGGGCAAGCATGGTTTTAAAAGCAATACCAACTCCAGCGAGTCCATTAAATGGATACTTAGAATCATGCCTATTTGGATTTACAACGCCAACAGCCTCTGGTATTCTATCATCATCTGATGGATGGTGGTGGTCTGTAATGATCAGATCTACGCCATTTGCTTTTGCATAAGATGCTGCTTCAAAAGCAACGATGCCACAGTCTACAGTCATTAAGATTTTTGCACCAGCAGCGATAGCTTTGTCAACAGTAGCAACTCTTACATCATAGCCGTCTTGAATTCTGTGTGGTACATGATATTCAAAATCGGCCCCAAATAATCTTAAACTATGAGTAATAACAGATGTAGAAGTAACACCATCAACATCATAGTCTCCGTGTACATAAATGTATTCCTGCTCTTTGATTGCTTTCTCAAGCCTGTCTACAACGGGTACTATGTCTGGCAAAAGCCAAGGGTCATGCAGTTTTTCTGGACTTAGGTCAAAAAATTCCTCAGCCTTTTCTACAGTATCAATTCCACGCTGAATCATCACAGATGCTATAGGCAAAGGTATCATTAACTCTGCGGCTAGTTCCTGTGCGTCAGACAGTGGTGTCTTTTTTAATTTCCAAACAGTTTCCAATTTTTTAACCTCTCTATGGCTAAAGTTTTAAATTAATTTCTTCTAAATCATTATCAAATAAACGATTTACAGCTTTATTTAAAATCTTAAAACCATACTTTAATAAAAACGTATCAGGGTCATGGCCCTCTGGCAATGAAATAATCTTCAATTTCATGCCCACTTCTTCTAATGTTGGCAGCATGTGCTCAAGCGCTTTTCTTCCAGCCTCATCGCCGTCCAACAGCGCTATAGCTGTGTTGCAGTATCGGGATAATTTAGTTGCATGCCAATCTGTTAATCTAGTTCCACACAAGGCTACATTATTTTCAAATCCAAAAGAATTTAATGTCAGGCTGTCAAAATAACCCTCTACCAAGAATACATAATCTGTTTCGCGCATAGAGTGTTTTGCTATGTCTAGATTAAACAAGTGAAATTTCTTGGGGAAGCTTTCATTGATCCACTTCCCACGTTTCCATTGATCTATTCTCGACTGAGCCTCAGCAGGGTTGCTAGGATACATTTGCCAAAAGGCTAATTCTACAGCCTCAATCAATGGTTCATACTTTCTTCCTGCAAAGGCAACTATGTTACCATAGGCATCTTTAATAGGGACTGTTATTCTGCCTTTCATAAGGGGTGAAAGTATGATTTTATTATTTTGGTAATGACTAAAGTAAGGTGGACAAAAACCAAGCTTTGCTTTGATTGCCGCTTCCTTGTTGATGCCTCTGCTTTCGAGATAAGACATACCACCATCAAAGCTCAATAGATTCTTAGTCAACTGTTGAGAAGTGAGTTCTTTATTGTCAGTCATAATAATTATTATTGCATCAGTGATAAAATAAGAGGCCGATTTTCATCGGCCTCTTATTTACATTATTCTTCGTCGAATGGAATCTCTGGTTCTGGACCACCATAAAATTCATCATCCATGATACTTGAATCAATGTTTAACAATGTTTCATCGATCTCTTCAGAAGGTGTTGATTTACCTTCCTTCAAGGCTTCGTATACAGCCTTGATTTGTATGTCAGAAAGCTTAATCCTTCCACAAACATATTCAAAGCCTGTCTTACTTACATCACCTCTTGTAAGAACAGATGGTGCAGGAGCAGCTATAACCATGTTTACAAATTCATATTCGTCTTTGCTTTGAGCCAAAAGCTCGCCAGTATTTACATCAATATATTTATAAACCTTGCGAATACAAGAGATGTACCCCTTGTCTTTAATAGCAGGATGGTTCAATGTTCTATGCAAGAAATCCTTAATTGGATTGCCTTCAAACTTACCAAAGTAAATTGGGAATTCAGTTGTTGTATCAGGAGCAGACTGACGAGTCTTCTTTAGCAAACATTTGCTACGTCCACCAATGCGCTCACCATTATCGCCGATAATTTCAGCAGATGCACCCTTCATCTTTGTAAACCAAAGACGCATACTTGAGAAGTATCCAATAGCTTCTCCACCAGTAGACTTCAGGACAAATTCTTGTTGCATACCACGCTTTTCTGTGCTATAACGCAACTGGTTAATAAGAATTACAATTGTTCCTGTACGTCCACAGATTTCAGTAAGCTTAGATACAAATCTAGAACAGAATTTTGCATGAGCTCCAAGCTTGTCTGCATCTGAAAGATCCTTTTCATGATTTGCCATAGGAATCATAGCTGTAATAGAGTCAACAATTATGAGGCCATACTCTCCAGAGTCTGCTGCTGCCCAAATCCACTTACCCCAGTTCTCAGCTGCGCCAAGATTTTCATAAGTTTCAAAGGTATCTGCATCACGGGTATTTACCCCAATTGCTTGAGCTCTTTCATCAGAATAGGAATATTCTACGTTCATAACTGCTACACGCAGTCCCATTTTCTGGGCTTCCGCAGCCATCTTCAATGCTGTGTAAGATTTACCAGATGAGTTTTCACCAGCGAATTCGGCAACTGTTCCCTCTTTGATACCACCATAGGGGCCCATTAAAGAATCAATTTCTACAATACCAGAAGGGATGTAAACCTTGTCGCTGTCATCAAGATCGGAGCCAACATTAACACCCTCTGGATTAAGCTTAAAAGCAGATAGTCTAGCTTGAATCTGCTTGCGTCGGGCTTCTGCTCTCTCTTCAGGTGATAATACCTGTGGAGCAACTTCCTTCTTGGTTTCTTTTTTCTTTGCTGTCATTTTACTTCCTTATAAAAATCTAGCCCCCTTTTCAGGGGACTAGATTTCATTATTTACATCATAAGATCGAGATCATCTTCGACTACGAGATTTACAGAGAAATCATCTTCCTCTTCAACCTTAACTGCCTTAGCTGGAGCCTTAGCAGCCTTACGAGGAGCTGGAGCCTCATCTTCGTCGTCGCTTACACTAAGATCTTCAATCTTGGTGTTCTCTTGTCCAGACTTGACAGGAGTTGGCTTGTAAATCTTCTGGAACTGATAACCGTAATTGAACCAATCTGGATAGTTCTTGAGATCTGGGTCATCAAGGAACATCTGCTTAAGCTCTTCAGGTGTTGGCTTGCCGATAGCAGCAAGGAGCTCAATGTCAGACTCAGAAATAACATCAGCCTTGTTTACAATAGAAATTGTATAGTCTGGGTTATTTGGCTGCTTTGGATTGTATTCAGCCTTGATGATTACATTGTGAGCGCGCTCTCCGCCAAGGAAGGTACATGCTGCATCTGGATCGTCAGCATCCATACCTGAATTCTCATTTGCGAGTTCGTTTTCTTCTTCCTTCTTAAGGATGCCATCGATGAACAACATCTTACCCTTTTGAAGAATAGCTACTTCGCTCTTGAATTGAACCTTACCATTCTCATCCTTGTAAGGAGTTCGCAAAAGTACATTCTGAGCAAACTTTTGGGTTACACGGTAACCTTGTCCACACCAAGGGCAAGCTCCATGATTTGGATGATCTTCGGTACAGATGCGAGTAAATTTCTTCTTCTCGTACATGTCATCATCATGAAAACCAGTTTCAACCCACTCATTCTTCTTAGTAGAAGGATTGAGCTTTTGTACATAACCGGAATGCTCACGGTAAGCAAAAGGGAAACCGATCAAACGAACAGTTACCATCTTGGATGGGTTGTTCTTGTCAACCTTAAGATCTACCCAATTAAAACCAACACCGTTGCCTGAGGAAAGATTCTGACTCTTCACTCCTTGCAACTTTTCTCGAGTATAACGAGCGCCCATGTTTAAAATCTCCTTGAGTCTTTAAAAAATTACCAATCTTGGCTACATGACTCTTGTGATTAACTTTCACACTTTAATTATGTGATAATTCCAAACAAAAAAGCACAAAGGCAGAAAAATTAATTTCCGCCTCTGTTTCGAACTCTTAAACCTGATACTTTAGTTTTGTCAGCAAAGCCAATGTCTTCTTCTTCTATTTCCTCACCTGAAGATAGCTCAGATTGATAACTTAAAGAGATGCCTTCATCTTCGTACCCATGATTGACTCTAACAAGATTATCAATGTGCTTTAGGTTGGCAGATAGATTGATAAACATAGAATCTAGAGCTCTTGAAGTTTCAGTTAAATAAAGTAAGAGGCCTTCTGCATACAATGACTCTAACTCAAAAGGTCGTACACGATAGCCAGCATGAGCATTGCGCTCAGATGCTGTACCTGTGTATAAAGCATGGGCGGTCTCTTTCAAAGACTTTTGTGCAGTAGATGCAACTTTATAATATCTACTGCACATACCAACTAGTTCTGCAAGTCTATGTCTGTAAGAATTAAGTCTTGCATAAACTTTAACTATTTCAGTTCTATCAAAACATTCTTTTGTTGGTGTTGCAAAATTCCAACTTGAAAGCTCTTGATAAATTTCAGATTCGTCTGGCTTTTCGCAAATTGTAAGTTGTTGTTCAAACATAAGTACGTCTAAATCAAAGTTGTCATTATTTAAACTTGACTTACGCTTTTTAATTTGCTCAGAGATGCTTTCTTTTTGAGCCTTAGCTTGTTGCTCTTCATAAGCAAGCATCTCTTCAATTGTGATTTCTTCAAATTCCATGTAAATTTAACCTTATAACAAATCGTCAGGGAACAAGTCCATAGCTTTCATTCTGAACTTCTTTACATCTCTAGTCTTCTTAGGAATGTTACCTCCAAAAGAAAGTCCACTAGTATCATCTAAATCATTTTTCATCATCTGTTCAAGTGGTGAAATCACAGTATATTTCTGCTTTGCTGCTTTCTTTGCATCTTTTTCTAATTGATTTCTTTTCTCGACAATCTCATCCCAGAGTTCCATTATCTGGTCTAAAGACTTGCTTCTGACCTCAGGGAAACAATCTAATGCATTTGCACTTGCAAGTGATTCAACCATGCCTCGATTTGGTCGGGAGCGAGTTGCCAAATCTAAAAGATCCTCATAAGGCTGATTCTCCATAATGGCTCTGGAACTATCACCCACGCCCTTGACAGAATTTAGAGGGAGAAGAATGTCACCACGCTTATTAACAGTGACTGACAATCCACTTTCATTTACATTTGGAGTCACCACTCTGATTCCCTCAGAAGCACACTCGCGTCGATAAACTGCCATCTTATCCTCATCATCTCGGTCACACTGCATACAAGCAGCGAGCCATTCAGATGGATAATACACACGAAGGTAAGCCGTTGAGTAAGCTAACAAAGAATAGGCACAAGCATGGCTTCTGTTAAAGGCGTAACCAGCAAAGCCTTGCAAACGCTCGAGAACTTCATCGATAGCCTTCTCAGGAATGTTATTCTTCAAGGCCCCCTTTTTGAATTTATTACAAATATCCAAGAACTCAGCGGGCATCTTCTTAGACACAGCCTTGCGGAGCTTGTCAATGTCATTGTGATTAAAACCAGCCATCTTTCGCCCTAATTCCATAGCCTGTTCTTGATAAACTGGAATACCATAGGTAACCCCAAGAACTTCTTTGATAAGAGGGTGTGAATACTTAACAGCAGATGGATTCCGTTTGCCATCAGCATAATTAGGTATAAATTGAAGGGGGCCTGGGCGGAACAGTGCGTTGATAGCGATAAGGTCTTCAATACAGTCAGCCTTAACTTCCTTCAAGGACTTCTTCATGCCAGCAGATGCGAACTGAAACACACTATCAGTTTTACCTTCTGTGAACAGCCTTAGAACCTTTGCATCTTCATTACCTTCTAGCAACTTGCTGAAGTCAGGAATCTTATCTGCACCATGACGCTTTTCAATCATGTCAAAACATAGAGCAATCATTGTCAATGTTGCAAGCCCCAAGACATCATACTTGGTAAGTCCTACATGAACAACATTACCCATGTCATAGCCAGAAGCTAACACACCCTTGGAATTCTCAAGAGGAGCATGCTCTGCAATAGGTTCTGAAGCAAGCAAAACACCAGCGGCATGAACACCAAAGTTTTGGATTACACCAATCATTTTCTTGGCGATTGAGATTTCTTCAGGCCACTTTGCAGCGTAAGCTGCAAATTCTGGAGATTCTTCAAGAGCTTCATTGATGGTTATGCCTGGACGAGAAGGGATAGATTTAGAAATGTCTTGAGCCCTGTAGTGTGTTTGATCACCATGCTTGGCTTGGAACGCAGGGCTGACTTTTAAAGAGCCCATGACAGCAGCCTTTGCCTGGTAAGTACCCCAGGTTCCAATCTGTGAACACTTGTCGTTCCCAAATCTATTACGCATCCAGTCAATGACACGCTCACGCTTCTGCTTATCGACGTCGGTATCAACGTCGGGGAGTTCAGCGATTTTAGCAACGACTAAGTCGCCTTCTGGCTTAGAATCTGTAATGCCAAGAGCCCATGCTGCCCAGAGTTGGCATTCGTTATCTTTTGTCTTAATACCCTTATTTGCTACATCAAGAATGTAGTTAGATAAACCCTGATTTTCCAGAACCCAAAGTTCTTTATGAATCTTTGGAGCATGTTCAGGATTCTCTTCTGCAATCTTTTCCATCTTCTTTCGAAGATCATTAGCAGCAACATGAAAGTCTGTAGACGAACCAGATTGCTTCCAAGCATCCACAGGGAAGTCAGAAATGTCAACCTTGTACTGTTCACCACGACCAGGATTCAAGAATCGCTCAAACATAAGATTCCAACGAAGTGGGTCTACAGAACAAACCTGAAGGCAGTAGTTTACAAGAGAGCCAACTCCAGATCCACGAATGCCATAAAGGATTTGTTCCGTTTTCATAAAGTTAGCCATTTCTCGCTCAATCAAGAAGTAGTCAACAACACCCATGTAACAAATAGTATCAATTTCATACCTTAGTCGCTCGACATAGTTCTTCTTAGAAGCATGCCCCAATCTTGTCAGGCCATCAAAAGCCAGATAAGCAAGATAAGCCTCATTAGGCTTGTGGTATGGATAATACTTAGACCTAAATCGGTTGAAACGCTCATCTGTTTCTGGAATAACAACCTTAGGCAAAAGATGGGGTACGCCAAGCTTCAAAAAGTCTTCAACAGACTCACTTAGCTCTACAGTGTTTGTAAGAGCCTCTGGAATCTTAGAGCCAAAGATCTTTTTCATCTCTTCGTAAGTTTTAAGATGGAAATTCTTAGTAGAGTAAGCCTGGAATTTACCGCTGACAGCGTTATCCTTATCTTGATCTCTCATGCTAATGTGCAGCTTGTGCACTTTCCAATCTTCTTGCTCAAGATAGTGGACATCATTAGCGCAAACCATTGGCAGGTCTAACTTTTTGGCGATATCGTACAAACCGGGGATTAAAACGGATTTCTGCTCTTCAATGCCATGATAATGCATTTCAATGTAATAACGATTTGGGTATTGTTCCTTAAACCACTCTGCAACTTGCAAGGCTTTATCTTTCTGCCCCTTAAGAAGCAGCTGAGACACCTCACTTCCCATACAACCAGACATAGCAATAACTCCTTCTGAGTGTCTGCTAAGTACATCATGATCGATTGTAGGTTCGTAGTAATAACCTTCTTCCGCTCCGATAGAAGCCATCTTTAAAAGATTACGATAGCCTGTCTCATTTTGTGCTAAAAGAGTTAAGTGGTTATGCTTAGGTCGGCGTTTTTTGCCATCTATAACGACAGGATTCTTATCAAAGCGATCATGGTATGTATAAAATTCACAACCTAAAATAGGCTTAATCTTATTTTCAGGTGTAGAATTCTTGCGACAAGCAGAAACAAATTCAATGGCCCCTGAAATTCTACCATGGTCGGTAATTGCACCTGCTCGGAAGCCCATTTCAGCAAGTTTACCTGCGTATTGGGTAGGTGAAGGCAATGCGTCTTGCACAGAATAGTGTGTGTGAGCATGCAAATGAACAAAATCTTTATTAGAGTTACACATATTTTAATCCCCCGCGCGTAAAAGCGTAATACAAGGTTGTAGTATAATAGAAACTATCTACAGTGTATAATCGTGTTAATCTAGTGATTTTATAATAAGGAGGTGAAAATAAATGGAAGCATATTGCGTTAAGTGTAAAGCCAAGAAGACTATGAACAATCCTGAGGCTGTAACTATGAAGAATGGTAAGCCAGCTACACAGGGTGTATGTTCAGAGTGTGGAACAAAGATGTTCAAGATTGGCGCAGCTAAGTAAAACAAAAACAGGAGTGATTAACACTCCTGTTGGTTTTTATATTCCCTCTTTGCAATTTTCCAAGATCTCGCTTTTGCTCGAGAACTTATGGTTTCTTCCAAAGTATCTTTTGTATCCTCATCAAGATTACACAGTTTCCATACATGATAATTGGTGTAATCTTTTTTGATTTTAGAATAATAAGTTTCCTTATTGGAACTAATCTTATTCTTTTGATAGTAGAACTTCTTCGATGTAAAGGTTTCTTTATTTTCACTATCAATGATTCTAAAAGCACGGGGCCTCTTACTAATCTTACCTCTTGAATAATCTTCTGCAGAATAGCTGTTTCCTATCTGCTTTGCAACCACAAATTTATTACCTTGTTTAATAATCTTCCAAGCTAGGCTATTGCCCTCTAGTCCACGTCTCTTTTTAAGATAGTTATAGGCATCAAGCAAATTATCAAATTGATCATCTGCAAAACAATAGTTAGGTTTTACACTAACATTTGATAATGCAATTCTGCGATTTACTGTAGACTCAGAAACTCCAAGATTTTCTTGGAGAGAGCTTTTTGCAATTGGTTTATTTTGACCGTATCTTGCTATAACAAAACTTGAAAGATAAGCTTTTACTTCGTTGCTTGAATCAAGACTTGTGAGTTCTTCCATTCTAATAATGAATGGGGCTGTTTTTGCTATTTCAAAAGAGAAGTGATTAACAACCTTTTCCATGCTTAAGAGATAGACATATTTATTACCCTTGGGGCCAACTGCATCTTTCCAAAAACAACCTACGCCTTTCTTAAAAACTGTGTATGAATAATTACCTTTGCTTTTGAGTATGCCAGAAATAAAATCAAGAACAGTTTCCAGTTTAAATTTACCGCTGCCATTTCTCTTTGCGTCAATTGCTTTCAAGGCGAACCATACAGCACAAACATCTAGTTTCTTAGCTTTGCTAGTAGAAGAAATTAACTCTGGATAGATTTCTATTCTAATTTTTCCAATTGGAGTTTTATTGCTATTCTCTTTCAATTGCTGTTGCGCTTTCTGCTAATTTCTGAATTTGACTTTCTATGCCGCTATGTAAAATAAATTTATCTGCTTCATCTGGTGGAAGCCCAAGACTTGTTAGGATGGTCTTGATAAAGTGGAACCTTGCTGCAAATGCCTTTGTGAGAGTTACATTAAATTCAATTTCTTCAGGATGGTTTTTAAGTGCTTCTTCTGCCATGGCAATTGCTTGGGCCAAAGGCACTTCTGGGTTCCAATCCATTTCTTCTACAGGTACTAAAACTTTACTTGGATCATTCATTTATTTTCTCTCTGTAAGCGACAAGGCGCTCTTTCATTTCATTACTTAAGTTTTTCCAAAGCTTATTCAAAGACTTGTAATCTTCTTTCATAACAGCACTATCTGCTCTTTGGTAAACTGTATCAACCCAATTTAATTCAATCTCATCATGCTCAACTTTAGATTCAAAGTTTTTTAGTCTATCAGAAACACTTCTTAAAAATTGCACTGGCGAAATACCACCTGGCAAATTATATTCAACTGTGTAATTTAAAAATTCGTCTGCTGTCCAGTTGATGTCTCTTAAAGTCTTATAAACTTGCCCTCCTTCTTCTGCAATGTTCAAGCCTGTAATAAGCATTACTCTTTCAACAGCTTGCTTGAAACTTAAACCTTCCATCTTTCTCACAAAAGTCAAAAGGTCTCCAGAAGCTCCACAACCAAAACAATGAAATGCACCTGTGTCTCTGTTTACTCCAAAACTTGGGCTACTATCTTCATGTCCTGGTAGGGGGCAGTTAGTATTGTACCAACCATTAGAAGTCTGTTGGAAAAATAAATCATACTCTCCCTCAAGAATTTCAACAATGTCTATTTGCTCTAGCATTTCTCTAATCAACTTGATGTTAGAATCTGAAGAAACAAAAGACTTGGTCTCACCTAAAAGATTTTTATCCTCATGAAGATTAACTCTAGCCATTACCAATCACTTCCTAAATCAAGATCGTTGATTGTAAGATCATCAACATTAAAACTAAAATCTTCATCATTGATGGAAACATTTACATTACCACTGCTGTCCTCGACAGTTGATGTTCGATTGACACTGTCAGAATCATTAGATTTTTGCTTTTCTGCTGGGCTCAAGCCTTTCATCCTTCGCATGTCATCTTGTTCTTCTGGGCTCAATTCTTGAATCGCATTAAATTGAGGCTCTACCCTAACACAATAAGGAGGCACCCAAGCATCACGACCCTTAGCCATGTGAACTACGGCAATGTTTGTTTCCTTATCAGGCTCCAAAACAAATACATAGTGGGCCTGGTGCATAATGTGCTGACCACCAGAAGCTGCCGACTGATCGTATGTGTGAGACTTGCCAGAGTCCTTTGACTTACGAGAGTCTTTAATAGTATCCCTATTAAGCTGCTGGGCTGTCAACACGGGCAAATTATGCCTTCTTGCTATCCTTACCAAGCCATCAAAGGCTAACTCGTGTAATTCCCAAGATTTTGCAGTCTTAGGGGCATTTCGTGTTCTCATTTCACCAATGTAGTCGGCGATTACAATGTCAGGCTTCCCTTTAGTAAGAGTAAGCTCTCTAATCCTCATGTCAACGTATTCAGGCGTTGGGTCAGAGTCAGTAAAGTCATACTCAAAATAGGGGCCACCCTGCATACCAAGAAGCTTTGAAGCAAGGCTTTGGACTTCAGAATCAGCCAAGCCAGTTCTTTTTAATTCTTGAAAAGGAACAGAAAAAGCCAAACTCATGTGTCGGAGAAGACAGTCCCACAACGAAAGTTCGAATGAGAAGTACAGTACATTCTTGCCTTGCTTATGAGCATTATAAGCCCAGTTTAGCAACTGTAGAGATTTACCACCACCAGATGGTCCAAGAACAACAGTTACCTGCGACCCACGAAATCCAGAAGTTCGTCTGTCCATTTCATCATAGCCAGACAAAATTCCCGGCGGCTTATGTCTTTGCTTCTCATATTCTCGCATGAAGAAATCATGAGATTCACTAACATCAAGCGTCTTCTTTTCTCCTGGCTCAACAGAAAGTTCCATTTCAATGTCTTTGACACAATCGAGAACATGATTTACACCTTCTTGCAGACCCTTTTCTACCATTAAGGCATGACCTGTCGTATGCATGTCCTGCCAAATCGAAACTGCTCTGCGCTGCTTTAGCTGCATTAATAAATCATGCAATTCGTTTGGATTGTAATCTAAGTCTTGAATCTCAGCCCATAAAGTTAGAAATCTTCCCTTGTGAGCATCAGAAATGCCCTTAGAAATCATTCTGTTCTCAAGCACAAGCTCAGTCAATAAAGAGCCATCGGACTCATCAAAGTAATTAAAAATGGTCTTCGCGAGATTGAATGTATAGCTAACTTTAGAGCCCTCTTCGCTGTGCGAAAAGTGTTCTGGAACAATGTTCAAAGCCTTTGCACGAATCAAAGCTTGTTGATCCGTTGTTAGGTGTTTAAGTACCTGTAATTCTAGTTCTTCTCTACTTAGTTTCATTCTCTATTTCTCTCATGACGCGTAAGGTTGTGGTGGCAAAGGAGTAGGCAAGCTAATTCTAAAGCAGGAGGCTACAAGACTTGACCAGCCTGGGCCAGCATCTATCCTGTCATAGCCATCATAAGCACTTATGATAATAGGCTTACCTGATTTTGTTCTTGCTCTTGCAATGCGATCCAACTGAATTGCTAAATTCGGATTTCTCATTTCATAATGAGTAACTCCATCAATTATTATGATGTCTTTTTGAGCAAAATCGTCTGCCAAATCTGACTGCTTTTCTCTATTTTCAAAACCAGATAAATCTGCATAAAGATCAGCATAATCATAATAAGAAACTGATAGCTTCTTTTTGATCGCTTCTTGAGCTAAAACTGAACAAATTAAACTTTTGCCACTCCATTGGCCACCTACTAACAATAAACTTGTGAGATTGATAGTGGTTCCTTTAGTAGGTACAATCTTAATTGGGCGCCCAGCACAAACTGCTGGAAGCGCGTTGATGTATTTATCTAATACTGCCTTGATTTTAACCTTTTTAGCCAAGGCGTTTTGAGTTAAATTGTGGCCCCAGGGGTCTTGTCTAAGATTCCAATTCTCAGAAAGGCTTCTGCCGAAATGCTTTTGTGGAATGCCAGCTGCCATGAATTTTTCACGCCACATCTGGTCCTTAAGACAATGACATAAGACAGCCTTGTTGTCATCATTCAACCAAGACCCATGCCCATTACAAGAAGGACAAGCACCATTTGTGGAGATTTTGCTCTCCGATTGTAAAGATTTTATAAAATCAATTTCATTTTCAGTTAAATCAAAACTACTCACAAATCTTCATCCTCTTCAATCTCCATAGGTTCCATTAAAGACTTTTTCATCTTTATGATTTCTTGGTCGATTACTTTCTTTTTCTTGGTTTTGGAGGCGTTTCTAGCGCGCTTATAAGCCCAAGCCCTAAGAGCATCAATTTGCTCCTTCATAGTGACAGCCAAAGGTACTGTGTCTTCGATCGAGCTTAATATATCTTCGGTCGTAAATTCTCTTTTGTTGTCATCGAAAGCTTCATACATTGCAGAAATTATTGCAGCCTCAATTTCGGCCCCAGTAAATGTTGCTGTATTATCAACCAATATGTCTATGTTAAAATTGTTAGGATCGCGTTTTCGTTTACTTAAATGAATTTTAAAAATTTCAAATCTTTCTTCATCTGATGGCAGATCGACAAAAAATATTTCATCAAATCTACCCTTTCTTAAAATCTCAGGCGGTAATTGAGAGACATCATTTGCCGTAGCAATAACCAGAACTGGAGATTCTTTCTCTTGCATCCAGGTCAAGAATGAACCTAAAACTCTAGCTGCAGTACCACCATCTGTCTGGTTAGAAGAAGCAGAACCAGACATACCTTTGTCTAACTCATCCATCCAAAGTAATGAAGGAGATACAGACTCTGCAATTTTAATTGCAGTTCTAATATTTTCTTCAGAAGAGCCAACAACTCCACTGAAGATTTTACCCATGTCTAAACGGATTAAAGGCAATTGCCAGAAAGATGCAACACAGCGAGCCATCAAAGACTTACCAGCACCCTGGACTCCAACAAACAAAATGCCTTTAGGGTTACCTGGGAGACCATAATCTTTTGCTTCAGTGGTAAAAGCATCTTTACGCTGTTGAAGCCAAGACTTGACACCCTTCAAACCACCAACTTGGCTAAAATCTTGTTCTACATCAATCCAATCTAAGAGGCCAGTTTTCCTAATAATATCTCTCTTTACGCTGGCAATTTTAATTGGATCAAGTTTCTTGCTGTCACTTATCATCATGTAAGTACAAAGCAGCTCAATTTCTTGCAGGGTTAAACCCTGGAATGCTCTTACAATTTCTTGAACTTCAGTATCAGAATAAATAGTTTTGAAGCCTTTGTTTTTAAGTTCTTGATTTTTATCAGCATACTCCAAAACCTTTTTTACTTTTTCTTCAATGTGTTCATATTCTGGAAGTGGCCAGTCAATAACAGCACAGGATTTAGAAAGATCCTCTGGTAATGTAAGAGCGGTGTTTAGAAGAATGACAGCCTTTCTTTGAGAAGTGAACTCTTGGGTCATGTTCCTGAACATTCTCACAGCCCGCTTGTCATCTAGTGTAGTTTCGTCTTGTATGATTTTAAGAAAATCTTTTAGCACTAAAAGATAATAACCGTTGGTATTATCTTTTAATTCCTTAAACCAATCTAAGACCTGAATGTGATTAAGAAATTTAGCTTTAGGAACTAAATGCTCAAAATCAGGAGTGGTTTGCAAACCTGTAGCAAGATCCCACTGAAATACACCCCATTTTTCTTCTCCCCTGTTAGCAATAAATTTGATAGCCTCTAAAACTCTCTTTTCTTCGTGGGTGCAAATTGCTATAAGAGGTCTGTTGGAACGGATTTGCCAATCTAATTCCCTCATCGATTTTTTGTGCTGGCTAATTTCAGGTGTATTCATTGTCACTCCATAAATAGTTTTGGGTGGAATTAATTTCCACCCAAAAGAGTATAGTACTTTTCTAGAGGTTGCCCCTTATAGTCCTCATTTCTCCACCATGTTTCAGTGTGGAAAAACTTAGCATATTTATCAAACTTGTTACGCCAATTCAAACAGGAAAAATCTGCTGGATAGGGTGAGTTGATAATTGATGAATTAAAGATTCTCTCCATAGTTGTTGGGTCTGCTGTTGGTCCAGTAGACAATGATTCAAGTCTGTTTTCCAGAATAGACAAGATCTTTTCTTCTTCAATGTTTTGTATTTTACATAGATAAGTGATGGTAACAGGAATACCAAATCTAGCAAATACCTCTGTTGCCTTGCCAGCAGCCTGTGCTTCTTTGATTTCTTGAAGCAAGCTTGTGTCATTAGATGTACGAATTACTTCACCCTGTTCTACACCAGGCAATACTTCATCTTGATAAAAATAATTCACAGAATTAAATACACTGTTCAAAGTAAGATAATTAAACTTGCGAACTATTTGATCTTGATTGGCAATAGCCCAATCAAAAAACTTCTTAGTCCATAAGTTTCTTGGCAAACCATTTCTTTCAAAGAAATCACCAATTTGCTTAATTACAGGAAGATCAGAAGTAAAAGTAATCTTATAGTTACCACCTGTTGCAGATTGATATGATCTTGCAAAGTATGTAGCAAAATGCTTACTTGTCCATTCCTCAATGTTTTTTGGAAGCTCTGTTGGAGCTTTTCGAGTAAGCATGTCATCCAATGAAATTTGCTTATTCGATTTACGCTTTGCCTTAAAAGGATTTACAAGCTGGCCCTCTTGAGGTATGGCTTCATTCATCACTGATACAACAATCTTGTGTACGGCATCATTTCTTGATTTCATGATTTTTAAGCTTTCTACCATTCTTCCTCTGTACTTTCTTTATAAACAAATTTCTCAGCTTGGGCTATCCCGTTTTCTTTGGTAACCCTAATTATATTATCGGCTTCAGGGCCAAACTTATCTAACATGTGAGTGACAAGAATTACTTGTCTTTCTGTGGAGTCTGTCACTTCTCTTAGGAAATTTACAACCTCAGTAATCTTATGGTCGGTAGACATTGATTTCCAAGCCTCATCCAATAAAATAGGGCCATTGTAATTCATCCATTTCAATGCTGCTATTCTCAAGGAGAATGAAACAACTTCTATAAGGCCACCACCTCGCTCGCCAAGCAGACCTGTTTCCATGTCCTGCCCATTGTGTGGGCTGACAATTTTAATCTCTATCTTGAAATAATTGTCACCATTGGCCCTACGTTCTTCGAAGGTCTCAAACTTTAATGAATAATCTTCGCCATAAATTTGAGATAGAGCTGTTGTTGCAATGTCCTGAATTGCTTGCAACTGTGACTGGCGTCTTTCAACAATTTCACTCAATATAAATAAAGAGGCCTGACTGTTTAGCCTTTGCTCTTCTTGTGCAATTGCTAAATCATCAGACTCTTCTTTAATTTGCTTTTCAAGCTGTTCTTTAACGCCCTTAAGTTTAGTAAGTTTGTTTTTATGTTCTGTGATTTCTTCGGTGAAAGAGCTCAGCTTATCAACTAGGCTGACTTTTTCCATTTACTCTTCTTGCCCCTCATTGATCTTATCTCGCTCTGCTTCTAGGGCCTTTAAATCCTTTAAAACCTGAGCTTCATTGTCTTTGATAAAAGTTGGCAATTCTTTGATTGTCATTTTTAACTCGTTTTTACAACTTGTCTCATTTTCTTGGACAGATGTCTTTAAATCCTCCAAGCGTTGTTCGTACATTTCAACACGAGTTTCAGCACTTGAAATATCTTTTTCAAGTTGCTTAATGCGATCTGCTATGCTCTTTTCTTCGTTCATAATTAATTATCGCTCACAGTCTTTAGAGTTTGTATCGCTAGGTCAATAACTTTTTCATCAATGTTTTTCAACTTGCCAGATTGCTTTAGCGACTCATAGATATCTTCATCATCACCAATGATGTTCATCATTGAAATTTGCTTGATGTATTTTTCAGCATCTTGCTTATTATCTTTTTTAGCCTGGGCCTCTTCAATTTTAAAAATCTCATCCGCTGGTTTGCTGGCTTTAAGTTTAATATATTCCTCTTGGTAAATGTTGCCATCCAAATCATATTCCATAAATAAAACTTGGGGCTCTTTTAATTTGTTTGCGTCATTTAATCTTTCACGAGAAATGGATCCAGGATTAATAAATCTAACACCATCAGCTCTTTGCTTTTGCATAGCATCGTGAATATGACCAGCAACTATTAATTTAGTAGCCTTATTAGTTGGTATCTCATCAAACAATACGAATGAACCAAAATAGGGCCCCAAAGTTATTGAAATGTGAGCTGCTACTATCGGATAAGCCTTATCTAACAAATAGCCTTCTTTGAATTCATCTGCTTTTGTTGCAGTATGATGTACTAGATGAATGCCATACTTTTCAATACCATCTGTCTTCAATACTCCAGCTTCGATTAAAGTTCTAATTGAAGACTGTGGATAATACTGATCAAGATTATGCTTGACATCATGATTACCAATTAATGTATACCATGGGATTTTAGATTGAAGTAAAATTCTCAAGTAACCATTTCTAATCAGTGGGCCTGGCTCAATCCTATGGAACACATCACCAAGGTGTAAAACTAAATCACATTTCTTCTGATGTGCGATTTCTACAATCTCTTCCATCTCAGCCAGACAGGCATCTACATAGCTGTCTTTGCGCTTTTCTGGGGTATTGTCATCTCCATGCGTATCTCCCACAAAAAGAATCTTTATTTTATTTAAATTAGAGGCCGATTGCATGATTCACACCAATTTCCATTCAATTTTAATTCATCAATCAAAAGATTTAGTTCTTCTTTTAAATTCTTGATATTTTGTTCTTCAAGTTCTTTAGCTGTTGATTCAGTAGTTATTAAATCTTTCAAATCTTTATCGTTTTTAATAAAAGATTTAGACCTTGTATTTGTATCGATAAGCTTTTTAACAGATTCCATCAAATCTTTATTTTCTTCTGTTAGAAATTGCTCACAAGCTAACAAGTCTGATTTCGTCTTCTTATATTCTTTTGCAATCTTTTGATATTCTGATAGGTAAAAAATAGATCTTGATACTTTTTTGTTTAATAAAAGCAATTCATCAAAGTTTTCTTTTAACTCGGCAAAAGCTTTTTCTTTAGCCAGTTTAACTTTGATTTGTTTAGCTTCTGTAAAAATTTTATTATTTTGCTCAATAAAGAATCTAGCTCTATTTGATTTTTCGATTTGATTATTGACATCTTTCAGTTTTTCTACAATGTCTTCAATTCTTTCTAGATCTTTATCAACATAAGAATAATTGTCAAGTTCTGTTTCTAATTTTTCAATCTTTTCTTTTTTATCTTTAATAGAGCGGTCGTAAGATCGAGCTGTTTTTGACAATAATTCAGCAGAAGTTTGTAGATGCTGAATGCCTGTCAACTCAGATAAAGTTCTTGGCAAATCGCTGGAACTAAGATCCACCAAGAATAAGCTTGACATCTGATCGGCATAAGAGATAGGCCTCTTCTTGTCATCTAATGGAGGATTGCCCAAATTCTTCTTAATCTCATCTGGTATACCTGTGCCAACCTTGGGGAAGGAGTGGATGTTGCCTTCTGCATCAGTTAATAGGTAAGAATTAACATCTTCGCCCTTGACCCTGGTAACTTCTATACCATCGGAGAATTTAACAGATACAGAGCATTCTTTTTCACCGTGGCGAATGTAGCTATCTCTTTTATAGTTGTTATGAAATACAAGATTAATCGCCCGTAAAATAGCTGATTTTCCAGCATCGGAAGACCCTACTATAAGATTGATTCCATTGGTGAAATCTATCGTTGTATCTGCATGATCTTGAAAGTTTTTAAGCTTTACTTGTGTAATGTATCTGTTCATTAAATTGGTTCCAAAATTTTAAGATTGTGCAAAGATCCACCAAAAAACTTGGAATAAATCTTTTCCCTACAATCGTAGCTATCTATATAGTCTGTCTTTAAATCAAATAAATGAACAGACTCTAAGGTAAATTTTGGAATAATGTAAAAAGGGGCCCCCTTAATACATTTACAAGGCTGATCATTCGCAGAAAAATAAGTCCTGCAAGAAGGGCATTGTATCTGAGAGCAATCCAGTTCCATGCCAGCCCAATAGTTTTCAAATCTTATTGTTGGACTAAGGTTTTTAAAGTATAAGAAAATACTTTTTTGGTCAGCATGATAAATATCAATCATGGATTCGCCAACTTTAGTACCCTTAAAATAAAGGTTAACTCTTGGTCTGCGATCAAAGCTATCTTTTAATTTAAGGGGTAAAAAATAGCCCGGATGAATAATAGATTCTTGGAAGCCATGAACTATTATTTGATTTTTAGTATAAACTATCTTAGATAATTCAGGCCTTTTAAACATATTTATATTATAGGCATTTTTATTCCATTTGGAGAAAAGTATATTTGAAATGGTAATGGTACGAATCGACAGAGACATGTTAGTTGAAGACATTCTGGCTATTAGAGCCTTAGTGCCTGTTGAAAATGATGCAGCCAGAGACAGAATAGACAAGCTTATAGCTTTAGTTAGTAGTTTGCCTAGCGATGAGAACAAAGCACAATTTCCAAGAGCGAGTGTAAGAAGGTTATGAACATTTATTCCAAATTAAAAGATGTGTTAATAGAATCTGAAAATGTAAATAATTTTAAAGCTGCGGATCAGATCGCCTATGCCACTATAAGATTAGCTGCTGCTGCGAGCGATAATGCAGTGGGTGTAGAATCTCAAGTAAGAGAATACATTGCACAATTGGAGAATCAAGTTGCAAATTTAAGCTTGCAAAACAGATCTTATGCTTTGCAAAATCAAAACCTTACATCACAATTAATGGGGGCTATGGGGAATCAAGTTCCAAATGGTGTAACTATACAAGAAAGCTCAAGATTGCCAGGTGCTATAGAAGCTATTTTAGATAATCCTGTCATTCCGCTTACAGTTAAGAATCTCAACAATCAAGATGTTAACGGTGTTGCGATCAATAGTGAAACCAACAGAGCAACCTGGAACATGCCTGGCAACATGCCTCAAGGCAATGTTGGAATGGGTGGAGTTCACGGACACGAATTAGCAGTTAAGAAATAGAAGGAATTCAAATCTTGAAAAAACAAAGACTGATTGAATTACAAACAAAAGCTGAAGAAGGAAATTCAGAACTCAAAGATAGTATTGAAATCTTAGCAGAGTTCTTTGTTTCACAGAGTCAGCATAATAAAGAATTAAAAAATGAAATTTTAGAATTAAATTCTAAAATAACAAGCTTGAACAGAAAAATTGATCAAATTTTAAAATTTACAACAACTGAGCCTTTGGCACAAATATTGATTGAAAATTTAGAAGAATTTGAAAAAAATCAAACTGAAGATGATGATGAATAATAAAAAGCTCCCTTCCGGGAGCTTTTTATTTAACTGAGATTGTCTCCAAATTCCATTGGAGTATCAAATTCTTTATCACACGAGAAACATCCAAATCTTTCATGTGAAATCTGATAAGCATCAGATTTATTGCACCAAGGGCATTCTACTCTTTCAATAGATCCAGAATCACTAAACCAAACTTTACCTAAGACCTTTGTATTCTTAAGCTCAGGAACAGTGTCTGTATCAGTGTTGAAATCAGAAGGTACTAAGATCTTCTTTCTCATACCCTCAACTGAAAGTTCGGCATTTTCAACGTCTTCTATAAGATCAATTTCTAATTCTTCAGCATTTAATCTCAATTGCTTTTCAAACTCATCTTCTTGAGCTTCTGCAAATTTACCATAATTACCTAAGATTTTTTCAACATCTGTTTCTGGCACAAAGTGAGATTTGTTAATTCCTGCACTTGGTGCAGATTGAAGATAGTGATCCAAGACTTTAACAGAAGTGGTATCAATAATACCGCCTGAAGCAACAGGGCCGACTTCTAAGATTGAAGTTGCAAGCCTTTTGGCTGCATAAATACTGAGCTCTTCATTTGGCATAACCCCTACATTGTCTTCAAATCCCTTAGCTATTTCTCTAAGGCGATTTTGTTCTTCTTCTGAAAAGTGTTCAAAGCTTTTAGTTAATGTATCCCAAAAGATAACCTTTCCACGAGTCAAATTATAATCCATGTTTTTCTCCTACAAAGATTATACTCGATTAGGCTCTAATAGTCAATTGTCTTGAATTTTAATTCTATTGGATAGCTATACCCTCCAGTTGGCAAATATTGAATATTCAATGTTTCATTTGGTCTTATTAACTGGTTATGAAATTTAATATCTTGCTTTGGCTGAATTTCACCTGTGGAAATAACATCATCTTCACCGACTTTAAATACAGCTGTCATTTTTCCAGCTCTTGAATTGATGAAGCATAATAACATTTTATCTTTATCACTGGTGTTTTTAATTGAAAAGTTATAGTTATAGCCATAATGGCCTGGTATGGTATCTTTTCTATTGTCACCTAAGCGAAATTCAAATGGTTTATTATCTTTTAATTCAGCTTGGATGTCTCTATCAAAATCATCTACATTGATAATTTTAATTCCGTCAACTTCTTCGCCTGCACCGAGTCTGCAAAACCAACTGTTGCCCTTATCCATTTTGGCTTCAATTATACCAGACACTGTGTCGCCATTGGCAACTTCTTTAACAAGTTGGGGATTAGACACAGATTTAGATTTGGCATTTAAAAAGTTTTTAATTGCCTTAGAACCTGCTATACCCGGCTCCCTGTTAGTTTCTACTGCAGATTTGAAATCTTTGTAATTTCCTTTTAACTTAAAGTTAAAAACCTGTTCACGCCCCGTTGCATTTAGGTAATGGAAAAATATTCTTGTATTTGATGGTTCGTTTATTATTTGTTTGCCTAACTTGCCAGACTCTTCAACCTTCTCTGGAAAGTTTAAAAACACAAGACGCTTGGCCAACACATTGTTATAAGCAGTAGAACCGCTAATAACAAAAATACCAAAAAGCAATAGGGCTAAGAAGATTTTCTTCATAGCTCAACACTCCTTGCGTTTGTTTAGGTATGATTATTATTAGATAAAAAGGGGGCTTTTGCCTTTATAATAGACGATAATATTATGAGGTATTATAATGTCTAGAAATTTATTATATGACACATTTATTGCCGAAAGCAAAGATTATTTTAAGAATTTTGATTTTAAATCTATTGGCTTTTCGGACAATTCTAACTCTGAAAAAGCCTGCGCCCTATTGGACAGAATGCAAGCGGTTTATGAAGCTAAAGATTCAGATTATAGTGAAAATGATTTGCCCATGGGTAACTTACGAGAGTCAATAGAATTAGGTATAGAGCCATGGAAGGGCGTTCTTCTTAGAATTGGTGATAAGAAAAGAAGAATTGGCTCCTTTATTAAAAAAGAATCTTTTTTAGTCAAAGATGAAGCCGTGGATGATACATTGGTAGACATGGCAAATTATTCTTTTTTAGGTTGTGCATTGATGGGTGACATTGGGGATTCAACTATTACTGAAACATGGAAAACAATGGCTAAAGATTGTGTTTTAGCCAAGATTGTTTTTGAAAATAAGCACAATGATGGTGTTCCTAGATGGTCTATAATTATGTGGCCAAGAATTCTTGCTTCATACAATATTTTAGCAAAATTCGCTAGAGAAAACTAAAATTCAAGGAAAACTCGGGGCAAAACTGTAAAATTCTCAATAGGAGAGATACAGATAATGCCCCGAGTTTTTAATTTATCCGAATTTGATATTAGGTTAGCAGCTAAAACTTATACTTTAGAAAATCTTCCACCAGCCTCCATTGATGAAATTGTCAATGAAATAACAGGTGGTCAAGCTGCAAACATAAGTGATAAAGACAAAATTGCTATAGTACAAGAATACTTGGCGGGCAGTATCACTGATCCTTCACAAATTCCACACGCCCTTAGAGAAGTAAAAGACCCTAGTCTTGCAGATTCAGGCGTGGCAATCACAAACCAAAAGATCAGACAAATCAAAGATGCTATTTCCAGACTCAAAAAGGAAGATTCTGAAAGATACAAATCTATCCTTGAATCATTGGGCGGGAATGAAGATCAGCTTTTAAGGGCTGCTTTTGAAAAATTTCAACAACAATACATCCCACAGATTATAGATCTCTGGAGCGCAAGAATGAATCCTGCTAGAATTAAATCATTCTTAACTTTGCCAGAAGACCTTAGAGAGCAACAAGAGACTGCGACAAAATCTCTTCGCTCTGAATACTACAATCAAACTACCGAACAATTCACAAAAGTTAGTTCTGATTTAAATGAAGAATTTGGATTATCAGCCGAGCAAATAGCATGGATCTTCAGAGGCACAAGAACATCCAATGTGGAATCTATGCCTGATTATGAAAACACAGCAACCAGACTTGGTGAAGGTAATTTAGAGGCTGGTAAAAAGCTCCTAACAAAGATTCTAGCCAATTCAGAAAAAGATACCACAACCTGGCTCTCTAACCTTCAAAAAGATTATGCCGCAGGGCTTTACACAGGCGGTAAAGACTGGGATGCAGCAACAGACAAAGAGGGCAACCCATTATTCACACCAGAAGAGCTTACTGTGGCAAAATCTCTCGCTGATAAAACTGCTGGTGCCATCACAAAGCATGAAGTATTAAGAGACATTGGCCTTAGTACATTACAATTCCCACAACAGCCTTCTGATCTTTTTGATACAGGAGATCCAGCAAAAATTCAAACAGTTGAAGGCGAAGATAGATATTTTGAGTCTAGAAACAATCCTTACAACTGGGTCATTCTTTCGCAATTATTAGAAAAGGGTGGCTATGGCTATAATGGAAAAGCTCTTCCAGATTTCTTTGGTAAAGACTTCACACAAAAAGAACTTGACTCATCTGACTGGAATGAAATCAGAAAACAAATTTATGATGCGACAGAAGAAGGTCTGCCAACTGGAAGCTACATTGACCATGCGCTCTTTTATGTAGCACACACTCTTTGTGGTAAAAGTGAAGCTAAATTCAAAGACATGCTTTCAAAAATGGAAGAAACTGTCGTAAGTGATGTTAGTGTAGAATCACTCTTTGATCCAGACCAAAAAGTTATTCCTGACCCAAGGTACGCTGACATGCTTCTTAATTTTAGATCAAAAGCAGAAAAACGCTGTGTAGATAAATTAAGAGGAACATTTGGACTTGAAGTTGTACCATACGAATTAGGTTTACCTGTATTAGACGGATGTAACATTAATAAGGATGGATTCCAAGTTGACTTTTTAATACCATGTGATGTTCTTGAACAATGGGTTCAGGGACAAGATGGGTTGTATCATCCTGTAATTCGCCAAAAAATGATGTTTGTGGGCGAATATTATGGCTTTGATAGAAGTAACTTAGTAGAAGTCAATGCTAAAGGCGCTGAGGGCTATTATGGTATTGATGGTGACATAGCCAAAGTTACAGATAAGAAAACTGGCCAAACGGTAGAAGCAAAGAATGGTGCACTACTTACAGCTGGTCAAAAGTATGATATCAGAACTGGCTGGAAGAAAATGACTGAAGACTTCTTCGCATCTTCCACAGGCAATGCTGCTATTCATATTGACAAAGATCTTAGCGACGACGCTATTATCTCAGAATTAGATAGATGTAAAATTATCTATAGTTATAAAATGCCTATCAATAATAGCTTAAATGCTATAAAGCAACATGCTGCTGTTTGCCAAGATCCTAATTGTGCTTCAAAGAAAATGTTTGATACATCTTCTGGGGCCCCTGTATTTAATAAAACACAAATAACAACTGGTGAAGCTTATGTCAGATGTTGTATAGCTGACTTAGAAATACAAAAGGGAATGATGCCTGTAATCTTAGAAGCAAGGCTTGATAAGAGCTTTGGCAGAAAAGAAATCCATGATTATTACACAAAGAAAAAAGAAATCGAAAAAAGTTTTATTTTAAATAGAAAGAGCCCCAATTTTTCTATGGAACTAGAAGTAAAACTAACAAACGATTTGCAAGCTGTTAATAGTCAAATTAGTTTTGTAACAGAAAAATTCAATGAAAGAAAACAATCACCTGAATACCAAACTAGTTTAACAGCCTTACAGCAACTCTTGAGCGAAGCCTCTGCTGGCACAAAGACAGACAGAGATATTTATGCACAAGCAAACAGCATTATCAAACCCTGGATTCCATACATCCAAAGCAGAAGAAGAGCAAATTTAGCAGACTTGTTATTTAGAATAGCAATCTCAAGTTAAGGAAATAAAAATGCCAGTATTAGACCCTACAGTAATCAGTAATTGGTATAGAATCAAAGACGAATATAATAATTTTTATGTCGTACAAGATTTTTCAATGAACCAAAATAGTTCTGTCACAAACAAGCCTCTTGTGCAGGGTGACATTGGAACTAGAATTATGGATGTAGGTGGCATCTCCTATACCTGGAGTGTTAGCTCTCCAGCTCTTGTAACTGATGGTACAGTTGTTGGGAATGTATTGACATTAATCAAAACTGGCTGGAACAATGTAAAAACTGGAGGAATAGGGGCTGCTTATCTCTTAGAGAGAGGCGCTATTAGAATTAGTAAAGAAGGCGTTGATTGCACTGCCTCATTCAAGAGTGACAATCCTTCCTCTTTTACTGCATCTTATGGCACTAATGGTAGTAACTACATTGCAAGAGTTGCCAAGTGGTATGATTCTTATTTTACATTTACATTTAGAGGCATATCATCTGCTAATTTATCTATAGAAAGTGCTGAAATAAACTTTGACCCAGAGATTGGTGAAAGATATTTTGTAGGAGGCACACAGGCCCCTTATTTCAGTGTTAATAGTTATAAATTAAGTGGAACTATCACTTTTTTAGTACCACCAGCTGAGTTTTATAAATTTAGGTCCATTTATCAGACAGGCAATGATTCTCCTGGCAATTTAGCAGGAACCAGATCTTTCTATGTAACTGGTATTGAAAATGCGAATCTCGTTATTGGCTTGCCTGGTACAGGTGGCTTTAATTTAAATTTAGGTAATGCAAGCATGACGACCGAGGTTACATCTGCAATAAAAGCGGGCGACATTACCAAGGTTACATTGAAGTTTGTATCCTACGCAAACTCTTCTACCAACGAATCTTCCTAATTGTTTTATAATAGATATATTATATCTATAATATACCTCTATATGGGGTGTCAAAAAACTGAAAATGGCTTATAAAAAAACAACCCCAAAGACCGTTCGGGAAACAAAAGCAGAAGAGAAACCGTTATATCATGAAGTCTTCCCTGAAGAACTGCTAGATGACGGCGAATTTATCTTGTCTTTTACCATACCTGGTCAGCCAGCTACTAAAAAGACATCACAAAGGGTTTTCAGAAAACGAATTTTGCCATCAAAGGCTTATTGTGAGTATGAGAAATATTGTGAGCCTTTTTGCAAGCAAGCTTGGGCTGAAAAAGGTAAGGCCCCTATGGACTATGGGGTTGTTATCAATATGCGAATCTTTCTTAAAAACTGGATTGTTGGTGACTGCACAGGTTATCAACAATCCATTGCTGATATACTACAAAAATTTGAAGTTTTATCAAATGACAGTTGGATTCACTGGGATTGGGAAAACACTCATTGGCTGGGTGGCATAGATAAAGAAAACCCAAGGGTTGAAATTACCATCAAAAGATTTAGGCATCCAAAAGAAGCTTATAGAAATGAACAAGAACTTTTTAACAAACAAAAAGAAGAAAGGAAAGTGGCTCGTTTATTAAAAGAGGCACAAAAACAAAATAATGGATGAAGAATTGCCAAAAGTAACAGGCGTACATATAATTCATGTTTCTCAAGATCTTCCAGCAGAAGAAATTGAAGGATTTATGCAAGATTGGATTGCAGAGAATAGTGACATCTCAACAGATCCAGGCGAGATAGTTATTTTCTCACCTTATGAGATGGAATACACACTTACTGATTCAGAAGATGGCGGCCAGGTTCTTTTATTAATCGGCTACATGGCTAGAGAAAAATGGGCTACACTTTCCGATGCTGATGATCTTCGTAAATTTGCTTTTCAATTAGAAGAAAGCCACAAGAATCTGAAAGTTGGCGTAGAATTAGCATTGAGTGTAAAAAATCAAGATGAAACTGACAAAAACTATAACTTTGTAACTTCTTATTTTGAGAAGAATGAAGAAGTCAGAGACATGCTCATGAAGATGCAAGAGAATTCAGATTTAGAAGATGACGAAAATTTATTCGGCGGTCAATAAAATCTGGTACAATTATAAAATAAATCTTCTTGGGTGATAAAATGGATAAAAACTACTTTTTGCACAAAGTTAAACATGAATTGTGCCTTGTTAATAATATTGTTCACTTGAATAATGACGTTTATTCAATTTCTATGCCAGTTGTGATACCCAAACTGAAGTTAAATGCTACAGATGGAAGAACTTTGATGCAGAGAATTATTTTTCAGCATCTAAATAGCAATGCTTCCAGGGCTATAGGTTTTCTGCGAGGCATGTTTAATCTCTGTTCGGAGCCTGATAATTTCGAGACACACTTAATGCTCACATGCCCCGTAGGACAGCTTTCAGAGGCCACAGAGACTGAATGGATCAGAGCTATGGAAAACGGCCTGGATTCGGGCCAAATTGAGCCTCCTGTGGCATCTATGGGCAAGGATGTATACATCAATGCTTGGGGAATTCAAGATTACATCTATGATATGAAGGTCGAATTTTGGCCACACACTGAAAAGCCTAACGCATTCCAATGTCATTGTGCTATAAAGTTTATTAAACCAGAAGGCGTTGAAGAAACTAATCATTTGGATTTTGAATCTGGATTCAACTTTTTAATCTATTCTGAAAAATCAAATTGTTTTGTACCTTTTTTAATTCAGAATGAAAACAATCCAGTATTCTTTTTACAAGAAGCAAATATTGTAAAGTATGAACTTATAGAAGATGAAGATGGAATTGGAAGAGAATTGTTTGTTGAATGTGAAATCGGTTCTAAATAAAAAAGCCCCTCAAAATGAGGGGCTTTTTTATAATTCAATAAATTAAAATTCTGATTCGTCTGCTTCAATGACTTCTGGAGTTTCAACAGGAGTTGCAGAACCTACAACACTAACGTAATGTGGTTCGGTCTCTTCAATGTTGAGACTGGTAGCGCCATCAAATCCATACTGTGCAACGATCTCCTTGAAACGATCTTGGAAATTTGTATTGGAATTTGCCAATTCTGTTTCAATTGCATCAAGCTGCTCTTGAGCTTGAGCCTTCTGGCTGGTATAATTTCTTGAAATCTCTTCAAATTGGGTGTCAAGATTCTTAATGAAATTATAAGCTTGATAACCCTGTGACTGCAAGAAAGTCTGTTGCGCTTGCATGTTGCGGAGCTCACCATACTCTTCTGGAGTAATGGCTGGCTTTTCGATTTCAGTGGTACCTAATGATTCGTCCATGTTTTTTCCTTTTGTGATACTTAAGTAATTACTAGTGCTATACAGCACACACAATTAATTATACAAAAAATTATGGTTTGTAGCAACCCAAATAAGCACAAAACTAAAAACGAATTTTCTTTCCAGTTTGATATTCCACCACATTCACAAAAAAATTAATAAAAATAAGGCAAAAAAGAATGCAAATAAGGAATAGTTTAAAAAGAGTTATGCATACGAAAGTCCAATTTAAATTGATTAAATAATAAATTGTTTGTCCAAATAAGAATAACATAAAACCAACAAAGGCTAAAAATAAAATAGACAATAAAAAATTAAGTAATTTAATCATAATTAAATCCCATAAAAGGCCCCTTGAAATATATTCAAGAGGCCTTTCTTTTAACACTTGCTTCATTGCAGTGAGTATTTGAGCCACAGCCTCATTGCTATAGCTGATAATCCGCTGTTCGACCTTCGCCCACTAAACTTAAGCAAGTGAAATCGCGCAGAACATTAAATTTATCTACTTTAAAAGTGTAAACATTACTACATTATGCCATACTTACAGTAGAAACAATAATTTTATTATGCAAATAAAATAAAAATCCTTCATTTTAGGGGGCCGTAGCCCCCTAAAAATACTATGAACCACATGCCTCACAGTCTGGATTATCAAGTGAACAAACTGCACTATTGAACTCATCTGGATTAAATTCCTTGATTGGTTCTGGCTTTTCAACTCTTTCAACCTTGTCGAGTGATTGCATACCAGAAGTATCAATTCCGAGGCCCTTAATAGCAGCCGCCTTTGGCTTAGTTCGAAGATAGTACATGCCTGTTTTCAATCCAAGCTTCCATCCATAGAAGTGTGCAGAAGACAATTTTGACATTGTTGGCTCTGCCATGAACATATTTAATGATTGAGACTGGTCGATAAAATAGTTTCTATCTCTAGCCATTTCAAGAATGTTCTTACCCTTCATCTCCCATACAGTCTTATAAACTTCACGAATGTCTGGAGGAATCTCTTCGATGCCTTGAACAGAACCATTGTCAATGATAAGCTTCATTCTGATGTTATCAGTCCAAAGACCATTATTGACTAAGTCTTCTACAAGATGCTTGTTTACAATAGCGTATTCACCACTTAGAGTATTTCTCTTGTAAAGATTTGCAGTGAATGGTTCAAAACATTCATTGTTGCCAAGGATTTGAGCTGTAGATGCAGTAGGCATTGGTGCAACCAATAAAGAGTTTCTAAGACCAAAGCTCTTAATCTCTTCCTTTAAAGCGCTGAAGTCCCAAAGACCTGACAAATCATTTTCATTTAAATCCCAAAGATCATACTGCAACAAACCTTGTGATGCTGGAGATCCTGCAAATGTTTCATAGGGGCCATTAATTTTAGCCAAATCCTTTGAAGCAGTAAGTGCTGCAAAGTAAATGGTTTCAAAGATGTCCTTATTTAACTTCCTTGCTTCATCTGACTCAAATGGGAGGCCCATAAGAGCAAATGTGTCTGCTAAGCCCTGAACTCCAAGCCCAATTGGGCGATGCCTAAAATTAGACTTCTGTGTTTCTGGAGTAGGATAGAAGTTAATGTCAATAACCTGATTAAGGTTTACAGTTGCTTGATATGTTACTTCGTACAATCTCTGGAAATCAAATTTGCGAAGCTTTTTATCCTTCTCTCTAACCTTTCCTGATGGGATTACAACATACTTTGGTAGAGCAATAGAGGCCAAGTTACAAACAGCTGTTTCATCCTTGTCTGTATACTCCAAAATTTCTGTACAGAGATTTGAAGATTTGATTGTACCAAGATTCTTCTGATTGCTCTTGTAGTTTGCAGCATCCTTGTAAAGCATGTATGGAGTACCAGTTTCTACTTGAGAATCAAGTACCTTCTCCCAAAGTTCACGAGCCTTGATGGTTTTAATTGCCTTGCCTTCAGCTTCATACTTTTCAAATAATTCAGTAAAAGCTTTGCTCTCAGGGCTATCATAAGCATCGATAAGTCCAGGAACTTCGTTGGGTGAGAATAGGCTCCAGTTTCCATCTTCTTCTACTCTCCTCATGAAAAGATCTGGGATCCAAAGGGCCAAGAACAAATCACGAGCACGTAGTTCTTCTTTACCATGATTCTTGCGTAGATCAAGGAAGTCAAATACATCTGCATGCCATGGTTCAAGATAAACTGCAATTGAACCCTTGCGCTTTCCACCACCCTGATCTACATATCTTGCAGTCTCATTAAAAACTCGAAGCATAGGCACAATTCCATTAGATGTACCATTGGTCCCCTTAATGTATGAACCCTTTGCGCGAATCTTATGAATGTTGATACCAATTCCACCAGCATTTTGTGAAATAGCTGCACAGTCTGCCAAAGACTTATAAATTCCTGGGATTGAATCATCATCTACATCAATCAAGAAACAAGAAGAAAGCTGTGGGCGCTTTGTACCTGCATTAAACAATGTAGGTGTAGCGTGGGTAAACAAGCCTTGTGAAAGCATGTCATAGGTCTTTTGAACCATTTCAAGATTGTCGCCCCAGATTCCAACAGATACTCTCATGTACATGTGCTGAGGTGTCTCAGCAGGCTTGCCCTTGGTCTTTAAAAGATAAGACTTCTCAAGAGTTTTATAGCCAAAGTAATCAAAATTAAAATCACGATCATGAACAATCATAGCATTTAATTCTGCACTATACTTTTCAATTGAAGCATAAGTAGAATCAGAAATTAAACCAGCCTTTTCACCAGTCTTAGGATTAATGTATTCATACAAATTCTTAGCGACAACTGAAAATTCTTTAGGCACATCCTTATAAAGAGATGTGATTGCAATTCTTGCAGCAAGCTTTGCATAATCTGGGTGTGTGGTAATCATAGAGGCTGAGGTTTCAGCACTTAACTGATCCAACTCTGCACTAGATACACCATCGTACAAACCAGAAATAACTTTCTTGGCTACTTCAAAATAATCAACATAATCTTCATTCAAGCCATAAGTTTGCTTACGAATTCTAGAAGAAATCTTATCAAACTTAACTTGCTCTACTGTGCCATTTCTCTTTAATACATTCATTTAAAAATCCTCATCTGTCGCAAATGACTTTTCTTCCTTAACACCTACACCACTCTTAGAATATTCACTTACACGCTTTTCGAAGAAATTGGTCTTGTTTTCCATGGCAATGTTCTTCATAAAATCAAATGGATTCTCAGAATTGTAAATCTTACCAACGCCCAAATCAATAAGCAAACGATCAGAAACATACTCCAAATATTGCTTCATCAAATCAGAATTCATACCGATCAAGCTTACTGGCAATGATTCTGAAATAAATTCTTTCTCAATCTCAAGCGCAGAACCAATGATTTCAATTAAACGCTCTTTTGAAAGCTTGTTCTCAATGTGATTGTTGTAAAGATGGACAGCAAAGTCTGTATGCAGTCCTTCATCGCGAGAAATAAGTTCATTGGAGAAGGAAAGACCTGGCATCAAACCACGCTTCTTCAACCAGAAAATGGAACAGAAAGAACCAGAGAAAAAGATACCTTCAACAGCCGCAAAAGCAATCAATCTTTCAACGAATGACTCAGAGCCAATCCACTTTAGAGCCCATTCAGCCTTCTTCTGTACAGCAGGTACTGTATCAATGGCGTTAAATAGATGATTCTGTTCTGCCTTGTCCTTGATGTATGTATCAATTAGAAGAGAATAAGTTTCAGAATGGATGTTCTCCATCATGATCTGAAACCCGTAAAAGAACTTAGCTTCTGTATACTGTACTTCAGATACAAAGTTCTCTGCAAGATTCTCATTGACAATTCCATCACTTGCTGCGAAGAATGCCAAAACATGCTTTACAAAGTGCTTTTCACCTTCGTTTAGTTTTTCCCAGTCAGCCAAGTCTGCAGATAGATCAATCTCTTCTGCTGTCCAGAAGGAAGCTTCAGCCTTCTTGTAATAATTCCAAATATCATGATGCTGGAGTGGGAACAATACAAAACGGTTCTTATTCTCAACTAAAATCTTTTCCATTTACGTTTCTTTCTTAAGTATTTTGAATCTTATAATTTTTGACGGTAAGTTGAATAATACAACTAAAACAACACAATGCTTAACATGATTCAAAAATTTACATAATTTTATTTTCAATAAATTCGGGCAGCAATAGATGCCGCGTTTCTCAATAGAATTATGGTGCCAGAAAGAACTTTAAGGCACTTTTAGGCGATAAAAAAAGCCACCACCTAAAATAGCTTAGGTGTGACTAATTAAGGTACTTTGAGTACCCTTTTTGTTTTAAAATCAGGTTAGCAACAGACTTTATTTTACTGTTTTTGGCACTATAGAACCTGTCTAAATTGTATTAAATTTTAATTAATTTGAGCTCCTTGGAGGCACTTCTGCATAAAAAATTTTTTGCCTACTCCAATCAATAGATTCTGCTAAAATTTCTCCACCAGGCCCCACAATTTGTGTGTGACCTTGGAAATACAAACCTGGCTTTAGCCATCCACAACAGTATGGTCTAACAATAATAATTTGATTCTCTATACTTCTTTGGATTTGTGGACTTTCTTTTTCTTTATCAAAAGGATAACCTGGATAAGGTCTCCATCCACCAGAAGGAGCAACTAAAAATTGCGCCCCTTTATCACACATTGATTTAATAAAATTGGGGTCGTCCAAATCATAACAAATTACAACGCCTATTTTAAAATTTCTAGTTTGAATAGGTTCATCTGAATTACCTGGCTTGACTCCCCAGGAAGTTTCTATAGGGACTAATTTTTTCTTACAATAACTTCCAGCTACAGAGCCATCATCATCAAAGACATAGCAAATATTATATATGCCATCAAATCTTTTTTCATAAACACTGCCAGACACAATTACAACATTGTTTTCTAAAGATATTTGTGAAAAAACTCTTTTGATAATATTTGTAATTCTAGTTTGCGCTAACCACTCGCCCATGGCATTTAATTTTATTTTTGAAAATAACCAATCTGAGAATCTTTCCAACCAATTTTTCAACCCCAATGGTTGAAATGTTGCTTCATTACCACTTCTTATCTGCTGTATACGGTAACTCTCTTTAGCCCAGGCAAGACAAAAACCTAGATCCTCTGGAAATGTAACTATTTGAGCTCCATTTTTAACAGCTTCTTTTGTGAGATCATTTATTAAATGATAAAATTGCTTTTCACTCTTGCACTGAACCAAATCCAACTGAACTGCAGCAACTTTGATTTTCATTTCGTTTACCTAAAAAAATGTAATTGTAGGATGTCTTCTAGGCGTTGGTTGATTGCCATAGGTTTGAACTGCGCCAATGTCAAGCTTTTGGCTTGAAGCTGTACCCAAAAATTCACTTGGGTAAGCAATGCCAACTAAGGCAGATCCACTGCCTGTTGTTGTATTTAAGGTGAAGTCAACATAATCATTCCCTAAGTGCACATAAGGAGATGATGTCAATAAAATTTCATCTGTTTGATATAAATAAGGTGGGTTTGATTCAAAAGTACTACTGGTATTATTATAATATGCATTTCTTATAACTTTGGCCATAGTAAATGAAAGAGGAAAATCTCCTTCTACAAGAATACCATAATCGTTGCTTGTAAATAAACTATTACTAATAATAAATCTACCTGATGGATACAATTTGATTCCAGATTTTGAACATTCATTAGCAGTTACAAAATTAACACGAAAATCTGTGCAATCTTGAGCTATAATGCCATTCCCATGGCTAGTTAAAGAACCACTAATTTTATGAACAATGGTGTGATCAACCCTAAGACTAAGTTGGTAACCATAAATTCCAACACCTACTATGTTATCAAATACACAACCGCTAATAGTTACGTGATTAGCAGCATCCGCATAAAAACCAGCTGAGGTAGTGTTCGTTCCTGCGATGTCGCTAATTCGACTGTTTTCAATCCAAATTGCCTGTTGATTTCCCGAGCCAAGAACTATACCACTGTCTAAAGAATTATGTAACCAACAATGTGATATTAAAAAACTTTTATCAGTTGTTGAAACTAATTTTTCAGCAAAATTATTTCCATCTATTTCTATATTTAAAACTTGTAAATCATGCTCTCTTATAGACAAAGCTCCCAAACCGGACATAGAAAATTGAACAGGATCTGCTGTGTCATCTACTAGCAAAATTGGTTTTTCACCTAAATCATAGTGAAATACTTCATAGCCAGAAATGGATAAATCCCAAAGCTCGAGTGGTGATGTCAAAACGTATGTCCCAGACTGGACATGTGCTATGCCACCAATGTTGTAAAGTTCAGCACCCTCAGACAATGCATAAAGGTTATTAATAGCCCCACCAATTACACCATAGCCACCCTCGGAACCATCATCTGCAATATATAAATCCGAAGCTATAACCGCAGCTTGTCCGTTTGTAACATTTAAAATTTCAAATCTATGATCGCCTTTATTAACTAGAAAAGTTGAATAGTCGCCATCACCCCACATTGAGGAAGAATTCCAAGCAACATCTATAGCGACTGCAATGTCAGTATCTACATTCGACCATGAAGACGCACCCGAATCATACACAAATAAATGATGATCATTTAAATTTTGGAAACCAGTAGATACTTTTCTGCCAATTTTAATATAATTTGTTAAACTTGGGGCCCCATCTAAATAAAATACAATCCAATATCTTCCAGGGGCTAAAGTTGAATTAACACTAACACTAACCCATTCAGGAGTCGAAGACAACGAGGCTGCACCTACAACACCAAAATCTACTACTGTGCCCGATGGCACTCCAGAGTTATCATCTCTAAGTTCAATGTAAATATCTCCTGAAGGAGACCCTTGAGCCCACATAACAATTGATAATTGCTTAAAAGTTTTAGTAGAATCAACGTCAAACCAAGCAGCCATAGGCTCTATAGAGGCCTTAGCCATTTCAGTAATTGTAACGTTACTAACTAAACTTGCAGACTGGCTTTTGAAACCTATGTGATTATTTTGAATATAAATAAAATTGCCTATGTCATTTGAAACAAAATCTCTTGTTGGACTTGAAAGAAATTTCATAGTACCTTTAAATGGCAAATTTGTTAATTGTTGGAAAGATGTGCTAAATGTATTTAATGTCAAATCTACACCAAGAACTGTAGAAACCTGACCTCCACCATAATCCTGGAATTGCCCATAGGCAACAGAACTTGAAATTGGCCTCAAAAATACTTGGTAATGTTCATAAGGGTAACCTGGACCAACTGGTGATGTTATAATTAATCTGGCATTATTGGGTATAAAATCAGCTGTTTCAACCATCTCACTAGAGGCAACAACTTCACCATCTCCACCAATAACAACAAAACGTATTCCTATCCAATAAGTGTCACCAGCAAATGAACCCATACCTGGCATTATAGTATAAGATGCATAATCTGGCTTGTAAGGAGACACTGGTTGGTTTAATTCCAAATCGTCAATTACAACTGTTTGGTAAGTGGTTCCATAAGAATAATTGGGGCCAGCATTTGGGTTAAAGGGGTTAAAAGCAGCACCAGCCTCTTGGCTACCTGTGGTTTTAACCTCCCACTCTATGCTATGATTTATAGCCATTATCTGCCAATCTCCGTAATTTTCATTACTGTTGTTGTATTCTTTGGTCGAAAATCAATATTTGCCATAATATTACACCTTAAAGCTAAAATTCAGTATCACAACTAACTTTCCATTGGCCATAAGCATCACCAGTAGTTGTAACCGAAACAAGATATCGGAAACTATCTCCACGGAAATTACTGTTATCTACGCTCAATGAGCCAAGATTTGAAGATTCATCTGTGCTTAAAACTGTAATAACAGGAGAGGCTATAAGCCTCATGGTAGTATTCAAATAAGCACTCCCTCGTAAATAATTACCAGTAGTGTTGTATCCACCTACTCTCACTTCTGCAATTTGATAGTATCGCTGGCAAAGGAAAAGTTCATGTCCATAATTTCTTTTTTCAAATGGAGTCGATACTGAACCAATTTCAAATTGTACGGCTGTAATGTAAAGTGTGGAATTAAGTGTCCCAATTAAATTTGCTAAAGAACCACTTGGACCATGGAAGTTGCCCGAAGCCCAAGAACCTGCAGTTGATTGATATGTTGACCCATTTGCAATGATAAATATCAATTCTATGCCAAAACCTGTAGATGTTGTCCAAGTACCAGTAGTATCTCCAGGGATTGTTATAGTTTTCTTTTCCCAAGTATTGGAAGAGCTTATTGTGTATGTGAATGGATAGCTTCTATTAAAAGTTCCATTATTTCGTACACTTCCACCAAATGTGCCAGTCAAACTACTATACACCCAAAAAGATAAAGTAATTGATTGTGCACTGGCAGTGCCCCATTGCAAGTCAATTGTATTTGGACCTTCAATCACATGACTAAAGAAATTATAATCACTCGATCCTGGAGATGTAGTAGTCGTAACTTTCATACCATAGTATGAAGTAACAGGAGATGGGCTCGCTACTCCACCATAATTTTGTCCACAAGTCAAACGCCCAGAACCAAAAATATTCATTTTCCATCTATCAATAACATTTTGTGTTGTAGAAGGAGTAATGCTAGATGCATTATTCCTTTGATCTATAAAGAAATCTCCATTGATAATCCTGTTTCTAAAGCCGGTGTCATAAGCAGTAATTGCATTTGAATTTTGGTATAAATTCTCACCTACATATAAAGATTTGCCGATTCCTGCTCCACCAGATACTACTAAAGCGCCTGTTGTTGATGAGGTTGAAACTGTTGTAGCTGCAATTGTAGTCTTGCCGCTGTAATCTACTTTGAAAATACTAGAACCAAAATTCTGTAAATCAATTTGATTACCAACAAAGCTAGTAGCAGTATTAACGGCAATAATTGTTCCACTAGCCGAGCCAGTAAAATCGCCTAATGCTGGAGTTTCTGCAGTAAAGGCTGAGCCAATTTGCAAGATAGCACTAATGGTTGTAGCAGTAGGTGTCGCAGTTAAATTAAATGAATTATTTGTAGAATTCCAAGAGGCGTAAGCGGCTCCACCAAAAGAACTCGAATTGTTAAACTGAATTTGGCCGTTACTGCCACCTGGTGTTGCAGATGCAACTGTAGCCCAAGTTTGATCGCCTCTTAGATAAGTTGTTGTAGTGGCTGTGCCAGTGCCTAATCTAGCTGTTGCAATAGTTCCTGATGTAATCTTGGATGCATCTAAGCTCGGTATGTCAGCTGCAACTAATGTTCTAAAAGCAGGTGTAGTTGCTGAACCTGTTGTCGGGCCTGCAAATACATTATTCGCAGCAGTTGTTGAAAGTGTAGCTGTTAATGTGCCAGTTGTAGTAACCGTAGAAGTTGAGAGAGTAAAGATGTTTGGTAAACTTAAACCAACACTCGTTACGCCTGTGTTAGATAAAGTTCCCCCAGAGAAACTTAAACCTGTAGAAACTGTAGCATTGCTAAATCCACCAGCATTATTGCCATAAAGCAAAGAAGTTCCTGTTGTCTGAGGAGCATAATTTAATGATGGTATGTCAGCTGAGACTAATGCCCTAAATGTAGGTGTTGTAGCTGAGCCTGTTGTGGGGCCAGCAAATACATAATTAGCAGAAGTTGTTGACAAAGTAGCTGTTAATGTTCCTGTGGTGGTGACTGTTGAAGTAGAGATAGTAAAGATATTTGGTAAACTCAAGCCAACACTAGTTACACCAGTGTTAGATAATGTACCAGCTGAAAAACTTAAACCTGTAGATACTGTAACGTTGCTAAAGCCACCGGCATTGTTACCATATAATATAGAAGAACCCGTTGTCTGAGGAGCATAGCTTAATGAAGGTATGTCAGCTGCAACCAAAGCTCTAAATACTGGCGTTGTAGCTGAACCTGTTGTAGGTCCTGCGAACACATAGTTTGCCGAAGTTGTTGACAGAGTGGCTGTTAATGTGCCAGTTGTAGTAACTGTAGAAGTTGAAACAGTAAAGATGTTTGGTAAACTCAAACCAACGCTAGTAACTCCAGTATTGGATAAAGTTCCTCCTGAAAAACTCAAACCTGTAGATACTGTAGCATTGCTAAAGCCACCAGCATTGTTTCCATATAATAAAGACGTTCCAGATGTTGGTGGTGCATAATTCAATGAAGGTATGTCGGCGGCTACCAATGCTCTAAATGCTGGCGTTGTGGCTAAACCTGTTGTTGGACCTGCAAATACATAATTTGCAGAAGTTGTTGAAAGAGTAGCTGTTAATGTTCCAGTTGTAGTAACTGTAGAGGTCGAAAGGCTAAAGATGTTTGGCAAACTCAAGCCAACACTAGTCACACCTGTATTAGAAAGTGTACCACCCGTAAAACTTAAACCTGTGGATACTGTAACATTGCTGAAACCACCAGCATTGTTTCCATATAATATAGATGTTCCAGATGTTGGAGGTGCATAATCTACACCAGAAGAAGCTGCTGTAAAGGCAGATGTCCCAGACCCCTTTATTAATCCTGTGATGGAAGAAGTGCCTGTTCCACCCCTAGATACAGAAAGCTGACCAGACCATGTTATAGTGTGAGTGTTTGCAGCACTGCTACTAACAACAGTAACATTAGTGTCATCTACAAAAGTTTGAGAAGTTCCAGTAACATTATTTAACGATGAGATACCAGTTGTGCCAGTTGCTGCTATAGTTATAGAACCAGTACCATGAGTAATACTAATGTTTGAACCAGCTGTTAAAGTTTTATATTCAAGGCCAGATGTTCCATTGTCGACGCCTAAAAGAGAGTTAGAAGTACCCAGTGTACCTAAGCCTGTACCTCCCCTAGAAGTAGAAAGCTGACCAGACCAAGTTATAGTATGTGTGTTAGCTACACTGCTGCTGACAACAGTGACATTAGTGTCGTTGACAAAAGTTTGTGAAGTTCCAGTTGCATTGTTTAATGACGTAATACCAACAGTATCAGTGGCCGCTATTGTTATAGAACCAGTACCGTGAGTAATACTAACATTTGAACCAGCTGTCAAGGTTTTATATTCGAGGCCGCCAGCGCCATTATCTACACCCAAAATAGAGTTAGAGGTACCTATTGTGCCTAGCCCTGTTCCACCCCTAGAAGTAGATAATTGCCCTGACCAAGTTAGTGTATGTGTATTTGCAGCACTACTGCTTACAATAGTAAAATTAGTATCATTGACAAAAGTTTGAGAAGTGCCAGTTAAAGTATTTAATGACACAATCCCTGTTGTTCCAGTGGCTGCTATTGTTATAGAACCAGTTCCGTGGGTAATACTAATGTTTGAACCAGCTGTTAAAGTTTTATATTCAAGGCCAGAAGCCCCATTAGTTACACCCAAGACAGAGTTAGAAGTACCTAGTGTGCCTAAGCCTGTACCTCCCCTAGAAGTGGACAATTGGCCAGACCAAGTTATAGTATGAGTATTAGTAGCACTACTACTTACAATAGTAACGTTAGTGTCATTAGCAAAAGTTTGTGACGTTCCAGTTAAGGTATTTAAGGATACCATACCTGTTGTACCAGTTGCTGCTATTGTTACAGAACCAGTACCATGAGTGATGCTAATGTTTGAACCAGCTGTTAGGGTTTTATACTCAAGGCCAGAGGCTGCGTTGTTCACACCTAAAACAGAATTAGAAGTGCCTATTGTACTTAATCCTGTGCCACCTGACGTTGTAGCTAAAGGATTATTTATTAAAGATAATGTGCCTTCTATGTTGACATCTTTTTTCGCTGTAATTAAACCAGCACCGTCAATTCGCAATCTTTCAGTGGATAATTCTTCACCCTCGGCATCAGTATAGAAAACAATATCTCCATAAAGATAGCCGCTGCCAAGTGTTGGACTTGTTTTTTCAATTATTTTAATTCCAGCGAAATGTGTAATGTCATCCGATTTCTTAATACCAAATTGGATAGAGCCTGTGGTGCCTGTGTAAGTAAAAACAGTTGGATCTCCACCAAAATAACCATCTAGCCCTGTGTAAAACTTTTGACTTACAGCACTGCTTGAAAAAGTTTTCTGTCCAGAAAAAGTTTGAGCACTGGTAGAAACAACTCCCCTTGAAGAAGTACCAGCATTTGGTAAATTAAAAGTATGCGTGGTAGATGTAGATGTGATGCCAAAGTCAGTCCCCGAAGTTCCAACAGCAAATGTCTGAGAAGTGCCTGTTAGTGTATTTAAACTTGCTAGACCTGTTGCACTTATGGTTATTGAACCATCACCATTAGCAACATTAATCCCAGAACCAGCCGTTAAAGTTGATAACGTAAATGTGCCAGAACTATTGCCTATTAACAATTGACCATTTGTTGCAGAAGTGACTCCTGTTCCACCATTTGCAACTGATAATTGAGTACCTAAATTAAGGGACCCTCCAATGCCTACGCCACCAGTAACAACCAAAGCACCAGTGGTTGTACTTGTCGAAGTAGTGTTTGAACCCAAATTTAATTTTTGTGCAGTAATGTCTCCAGCAGAAGATACAGAAAATTTGCTAACATTATTTAACTTATAATCTGCGAAATTACCACCGAATCCAGATGAGATGTTTGCGCCATAAACAGTACCGTTAGCATCTCCATTTGTAAAGTCGTTTCCAACCAAAACACTAACTGTTGTTGTACTCCATGTTGGTGGACCACTAGAAACTTTTAATCTATTATTAGTATCATCCCATTGCAAATGAGTAGCACTGTCTACCGTGCTTGAAGTAGAAGAATAATAAGCAACTCTATTAGCAGTGCCACTATTAACAGTGCCTCCACCTCCACCACCACCAGATGCTGCTATAGTTATAGTACCGGATACTTCAACTCCATCTACATAGGATGGAGTTTGTGTAATTGTAACATTTGAGCCAGGCTGCAATGTTTTATAAACTAATTTACTACCAGTGCTATCAACTGCAAGTACTTGATTACTTTCACCCAATGTTCCTCTACCAGTGCCACCGCTAGAAATAGGCAAGATACCACCGAAGCCAATAGTTGTATTAATAGAGACAGTGGAACATTCGATTTGAACTGTCCATCTAGCCGCACCTTCTCCAATTGCATCTATTATAAGCCTTAATTCCTGGCCGCTATTTAAATCTTCATTGAATGTTGGAGTATTAGCTCTATTTATAAATACTTCACGTTCGCCTGCGGGTAAAGTTAATGTAGCTAAGAAAATAGCTTCGGGCGCTGTTGGATCAGGGAACGGCTGACCAGATCCAGTAATTTGAATACTAACAATAGAATCTTCTGTTGTTGAAAAATCTTCTACCTGAAAAATTATTCTAACAACCCTAAAAACAAGAGCACTAACTCCATCAGAAGGATCAAATGGGACTATAGCAATTTCTTGGTCAGGACCCAATGAAACAGGTGTTACACCATTTAGAAATCTAATAATAAGGGCGCGATCAGGCAGCGGCAATAATGAATTAACCCACTTATTAGAAGAACTATTGTATTTTAAAAATTGAGTATTAGTAGGGGATGATAACGTTACATCGTTTAAGTCCCCCAGTCCTGAGTTGCCACTGACAACACCAGATGATGCCTTTAGCACACCATTTAAATTTCCAATAGTTAAAGAAGATGTTGTGGTGGTAGAGATATTTAAAGATCTAGACCAAGATAAATTACTGCCTGTTGATTGCAGAACCATTCCTGCTGTGCTACCAACTGCAAATCTAGTCCAATCTGAACCATTAAAATATAAAAGATCGCCAGCTGTTTGGCCATCAACATTTAATGCTGTAGATTCGATTGATTGGCCATTAAACACTGTATTGCCATTAAAATATACAGTGTTATTAAAAGTATGTGTGCCTGTCCATGTGGGCGAAAAAGACGTATCTAAAAGTAATGAGCCTGAACTAGTTATGGGGGCATTATTAGGTAAATCAGTCTTGATTCCTAAAATACCACTAACACTAAAACCAAACTCACCTAATTGTGTTTTTCTCGGCGGAACTATAAAGAATGTTGGCATAATCTTTTATTATTTTTCTTTTGAAATTAGTTTCAATTATTTTAATTTTACTGCAAATAAGAGGCAAAACCTACGAAGAGCATTAGTTTTTATTACAGGGGCAACAAAGGTAAAATTCAACCAAAACTTTTAATATTAAAATAAGGGAGTAAAAAAATGCCTATTTCATTTGATGAAGCTTTGAAGTTTGTTTTAAAACAAGAGGGTGGTTATAGTAATCATCCAGCTGACAAAGGTGGCGCCACAAACAAAGGCATTATCCAGTCAGTTTATAACCGTTATAGAAGAGATAAAAATTTAAGTATTCGATCTGTTAAAGATATAGAAGACAAAGAAGTTAAAGAAATTTACGAAAACCAATACTGGGATAAAATAAGAGCACAATATATTAAGGCGCCACTTGGCCTCGTTCTATTTGATACAGCGGTAAATTTTGGCGTATCTGGCAGTATTAGAAGATTACAAAAGGCTTTAAATGTGCCTGTCACAGGTTCTTGGACACAAAACATAAGTGATGTCATTCACACATGTGATGCAGGAAAAATTGCACTTGTTATCTGCAGAATGAGAATGGACTGGCGAAATTACATAGCAAAGCATGATACTTCACAAAAGGTATTTCTTAAGGGCTGGCTAAACAGAGACAACGAACTTGCCTCTGAAGTTAAAAGAATGATAGGTGCTGGAATTTTAGAAGTTGAAGATGAAGAATTTGAAGATGATGAATCTAGAGAATTTGATGATGAAACTCTAATTGATGTAGCACAAGAGGATTTACGATGAATATTTACAAACGCATAGCAAGGACTTTAAGATTAGCATCTAATTTAGACCATGCTGAAAAATACCACGCATCTGACAAAATCGTTGCAAATGCAATTAGAATTGCTCAAGATGCTCCAGAATTTACTCCAGGTACAGAATTGCAAACTGGACAACAATACAAAGTTCCAGCTGATGAATCAAACATGAATGTAATAAATCAAGTTGCAGAAACAGGCAAGCCAAATTATGCAACTGTTGGTGGTGAAAAAGTTTTAATTACACATGGCGATCCATCAGGATTTTGGCTTTTGCCAGATTCTGCTGCAGCAACATTCTATAATAATAATCCAGATTTTAAAACTAATAATGTTTTATCCGATGTCGATCAAAATGCTGGAATTCAAGCAAATTTTGAACAAGGCAAAAATCGCTTATGGATAAATGCACCTGGCATGCAAAAGTATGCTGGAGCTAAATGGTTAGGATGCCATGATCTTATCAACGGTAAAGGCGCAGGTCAATATGGCGGTGCGAAAGGTGCCATCGAAGTAACAACTCAAACGGGGCCAGATGGCCAACAAATGTTCGTTCAATCTAAATAATTCGTATTTTTAATGTAAATAATTATTAAAAAAATAAAAATGGTTGATTATTTCCGTTTTACGTAATAAAATTCGTAAGGAAATTCGTAATGAAACACCATTTTAAGTCAATATTAAAGTATTTTATTGCAATAGCAACTATTTTATTTGTATTTTTCTCTCCATTTAAAATTATAAAAGTCCAAGGCTCATCAATGTATCCTACTTATGTGAATAATCAACTATTATTAGCCATAAAAACTAATAATTTTAAAAAAAATGATGTAGTGGTCTCCAATGATGAGGGATATAACATACTTAAGAGAATAAAATTTATAGAAGGTGAAACCGTTTATAGTTTTTGTCAAGACACAGACTCTGTTATAAAAATTATAAACTTTAATGAGTACAAAAAATTATTTAAAAATCATTCATCAAAAGCTTTTATTGATAAGACAGAAGTTTTAAAAAACCAAGTTTACTTACTGGGTGATAATTTAAATAATTCAGATGATTCAAGAAGATTTGGATGCGTAAATCTCAAAAGCCTAAAATATAAAATTATTTACCCTCTTTAAGGATGTTTTTACAAATGGAAGAAAAAAAACAAAAACAAGAATTTGAAGCCTTACAACTTCCCGACGCTGGTATTTTCAACCCAGCATTACCATTCGCAGAATTAGCTTACCATGATGCGTTTGGGCGTTTGAGAGTATCTGAAAATTTTACATTATTTGAAAGCCAACAAAGGTATAAAGATAATGGCAAGTTTGACACAAGCTTAACTGGAACTGCCTCAACATCACACGTTGCCAACGAAAGCTGTATTAACATGACAATAAATACAGCGGCAAACGATCAAATAATTCGAGAGAGCAAAAGAGTTTTTACTTATCAACCTGGAAAGTCTCTTTTGATTTTAAGTTCATTTGTTTTTGCCCCACTACAAACAAACCTTAGACAAAGAGTTGGTTTCTTTGGAGCTTCAAATGGTGTTTATTTTGAAGCTGTTGATAATACATTAAATCTTGTATTAAGAAGTTCAAATTTTTCTGAAGTGAGAGTACCTCAGTCGCAATGGAATGGCCATAAATTTGACGGGAGTACATTCTTCCCGAGGCTGTTAGATGTTACCAAAGGTAATATATTTTGGTGTGATATAGAATGGCTTGGTGTGGGCGATGTTCGATGCGGATTTGTTTTAGATGGCACGACAATAACAGCACATACGTTTCATAATGAAAATACATATACAACCACATATATGACAACAGCAACACTGCCAATACGATATGAAATTACAAATACAGGTAATACTTTATCTACAAGCACTATGAAACAAATTTGTTCAACAGTAATTTCAGAAGGTGGATTCCAAGGAAGATCTACTTTAAGTTATGATTCAACAAGTATAGTTACGGCTAATCTAAAAGATACTGGAACTCCAGGAACATTAACTCCTATTATTTCTATGAAGTTAAGAAGTGACAGATTGGATGCTGTAGTTTTGCCAGTTCAGATGGATGTATTTTGTACCAGCAATGATATTTTGAAATGGACATTATTACTCAATCCAACTTCATTATCGACTACAAGCTTTTACAACTATAGCACAACCACAAGCAATGTGATGATTGACACTTCTGCTACAACAGTAGCTGGTGGCACTGTTGTAGGCGCTGGCTTTATTCAGCAAAAAGGAAGCTCAAACTTCCAGGGAGTAGATAGCTTTAACGTTCAATTGGGTAGAACTATTGCAGGGACGAGTGACATTTTGACCTTAGCAGTTGTTTCCAATGGTACCAACTCAAAAGTTGGTGGTGGTTTAGGTTGGTATGAATTGCTTTAAAAACAGTATAATCTAAAATATGAATATTTTAGTAAAATTCCCAACAAGAGGCAGGCCTGATTTATTTTTCAATACACTTGAAATTTATTATAATCAGGCCTCTAGCATGCATAAAATGCATTTCTTGGTGAGCATTGATAATAATGACCCATACATGAATACCGATAAGGTAAAAGCTAAATTAACAACTTATGTGAACTTATCATTTCATTTAGGGGACAGCAAAAATAAAATAGATGCTGTAAATCGAGACATGAATTTCGCCCCAGATTATGATATTATTTTACTAGCCTCTGATGATATGATCCCACAAGTGTCTGGCTACGATGAAATTATCAGAAAGAACATGCAAGAATACTATCCTGATACAGATGGAATTCTTTTCTTTAATGATGGATACCGTGGCAAAGATTTAAATACTTTATGTATTTTAGGCAAGAAATATTATAAGAGATTTAATTACATTTACAATCCAGAATATTTATCTCTGTTTGCAGATAACGAATTTATGGATCTTGGTTGGATTTTAAATAAACAAACCTATTTTGATGATGTTATTATCAGACATGAACATCCAGAGCATGGCTTTCACATGCAAAAGGATCGCATCCATGAACTTAACGAAATTAATTATGTAACAGATTTAATGGTTTATAGAAAGCGCAAAGCTAATAACTTTTATTACTACATTTAAAATGAAAAAAATTATCTCTTTCTCAGTTTGGGGAAATAACCCAAAATATACACTCGGTGCTGTCAGAAATGCAGAATTAACACCCGAGATTTATCCTGGTTGGATTTCTAGATTTTATTTAGGAACTTCGGTAGATGCTGGAATTGTAAAAATCTTACAAAACTTACCTAACACAGAAGTCGTAATTATGCCAGAAGCAGGTAACTGGACAGGTATGTTTTGGCGATTTTATCCTGCATCAGAAGAAGATGTAGAAATTATGGTCTCCAGAGACTCAGATTCTAGAATAGATGAAAGAGAAAAATTAGCAGTTGATCAATGGCTAGAATCTGGCAAATCATTGCACATTATGAGAGATCATCCTGAACACACAAGTTTGATCATGGGTGGTATGTGGGGAGTAAGAGGAGGCGCTATTAAAAATATTAGGGGCCTCATTGATGAATATCAAAAAGGAAATTTCTGGCAAGTTGATCAAAACTTCTTGAATGCTATTATTTACCCCCAACTAAAAGACGATGCTTTTATTCATGATGAATATCAGAATTATGAATTAAATAAAAATAATTTTCCCAGTCCAAGACATGGCAGAGATTTCGTCGGCCAAAGAGTTAGCGAGTTTGAAGAAAGAGAATAATGAACATTTTAGCCTTGATTTTGCATAGTCAAAAATCCTCTCAAAGATTTGAAAATATCTCAAAAACATGGGGCCAAGACATTGATTTTTTATTCTATTCTGACCACTCTTCACTCAACACTATTAAAGTAACAGACAGAAATGACTACGCTTCAGCAGAAATAAAACAAATTAACATCATAAATGATTTACCAAAAGAGTATTTAAATTATGATTGGTATTTATTCTGTGATGATGATACATTTATAAACACCAGCCTTCTCCTATCCAAAATCAATACATTTGACACAGAAGAAGTCATAGGTCAAGTCATTCAATGCTGGCAACCAGATACCACACTGAGTTATTTATCTGGAGGAGCTGGATTTTTAATGAGTAATAAAATACTAAAATCTATAAAGGGAAGAATACCAAATTATAATTCAGGTTACAGTGACGTAACAATGGGATTATTTTATAGAGAAAATAACATAAAAATCAAACACTCTGAATTGTTTATGTCGCAAAATCCCGGATTCTATAATGTAGATGATAATAACATTTCTAAATTCATAAGTTTTCATTACATAAAAGACTATGAAACTATGAGAAAAATGCACGAGCTTTGCAAATGAAAATAATCTTACACCATCTAGGCCTTGGTGACCACATTGTTTGTAATGGATTAATTAGAAACTATTTAAAAAATAAAGAAAAACACTTAATTGTTGTCAAAAACAGAAACATTGAAAGTGTAAAATTTATGTTTTCTGACCTAAATAATTTAAATTATTTGCAAGTAGATGACAATGTAAATGTAAGACAATTTATAAATAATACATTTTCAAGCGATATTATAAAAATTGGTTTTCAAGAAAATGAAAGACTAACTAATCTTGGATACACCTGGGATGAAGCATTCTATCTACAAATGAGTGTAGACTTTAATAAAAGGTGGGACGACTTTTACATACCTAGAAAAATTAATGAAGAAAAAAGATTATTCAATAAATTAATCAAAAAGGGCCCCTATGCATTAATACACAATAGCGGGTCAGATTCAATAGATAGAATTGATTACACAAAGGTTGATCCAAATTTAAATAAGGTGTTTGTAACTAAGTCAAACACAATTTTTGACTACTGTACAATTATTGAACAGGCTGCAGAAATACATTGCATAGATTCGGCCTTTAAACACTTAGTTGACTCTTTAGACACAAAAGCAAAATTATTTTATCATAAAAATTATAATTACCGTGATTCTTTAGAGCACAAATCTAAACTAGATTGGACCGTTGTATGAAACTTGATCAAATATACATTTCACATTACGAAAAATTAACTGATAGAAAGGTATATTTTGATAAAATAATTTCTACAAACCCCATTTTTAAAGGGGCCCAAATTGTTGCTTCCAATGACGAAATTGATAAAAGAGCTTTACTCAATAGTAGTTATGTAGATGATAAAACAGTTTGGCACGGGCTGAAAAATTCCGAGATTTGTATAGCCGAACAAATGTTCAGAATTTATCGTTTAGTTGCGAAATCAAATAATCAATTATGTTTGATTCTAGAAGATGATTTTGTGTTGACTGAAAATTTTAATCATTATTTAAATGAATTTCTCAATAATTTACCTAATGATTTTGATTGTATCTTTATGTCTTCTTGTTGTGATTTAAAACCAAAGCATAATAATGTTGTGAATAAGTATTTCTATGAAGAAGAAACGTCAAGATGTACAACAGCTTATTTAATTAAAAAAGAAACTTGTGAAAAGATTTTATCAATAGCTAATTACACTGCGCCCATAGATTGGCACCTTAATTTTATTAAAGAAAAACTAGGGTTAAAATATTATTGGACAGACCCGATTATTGTCCTCCAAGGCTCAGAAAAAGATATTTATAAATCCAACTTAAGATAGGCAAAATAAAATGAGAAATGCTCTAATAACTTTCATCCATGGTGATGATTATGTAAGACTTCCAGATTTAGAAGTCACTTTAAAATCATTACAAAAATTAACTGGTTTTAAAAAGATTGTTCTAACCAGTGGTGTTAAAGAGGCCAACTCAGCCTATCTTGCACAATACTTTGATGAAGTGACACCAGTAAAAAATCCAGACATCACTCATTGTGTTTCTGATAGATTTTTATCTTATTATTTGTGGATTTGTGATAATCACGACAAGTATGACAATCTTTTCCACATAGACTGTAGAGATGTTTATTTTCAGAAAAATCCATTTGAATGGATGGCACAATTCCCAGAAAAGAACATTTTTATAACTACAGAAGGCTTCGTGCAAAGCTATTCATCCTGGAATAGAAATGACCAAACAGCATTACAATCAACAATGAGAGTCACTTATGACTTTATGAATAATTGGGTTTTGAATAGTGGAACAATTGGTGGTAAAACAGCAGTATTATCACAATTATTTTTAAGCATGTGGAGTAACACAAATAGAAAAGATGTAAAGATTTCAGAACAATCTATTGTTAATTATTTTTACCCACAATTTGTATCAGATCCAACTGTTATGATTACAGATGCAACCAAAGACGATTTCTGTTTAATAGGCGAAAGTGTTAACTGGGCAGATGTTAAATGTCATTGGGAAAATGAAATGGCCCATAATTTAAATGGTAATCCTTATTACATTTTCCATCAATGGGATAGAACCTATTTAAAAGATACTATTATGCAGCTTATGAGTGGTAAATAAAATGTCAAATAAAATAATCAACAATTTCTCCATACAATACAACGATAATCTATCCTTCAATTTCAATGAAGGATGGGAGCCACTTTTGGCTTTTTATCAAACGTGCGAATTGGAAACTAAAAAATACTTTGCTTCTATTATCAAAGAAGACTGGAATGTGATTGATGTAGGAGCAAACATTGGCATGTTCTCAGCCTTGTTTGCCCAAGTTACCAAGGGTGACATTTTCTTAATTGAAGCTGCCGAAATAAACATGAACATGCTAAAGAATAATCTTAAAGATTTTGGCAGCAACATTCATTATTTAAAAGAATATCTTTCGTCCCAAGTTGAACAAAAAGAAGGCACAGTACATTATTTATGGACTGGACATGGCTCCCAATTGCGCGAAGAAGGCCTCTTTAATACCAATACAATTGATAATCTTTTTGCAAACTATGAAGGCAAAATAGATCTTATTAAGATTGACATTGATGGGTGGGATTTCCCTTGTTTAATGGGCGCAAAAGAAATAATTAATAATCACAGACCTATTGTCATGGTAGAAGTTATGGATGAAACATTACAACTCACAGGTAATAAAACACAGGATGTCTTTGATTTCTTTGAATCATTAAATTATAAAAATGTAAATATCTTAGATAAAACCAATTACATTTTTGAAAGTAAATAATTATGTTTGTAGTTACACCTTCATTAACAGATAAGTTCTTACTAGAAGAAATTCTATTACTAAGAGATCAATACAATGTAAAGATTTTTGTAGAAACAGGAACACATGTGGGCGCCTCTGCTTTAATCGCAGCAAAACATTTTGAAAAAGTTATTACTTGCGAAAATCATCCTTGGTATTATGAAAAGGCAAAAGAAAACATTGAAAAAGAAGGGGCCAAAAATATTGAATGCCACTTTGAATCCAGTGTTAGCCTTTTTGAGAAAATCTTCCCTCTCGAAGACAGAGCCATCGTGTTCCTTGACGCACACGCAGATCACGACTTCCCCCTGCTAAGAGAATTAGAAAAGATAGCAGTTAGTAACATTAAACCAATTATTATCATTCATGACTTCTATGTTCCTGATGAAAATAACAATCCTAAGTTCCAATACGATACTTGGGAGGGCCACAGAATAGATCTTGATTTCATTTATGATAAGTTAATAGAAATTTATGGCCAAGAGAAGTTTGTTCATTATTATTTACCAGAACAACAAATCTCGGGAGTAATTTACATTACACCTTATGAATGATTTTATTCAGATTAATAAGTTTGCAGAACTAAATGATGATAAATTTATTATCTTTTGCAAAACAGATTATTTGAATTCAGCTTTTGAGAAAATCAAGAAGCTAGATAATGATGTTATCTTAATTACTGGCAATAGTGATTATGGGATTTACAATAGTGGCCCCTTTTTAACTATTAAAGATTTAAATAACAACCTATTATTAAAAACTCATCTAAACGACTTGCCAAAAAACATTAAATTTTGGTTCGCACAAAATAATCTGACAAATTTGGATTTCATAATTTCATTACCAATGGGGCTTGAAAATCATAAAGAATGCTCTATACCCAATCATGGAAAAGGCTGGGATCATGCTATTGAAAAAATAGAAATTCTTGAAAGTAACATTGATAGGGCCCCATTTAAAAACATCTATCTTAATTGCAATATAGAAACAAATTACAATTACAGAAAACAAATTAAAGACTTCTGTGAGTCTATAAACATAGATGTAGAACAAAAACAATTAAATTACAAAGACTTTATAGACAAATCTAAAGAATACAAGGCTATTATTTGCCCTTCTGGTAATGGATTAGACACACATAGACTTTATGAAGTTTTGGCAATTAAAAGAATTCCAATACTTATTAAATGTGGTGAATACCCTATTTATGAAAATTTGTTTTCAAAACTTCCTTGTGTAATTTTAGATAACATAAATGAGATTTATGAAGATAAAATCTCAAATCTTATAGAAGATAAAATAAATAATTTTGATGAAAGCATTTGTAGTTTTTCTTATTGGAAAAATTTTATTCTAGAAAAAAAGAATAGAATTGTACATAAAATACAAGAGGTGTAAAATGAAAAAAGTACTTGTATTGGGTGGTGGCGGATTTATTGGTGGACATCTTGCCAAAAGATTAAAGAATGAAGGCAATTTTGTTAGAGTTGTTGACATTAAGCCACATGAATACTTTAAGCACGAAGACATTTGTGATGAATTTATTGTTGGAGATTTGAGAGACCCTAAATTGGTTAGTACAATTATGTGGGCCCCTAATCAACATTCAGAAAATGATAAAGATTGCAGCTTTGATGAAGTTTATCAATTAGCAGCAGACATGGGTGGAGCTGGCTACATTTTTACAGGCAACAATGATGCTAATGTTATGCACAATTCAGCTCTTATCAATTTAAATGTAGCATACGAAGCAACTAAAAAGAATGTAAAGAAGATTTTTTATTCTTCTTCTGCTTGTATGTACCCAGAACATAATCAACTTGATCCAGAAAACCCAAACTGTGAAGAATCTTCAGCTTATCCAGCCAATCCAGATTCAGAGTATGGTTGGGAAAAACTATTCTCAGAGCGATTATTCTTAGCTTTTAATAGAAACTATCATCTTGATGTAAAAATCGCCAGATTTCATAACATTTTTGGGCCCCAGGGAACTTACAAAGGTGGTAAGGAAAAAGCACCAGCTGCAATGATAAGAAAAGCTATTGAAACACCTGAAGGTTCAGAAATTGAAGTTTGGGGCGATGGCAGCCAAACAAGATCATTCTTACATGTAGATGAATGTGTAGAAGCTATCCTTAAATTGATGGATTCAGATTTTAAGGGGCCTGTAAACATTGGTTCAGAAGAAATGGTGACCATTAATCAATTAGCACAAATGGCCATCCAATTATCAGGCAAAAGCATTACAATCAAAAACATCTATGGCCAAGAATTTATTGACAAGTATGGATTCAAATGCCCAACAGGAGTTAAAGGCAGAAACTCTGACAATAGACTCTATAAAGAAAAAATTGGTTGGGAAGTATCGCAGCCACTTATTGATGGCCTCAAAAATACATACGACTGGATGATTACACTCTACTAATCACCAATTAATCGAAGAAAATCGCTCTAAATAAACAGATAAAGAGCGATTTTCTTTTTTCAAAAACTCAATAGAATTATTTAATTTTTTAAATTTATAAAATAAAAATAAATTAACCAATAAACTAGCTACCAGTAGACTTTGTACGCAAATCATTTAATTTCCTCTTGGCAAGAGCATCGTCAGGGAATTTATTCAAACATTTTTCCAAAGTTTCAATAGCACTTTTAAAATCATTTTTAGCAACATAAGATTCTGCTAAAGAGTGGTAAGTTGGACTTGTACAGTCAGAACGTTTGATAGCTTCTGCTAAAAATGGTAAAGCAGAAATGTAATCTTTATGACTATAAATAAAAAAGCGGCCAACCTCATCCCACATGAAGAAGCTTTCTTCATTCGCCCGCAAGCCTTGCATTAATAGTCGGAATGCTTTATCTTTAAATTCTAAGCCCCTCTTTTTATCATCAACGCCTAAAGACCAGTAATAATAACCTAAATCTGACCAAGTATTTACATCTTTAGGGTTATATTTAACTTTTTGCTGAAGATGATACAACATCTCTGGATAATTACCCTTGTGAAAATAATAATCAGACTTAGCATGATGGTATTGATAAGCCTTATCCTCATCTTTAACTTGATAAAGACTCATTACTGATAAAATAAAAAGGGGCAAAACATTCATAATCTAAATTCCTTACCAACTGCGTTTATTAAGTGGTATAATTATATTATAAAGTTGATGAGATGAAACTATGAAAAAATTGATTTATTTTACATTTGGTAACAACCCAAAATTTATACGACTATTAGATCTTTGTGTGAAAAGCTTAAATAAAACAAACTATGATGGCGACCTTTTAATTATTACTGACCAGGCTGATGCTGTCAAGAAAGAAATTAAATTCAAACATGATGTAAACTACTTAGAAGTGCCGCCAGCAGATCTTGAGCAATCTAGTGCAAATAAATTTAAAATTTATCAATTTGAAAAAATTAATGATTATGATAAAATCATTTATTGTGATTTAGACTTCTTATGGTGCAAATCACCAGACGTTTTATTTGATCTTATAACAGAAGATAAAATTTATGTTGCACAAGAACCTGGATTGATTTCACTGGTGTACTATAATGCTGGACTTACACAAGAAGAAGTAAAATTTGTAGCAGATAATCAAGTATTAGGTTTTAGCGCAGGATTCTTTGGATTTAAATCTTCTATGATTCATGTTTTTCAAGAACTAGATGAACTATTTAAGAAAAACACAGTCAAGGCACATTGTTTAGAACAACCAACATTCGTAACTTATCTGTTTAGAAAAAATTTATTTGATCCAGCTTTTAATAACATAGTAATACACACAGGCTATTACTATGTAAGAAACAAAGTAAGACCAGAGAATGCAGTAGCTTTACACTTCTCTGGTAAAGTTGGTGACTTCTATCACAAACATACATTAATGTTTGAATACTACCTAAAGGGTATACTAACATCATGATAAGATACCAAAATAGAAATCTACTTATAGATAGCTTTGAAAAGAACTTAATTGTAGCTGAGATTGGTGTATTTAAGGGCGATTTTTCAAAAATCATGCTCAATTTAATGAAGCCAAAAGAATTACATCTTATTGACATCTTTGAAGGCATGATGTGCTCAGGAGATAAAGACGGAAATAATGTTGTTTGGACAAATCTTAACCATGAACTAGAAATCTTGAAAAAGCATTTTTCAGAAAATGAAAATGTCTTTATTCATAAGGGAAAAAGTGAAAAGATAATGCTTGGATTTTCTGATGATTATTTTGATGTTGTTTACATTGATGGTGATCATTCTTATGAAGGTGTCAAAAAAGATCTAGAAGTGGCTTACAAAAAAGTTAAAAAAGGCGGATTAATTTGTGGTCATGATTATGGCCTCAATTTTATTAGTGTAATGAATGCTGTGAATGAATTCTGCACTGCAAAAAAATTAAAAATTGATTTTCTTACAAACGATGGGTGCCCTTCTTTTGGTATTAAAAAAATTTAAAAATTGTTATTGATGCTAATTCCTAATTTCGGGGCGCCAAGCCATTTTTGTTTTTTGTTTCGCCCGAAGTTAGGAATTACACATCATGAAATGCACCATTAGAAACGTTAAAACAAAAGAGGCCCCTTTTTATAAACATTTCAACGCAATCTAAACGATCCTCTATAGCAAAATTAATCTTATAGCCCTCACGCTCAATGCTATCACAAACAGCGCTCTTATAATCAGGCGACTTTCTAAAATCACGGTCGCCACGCATAATCAATTTATCATAATTAATCTTATAGTGATTTAACCAGGCCTCAGTAAGATCACGGTTCCGCTCAGGACGACCCGTGACAATGTAAATTAAATGATTCTTACTGAATAACTCCAACATCTCGGCAACTGGCACAATAACAAGATCATCCATGCACCCACTATAAAAAGCCTCCCAATTCTTGGGCTTATTCTGTACATGGTGCAAACGATGATCACAATTAGCCAAAGTGCCATCAATGTCAAAAATACAAACAGATTTAGAACTCATATTTTATTATCATTCCAAAAGGTAATAAATAACATTTATAATAAAAAATAACCATGTTCAAAAATTATAATTACCAAAGTAGCCTTATTAAACTGGCAGCAGTAGAAGACAAAACAGCTATGGATTTAACCCCAGAAATGATACAAGCTGTTAAAGAAGATTCTTCTATGACACACCCATTGGTAGAAGAAGCTAAAAAAGACTACATAGCTAAAGTTAAAGGTTTAACTCCATCACAAGACAAAGAAGTGATCGATCAACTTTGGAATGAATACTTACAAGCACTTAAAAAGCTCCCAAGAACAACAAATGCAGAATTCCCAGATTATCAAACATGGTTGCAAACTAATGAAGAAAACATTGTTAACTGGTATAATGAACACTTCATAACACCAAAAAATCAAAATCCTTTTGAAAAATCATTAACAGAATCAGGACTAGATGTTAAAACCTATGTAGAAGAACACATCGCCCCTGGTATCTACCAAAGAGAATTAACATTAGATAAATTCGAAAGATTAGGAATTAATCCACAAGTAGAAACTAATAACCCATTAATAAAATTTAATGCTCTTATGGATAACTACTCAAGAGGAGTAGCTGAACACTTTACACAGCAATTAGATGAAATAGAACCAAGTGGTGGTAAAACTATCACATTTGTAACAGGACACCCTGGCGCTGGTAAATCAACCATCTTAGAATTAGATAATGCAGATAAAGATGATCCGTTAAGAAAAACAAGATTTGGGACCCTAATAGACCCTGATGAGTTTCAACCCTATCTTCCAGGATTTAGTGGTGGAGCTAGATCAGGTGATGTTCTCATCTATGCAAAACAACTAATAGCAAAGAAGTTACAAAATGAAGCTATGAATAGAGGACTAGACATAGCAATCCCATTAGTTGGTGGTCAAGCAAACATTCTTGCTAAAGACATAGCTGATGCATTATTGCAAGGCTATAATGTAAATGTAATACATAAAGAATTATCACAAGATGAAAGCCAACAGAGATCTACAAGTAGAGCAGAATCTGGTGGTAGATTAATTGCGCCTAATACAGGAACAACTAATCCAGCTGCAGCATACCAAGATTTACAAGAAGGTCCAGAAATTACAAATAAAATCACCAGTATTCTTAAAGATAGAATTAAAGAAGAAAAGAAACAAGGTGAAATTAAAACAAGACTATTAACAGATGAAGAAATAGAGGCCCTGCTCCGCAGAGTACACTTCTTTAATAGTGACAAAATTGCTACCTCGTCGGTAACCTTCGCGCGAAAAGCAATAAGAGTAGCAAAAAACCTCGAATCCATAAGAGAATTCAAAGCAGTAGATACCATAATTAATTTACTAATGAAATTATAGAAAACCAAAGACATAGGAAATTAAACACTTTTTTTATAATCTAATCTATAATGTTGTGTGCTAAGCACACATTTATAAAAATAATCTGTGCAAAGCACATTGAGGAATTAAAATGAGACAAGTATTAGCAGAATTACATTCCTTGATCACCGAACTCGAAGATCAAGGTTTAGTAGCAGAAGCATCAACATTACAAGATGTTTTTGTAAAGATCGCAGCAGAAGATGATGATTCAGCTTTCCAAGCTGACTTTGACGCAATGATGGGTAAGTATGGCGCAGCCAAGATCCTCTCCGCACTCGCAGACGCAATGGGCGATGATGACATGGGCGGAGATGATGAAGATGCTGACACAGCTTCTTTTGCATTTGGTGATGAACCAGGCGTAGATGATGCAAAAGCAAATAGAATGAAAATGTATCAAGACATTACTGAAGACTATGCTTCAGCTGCAAACAGAAAAGATGGAACTGCACAAGATCTCTTCATGCAAATGAATGAAG
>JACCDW010050090.1_pt1 | contig 94047 bp, 116 predicted proteins | sample 7449781 | NCBI WGS metagenome assembly JACCDW01 (sample SAMN15323449, study PRJNA562643) | freshwater metagenome | isolation source: river surface water | place: USA:Blue River Watershed | collected 2017-08-18
ATTGATAATAGTGTGCTCTTTCTCTTTCGTCGTCTGCGTAGTATCCGCGACCTTTAAAAACTTTCCACTTCTTACCGTTAATATAGATAGCAAAATTGTTTGGAGGCTCAGTATTACCTTCGTCCCAGTCTTCTGGATCTCTATATCTTTCCACCATTCCCTCGCTTTGTACTGGTTTACTCCAAATAACTTTTGAATTTTCAACATCAGTCGAATCAATTTCGATGTCAAGAGCTTGTAGATCTCCCCACCATGCACGATTTTTACCTTTCCTTAGATAATGATTGATTTGTCGCAATGCTTCTTCTTTATCTCCGGCTTCTAGTGCAGGCCACACATCTTCTAATCGATAAAAATCGTGTTCATTAAAAACTGCGTCTAATGTAGACATAGCTGAATCTTTACTTTCTGCTACGTCTTTATTTTTATGTTTTTCGTAACCTTGTTTTTGTTCTTTTTTCTTGTCGCGGTGTGCGCCAGCACCTGCTGTTTTCTGATTTTTAGCTACAAAGTTTCTTGGTTTACTTGCGGGTACAAATTCTTTAGCTTTCATTTTATGATCTCTTTTGTTTAGGACCTTTTCGGTATTTCCATTTTTTATCTGTTGAACACCAGTAACGGCCGTAATTAGATTCGTGCATACCGAAGTTACCTTGCATTCTAACCTGTTCTATTTCGTTAGCATCGGCATACTTGTCCACTTTCAATGCTAATTTAAAATCTAATATAGTTAATCCTTTAACATCGAATGTTGTTGTTTTGACCGTTACCTCTGAAACATCTTGTGTGACTTCTGCAAAGTGATCCATTTTTTCACTGATTTTGTTTATATAAGAAACAAATTCTTCTGCGTGTCTGTGATCTTTGGCAACATACTTTGCCTGTAAGATTCTGTGATCTAACATTTCCCAATCAGGGAGATATTTACTCTTGAGGTCGTTTAGTTTATTGTTAGAAATAAGTTTTTCTTCTACATCGCGTTTTCTAAACTCGCCTTCTTCTATGCTTTCGCCGACTTTAATTCCTCTTTTTTCTAATTCTTTTTTAGCTTCTTCAGGACTGAGCAAAGGTCTAGGATGCTTACCTTTAGCAACCTTCATTAGATATTCGTCATTAAATCCGGATCTATCTTCTTTATCGGCTTTTTTTTCTTTTGGATAACCGTGTTTGATATCTAACTGATATCCTTGCAATCCTTGTTTATCTAAAATTTTACTAATAAATTCTTCTGCTTCTTTTGCATTAGAAAATTTATCACCTAAGTTATATTTTCTAACTTCGCCGTCAATTATTACATGAGCTATTGTAATAGGCTTAACAGGCTCTTCTGCTGCCTGCGCCGGACTACCTAGCAGGTTAGCCGCTGCTAATGCCGCACCGGCTACTTTACTTTTCCATCCTTCTTCAACATCTTCGGCTGCTTCTTTAGATTTTTTCTTAGCAGCTCTTTCTGCTTTGGCTTTTATTTGGTCGCTATAAGGTAACAGATATTTCGCTACAAGATCAAAGAAAGGCATACCCATTACTTCTTTATCAGCATCTACCCCTGCTGCTTTTGCAAATTTGGTTTTATCGTTATCAAGAACTGCTGTACGAAGATCAGTTGCCGAAGTAATTCTATCAGCAGGGCGCCATTCTATACTTTTAAAATTATAGTATCCATGTTTACTTTCTTTACCGTTTTGATCTTTCAAACCTGGAACAAATATTTTAGCATCTTTTTCGTCAGTTACGATGTATAAGGTAACTTCGCCGTGCTTCTTATAAACATAGGTAGCCAGGGTCCACCAGCTCTGTTCAGAAACAATATGCCCGGCGATTTCTGGCATCATAGCTTCCATGGCAGCTACCTTTACATCGTAGGGCAAAGGATCTGTAGGACCGACTGTGGTTTGATTAGTTCCGATATACCATAGAGGACTTTCTGAAGCTTTCTTCCATGCTTCTACATGCCCTACATGGGGAGGATTGAAGCGGCCAAAGATAATGGCTACTTCTTTACCCGACTCCTCAAAAAGTTCATTTAGTTTCATAGTCCCCGTCTTCTATATGTTTCTTTTGTTCTTCGGCAATTCTTTTCGCTAATTCAATCAACCCATCCATGGGAAACTTTTCTTCTGGCTTCTCGATATCAAATGTTTCACAATATTCTTTCATACATGCTTCTAATGGCTTGATATAGATCACATAGGCCTTTGGATGGTCGATATGTTTTGTGTGTTTTTTTATAGCTGGAAAAAAATGACCACTGAGTAGATCAGGTTCGTTGTCTATGAAAAACTTTAGATCGTCTAACCAATCTATATCTTTTTCGTGATCGGGTTCCCCTTGTGGGGAGAAAAATTCATTTAGTTTCATATTACCAAGCCCTACAAGACCAATAACGTGCCTTCCAACGAGGACCTGGATTAGAACAGTTGTGACGGGCACGGAAGCTCTTTCTGCGATTAGGATTAGATTTCTTAATGCGCATCTTCTTATCACCGAAGTTTACCTTAACTACGTTTCCTTTTGGACCACGCACATAAACTTTAGACTTTTTAACATCGCCTTTCATGGGCTTGCCCAGAGGAACTTCACGACCTTGATATTTGGCTTCACCTACACTACTGTCTCCGGGATTATATCCAGTGACTTCGATCGCACGTTCCCAGCCTTCGTATGCACCTAGAAAATTAATTTCGTCCCAATCTACTTTAGCACCGTGATCGATGGCATCCTGCATATTGTACATACCGGAATCAAGAGCCCAATTAATAAATTGTCTTACTTCTTTTTCTAAGCCGTCGTTTTGTAATTTTCTAAACAGGCTTTTTAAGTCGTCGTCTTTACTAAACTCGCCGCTGCCTGCATCTTCAAATTGACTTTCGCCCACCTTAACACAGTTATCTACACGCTTACCACCTTTCATCTTGGTGCCCATGCGTCTGTAACCCTTCCAACAAGCCTTACCGTCTAGACCTTTTTGTTTTTCTTCAGCCATGCGTCCTTCAGCCATTGAAACATCGTGAATGTTCATAGTCATTAGATCACCGTTTGATGTTTTCACTACAACAGTATTTCCGTTTACTTTAACAACTGTTCCCTGGGATACTTTCATGCCCGGTTTAATTTCCGGATCGCCGCCTTCTTCGTTAAATGATACTTCTTCAAATGTGAATCCGTTTTGTGAAAGAAAATCTAAAGCAGTTTCGTCTAGATCAATCACAATACCATCTTCTAAGATATCTATGATTTCGGTTCCGATTTCAAAATCTTCGGAAAAGCTAATTCCAAAGCTGTCACCGATTTGATAAATGTCTTGATCTTCATCGAATCCTTTAGACTTAGCTTCTTTTTCTAAGTCTGCTCTGCGTTGATCGATAGCGGCTGAGATTTCTGGATCTTCCGAAGCTACAGGATCTGCTTCTAGATCATTAAGAGCTTGGCGTTTTGCCTCTAGGTCTTCTTTGTCTTTAAGTGCTGTTTCGCTGACTAGGGCGTCTAATTTTGATAAAAGGTCTCTCATAGTATTCCTCGTGGGGCAATACTATATTTATCAGCAGACGATTTTTAGAAATTATACTGGATTTTAGTGATAGTACCGTTGTTTAGCAGATATTTTGCACGAATCCATACAAAATTGCCTCTAAAACTAACTGCACTAGGGGAAGTTGTACTATCTGTAGAATCGTAGGCAGTCTCTGCGATATCAACCCAGTCGTTAGAACCGGGCTGTTCTGCAAGTGTTCCTTGGATTATTATAATACCGTTAAACTCGTTAACTAGATAAACTACGGTATGTGTGCTATTTTCTACGCTATGATAGCCCGAAGCCTTGCCCTTTTCGCTGTACTGATGGGCTAGGGATTCTGTAGAAGCATTTTCTAACAATATGTAATTTCTAGTGGACATCTTTTATTTATCGGATACCTTGTAGGTATAGATGGTGCCCAAGGCCTGAGAGTTTTTCAGTTTGATCAATAGAAGTGTTTTATCATCTTCTACATACATATACCGACGATCCCAGTTCCAGCTGGTTTTATAAAACCATTCTTTTACAGTTTCTGTAACGTTAACCCTTGGTTCTTGTGTTGACAGCCAGTTAATAAAATTGTTTTTTTCTTCTTGACTGGATATTTTATGGGGCTGTAGAAAAACCTTGTATTGATATCTGTCGTGCGGTAATTTTTTAGCTAAAATTATATGCTTCTCGTCTAACAGTAAATCTTCTGATCCTTTTTTAGGTGCAAACGCCTGTTTGAGGATATTCTGATGTTTTTCGTACAAAGAACTAAAAACAGACTCGTCGTTGGTATAGATATCTAAAATACTAGACTCACACCTCTTACAGTATTTTTCAGGTTCTATTTTAGACAACGATGTAAAAAGGCTTTTGATGTCCTGATCGTCTGTGCTTTCAATAGCATCTTCAATAGGCTTCCATCTAAGGACAGCTAGGCCTTTTTTACTAAAACTAAGTTTGTAAGTCCACTTGTTATAGAACTTACGGGTTGTCTGTTTCACTTTGTTCGACATTTTGTGTTATCTCTAATTCTGCCTTGGCACGTTTCAAAGCTTTCTTTTCTTCTTTGGTCAACGGCCTTGGCATTTCTGTAATGTCAAAAACAAGTTCGTCTTTGTCTACAGAAACAGTTACTCTACCGCCTTCTTTTAATTCACCGAATAACATCTTTCTACTTAACGGAGATTTAATCTTGTTATCGATGATTCTAGCCAGCGGTCTAGCACCCATTTTACTATCATAGCCTTTGTCTGCCAACCAGTCTCTTGCCAAATCAGTTAATACAATTTCTGTGTTCTTTTCTTTGATCTGAGAATTCAATTCTCCAATGAACTTATCAACGATCTGACAAACAACTGTTTTGGACAATTTACTAAATTTAACTACTGCATCTAAACGATTGCGGAATTCCGGAGCAAAGAATTTCTTAATAGCTTTGTCATCTTCGCCTTCTCTTTCTAGATCGCCGAAACCAATTGAATTGCGCTCGTTGTCAGCAGCACCTAGGTTGGATGTCATGATAAGAATAGTGTTGCGACCATCTGCTACTTTACCATTAGAACCAGTGACAAATCCATTGTCCATGAATGCTAACAAGATATTAGAAACATCTGGATGAGCTTTTTCAATTTCGTCTAACAGCAGAATACTGTTAGGATGTTCTTGCAGTTTAGTAATCAACATACCTGCGTTATCTTCGTAGCCAACATATCCCGGAGGAGCACCAATAAGTCTAGCCACGCTGTGCTTCTCTTGATATTCGCCCATATCAAAGCGAATCAATTCCATGCCCATCTTATCTGCTAGTTGTTTTGCAGTTTCAGTTTTACCGCAACCAGTAGGACCTAAGAACAAGAACGAACCGATTGGTTTATTGACTGACTTCATACCTGCTTGAGATACAAAGATTTTATCTAATACTTTTGAAAGTGCATCGTCTTGACCGTAGACTGCTGACTTAACATTTTTTTCTAGATCGGACAAGTTTTTAGATTCTTTCTGTGCTACAGATTCCAGAGGCATGCCTAGCATCTTAGATACTTCATACAGTACCTGTTCGACATCGACAATCTGTTCAACGCCTTCCATGGTCTCGTCGTCTTTGAGTTTATATCGAGCAGCGGCACAATCTAAAATGTCGATAGCCTTGTCTGGCAATTTTTTATCAGCCATATATTTCACAGACATCTTAACTGCTTGTTCGATAGCACCGTCTGTGATTTTCACATTGTGATGACCTTCGTAGTATTTTCTGATTCCTTTTAGGATCTTAACAGTAACTTCGGAGGTTGGCTCGTCTACGTTCACACGCTGGAATCTGCGCATTAGGGCGCGATCCTTTTCAAAGTACTTGCGATATTCTTCCCATGTAGTAGAGGCAATGAGCTTAATAACACCTTTGGTGAGAATAGGCTTTAGAATGTTGGCAAGATCGTTAGCATTTTGATTTGCAGATCCTGCACCACTCATCATGTGTGCTTCGTCGATGAAAAGAATAATTTTACCTTTCTTTTCTAGACTAGCTAACACAGCCTTGATTCTTTCTTCGAAGTCGCCGCGATACTTACTGCCGGCAATTAGACTGCTGATGTCCAGTGTGTATACTTGATGATCCTGGATAAATTTAGGAACTTTCTTTTCAAAGATCTTACGAGCGATACCTTCTGCAATAGCAGTCTTACCAACGCCCGGCTCACCAACCATTAGTACATTACATTTGTTTCTACGGGCTAGAATAAGTTGAATCTTTTCAATTTCCTCATCTCGACCGATAACGGGATCGATCTTACGCTGCTTGGCTAACAGGCTTAGGTTAGTACAGTATTGATTGATGATTCGATCCATTTGATTTGACGGAATAGTTTTTATCACAGTTTCTTCTTCTTCTTCTGTTACTACGTGTTCTTGGAAATATTTTAAGAATTTTTCTTTAGTTACACCGCCCTTGGTGAGATAATAGAAACTAAAACTATTCTTCTCGGCAAGAACACTGATAATAATGTCGGCAACTTCCATACGCTGTCTGCCGCTAAACAGTACCTGTGTAAAACATCTGTTTAGTACACGCTCGACTGAGTTAGTTTTTTTAGGTTTTTCTTCGCCATGTTTAACAATCTCGTTGAGATTGTTTTTGAGATAATGATCTAAATTAGTTTTGATATAATTTACATCGGCTCCAAAATTTTCTAGCATGTCTGCTGAATCTTTATCACACATGATAGAATATACCATGTGTTCGATAGTAATGTATTCGTGTTCCAAACCTTTAGCTGTTTGAACAGCATGTTCGAAAATGGATTGTAGATTTTGGCTTGGTTCTATCATTTAATACTTTTCCTTTTCTTCTTTAGTGCTAATTGTAACTTTAATTTAGATACTTTGTCAACGAAACAAACACCATTAAGATGATCTAATTCATGTTGAAAGCATTTCGAAACGTACCCGACATATTTTTCTGTGTGTTCTTTCCCTACCGAGTCAAAGAACCGAACCTTAACCCAAGCTGGTCGTTTAACTGAGAGCCATACACCCGGAAAGCTTAGACATCCTTCTGTATCTAAAATTTCTTCAGAGCTGGCTTCTAAAATTTCTGGATTAAAAAGTGCAAAAGGACGTGGAAAGTTCGGATCAGTTTCGCTGCCCATTACAAATACACGTTTAGAAATTCCTATCTGATTAGCAGCTAGTCCAACACCGCCTTCGGCCAGCATAAACCTAATCATTTCTTTTTCTAATTCTTCTGCATCCTTGTCTACAGAAAAATCCCATTCGTCGCTTTTTGATCTTAGTGTTGGTGTGTGTTCTAGACTAAAACTCATTATTTTTTAATTTTTCAATTACAGTCTTTTGTGATGAAGAAATTGATCTTGGAATTTCTATTTTTACTTTTACTAACAACGTGCCTCTTTTTTTAGTTCTTACATTAGGTAGGCCTTCTCCCCTACAGCCAAACACAGTTTCGGGTTGTGTTCCTGCGGGAATGTTAATATTAATAACTTTATTGTCGATTGTTTTGATATCTAAAGAAGAACCGACGATAGCATCCCACACGCTGATAGTTTTTTCGCAATATAGATTGTCGCCTTCTCTTCTAAAAGTTTCATGCGGTCTTACAAAGATATTGACTATGAGGTCTCCGGGACGGAGGCCAGATATAGAATCATCTCCCATGCCTTCATATCGGATCTGTTGGCCAGTTTCTATTCCCGGGGGAATACTAATATTCATCATTTTAGATTTCTTGCCAGGAATTCCCACTTCTGCGTTGATTTCTTTTCCGTGTAAAACATCTTCAAGTGTGATTTCTACAGAAATGTTAAGACTTTTATTTTTGCGAACTGGACGTTGCCCGAAGCCAAAACCGAAATTTCCAAAAATATCGTTTAGATTATCTGTGCCAAAATGAAATTCAAACGGACCCTGACTATAAAAGCCTCCTGGAGATCCCTGAGCATTAGGATCAAACCCAGAATCGATCATTTGTTTTTTCTGCGGATCGCTCAGTGTGCGATATGCTTCTTCGATTTCTTTAAATTTCTTCTCATCTCCTCCGCGATCGGGGTGATGTTTCATAGCCATGCTACGATAGGCTTTTTTAATTTCTTCTTGAGAAGCACCTTTGTTTAGACCTAAAGTAGAGTAATAGTTCATAGTATACAGTATAGCAAAAAAAATAGGACTGTGTCAAACAGTCCTATATATTTAATCAGTGACCTACTGAGCTAAAAATTTTATGCCAATTGTGCTACTGCGTACACAGCAGTTACTAACATAGTTTTGGTTTGAATGTCATCTGCTTCTTCGTCGAGTTTGTCTGATCTAACCAAATCAGCCATTAGCTCTTTGAATTCTGATTCGTTTATATCACCGTTTTGAGCAGCCTGGCATATCTGCAAGGCTGTTTCTGCTCTTTGAGCTGCCCACGGCCTGCCGCATTGTGTTAACGCTTGTAGATGTTCTATCATTTAAAATCTCCCTAAGATGGCTGAAGCTGCTTTTTCTGACTGTGTCTGCATGATCTTTTTCTTCAACTCACAATAGGTTTTTGATCCTGCTTGCGATTGGGAACGTTTATACATATCTTCCACAGTCTCTTGCATAGGACCTATTAGTTTCAAAACATCGTTTTGTCTCCAGCCCTTACTCTGTGAATACATTTCAAACCATTTTAGATCGTTTCTGATTTTAGCGACCTGGGGCAATTGATCTTTACTGCAATCAAGTTGATCGATCGACATGCGAACGTCAATTATTTTTGCACTTTGATTATCGTCCCAGAAACTAGGAATCCAACCTTTGACAGTAGAACATCCAGTAAGAAGAACAGCGATAGATCCAATCGCTAAAAGTTTTTTCATTTCTTCTTAGCGTCTTCGATCTTAGTACCTTCAAACTTCTTGTGTACTTTTACTTCTTTACAGTCTTGTTTTGGTTTTTTGGTCTTAGGATCAATCACAGGTTTGCCATCTTTGCCTTGAACATCAACGCAGACTTTTTTAGTTTCTGGTTTTTTGTCGTCGGCTGCGTAAGTACCTGTGAACGAAACTGCTAATGCTAAACCTGCTGCAAAAATTAATTTTTTCATTTACTGCTCCTTAAAATTATTTGACAGAATCAAAAATTTGTTTCTGTGTTTTGTACCACTCCATCCATGCATCTACTTTAACTTTGCACTCGTGATATTGTGAATAGTTTTCTGTAACTACAGTTATAACTTTACTAAGTTGTGTAGTCCCTTGTTCGATTGTTTTAAGATCCGGACAACTAACTTTTAACTCATCTGGTATTTCTGGAAAGTTTCTTTTCACAGGAGCTGTACTAAGACAACCTGTTAGCAACAAAACCAAAGGAGCTAAAATCAAAAGTTTCTTCATTTCTTATCCTCCATTGGCTTGTTTAACGCAGAAGAATTCAGTATATCCAATGCTTCTTGAGGAACTTTACATTGTGCATCGATGATTTTTTCTTTTTCAACGATCACTTCTTTGATTCTATCTTGGAACACTTTAATCTCTTTTACTTTGGTAACAATCTTTGTTTGTATGACACTGTTAGTCTGTTTAGATTGTTCTTCGGCTTTGGCGACCTTTTCTTCTAAATCTTTGACTTTTTGTCTCCAGGCCATTTCAGTTCCATGGCTTCCGAAAAGATACGAACCACTGACTAAAACTATAACTCCTAGAATTTCTGCTGGAGTTTTGTATCGGCTGATTATAGGAATCCAAGTTACTAATTTACTTACAACGTAAAGTCCTAGACCTAACGTCATTAGGAAATAAGTGATCCAGAGGAATATACCGTCTGGAATTAGGCTAATCATCCAGCCTATTTGCCACATGTTAGTGGGCTCCTAGAACATGGAGTGCATGTTCGTAGTGCTTCTTACGATCTTCTAGACCAATAGTACCACCGTTGATTCGTTTAGTTAGAGTTAAAATATCTTTAGCGTCGGCCCAACGATTCAACCCGTTTTGATCCCAGAAGAAACATGCCGATTGTACAGCACCTTCAAAGGTTTCTAGATACTCCGAACACTCGTCTAATTCTACTCCGATACTTGCGGCGAAGAATGTGTAATTGTTTTTACCAGTCAATTGAATTAATCCTCTTCCACAGAAACGCCATCCGTCACCGCTGGCCTCGTCACCGTTGCCCATACGATTAGCATAGACTCTGTTGGCAATCATTTGCGGTTTGTTTGCATAAGCGGCCGCGGTAGCAGCATCTGGGAAATATTTAGGAAATACTTTCTGTAAACTAGCTGCTTTGTAATTTAAATTTTCTTTTAGGAATCTAAACCCGCCACTTTCGTGAGCGCATTGGGCGATAAATGCTGCTACTCTTTCTGGAGTATTAATATCATACTCTGGAAGAATTTGACTGATAGCATCCCACCAATAATCTAAGTAAGGATTCTTACCGATTATTTCTTGTAGATGTTCTTTTCTAAAATCAAAAGTAAATTCGCTCATTATTTTATCCTTTGTAAAATCATGGCCTTCTCGCCATTTTCGAAAACAAAGTTTTCGCCCACTTTGTTAATATTGTAATCACCTAATACTTTAGTAAGCCAGAAGATTTCTCCCATAGCTACATTGTCTAGTTCAGGAGCTTCAGTTATGCTTGGAAGAAGATCTTCCTTGATACCTTCCTGTACTAGTTTTAATTTAACCTGCTGCCCGTAAGGTTTGTGAATAGTAATAATGCCTTCTTCGAGACTAATGTCGTCCATTAGAGTTTTATCAAAGAATTTTTTTATATCTTCTTTCTTATAAAAATTTAATTTTTCTTCATATAGGCTAGGAGACTGTGGAATTATTTTTCTTAAAATATCTTCACTGACTGGGTATTTTTTGCCGTCCTTGTGGTAGATAAAATTCCATTCGGTTATACCAGTTAATCTTCGTATACCGTAAAGCATCTCTGTGATCTGTTTATACAATCTAGGATTACGATCTAACTCAACAAACACATGATATTCGCCTTTGGAATTTTCTCCTGCGCTTACATCAGCGTCTAATACAAAATGGTAACCTTTTTCGATAAATTCCATTAAGTCTCTAGCTGGTGATCGATCTTTAACGTGAAAGCTTAAAACGCAAACATCTTGGTCCTCTCCCATTTTTGATCTATAAGTATCAACTTCGAAAAATGGATATACTAGATTTTCGAGATCAAGTGGACGTAGACCTTCAACTAATAATTCTAAGTTCATTGTGCCGGTGCTCCTGCTGCTGCTCCTGCTGCTTGATCTGCCGGTTCTGCTATAAGCGAAGCTGCGTTATTTTGTTGTAGGAAATCTTCAACTTTATTTTTATCCAAAGCCTTGTAACCTCTGTTAATGTCGTGCATTAATTTTTTAGGAATAGCTATCTTGACTAACCAAATAGGTTCGTAATCTATTTTTCCTTTTCTTGTGCCGGGTCTAATATCGTCGGGAGTTTTAATTTTGCGTACTTGAGAAAATTGAGATTCCGCTACTTTTACTTCGCAGCCGTAGTCGACTAATCTCATTCCGCCTTGTGGCTCGGGCATTTTGTCTCTAGGCCACATAAAAGTACACTCTACAAAATAGCGTGATTCTTTAGGACCTGCTACTAGCTCTCCGTCCTCCCAGTTTTCGTAGACGTAGACATCTAGCTCGTCGATTACTCGCTCGAAATCTTTCAGTATATTTAGGGCGTTGTTTGAACCGTAAATTTGTTCAATATTTTGTATAATGTCTCTGATATCAGCCATGTTTTGTCCTCAAATATATTTATCAGTCAAAAGAATAACGTTTCATATATCTTTTTTATCATCTTGTTAAATATCTTAGTGTCCGGTACGGGCACTACGGTCAGAGGTCCGTGCCTAACACATTAAAAGGAGGGCTAACCTTAATATGAAGCGAAAAAGAGCGCAACAAGCAGCTTTAGAAAGCAACGTTATAAATATTGATCCACGTTTCAATAATTCCCACAATACTCGCAAGCGAGTTCAAATATATCCCAAAAATCTTAGCCAAGAAAATTACCTACTCAAACTGAACGATAAGCAGAAAATGATCATTTTCGCTATCGGCCCAGCGGGTACGGGTAAAACCATGCTGGCAGTACAATGGGCTATAGATCAACTAAAATACGGAGAAATACGTAAAATCGTAATAACAAGACCAGCCGTATCGGTTGATGAACAGCATGGATTTTTGCCCGGGGATTTAAATCAAAAGATGGAACCGTGGACTAAACCAATCATGGATGTTTTCGCTGAAAACTACAATGCTAGAGAGATCGAAAATATGATAAGAGAGGGGGTGATCGAGACTAGCCCTCTAGCATATATGAGAGGCCGCACATTTAAGGACAGTGTAATTATCGCTGACGAGATGCAGAACGCAACTCCCAGCCAAATGAAAATGCTATTGACAAGACTAGGACAAGGATCGCAAATGGTAGTGACCGGTGATCTACAGCAGGCAGATAGACCGTCAAACAACGGCCTGCTCGAATTCCTTGGGTTATATAATGACTTCCAGAATCATCGTTATGTCGATGTGGTGCATTTTACCGTCAGAGACATAGAAAGACATGAAGCAGTAAAGGAGATACTAGCGATCTACGGAGACTCTTAAATCTTCAGGAAGATGGGGGGTCAGTTGATCCCCCAACATTCTTTTATAAAAATCTAGCATGTCGTCGAATGTGGCTTCTTTGTTAAGCCCGTTTACTACGCATTTTCTCTCTTTAAAGTCTAATATGACTTTTGAAGTTTGATAGTGTTTTAATTTTAAATTGTTTCGAAATTCTGTTACTTCGTCCCATTTGCCAGTGGGCTTGAGAATGTAATTTACTAACATGTATCTAGCGGTCATATCATTTACCTAATCAAATATTCGTATTCCGGAAAAGTTTTTAAAAAGTCTAAACCCCTCCGCTTATCAAATTCTGTTACAAAATCTTTAAATTGACTTTGTAAGTTTGTTAAATCTGTCTGTTGATTATCTAACAGAATATTTTCAAATCTATAAACTGTTTCTTTCTTAAAATTTTTACTTATGTATTTCATAGACTCTTCTTTGTAATCTTTGACTAGTCTATGAGTTAAGAACTTAGGTTGAGTCAACCTATTAACATGTAGGCTGATATTTTTGTCTATGTTTTTCATGTCTATCAAAAAATTAGTAAAACTGCTGACACAAAAAACATTATAAGTCGCCATGATGTGTAGTTTAACCGACGGACATTGATCTTTGATTTTTTGTACGTTGGTTAAAAATCTATTGTAATCTAATCCGTGTCTACTGTATTCTGCCCTAACGCCCTGAGATTCTCCACTGGTTGCGATAGTAACATTCTTTCTATCTTTGATTTGTGATATTAATTTGTCGATAAAGTTATCGCCAACAGAAAGATTACTGTTGATAGTCAACGGAATATCAATCGACTCTTCTAATAGTTTAGAAGTATGTTTAGATAATAAAGGCTCCCCGCCGGTAATTCTTAATTGTTTTAGATTTTTTTTAATTTCTGGCCAATATTTCCAGAAAGCATCTACATAAGGATTTTCTTCTCTTTCAAGGATAGGTCTTAGATAGATCTTATTATAACCGTTAGGATATTCTCCCCTGGAATCAATTTCTTCTAGCCACTTACTGCTAAATGTAGGACCGCAGTAAGAACAGGCTATATTACAGACATTAGAAAAGCTTACTTCGAGACTTCTCGGCGTTGATCTAAGTGAATTAATATCGGGATTAAACCAATTATAGGTGTAACCGCTTTGAATAATCCTGTCTTGTACACCGTTTGATAAATGACAGTAGGAACACTCGTCGGGAATTCCTCCATCTAGCATAGTTTTTCTTACTGAGAGTTTATGACTGTGATTAAACAATGCAGCCGGATTTGACAATTCGTCAGGATTGATTTTTACAGGATTACAATGATGACATCCGTGCTCTTGTCCTGTAGACAGATGCATGGTACTGGTACCCCATTTTTCTAAACAAAAACCAGGACCTTTACTGTCCAACAACGATTTGATAAACCAAGTCTTAATCATGGACTTCCTGCCAGGTGTAATCTCCTAGCCAACGTATTTTACAAATGTATTCGTAATCTTCTGGAGGACCAGAACTCCAATCGTTTGGTCCTTGGTGTACTAACCTACTAAATTTTTTCCTATTATCGTAACATAACCAGTAGGTTTGTCCGTGATAAGTTTGAAAGTCGTACTTGGCAGCATGTACCATGTCGGTAATTTCTAGTCGCCTTTTTATATCTGCTGCTTGTTTTTGCAGAACTGCCACTAGTTCCATGATTCGATTATATTCCTGTTGCCCGTGCATTCGTGCAACATTAATCATTATATCTTTTTGTTTTTCTACAGGAACAAGATCGAATGCCGGACCACCGACCTCAGTTGGATACGGAGTTACATTTCTATTAAAGAACGCCACAAGCCCATTGTCGATTTCAGAATCGTAGCTGTTTACCCCTTTCGCGACATTGGACTTGTCTTCGCTCATTCTTTTAATCTCGCAAGTTTTACCAAAGTGGCTGACAGATTAATCTCTGGATCAACGACCAGTCTGTGATCAACTAAACCCTGCTTGATGATCAAAATAGCACTATCTTGTTTGTGTTCGTCACCGAAAATCTCTAGATTGTTGTACAGCCAGATAAAAACTTCTTCGATTTCTTCGGCTCTTAGTTTACCACATAACAATTTACGTGCTTCGGTGATCTTTCCTTTCTTGAAAAGCTCAACCATGTCAAACTTCCAGTCAGGAGTACCTTCGTCGCCACTGGTGGGACTGATTAATTTTCCTGCCTGGCAATTTTGTTGTACAAGATTAATGCATTTCCTTAAGTCCGGATATGCGACCTTGACATATGTATCGAGTGTGTCGAGATCGAACTCAACATTTTCTTCAACAAGGATAGTAGCTACTCTAGCAGTATATTCGTTGATGTCAGTTTTATCAACATGGAAGCCTTGGCAACGACTATGGATAGCTGGAATGATCCTGTTAGGATAATTGCAAGTTAGAATAAAACGAGCAGTACTATGATATTCTTCCATAACACCACGTAGTGCTGCCTGTGCGTTTGGTGACAAATAATCTGCCTCGTCAAGTAACACGACCTTAAACGGACCAAACGGAATCATTTGTACAAAGTTAGTGATTTTATCTCTAACTGCATCAACGGAGTTTGTTCGGCTTGCGTTAATTTCTAAAACATCGCAATCTTCAATTCCTAGCTCGTTGATAAGAATCTTGGCCATAGTAGTTTTTCCAATCCCTGCACTACCACTGAATAGTAGATGCGGAATGGATTGTTCTTTGACCCAAGTTTCAATTTGTCTCTTTTGTTTTTCGTCTCTGAAAACATATCCGTTAATTGTTTTCGGACGATATTTCTCTACCCATAGTTCTTTCATTGTTTTCCTCTGTGTCTTTAGCCCATTCACCTTCAATTATATAACAAGGTTCAGGCGGTTCGCAATACTCTTCATTTTGCATTTCTTAAACCTTTTTCAACTTCAGCAGCCACGACCCTGCCTCGAAGTTCTGTAGTCGAAAACGAATGTTCTCTTTTATTGAAGTAAAATTCAATACCTTTAGCGATGCACTCGTATTTGCCAGTAAATTCTTTTTCTTCGTATTCGTCTCCTAATATCCTAATGTTAATAGGGTAGGAGAGTAAAATATCTACGAGCTCTTTTTCTGTAGCATAAGGAATGACTTCGTCGATATACTTACAGGCTTTCAGCTGTACAAATCTTTCAAATACACTCTGAACAGGTTTATTTTTTTCTGTTGGTCTATCTATAGTAGGATCTGTTTGCAGTCCTACGATTAGGTAATCACATTGTTTACGTGCTTCTTCGAGCATCAACAGATGCCCGGCATGAAACAAATCGAACGTTGAACATGTAAATCCTATTCTCATTCTTGCCCCGCAAATGGTTTCAAATCCGGTGGTGTCCAACCCAGCGGCTTTAGAACCTTGCCGTCCTCACGCTTGCGAACTTTGCCAGTTTCTTTGTCAATCTTGGCAAAGTTAGTTCGCATAACTTCTTTCCAAGCACCCTCAGCATCGAAACCAGCAGAATGAATGGCACCGATAGTTACAACAAGAATATCGATCAATGCATCTAACTGCTCTACACGATCGCCAGAGGCAAGTGCGCTTTTAAACTCATCGTTGTATTCTTCTTCGATGAGATCGCAGTACAGTTTATATTGGGCTTCGTTAAAACTTTCAACGCTTTGATCACAAGCTCGCATGAACTTTTCTTGATCGCGGAAAGGGTTAGTCATTCGTATCTCCTTAAGACTTTAAGTGCTTAATGATACGCTTTTTTTCTTGTTCTTGCAACCACTCCTGCTCCAATTCTCCGAAGTTTGGTGAATTAGTGATAGCTGCGTCTATGATTTGTTTGAGTTGATATAAATCTTTTTTGCATTCAAAAGACGTAAATCCGTCATTGTATAAACTAGAACACTCCCTGGCGAGGGAGTGTATTTGATGGGATATATCTGCTATATCCCAGGACTTCTTAAATCCCATTATCTAATAAAATCTTCTGGCCTAATATCTGCAGATGAACCGTGACTGTATTCTTGTCCTAGGTAAACATCGTTAGGTCTTTCGTCAGTGACTAGAAGTATAGATTTTACTTCGACTTTTTGAATTTCTTTTTCGCTGTCGCCGTCGTGGATTTTGATCTTTCTAGTCCAACGGCCGTGTTCGATTAAGATCCACTGACCTTCCTTAACGTCTTGTTGGTCGGGACCGATTTTATATACCTGTCCCCATCTAGGTTTAATGCCATGAACCTTACCGTCATCGCTTTGGATAATAATTCCAGTGGATGTTTTTTGTTCACCGATATCCATATTATGGATAATCACGTCGTCGTGAATGGCTCTAATCTTGATGTGTTTTACATCATAGGTCGTTGGCATAATTTCCCCTTACTTGGATTTTTTTCTATCTAAAATTTCTTCTTGAACTGCACGTGGATTTTTTTCGTAGTATTCTGCTAGAATCTGTTCTCTAGTTTTAACAATTTTTCCACCTTCGCCTAGCTCATCGCCTCTGGCGTTCATTTTAACATTGCCCACAGCGGGTGTGGTTTCAAACTTTAGACTTAGTTTTTCCATGTCAATTTGTTTGCCTTGTAGGCTTGTGTATAGTTTACCCATTTTGATCTCCTTTGAAGAATTCTTCTATTGGTAGTTTGTATTTAATACTATCTATCTTGTGTACCCCTATCAAATAGAGTACGTAACTGGCTACAGAACTACCTCTACCTACTCCCCAAACGATGTTGTTAGCTCTAAGAGTATCTACGATGTATTTTATAACGTGTAAAACATCATACATATCGTTTTTGATAAACAGCTCCAATTCTTGATTTACCCTATCTTTCTGTTCATCAGTTTCACACATTCCGTAGAGCATTTCTACAAGATTTGGATAATAGTCTTTTGGTATAAACCAAGCAGCTGAATCGATGCTTTCTGGAGGCAATGGATAGTTTAATTTTTCGGCCATGACTCGATCTTTGTATTTTGACAAGTCATCAGACGATAGACAATTTTCTAAGATACTTGGACCGTGTCTTAGAATGCCTTTTATTAATTGTTCTTGTGTATTTTGTTCAGTCAACATTTATTAATTGATCTAGATCGTCGTCGAGTTTATTAGGCTGATTTTTAGTTAATAAACGTCGACGTTGTTCCTCTCTATAGATATTAACAAATGTTTGCAGTTGTGTCAACAGTTGATGGTTGCCCATTCTTTGGGCCATGAAGTATTTTTTAGTAACTTCTTGAACTTTAAGATCCAATTCTGGATCTTTTAATTGAGTAACATCTTCTTGTAAAGGATGAAACATTATTCAAATACACCAATGTACCTAATGTAGAGATTGTCAGTAGCAGTGGTCTTATGTCTCCAAACTTCCAATATCACAGGATCAGTTGGTGAACTGTGCGTAAAAATCGCTCCAGGGAAACCTGATTTTTTAACTGTGACACCACCTGGCTGAGTAAATGTAATAGTTCTAATAGTATTGTCAGCATAGATTTCTAAACGAATTCTACCGACGCCCAATTCTGGCGAAGTTACTTCACTGTCGCCGGGAAATTGGTCAAATGTTAAATTGACATTAGTTCCTACGATTTTAATAACTTGATAATGACCATTTTCAAAGTCGATATTAAAATCGTTGGTAGTGACATCGCCGTAGTTCCATCTCTGTTCGCGAACTTTGGAGATCACAGCATTTTCGATTGTGCTGAGATTGAAATCGTTGGTAGTTGGATTGATAGCCGAATCAGGAGCATCTTGAACTCCTATTCTAGCTGATGTGTTCTGCAGGACTGAAATTTCGTCTTTGCCTGTTCTTAAACTGTTTTTAATAGTGTCAAAGTTGTCACGAAAGACCTGTGTGTCATTATCCTGTCCTGGTACAGGAAAATTTTCATTAATACTCAAATAGTTAATTGCGCTTGTCACGGTAGTTTTTCTCCACGTTGCGGAAATGCAAGATATTTATCCTCTATATTCCCGTCTATTGAATCAATTCGATATCTGTCCGAATCGAAGTCTATGTTTTTAAAATCAAAATTTCTAACCCAATATGTTGTATTTTCCGGATTTTCTCCAGTGTTGTTTAAAATACAAGTATAGTAATTGCCATTATAGAATACGGAATCGTTGATTTGATAAAAATCTCCGTTATTCCATGATCCTCGAGATGCATATTGTGTTTTGGCTTTAATTCTAGAAAGAATCAGTTGTCCTTTTCCTGGTTTAGCATAACACAGGATAATGGCTTTGGTGTAGCCCGGTTCAAATGCCTGCGCATCTTGTATGCTTCGCATCCACAACGGTAAAAATTCTCGATCTCTAACACCGACATTTTTTATCCTGTTACGCATATTTTTGATAGAGTTTGGAAACACTCGTTGATGATCACGGTCGCTGACAAACGGTATATCACTGTCGACTCTGATCGCATCGTAACTAACTAGAACTCTGCTATTGATTATGTCCGGAAGATCGATAGTCTGGCTGATGCTCTTTCCGTTTTTTTCGTAATCGTCGATCACATCAATATAAACAACTTCGTAGAGCTCTTCTTGTGTGAATGGATCTTTAGCTATGGCAGTTTTTGGATTACCGAACAATAGTCTTTTTCGATAATGATTTCTACTCATGGCCTGCACAAACTTAACAGCTTCTACGCTTTCAATACCTGCGTAAACTAGCATTTTAAGTTCGGTTTGGATTCCAAAATTAGGGTCACCGTATCTATAGATATCGTCTGATCTAAAAATATCAGCGTCAGTGATAAAGTTAAACCATTCTAGCCTCTTAGCTTTGTTTTGTAAAGCTAACAGGTAAAGATTAGAAAATACTCTGTTGTTTTCAGAAATAACAGTAATAAAAAAGTCTTTGGTTCTTTCCGACGATCCGACTGTGTCTCTGGCCTTGATTCTAAAATTAAATTGTTTATTAAAAGTAATCTCGCTGCCGTCAAACTGTACTTCGAATTCTTTGTTCTGACCTAGGCATTTAGCAGTGGTAGATCCGGCAGTGATATTTTCGTTATCTAAAAATGTCACAGGATTTTCTGCATCTATGTCGTTGTAATATAAACGATTATTTTCTGTGTTCAAATATATAACCTTAGCCGACGAGCCGCTGGTTGAGCCAGTGAATGTAGATCCTTCTGCGAAAGATCCAACAACGTTAGACACTTCGATATATTTTTCAAAAAATCTTGTTAGACCGGGCCCGTTAACATCGCCAAACTGTTTAACTTTTCCTTCTATAAGACCGTTAGGTAAAAATGTTAAACCGGGAGGTAACTCGCCTGATATAAGTTCATATATTACTTTTTGTCCGTATAGTAAACTTCTAGCTTCTACAAAAATATTACTAGGCTGATTTGGTTTAATAGATCCTCGGTCGCTGTCCGAAATCCATTCTATACCGCTTTCTATTTCACCGATAATGTCTATACTAAAAGTTTTTTCAGAAGATGAAACACCTTGTTCCCAAAAATTCGTATTTGTAGGTAATTGACTTTCGTGATTTATTTTACAAACATATACGATGTTGTTATAAACAACCGCATCATTTTCTAAATAAATTACACCCGCTGCCCAATTGCCTCTCCAGTTATAGTTGGCGTTGATAAAGTCGCTGGAGAAATTTACCGCTAGCATAGTGAATCTATAAGATTCTGTGACTCGAGATTGATAAGGAACTTTACCGGCTATTTCTCCAGTAGTTCCGTCCAATGCCATTCCGGGAGGTAGCGCACTGGCTGTTTCTGGCAGTATAGTTTCCCATGAAGCAGGAAACGCTGCTATGAATTTGTTTTCAATGTCAATGTCTTTATTCCATACAATTACTGGATTTGACAATGATGGTGCAATGTTTGTGTTGTTAGATTGACACACCCATGTTTCTGATACGATTTTTTTCCAGACAACAGATTCGTCCCCGGGAGTTTCGTTGATGTTTGGAGCCACAGCTCTCCATAACTGTTCGTCGTAAAGAACAGCATCTTTGACCACGTAGGATGTTGAACTGCTCCAATTTCCTCTAAATGTATACGGAGAAATATCTGTGTAAATTACAGAATCGCCTACAGTATATGATTTAGCAGAATCCCATAATCCTTTGAACACCGCAGAAAATCTAGGTGATATTCCGGATATTTCGTATTTGCCATCGTTGATAATCTCGCCAGTAGACTTTAATCTATAACTTCCGGGATTGGTAGGCATTAAGAAATATGTAATCACTCCCGACAGTGTGGGAGGATCAAATACATCTAAAAATACAGTTAGATAGTTGTTGGCTCTATATTGTCCTAGATTTGATTCAGTGATCCAAAGTGGAACACGGAAGGAACTGGCATCTGCTTGAAACAGATTAGTATCAACCTGTAAAATATTATTATCTGCTTTTAAAAATTCTTCAGTTACTACGTAAATTTTAAAAATTCTAGTCTTGGTGTAGACACCGTCGCTGACGGCCACGGCGAATGTATAATACCTGCTTAATTTTCTCGGAGCTCTTGTTTCTTCGGAATAGTCATAGGTAGTGATATCATATAGGAATGTGTCGAAGCCGTTAGAGTTATTTCTCACAACGTCCAACGGGGAAGTATCATACGAAGCTGTGTCGTAGGCTCCCGATATTCTAGAACCGTATTCTACAGAAAAAATAGGATCAGTATAACCAGATATCGTTCCGTCTTTACTTAAAGATAAACCCGGCGGTAATTCTCCGCCTTGCGGTTGAAGATAAAATTCTAATTGATCTCCCGCAGTCAGGTCTGAATCAGTAACTTCTAATTGAAAATTTACATAGGCATTGTCTAACACAAAATAAGCATCGCCGTTACCTACTTTAAGAAAGCCTTCTCTAGTGATCCATACCGGTTCGTCGGACCCGTCAACTGACAGATAAAATGTTCGGTCTTCGAGATCAACACCGTCGGTGGCTCTAATAACAAATTTACTCTGAGTGAATCTTTTTACTTCGACCGGAGACCCCTTAATAGAGTTTCCTATTAATCTCAGACCTCTTGGAAGAGTACCCGCTAGTAGTGTCATGGTAACAGCGCCTTGATCTGAAGACGCAGTGAGAGGTATATCGACTAAGATGCGCTCTGTTAGTATACCTAAATTGCCAGCAGGTGTATTCCAAATAACAGGCATTAGTACTCCTTAGGCCAAAGCGCCAAAATCTAGATCAAATCTTCCAGGTAATGTAAGTGTCCCAAAGTCAATGTTGGCCTGTGCCATGGATAATTGTATGGCATTAGTATAAGATCCTGTAATAGGACCAAAGTCAAAGTTTAGTAATATGTCGGTGACTGGAATCTGTGTTCTAACAAAAATTTGATCAGATTGATTAGTTGTTATTACTATGTCGTTGACTCCGGACACTGATCCCGGGTGCAAGGTAGTTTGTAGAGCAGGTCTACCGATAAAAGCGATATGGCCGTTGAAATTATTTGAACCAGCTTGTATAGTGCCAGAATCGACAGTAAATTTATAAAATGATGTAGGAGTTAAATCTCTGAATTCAATTACATCACCTAGATCCTCGACTCCGATATTTGTGCTGCCTTTTAATTTTTTAAATTTTAGATCCGAACCAATTTTTTCTTTAAAGACACCTGCACCTGTGTTTCCTAGGTTACTGGCAGTGATAGTTAACTGCGCACTTAATTCTGAAAAATTTCCATTTACCTTTTGAAACGCAGTTCGTAGATCGTCGCCTAATCCGTCATTGACTACATTTCCAATATTGATTGTTTGTATGGCCATAATACGCTCTCTTTTGTATATTTACCTGAAATTGAATGCTGCGCTTATTCTAAAATCTGTGCTGCAATTCTTCAATACTCGGTGTACTAGATTTCCAGGAAATACTAAGAAATCTCCCATAGAGGGTTGAAAAACTTGAAACTCGCCTTGCCGTCTGAACTCTATACCACCAGAACTTTCTGGGGTTTGTATATATAATACTCCAACCCACGGATGGCTAACATGAGCGTGCCAGCGATATTCGTCACCGGGTTCGCCACAGTTAAACCACCATTCGTCGATCTTTAGATTACCTATACTATCTGAGACTCTGTTAAAAGTACTATCAAACCAAGCGTAAGGATTAGTTTTTATCCTGCGGCTGTGCCAAGTGCCGTATTTGCCACCGCGAGCATTGTCTAAGTCTCTATAGAGTTTGACAACTTCCTCTGCTACACTACTATCAACTTCTATACAACTCTGTGTGTACATTAGAATGGTCCATACGGTGACCAACCAACATTAATTACATTAGGAGTTTTACTAGCTGGACTAGAATCAAAAAATGCTCCAATTTCGCTAGAAACATTTAACAGTAATTTAGATTCAGACAATGCTGTAATAGGACCAGTAGGAGGTGTAATTACTGCACTGGTTACATCATACTTGGCGGCACCTTTGACCCAGTGAAAGTTTGTGATATAACCTTTGAATTCACCATTCTGATTTATATCCTCGTGTCCGATAGTTAAAGGTAGTCCTGCACCACCGTAATCTAGCGTGTCTATCTGTGTGATCACACGCTCACCATTGATCCACATAGCTATTAGACCCAGTGTGTAGTTTCTAGAGATAGCATAATGATTCCACTGGTTTAGCAGAGTTGCTCCACCGTAAGAATTAATGTAGCTGATATAACTGGCATTACGCCATAGCAGTCCGCCCCCAACACTGAGTTCTAGAGCGAAGGGACTAGTATTCCAGTGTCCTACACTGAAAGATCTTTGAGGACCGCTATTGTCAGTCTGCCATTGAAACCATTCTACTGTGAAGTCGCTGGTTCCTAGAACCCAATCTGCGTCAGCGGCATAGCCTACTCTATCAATAGCGGTATTAAAGAATAGGCTGGTTGCCAATATACCTGGTTGGGGAGTTCCACCACCAGCGCCACCTGCGGAGTTCGCTGTTAGTAATATCTGTGTTATAGGCATCTTGTATCCTTAATTGTCATCAGTGACATTACCTGTCAAGAACCAAGTTTCGGTGTCAACTTTTAATAGTGTAGCCATACCTTGGTCGTTTAAGTCCCAGTATTGACCTGTACCAATACCTGGAACTATCACTGTCATACCACCGCCGTCTGTATCGATGCTGATCGCAGCACCGCTATTGTTGACAATAACCACAGTAAATCCTATGGGCAACGGATTGTCATAGTTGTAAGGAACATTGATTGTGGTATTACTGTCAGTGACATAGATATGTTTGCCCATATCTTCTACTGTCAATCTATGATCCGCGCCATTAGAAATTCTACGTTGTGGAATCTGCTGTGCTGAACTGGTCTGACGAGTACCGTCGGCAAACTCAATAGCACCACCATCTCTGTCACGGATTTCTTGTAATGTATGATAGGTACCGTCACCACTTAAGTCGACCCAGTTAGATTCAAAGTTTGGAGTCCAATCTTCCCAATTACCTGTGCCTATAACAGGTGTAAATGCTGCCGCTTCTGTGGCTGTGACTAGGTCCACATCGTAGGCATCAGTCTGCACACTCCAAACACCGTAGACACCGTCGCAGTCTCCAGCTTTGGGCAGTTTGACTAAAAAGCCATTGTTATCGCTGCTGGCAAATGCATTGGTATATCCCGAAACATACAAGTGATCTGCATCAATGGTTAGATTGCGACCGTTCTTGAATCGTTCGTCGGTGTTGTCATACTGTTGTACCAGTGTTCCGACCCATTTGCGATAAACTAGATCACCGTTGGCAGCGAACCTAATAATGCTGATAACATCTTCGTATCTGCTTTCTACATTAGATTCTACAGCAGCATAGATGTCACCGTTAGTGTCAATGGCTACAGAACTGTCGCCGCCTGCAGTATAAGTTCTCCTCTGCCACTTGATGTTGCCCGAAGTGTCCAGTTTGGTAACGAACGCTTCATTGTTATCGTTGTTATGACTTACTGCTAGGATTGATCCTCTAACTGCTACACTCTTGGCATAACTGTCAGTGAGTGTAGTGTTCAAGGCCTTAGACCACTGATGCGTACCCGAGCTATTTAACTTAGTAACTACAGCACACCAATAACTGACAAGATCACCAACTGTTGCAGAGCCTCTTGAAATCAGTTCACCTGCGGCATAGACGTTATTACTGTTGTCTATGGCCACTGATAGATAGCGTTCGTCGTCATATTGTCCTCCGGCACTGAGTACCTTGCTCCAATCGATACCTTCTCCGTCTTTGTTATAGCGAACAACAAATGATTCACCACCTAGTGCGTGTTGCACGGACCATGAACCTTCTCCACTAAAGTCTACAGCATCGCTGATTTCAATCTTACGGTAAGTGATTGGTGCTGTTCCTGACGAAACTTCACTGTTAAAGGCAGTAACTCCACCAGTAATTCCTGGTGCGCCGTCTACAGTTGCCACTACTGCATATAGGTTATTAGTGGGTACTGTTCCTCCGGCAAATACAGTTCCTGGAATAACGATCCAATCGCCTTCGACATAGTTTGAACCGGCAGCAGAAATATTATTAATTGTAATAAGACCAGCATCGTCGACAGTTACATCAATCGTAGCACCGCTGCCTAGATTATAACTAGTGCCTGTAAGTTCGTAATATACTTGTGGTTCAGTTCCTGCGGCTACACCTTCTTGCTCTCCTGTGCCAATAACTTCTCCGTTAACCGCTGTTACTGTTAGGATAAGATCGTTGTCAGGGGTCGCACCTCCTAAGGCTGTACCTAAGATTTTAACTTTGTGTCCTGTGCGATAGTTAGTTCCACCTGTAGCACTAGTGACAATATAGTTTCCACTGCCGTTGTTTAATACTTCAAACATAGCACCAGAACCTGCTCTGGTTGTACCAGTTAAACCTGTGTAGCGATTTACATACTGTATACTAGCACGACCGGTGATTCCTGTACCTGCGACATACCAACTGTTAGTCACTGGATGTACAGCGTTAGACGCTGTAGCACTGTTTAGAATAATCAATGTGCTGGTAGTACTGCCTGTCTGAGGTGTTACACTGATGCTGTTAAATTCATCATACTTACGACCTACTACTGCGACATCTCCATTAGTGAAGAAATCGAAGTCATAGGCAATAACCGCACCATCTTCATTCGCATCACGGAAACCTGCACTATTGACTACTTTAGCAGTATCAGGATCGATCTCGACTAATAATACGCTGGTATAATTGCCGTAGAATTCACAAAGCACTACTACGTTGCCTGTAACAGGATTTAGTTTTATAGCATTACATCTATTGTTGTTACCGTTGTCGAGATCATACAATCTTATCGACCAAAGAATTTCACCTTGGCTATTGTAACGAGCTACCCAACCTTGACTATAGTTATCGGTTTCACCTGCTACATAAACATCGCCTGTGGCAGGATCTACTACATTACAACGGATGTCGACATCAGCATTAGTATTGTTAGCCGGGCCAAATATTGAGAACCAACCGATCTGTGTCTGCACAAGTCGAATGTCTCCATCATTAGGTATGGTCAATGTACCGTCGTTGCCAAACACATATTCATAAGGTGCTGATTTGAAAACGTGCTGTGCAAGTATGCCTTCTACCAGCTCTAGCTCAGGATCAGTAACATCAACATCCTCGGTGAGATCATTGACTGTGGCTTCAATTGGACCCATTGGTTCATATACCGGTGCTGTGACTAACTTGCCAGGTATGCGGCTTGCCTTGACAGTGAACTTTTCTAGTCCGCTGCCTATGGTCATTTCACGACCGTCTTGATCGATTTGGAAGGTTATACTTTCATCGTAGATAGTGTTGCCATAACTGTCGTCTAGATCTATCTGTCTAGCAGTGACCTGTACAGCTAACTTGCCTGAATTGTTTAGACTGAGATATCTACCCCTGTTTTGTCCATCGTAGGTAAAATCGCCAGTATCAGTACCGTCGTCAGCATCGGGGCCTAAACGATATCCATCGGCTTCAATGTATCGCTGCCATAATACTGCACCACTGGTAGAATATTTGGCAATGGCTAACACATTGCGAGTAGTGTTACTAAATGCAAATTCACCAATGTCTCTTATAGGTTTTGCTTGGGCTACAGTCAGAGCACTGAGGTATACATTACCCGAATTGTCGCAGTCGATGCCCGTAGCCACTGAAGCACAAGGTCCAGGACCTATTCTACGCATCCATTCTATGTTGCCTATACTGGTCAGTTTCATAACGTTGGCCACAGTTACCGTAGTATTGTTACCGTCATCGTGTACAATCTCTTCTCTACTGTTCACGGACACAAATATGTTGTTTTGGCTGTCTATGACTAGGTCAGCACCGCTGAACTCTCTGCCTGACATAGGTTCAAATAGTATCTTACTCCAGGTATGGGCGCCTGTGGTGCCGTCGAACTTGACCACAAATGCTGCACCGGTAACATCTTCCTCAGTAAGTCCTACTAAAACAGGATGCCCGTCAGCGCCTACATCCATGCCCCACGCTCTAGTGTCAACAGCATAGTCAAAGGTCTTAGACCAGGCCAGTGTGCCATCTGTGGCTGACACTTTCATTAATAGGCCTTTGTAAGCATCGCCATTGTTATTGTCTTCGTACTGTCCGCCAATAAAGATATTATTGCCATTTAGTACTATGCCGCCTACTTCTTGCCAAGTATTAACGCCATTGCCTACTAATCTGTAACTAAGGTTGCCATCTAAATTGCCCCCAAATGTGGCATCGGCAAAAAATACTGTGGTTTCGCCGCTGTTGTTGTCGTAGGTTGATTCTAAAACTGTGCCTAGAGTGGTCCAGTTTGTGTTATCTTCAGAAGATTGGAATATCCATCCAGCAGCCAGTAAATTAACTTGGCCATAGACATAGACAGTCTGTACAGGATTTCCTAGATATGTTCCACCGCCTAGGACTGTGTTTATGCTTACACCTTCAATGTTTTCTGTTATCACAGAACTTTGATAGTCCTTTTGCCATTCCAATGATCCTTCGGCAGTCAGCTTCATTATGACTATGCTGTCAACATCATCGCCGTTGTCCATACTGGCCGCAACTATGATGTTACCGTCGCCGTCAATGGCTATGTCGTGTGCAACATTAATGTCTAAGTCGTTGTCGATCTGCTTTTGCCATAACAGGTTGGCACTAGTATCAAACTTGCTGATGACCAATCGATCATTGTTGTTACCATTGTTGATGTGCAGAGTGACCATATTGTCATCACTGTCATAGGCCACAGCACTGGCCTGTATACCATTGCTGTCATTGTTAGAACGATTTATGACTGCCCAGTAGTCTGTGTTGCCCACAGTGACTACCACTTCCTTGTCATCAGTGAGACTTGCACCACCGCCACCACTGGCATAGTCAAGACTATTCCAAGCAGTGGATCCATCACCTATTTTTAATAAGCCAGTATCGTGTTCGAATCCTGGTTCACCTTGTGCTAGAGTTGGATTTGCCTGTGTCCAGTTAGCAGCCGTGTCACGTCTAAATTTGATTTTTGCCATTTGTTATGCTCCATTCCCATCAATGATTAATTCAGCGGCTGCTGGGGTAAAGGCATTGCCACCGTCTATTTCGTAATTCTGTAATGCTGTTAATCTAGCAGCCAGTTCGTCGAGTGCTGCCGCTACATTATTTACTGTAGGTTCGTTCCAATGTTCCGGGTCCTCTGGTGTGTAACTGTTGTCACCACCGCCACCGGGAATAGTCACTGTGGTAATGTCGTCGACACGATTGACTGAAACTCCTTCTCCAGTGAATGCCAGTATAGTAACACCTTGTACTTCATAGTCTTCTGGAGTGATCACAGTCAACGGAGTACCACCACCCAACACACTATTACCTTCGCTATTTAAGATGTCGCCGCCAGCAGGTAATGTTAGGTTACCGGTATCGTCAAATATCCAGTCACTTGTTGAATTATGAAGTGTAATACTGCCAGGAGTACTGATTTCGGTATCACCTCCGCCATTCGTAGTTGTTATTGTTGCTAATCCTCCCGGCAATGCTAAATCACCTGGCAAATTCAATGTACCATCTGTGCCAAACAACCATTTATGTATGTTATCGCCATCAGTGGTATTAGACCAAATGCCTACACCATACGAACCTTCTACACGAGTTGGATTGTCTCCACCGTCGTCATCCTGAGGCTTTAATATCAATCTACTCTCACCGGGACCGCCGGTTTCATATGTTTCAATGTAGATATCTGTACCACTGTTTACACTTAGTACGTTACTTTCGATAGTAAACGAACCTAAATCAGCGTTGCCGCCTCCGCCTGTTATATCTATTGTAACAGAGTTGCCAACTGAGCTTGTGGTTACACCATTTCCAGTGAACACTAATGTAGAAATATTTTCTAATTCTTCATCGTCGGGAGTGATAACAGTTAGTGTGCTGCCGCCAAATATATCTTCATACTCTGTATCTTCTGCTTTGACATTTACACGGAAAGGAATTTGTTGCCAGTCACCTGCGTTGAAATTATCAATAGCACCATCTACATTAGTAGCGTACATATTGTTGTTGCGGGCATAGTCTGCTTCCACTTTAGTCCAACCACTACCGCCGGCGGCAACGTCAATCTCATCAATACGATTGCCTTGCTTTTGTGCAATATAAGTTGCCGCTACATAGTTGCCGCTCGCTGGTCTTCCTGCTAGTATTTCATAGCGTGAAGCATCGATGACTGTGACAGTACCGGGAATAACAGGATTTGTCCCCCAATCGTCGTCATCTTCAATTTCTTCTGCGTAGTAGCCTGTAGCACGAGTCACACCTGGTAAAACTAAATTACCAGTTGCTGATTCTGTAATAACATTACTACCAATGTAAACAGATCCTGGACCAACATATAGGTGTCGGAATCTATTTGTTGGTGTACCTAAGTCCTGTAGTATATCTGTTCCTGGAACTAAGTGTCCTGCCGTGTTGAATGTCCAACTCTGGGTAGATGCCACAATTCCAACATTGCCCTGTTCTTGAACAATTCGTAGTGGATTAGAACTGTTGCCTGCTGGGATTTCTATCCAGGCTGTTTCGGCTTCAGCAGTCCAAAAACTAAGATTGCTGATAACAACCGATCCGCCCTGGCTGTTGTAAATGCCTGCTGCTGTCCCGCCAGTGTCAAATGCTATGTTACCAGTGTTGGCATTATCACCCGGATCGCCCTTGTCACCTTTTGGGCCTTGTGGTCCAGTAGCACCTGTAGCTCCCGTGGCTCCGGCAGCACCTTGTGGTCCAGTAGCTCCTATAGGTCCTTGCTCCCCCGGATTACCCTGTGGGCCTACGATAGGCCCTACATTATTCCATTCTTGGTCTGTTAAGTTCCAAAACCATAGATCACCGCCGCCTTCTGTGACGATCCAACCGTGTCCGGCATAGTCTTGCGGATCTAGTGGTGCGGCAGGTAAATCTGCTATCAGTGCCTTTGTACCTTGTAGTGTTACTGAAACACCTTGTGCGCCAGTATCGCCTTTAACACCTTGAATACCTTGAGGTCCTTGTGCGCCAGTATCTCCCTTATCGCCTTTTGGACCAGTAGCTCCGGTAGCTCCCGTAGGTCCTTGCTGCCCAACTCCGCCGCCACCTAATAATCCTTCGATATCAGTTAAGTCTGACACATCTGTAGGAGCATTAGGAATATCTGTGTAGGTTATGTTTTGACTAATAGGAACATTATTAACTCTTAGCTCGTTAGTCCCTGGAACTAAACTTATAGGAACTCCAGCCAAGTAAACAGTCTGTTCGCTAACATATAAACTCTTAAAGGGTTTTTCTAAACTTCCTAAGTTACCGCCATTAGCTACAGTTGGAACTATATCTCCGCCTACAGTTAAATTGCTGGTAACAGTGGTTGCTTGATCAATCGTAATAGCACTGCTGTCAGTAGTACTGATCGTACTGCCTGTAAATTCAAAGGCACCTAGATTTAACGGAAGATCATCTAATCCCAGATTCGTGTATAGTTCTGAAAAATTAGCATTAATTTTTGCAAATGCGGTTCGTAGGCTATCCGCATTTTTGTCATTAGCGGTGTCGCCTATATTAACTATTTGTTTTGCCATCTATCGCTCCGTTTATAGTGCTGCTATTCTTGATTGAAAATCTGCAAAATTTGAACTTGCAGCTACAACAGATTTTAATTCGTTCAATGAAATATAACCTGTTATACCGTCGTTGACTGTGAGTGTTCCTTCGATATTAACCTGTGTATTGAATGTTGTTGTCACATCCACTGTTATTCCGCTCGAGTCAGCAGTTGAAATCTTACTTCCGACGAATTCTAATACACTGCTATAATATATTTCATTAGTAGCAGTATCATACATCAACGGAGTACCGTTAGCAGTTGATCTAACAGGATTTACATAGAAACCTGTGCCAGTGGTATTCAACAAAGCGCCGCTTCCGTTTAACACGATCGAACTAGCGTGTTGATTTACAAATCCTGCTCGGTAACCAATAGCGATAGCATAATCACCTTGATTAGACTGACCAGCACCCCAACCGATAGCTACACCTGCTTGACCCTGGGTGACCTGTGCCGCGACATAACCTATGGCAACTGCACCTGCATCTTGACTGTCTTTGCCAGCATAGTAACCGATCGCTACACCGGACGAACCTTGATTGGTTTCGCCTGCATTTTGACCAATGGCAACAGCGATGCTTCCTTGGCTGGTAGCACCCGCTTGACTTCCTATAGAAACTGCATTGCCTCCTTGAGAAGTTCCGCCTGCATTTTGACCGATTGCAACTGCGTTGATTCCTTGACTGGTTATACCAGCTGTTCGTCCAATAGAGATAGCGTCGGTACCTTGATTGCCCTGTCCTGCACTTTCACCTATAGCGATTCCGTTCGCACCTTGTGTATTGTAACCAGCACTCTGTCCAATAGCTATAGATCTGGCACCTTGATCGACTCCGGCTGCTTGAAAGCCTATCGCAACACCTCGTTGCCCTTGATTAGTTTCACCTGCAAGATTACCTATAGCTACACCGTTCGCGCCTTGGGCAGTTAAGCCTGCGCTCGCTCCTAATGCTATAGCAGTATCTTCAGTCCTTAATGTTGTCGCTCTAACGTTGCCGTAGATAATGCCACTGACGCTGTCTACCAGTATGCTGCTGTTGTCTGCAAACACAGATCCAACGATATCTACTCTATTATCGAAAGAGATAGTTAACTGTTCTTCAGTTAGTCCAGGAAGAATGTTTTCTGAAGTAGAAACACTAATTCCGTAACCACCTTCTACTCTAAGAACATCTGTGGCTGAATCTGCTTCTAGGTCAGTTTGGCCTGTAACTTTTATAGTAGCGAATGATCTAGTTGTGGGAGTAGCGTTACCAATGCTGGCTATTCTAGTTGACGGATCAATAAACACTGTGATACCGCCACCGCCAGAAGTGATACCTCTAATACCCGAGTTGGTTATTTCCACAGTGCCTGTGGTATTGTTTAAAGAAATACCAGCACCTGCTTGTAGATTAGTTACACCTAAGTTAGTTAATGTAACATTATCGCCCTTAGGAGCACTAACTCCTATATAAGTAGATCCTTGGATAGTTCTGACACCGTCATTGGTAATCGTTAACGTGTCTGTACCAGCATTGGTGGTAATAATTATTCCACTGCTCGGAACAATAGTAAGAGTGTCGGTAAATGAATCTGCTACTATGTTATCTGCTGACGGAACTGAAATAGTTTTAAAACTGGTGTTTGCCGGATTAATAATTAACTGTCCGTTGACTGTAGAATTCGCTGGAAGATCAATAGTAGTTCCTGTGCCTTTGATCTGCGCATCACCTAGCCAAACACCGTTTAATTGATTTCCTGGAATGTCAAACCATTCTGCTACATACAGACTCTTCCATGTCTTTGACTCAGAACCTAAACTGAATTCGTTTGAGTTAGTTGGAGTTATGCTGGTTTCTAAATTAGTAAACTGCAAAGGTGCCAAGTCTAATTGATCACCTAATGCTATCGCTAGTTCTAAGAAATTTTGATTTATTTCATCAAAAGCCTGTTGAACATTGCTCCATAAAAGCGGAGGAGCTCCGACCGAAATATCTGTTTTGTATGCCACGTTTAAGTTCTCCCTACCGCAATTTCAATTGTTCCGACAGAATCGCTGTCGTAGTCCTGTAAAGCTTTACCAACCACTGTTCCTACTCGGACGTTCTCATTGCCCGCAGTGGCGACTCCTGGAACGCTAGATGTTATCAACATGTCCCCTTTTCTGATTTTTCCAAATACCTTACAAGGAACACGCCCTTGAAGTGCGATCAAGTTCTTATCACCTGGACATGCTTCGTACATAGCGAACGCTGCTGTGTTAGATACAACTCCTGCTACTCTAGAATCAGCTTCGATGTCAGTAACTGTAACTTCTTTGTCTCCACCGAAAACAAGAACAGTACCTACTTCGTATTCTTGATCGCCTTCGTAGTATTCTGCGAGGTCAGCGGAATAGGTAGCCTGTAGTCTTGATTCGTTCGGTGAAGTACCTGTTAATGTCCAACGTCCTGTAATAGTTCCTGATGTTGTAGCAGCACCAGTAGTGATAGCCAGTGTTGTGATCTGTGAACAGCTGATAGGAGCATCTGCAGATCCACTTGAATTTTTAAATTCGTGACTGTTGTTCCAGTAAGCATTTTTATCGTCGCCTGCAAGAGAACCGTTGGAAACCAAGATACCACCACGACCTTCGCCGCCGTAGATCCTATTGTACCAGCCACTAGCAGTCTGCCAACGGGCTAATGCAGTTCCACTTGGAATTGAAGTATCACCAGTTGCACTTGCAGAGTCTAAGAAGAATCTATAGGCATTGATGATGTTTCCGCCGAAGTTGCCTGCACTGCTTCTTTCAACAAGTTTTCTATTATCAGCTGATGTATAGCCTGTAATACCAGTTGATGCTTCCTGTGTCTGGAAAGAATTGTCACTGGTACCTGCTGTGACTCGTCTTAAGAAACCTGTGGTAAATGCTGTAGATCCGTCACCTGGGAAACTGAATTGACCCAACTGTGATTTCTTAACACCAAATCCATTATCAATAACGGTTGAGAACGCCACTACAGCTGAGTTAGCAGTACCGCTGGTAGAGTTACCAATTACACTGTTACCTGCTATCTGTTGTAGTTTAGCGACTGTGATTCCGTTGTTCTTTAAATCAACCCAACCGTTAGTTGCGTTAAATTCTGCAGAATTAAATGTTGACAGTCCTAATGCTGACTGAGTAAATGATCCCGGTGCTGCTGACAGAGAAGCATTTGCAGCCTGCATGCTAAGTTTACTTTGTACAATCGCAGCAGAATTATTAATGTCAGCGTTGACAATAGTTCCTGCAACAATCTGAGCATCTACTTCGTTCGTACCTGCATTAAGGTTAAATGTGATATCACCAACAACAGAAGCATTAACAGCAGTATCACCTGTACCAGTGAATACAATAATGTCATCTTTGGCAAGACCGGTTAGAGTAAATTCTTGAAGATTGGCAAAAGTCAAGCTTCTCAAGTTTACAACATCTTGTGGATCTACAGGATCTCCTGCCTGGATAATTTTATTATTATCCATGTCAATGTTACCTTTCATAGGTAACAGACCGCTTAGGGCCATAAATCCGCCTGTGCCAGACGGAATTAACTGAGAACTAGAAACTGCTGATCCAGAATGAGTTAGACCTAATCTTCTTTCGATATAAACTCGAGTAGCGTTTTCAGTCGGTACTGTATCAATAGCGTTGTCACTGAATGCAGAGTCAACTGAGAATTCAGCGATAGGAACACCTCGCTTAAATCCGATACCGTCTAGGTTACTCAAGGCGATCGCGGCAGAGAATGTAACTCGTCCAGTACCTTGGTCAACAGCGAAGTATGGACCAACTTTGAAGTTACCAAATTGATCTGTGGTTACATAGAACACACGTCCCACAGTTCGTTCATCAGTTTCGTTGGCTTCGTTTATGGAGTTAACCGGAGGTCCGTAAATTTCGTTAGGATAGTTGGTGTCTGAATAAGAACCTGTACCAATTTCTAACAGATCATGCGATGTTACACGAGTTAGAGAAATTCTAATCGTCAGCGAACCGTTCGCACCGTCAGATCTAATAGGTACCGCTGATTTTATAGTATAAGCACCTTCGTAGGCAATGATTGAATCTTCTAATGGCCTATCTAGAGTAATTCTAGCATAAGGACTACCAGTAGCTGTGGTGTTATCATACTGCGTGATTACATAAGGAATACCTTTAAAATAGAAGGTAGAATTTGGAATTCTATCTTCTTCAGATGGAGCTACTGGCACCACGGCAAAATTATCGTCGCCTGCTCTACCAGTTACTTTGGCAAAGCTCTGTGTTCCGGATTGACTACCTGTGGTTTCTACTTCAATACCGCTGACCAGTGGTGATACACTGATAGTAAATTTGGTCGGACTAACTACTGTCTTAACAAAATATTGTCTTTGTGTACTGATTCCTGCAGGCAAACTTCCTGTGGTAAAGAACCTAATAACATCGTTAGCGTTAAGACCGTGAGCTGAACCTGTGGTAATTTCTGCAGGTGTAGCTATGCTGATAGTACAGTTAGTTGTAGTTCCAACAACCACTTCGCCGGGAACATAAACAGTTAGGTCGATGTAGTTATAGTTTTCTCTTAAAGAAGTAAGTGCAAGACCTTCTGGAATGTATTGATGGACTCCGCTACCAGCACCTGTGATAGCTATAGGATTTCCGTTCTTTATAGCAGAAATTCTAAAAGAAATATCAGTCAGTCCGTTTTCTAAAACATAATACCTATCGGTTGAAACGAACTCTGGACCAGTTGGCAAAGCACCGCTGGTTATAAAACTAATGTAATAGTCTGCTATTAAGCCATGCGACTTAACTCCTTTGATAGACAGCCCGGTCCCACTAGTTAAAACGGCAACACTGCCTCCGGGAGATGTGGATAGATAAAATTGATTATAGTTAGGAACTTCTGTAACATAATATGTAGTTCCAGCTGTTAATCCATTAGAAGAGGTCTTAGGAATAAACTTCTGACCAGTAAGTAGTGTGTGATTTTTAGCTGTAGTTACTAGGTTCGCTGCCGGAGTAATTCCGTCTTGTTCGTAACCAATTGCAGTAATCGTTTCAATTACGGTTAGCACTGTTGGAGTAGCTACTGTAAATTCTACTTCGTAAGGACCGTTTGGATCTACATACTCTTCGAATTTTAATACTCGATATACATCCTCGGATTCTCTGAGTATCAAACCTGTTGATGGTCTTGTTGCAACATCAACAATATCTCCAGTTAAAATTACGCTGCCATTTAATCTCAGAGTCATTACAGTGCCGTCTGGGATCGCTGCAAACAATCCGTCGAAGGTACCCGAATCATCAGAGGTTAAGTTTAATCTGGCAACGCCTGGAGGTAGTTCTTCAGTACCAACAGATGTGACTGGATATCTAAAAATCAAATTTCCATGATCAACTTCAAGTTCCGAATTACCCAAGGGTGTATATTCGTAATTTGTCACGTAGACAAACAAACCGTTAGTAGCAGTGGCAAAGGCAGGACTTGGTGCATAGCACACAACACGCTGAGAGTAGTCTTGATAAACTGTAACAGGAGTTGGAACCTCTAACGGGTCAGCACCTTCCGCTACTAGCGCATAGTCGCCGTGGGCACTTGAGCCGCCTACAGAACGAATCTGTCCACCGTTCAACGAATAGTAACTGATATGACAGTAGTAGGTAAACATCGAAACAGCTTCTGTTAAGCCGCCGTTGGTTGCTATCAAACCATAACCGAGGTCACAGACTTGAGTAAAGTCGTTACTCAACATAGATCTATTACCTGGCATTAATAGTTCGTAAATTCTTTGATAGCTTAGTGTTCCAACACCAGTGCCCGTGAGCTCTATTCCAGTAAGCCCCAACGGATCGTCGCTAACTTGGAATTGATTTCCGGTGAATCCTGCTCGTATAATATAGTATTCAATACTGATTTGAGCATCGTCGTCGGAAGCAGTAATGCCCGGAGGGAATGTTCCGTTGGTATAAAATCTTAGAGTAGCACCGATTTGTAGTTTATGATCTGCTCTAGTAAACACGGCAGGATCTGCTACAGTGTGAGTAACTACCTGCGCACCTGCCGGTGTAACAAATGGTGTAGTTTCGTCTAGAACAAAAGTTGCTGTGGATCCTGCTGGATCAAAATCATAATCTCTAATATAGTTAACACGGACCGGAGCATCGTTAACGATGAATGATGCCGGAACGTTAGGTAATCGATCCAATCCAGCGACTGTTATTCTAAAAGGATTAACAGTGGTTTCGTGTCTAAATTGCAAGTTACCAGTAAAGCCGTCAACAAACATACCACCGGCAAATATCTGCCTGTCAATGGATTTTGAAAAGCTAGCACATTCTTGTGCGTATGGAGATTTTGCAAGGATCTGTCCTTCGGGATCCAGCACCATGGTAAATCCACCATGACCTTGCATCGTTAATGCTCTGACGATGTTAGCATCATTACACAAGAATACATCCATCTGATCATTGTTTTTAGGATTATTAACACCCGAACCAGAAGGATTGATAACATCAATTAATGTATCTACAAGATCTTCGATAACTGTAAATGATCCTGCTTCAGCAGAAAACGCTGGATCGATGATCTGAGGGAATACATCTTGGAAAGTAGGAACTACTTGAACGTTTTGTATAACACTATCGGCTAGATCCAATAATTTATAAATCGCTGCTTCGGTTTCACTGTATTGATCATTGATAGCGATAAGACCGCTGGCGCTCTGATAATATTTTAAACCTGAAGAAATAGTTCTATTGTAACCTCCAAATTTTAAATCGAACACAATAGAATCTACGATTAGACCTACGTCTCTTCTACACAAATTTTGATTATATGTAAATGTGTTTGTGAAAGGAGTTACGTTGTTTAATATTTGATAATTAATCCACGCAACAACTTCGTTTTGAATAAATGCCTTGTTAAGTTCTAGAAGTCCTGCCGCAGCTTTGTATCCGCCTTTGTTGTTGATCTTTGGATGTACAGGCTGTGTAGAATCAGTTAGATAATGATGACCGTAAAGCTGTGTGGCAGTTGTTAGACCGTCTATCTGTACGTCTCTTCTAAATTTGTTAAATGCCCATGGGCTAGAACTGATTCCCGGTCTTGGTTTAATTATAGTTCTACGGAACTCATCACCGATAATTGCAACGTTCTGCGGTAGTTTTAAAGGTAAGTTTTCTTCGTAGATACCGCTTTCTACTAGAATCGAAATTTGAATAGTTTTAGTAGAATCACCGTAGGAAATCTTTTCGTCTATTAAGAAACTTCCGAATTTAATGTCGACATCGAATATTTCGTTACCGTCAGTGTCTAAGTCTCCGTTATGAGATAGTATCTGTGCTAGAGCACCAGAAGTTTCTCCTTTCAAGAATAAACCTTCTCTAATATCTCTTCCTCGGAAAGCCTCGGCAGTATTTGTAGTGACGTCGCCTGTGAAGTCAGTTCGCTGTCCGTCTGTTCTAATTAAGAATCTAGGTAGGTTTGCTACCACTGTTGGAATAGCAGTAAATCCAGATCCTGGATCGTCTATGGTAATACCTACGATAACTCCGCCGTCGATATTGGCAGTTCCGAATGCTCCCGATCCTGTTGTATCTCCAACAGCCGGTGTAACTCTAACAGAAACTAAACTATACCCTGTTCCGCCGTTGGTAATATTAATGCTGTTAACTCTGAAGGTAACAGACATCTTCAATCCAAGACCGAATTCACTATCAGAGGTAGTGGCCACGTCAGTGACATCAGGAGGAAGAACACTGTAAGCACCTGAACTGAGTTGTCTAAAAGTTACAACAGGTCCAGGTGTAGTAGCAGTGGTCAGTACTTCAAATGTTGCAGGAGTACCAGTACCACCATTTAAAGTGATAATGTCTCCCGGCTGATAGTTAGTACCACCAAATGTAATAGTTGCACTGTCGACACTTAATAGAACGTTTCCTGCGAATCCTGAACCGAAACCAGGAGCAGCAGTGATAAAGTCTAGGGTGGCAAAATTAGCGCCATTGTTATAGGTTAATATCTTTTTATAAGGACCGATATCTAGTCTAGATTCGTTTACTAATTCTTCTGCTCTTTTTAATGCACCTTCTATGGTTCTGTATGCAGAAGCTAGTGATCGTCCTTGAACAGCTTTTGAAAGACCTGGCCTTTCGTCTTGACCAGATGTAGCTACGTATAAGTTAACTTTACTAGAAAATCCTGCACCGTCTACGTACCTTTTAGTAGCAGCGATCAGACCGTCGTAGAGTGCATCATCATCGTCTTGCGGATCTCTGGCTAGGATCAACGGCCCGGTCATTGTACCAAAAGCCTGTGTTACTAGACCAGTAGCAGGGTTGATGGCATTAACACCTGCTCTAGAAATTTTAGTGTCTACATACCCTTTATTAGCAGCTTCGTCGTCAGAAACAGGTGTAGCTAGGTCTTGAATTCTGTATTGATTTCCACCGGAAGTAGCGGAAAGGTTTCCGCCTAATTGTGGGTTAGGGTCGCCTACAATTGCCGAGAATTCAGTGCTTAATCTAATCTGATTAGGGTTAGTTTCGTAGTCTACAATAACGCCAACTGCTCCTACGATCTGCTTAAACATAACCCCGTCAGTGGTAGCATTTACGGACAGAATTGCATTATTTTGTCCAAAATATGTTTCGGGAGTATCGTCTAAGTTAATGAATTTGAGCTTTTCTCCAAGCCCTAAGGAGCTATAGAGTTCTCTAAAGTTTTCATTTACTTTGCGGAAGGAATCTCTAATACTGTCACCGGTACCGTCATTGCCAACAGTACCGATATCGATAATTTTTCTTGCCATCGTGAAATCCTATCAAAATGATGTTCAAAATATATTTATCCGTCCATTTTATAAGCCGGATGTAAATAAATTATGTTCTTAGGATTAGAAACAATATTAACAGAGTATCGCAGATTGAGTAAAAAAGGCATCGAGCATTCTTACCAAAGAAAAAAAACTGTGGCTCTTTTTCGATGCGATAACTGTGATTCGGATTTCAAACGGGAATTAAAAAAGATAGATCGCAAGCGACTTAACAACAATTACTTTCATTGTTGTTCAAACTGCGATGCTAAACGATTCGCCCAACGAAAAGGTGTTGAGCAGAAGAAGATATGGGATTTACCGGCTAGCACGACCCTGCCCGTAGGCAAGTATTAGGCTAGATATTTTTCCATTATTTCGGAGTATTTTTCTTTAGTAGCAGCCTTGGGCGCACACAGCCCGCACCAACACTTGTTTTTAGCACAGATTACAGTAGGCAGGGTGTTATTCTCTAGATCCTGTTTTAATTTTTCTAATATCGATTTTCTATCTTTTAGATAGCCAATGGGAGCTACTTTATTATCAAAGTTAACACGGCAGTCTTTGTTTAGGAAAATTTCTCCGGTAACCTGTTTTACAAATACAAAGAAATAGTTTACAGAACAGTGCCAACCTTTGAGCCTATTCTGTATGTGAGTCTGTGTCTGTTGATAGTTTTGATCTATATGAAAGGGCGTTCCTCCACAACAGCTACGCCCTTTGCTTTCTAAGTTTACTATTGAAAATACTTTCTTTTTTAGGCCTTCAAGCAGTGGAGTTTTTTTGCAACTAGTTTCGCAACTATTACAACCCGTTTTACCAGCATCATAAAAGTCCTGAAACCATGATGCTTGATCGTTATTATAATAAAACTTGAAATTTAAAGGACCGTGGTCGATCTGTCTAGGCAGATATTTTATATTGTTATCCTTGCACCACTCAATCATTGCTTGACAGTTATCCCAATTTTTTGGGTGCATCATTATAGCGCAGTGATAATTTTTACCGGTATTTTGTAAAGTTAAAAGATTTTTTTTAACTAAGTTTTGTTGTTCTTCTGTAGATTCCGCATGGTAGCTTACAGTAAAATAATCAACTAAATCTACGATCCTATTCCAAATTTTTTCTTTAACTACGGCATTAGTTACTGTACTTAGACCCAAACTCCATTGGTATTTTTTATTAGTGTGTTGGTCTCTAAGGTATTTTAAAATATCTACGATATTCGGGTGAAACAGGCTCTCGCCGCCGAATATATTAAGACTGACATGTCGCTGTTGTTCGTTTCTTCTTGACACATATAGATCTGCATAGTCTAAAAGAAAATCCGCAGTGTCTAGACATTCTTCTAAGGGCGGGTGCGGAACAGAATTATCGTGCGCATCCTTGCCGCAGTAACCGCAGTCTAAATTACACTTTAGGGTTGATTCCCATGTTATGTAAAAAATAGGTTTTCTATTTTCGTCGATGAGGGTAGGTTCTATGCTCTGATACGGCGTCATACTCTAAAACTTTCGCCGCAGCCACAACGATCTCTTTCGTTAGGATTTATAAAATCAAAGCCTTCGTTAAGGCCGTTTTTAATCCAATCCATGGTCATGCCTTCGAGATAAGGAACAGCTTTAGGATCAACGAATATGTGAATGCCTTCGCTGACAAAGCTCATATCTTCTTTGGTGGGATCGTCAACATATTCTAAAACATAGGCAAGACCACTACAACCTGTGGTCTTAACACCAACTTTGATCCCGTAACCTTTGCCTCTGCGTTTTAGATTTTGTTGTACTTTTTCAGCTGCTAATGGTGTCAGCGTTATCATGTTTTTTCTTATAATCTTCGATAGCAGCCTTGATAGCATCTTCTGCTAATATGCTACAGTGTATTTTAACTGGAGGAAGTGCTAGCTCTTCGGCGATCTGCGAGTTTTTGAGATTAACAGCATCATTAATATGCATACCCTTAACCCACTCTGTAACCAGCGACGAACTGGCGATTGCTGAACCGCATCCATATGTCTTGAAACGAGCATCTCTAATAATACCATTTTCGTCCACCTTGATCTGTAATTTCATCACATCACCGCAGGCAGGCGCACCTACCATGCCAGTACCAACAGAATCGTCGTTCTTGTCAAAGCTACCTACATTGCGAGGATTCTCGTAGTGATCAATAACTTTTTCTGAGTATGCCATTTTTTCTCCAAGTAATAATAGTTTACTGACCTTGTAGTCTAATGTCAACTACTTCCCAATCAATTATTCGCCATATATTATTGAGGTATTTGGCTTTGTCCTGTTGATAATCCAAAGCCCATGCATGCTCCCACCAATCAATTAAAAGAGCTATTTTCATAGTCTTTTTGTATTCGTGATTGCGTATAGTTTTAATTTCCCCCGATGTGTCCATGTAGACCCATCCGCTGCCTTGTATAGACATGGCGATTTTTTCTACAGCTTCTTTAAACTTTTCAAAGCTACCGTATTTCTTTTCTATCAAGGTCTTACTGAGCCCCGAAGGTTTATTAGATGTCGCTGGTGGGGTTAAATTAGAAAAGAAGATGTTGTGCAGCATAGCACCGCCGTAATTAAAATCACTATCTCCTTCGCCTTTGTTAAATCTTTCAAAATACTTCGAAGCTAGTCCGTCGTAGTGATACTTAAGAGTAGCTTCACTCATAACAGGATCCAAATCCTTTCGCCCATAAGGCAATTTGGACTGCTCAACGCTGTCCGGCTTGGATTCTGCTAAAACGATAATATCTACGTACTTTTTCATGTCCATATATGATATTTAGTGTAAATATATTTCCAAGGAGGAACATAAGATGTTCGGATTTTTAAAGAAACTATTTGGTAGTCAACCAGCAGAAAAAACTGTGGAAGCTCCATACAAAGTTGAAACGCCCGTAGTAGAAGCACCAAAAGTTGAAGTAGCTGCTCCAGTAGCAGAAACTGCACCGGTTGTTGAGTCTAAGCCTGCATCAAAGAAAAAGGCCGCTCCTAAAAAAGCAGCCCCAAAGAAAGAAGGTGCACCAAAAGGCCGCGGACGTAAACCAAAGGCCAAGTAAATGAGCTATTGGGGTTACCACCTGATGTTAGATTGTAGCGGCTGCGATATCCCAAGTATTGCCAGCCGAGACAATATCTACAAATTTGTAAAAGATCTAGTAACAAGAATTGACATGGAAGCTCATGGAGAACCTGTTATAGAACATCTTTTACCGGGTGATCCTAAACAAGGATACAGTTTGATGCAGTTAATAACTACGTCAAACATCTGCGCCCATTTCATGGAATTAGACGGCACTGCCTATTTCGATGTTTTTAGTTGTAAAACTTTTGACATTGAAGTGGCCAAGGATGTAGTCAACGAATACTTTCGTCCTAAGAAAATGCGTGTGAATTACATCACACGTCATGCCGACTAAGAAATTCTTTCAACTTTCCATAACCTTTGTAATCTATGACAGCGTCACTCATTGAGTTGATGCTGTCTATGATTGCCTTCTTTTTGTCCTCTTGACTAAAAACTTCTCGAAGAGGAACGACAAACACTCTTATTAGAAATAATGATGCTTCGTTGTTTACAGGTATCGTGACTTGTCTTTCGCATCGATACCATAAATGATCTAGATCGATAGTGTTTCTTTCTGGAATAAGATCGGGTCGTCTGTTCAGACCGCCGGTATTAGACACTGCCCAAACATGTCGTACGAATGGACCTTTTTGACAAATGGTAGCTGCTATATGATCAGCAGCTTTCATAATAAGATTGTTATCAGCTACCGGTTCGTGTATTTCTGCAAAAGTCATATTGACTTTTTCTCTAGGATCCCACCCAGACGGCAAATGAACACTTAGGATCTGAGCAGATAGTTTTCCAGATTTATTTCGCGAAAACAATACCCAGTCTTCTTGCAGAGCCATAGTTAGTTCATAAACTAGGCCGTCTTGGTTCTCGTTGATGACAAATGAAGTATCGTACTTCTTAAGGGCTTGAACAGCTTCTCTGATTAAATTTACACTGACACTGTCTCCGTAGACAGGACCGTAATATTTTTTCTTTTCTTCAATATATTCTTCGAAAAGCTGATCGCGTACTACGATAGGCTCGCCCGGCGACCATGGTTTCATGTTTGGACGCATGGCAAAGGGTGTTTCTACAGGAAACGGGATTTCTCTACCGTCAGCAGTTTTTAGAATATTCATACAATGAAAAACTTGCGAGATTTTTAGCTTTGCTTTCGCACATGATATCGGCCCACTCATTGTGACGCAGTGCCCATTGATTACAAGCATCGTTCCAATAGAAGTCACTGTGTGCTCTGAGTTTTGCTTTTTTGTGTCCGTTTTCTATCAGCGTACTAAGACAGGGTGGTACGGTTGCGGGATGGTCAGTAAGATGCTCTTCCCGTGACACACTATAATGTATAACAGGCCGCTGACCGCGCCAGCTATCAATAATCCTTTTAATACGATCGTCATTCGCTTCAATATATTCTCCAGTTTTAATCCAGTGGTGGTGTATGTCTAAGACTAGTGCGCAGTCATTGACAAGTTCAAGGCTGTCTTCAATGCCCCATGTCATTTCGTCATTCTCGATAGTGAGCGTGTTGCGAGCCTCGGGCGTCATGCGCAACAAGGCACTACGGATGCCCTGCGGGCCTTGTCTGCCTGCGATATGCACGTTAATTTTGTAATCTTGAAATGTTTTGCCATAGCCCATCCAGCGAGCCATGTCTACGTGATATTCGAATTCTTCTATCGATCGATTTACAATATCGGGGTTATCACTTGCCAGCACAGTAAACTGACCAGGATGAAAACTAAGCCTAACGTTATTCTTGCGGGCCAAATCGCCCACGGTTCCAAATGCTCTTTCGCAATAGGCTCGGACATCGGGAGTCCGCCAAAACCAACTCCAAGTTGGCTCAGTATACACAGGAAGGATATCGCTGCTGAGTCGTACCATTCTAAGATTTTCATCAAGTTCTCCTACTCGTTCAACAAGTAAGCGGCACGATTCGATATTCTGTTCCATTAAGGACCAGAGTTTTTCTACAGCCACATCCTTGGTCTGTCTATTTAACCAAGCTACAGTGGTGCTGCCTGTGTTGTATTTTTTACAGTCGTCTTTGGGTTTGATACCATCTACCTGTCCGGGATGATCGATCCACTTGCAGGCAAAGCCAATACGTTTAGGCATTGTTTGCTTTCGCTGAAATAACGTTGGCAATACGGAAGGATCGCCATTCCTTTTTGTCTAAGCACCAAACGCTTATCACGTCTGGATTCTGTTTCTTTTCTTTTTTAGGAGCAGGAAAGTCCACAGGATTATCTGTGTTAGTAACGTGTACAGGTGGTGGCGGAATCAAAGATTCGTTGAGTGTACAGGGCATAGTACGGACTGTGCCGTCTACTTTGGTAAATTCTACAACACATTCGCCTGAATGCAGTAGTTCGGATAGTTGTTCGCGTGTAATAGTCATACTGTTATTATAACAGTATTACTTCCAGTTGTCAACAACAAACTTATCTTGAACGTCGCAGGGCTTTGGATCTCCGTGGAACACAGTCACGCAACAGCTGGGATTGGGAGTAATTGAATTATTCACAGTTTTAAAATTTCTAGATCCGTTTTTCATTTCTAATTCGGATTTAGATCGTACTTCCCATTTATAACTTTGAATCCATTCTTCTGGCCAAAACTTGATATTATTTTTAGCTACCTTCCAAATCCAATCTTGATCTCCTTGTAACCGTTGTGCAGAAAAAATATCTTTTTTATATTCTTCCCAAACTTTGGTCTGAGTACCGTGGATCCAGCTCATGGCAGAACTGTTTAGATAATTCCAACCAGGATGAAATTTTCTATTGAAATCTCTTATTCCAAGAAATTGATCATTTTGATTTGCGACTAATTTGTTTATGTTATCGTGTATAACGACATCGAGATCGAAATATAGTATTCGACCAGATATAGCTAGAGCAGGATCAAACATGTGAACCTTATGCCACCAGCCTTTTTTATAATTTGCATTTGGTTGATATAAGGTATCAACTCCGTCTATGGGATGTTGATCGTCGGTTAAACATACCATTCTATAGGGAATAGTAAGATGCCGTTGGATCATATTGCGTAACCGCTCAACATACTCTCTGCCATAGAGAGGGCCAAACTTTACGCAAAGAACTGTGATTTTATCTGGATAGCTAACTTCAGTTGATTGAAAAAAGTTTTGTTCTTTTTGAGCTCTTTTTTCTGCCTTAAGCCTGCGCTTTTCTTCTTTTGACAATTCCATCTATTTCAACTAGTTCTTCTAATATATTTTTTAATTTGTCTATCCTAACCATGTTAGGTCCGTCGCTAGGTGCATTATCTGGATCTTCGTGCGTCTCCATAAACACCCCTGCTACCGAGCCTGTGGCTACAGCAGCCCTCGCCAAGTAGGGTACCATTTCGCGGTCTCCGCCTGACACTGTTCCCATTCCTCCAGGCTGCTGGACAGAATGTGTAGCGTCAAAGATAACGGGATAACCAGTACGTTCCATAATAGGTAGACTACGCATGTCCACCACAAGATTATTGTATCCATGTGTATAACCTCTTTCGCAAAGCATAATACGTTCGTTGCCAGTTGATGCTATTTTAGCAGCGACATTCTTCATATCGTGGGGTGCAAGAAACTGACCTTTTTTAACATTGACAGCACAACCGGTTCGTCCAGCGGCTAATAATAAATCAGTTTGTCTGCATAAGAACGCCGGAATTTGAATAACATCGATTCCTGCATCGGCAACTAGGTCAGCTTGATAGCTTTCGTGTATATCGGTGAGAACAGGAATACCGAATTCGTGTTTGATAGAATTCAGTATCGTCAGTCCTTCGTCAATACCGACACCTCTTTTTGTGTTGATACTGGATCTATTGGCTTTGTCAAAACTACTTTTGTAAATAAGATCGATGTCTAAACTGTCGCAGATTTCTTTAATGCTACCTGCAAGCTGTTCAGCATGGTCTTGACTTTCTATTTGGCAGGGGCCGGCGATAAGAAAGATTTTATTATCGTTGCCGGCGATCAGTCTATTAATTGAAAATGTACGCATATTATTATTTACCAGTGTCTAATGACATTGGCAATAATAAACAGACAAGTGACTACGTGGATAATGACCCAAAAAGTTTTTAGGAATAAAGCTATGCGAGCTTCTCGGACAGTAAGGATAGGCACATCTGGTCTATCCTCGTCTGTCTGGCCCATCAAGTGCCCAGTTGCCCGGGCCCATATTTTTTCGAAACTGTTCATCCTTCGTAGATCGCAGAGTTGCCTGCGTGTTCAAATACTTCTGCAGATTTGATACGAACAGTTGGATTTAGTGGATAACGATGATTGCCGTTCTTTAACAGCCAATCCATTTTTTCGTAGCACATCTTGGCAAACAGTTCGCAACCTACACCTTCTACAATTCGTAGATCACAGGCTCCCTTACGGTGGAAGGGTTCGATTTGTACACGTTCTGGATTGCCATCATGTTCTGGATCACTGCTCCAGCCAGCCATAGCTTTGAATCTGTCTAACAGCGGATCGTCTTGTGCGATTACAGTAGTATGGTCAAACATATAATCTGCCCATGCTTTGAAATCTTTTAGTCCACCGAAGTCCATGCCCCAATTCTTTTCATCGAGTGTGTCACATTCGAACACAAGTTTGATACCAATTGAGTAGCCATGTAGTAACGAACAATGGCTATGTGTGGCACGCCATTGTCTAAAGCAGCAGCTTAGGCCGCGATCGTTACCGTAAGTTTTTGTTGAATAATATTTCGCCATCTCTTGCCTCCTATGCATAAAGCGAGTAAGTTTGATGACATGCAGAATTTATATAGCGGGTTGAATGCCATGGAAGACCGCTGTGTTGTTAAGACTAGTATTTAACATCATGGTGTTGAATTCGTTTATATTCATGAATCTCACGTTTGTTAAATTCCATTCTTTAGGTATATTCCAATCAGGTTCATTAATTATAACAAATTTCTTATCATAAAATCTAGTCATCAGTCTTCCAATCTGGTGTATCCAGAACGCAGGATCTACTGGTTTAGAATCTGGAGAAGAATAGTTGTTAGTTCCTTTATAGACATTGTTAACTCGATGTCCTTTACTGTAAAGGTCAAAGCCTAACAGATAAATCGTGTTTGATAACTCAGCAGCTTTTAAAACAGCATAAGGTCCGCTGCCCCAGTTCATAGGATCATCTGCTTTGGTTTTTCCTGTATAAGGAATGATTGGCACTTCCAAAACATTTTTGTTTTTTCTTATTTTTCTAAAATAATGAAACCAATCTTTTCGAACATAAATTTTAGAAGACCGAGTTACTTCCGAACTAGTAGCTTCGTCCGCCATTCTTCTATCAAAACAAATTAAATGTTCAGGCACAAAATCTCTGTAGAGGGCGTTGCACCCCACAGTAATGAAAAAGTTTTTAGCTGAATTGAGATCTATAGATCTACGACTTTCGCCGTTTCCGATCGCTATCGAAGGCTTATCGAATGTCGCCGAATCTATGCCAGACTCCGGGGGAGCCTGCTCTAGTGCATACCCAACCAATGTTACCTCCAGCTCTGGGATTAGTATTCCAAACAATATCGCCTAAACCATAGTTGCCGCTGCCTGGCGGATTTTCAGCGTAAATTTGTAATCTATTGTTTAGTCTTACAGGACCGCCGACGTGTAGATCGACTTCGTTATCCGGAACAGAAACACCAACAGATAGTTTTCCGTTAATTCTAACCTTGCTGGAATTTTCTCTTGGGTTGCCTAGATCGATAGAACCATTTGGTTTTACTGTGATCCAAATCTTACTGCCGGCGATGATATCAAAATCACTGGTATTGTAAGTTCCGATGAATCCGTGATTATATTCGTTAGTACCGATTAATGTTTCTGTAAAACCGTCTACGATAGAAATAGTAGCGTTTGGAGTTTCGGTACCTAGCCCTAGTCTATTTGTAGATGCATTGAAAAATAGATAACTGTTTACGCTGGCCGAACCGTCGACTATTAGATTATTCAGTCTACCAAGTTCTCTAAGAGAGCTTTTAACCACAGTAGGTCCAAGTTCATTTCCGTCTAGGACCTTGACTCTGTTAATCATTAAACTAGCATCTGGTGCTAGATCAACATTTTCTGATATAAAAAATCTGTCAGGACTTTGGCTTAAAACGATTTGTTTGGTAGTGCCGTGACCGCTGAAGATTATTCCTTTGCCGTAATTTGTTTCGCCTTTAGAAGCTTTAAAATTAACAAAAGTTACATCAGATAGATCACCGGCTTTTGATTTATTTTCTGCTAAATCTTTTAAGGCTTGGCTTAATACATCTATTGATTGTTCTAGGGGTTGGTTACTCATGCGAGTATTTATCAACCCCTAGTTTAGCCGTTAACTGATTTTCAGCAGAATAGTATCTTCGTTGATACGTCCGTTGAGTTTGATATCTACAGCTTTGATATCTTCCAGGAACTTGCGCAGAGCTACCTTACCTGCAGCCTTGAACTCTTTGAGCTGTTCTTCGGGCTTACGCAGAGTTTTCTGCACTGAGCGAATTTCGTCATAGCCGGTGATGCTGGTGCCTTTAACACCCAACTCATTAAATTCGCCAGTGACATATTTGCCCAATTTTCGAGTCTTAACATTAAAGACCCAGAGCTCTTTGGCACCAATGATATCAGTCGGATTAATAGAAACCAGTTTAAGTTTCTCGTCCTGTTTAAGATACTTGAGTTTTTCTACGATCTTTTCTGCAGGCTTAGACTTCTTAGCACGAGGCTTACGATTAACTTTGGCTTCTTGCATTAGCATATCGCAGGCACTAAGGATTTCGTGATAGAACAAAACGATTTTCTTTACCTGTGCCTTGCTCAAATGACTATAAGCTTCTTTAAGCTGATCGCACTTACCTTCTTGCAGTTCGATATATTCGTCATGTTGACGCTGATAAAAATCTTTGATAATACGAGCATGTGCGGCTTTAGCCTGTTTGCCACGCAGGAGATTCAACAGTTTAAATGCTTTAGGATCAAATGCTTCTGGTTCTTTACTAAACGACTCAAGAGCATCCTCGATTTCTTCAGTCATTGCAAACGTAGCTTCACGAACACGTTCTTGAATACTGATTTGAGGAACTGCTGGCTTAGCTTCGACTGTTTCTTCGTCTCGCTCGTCGTCTTTGCCTTCTTCAATAACTTTAGTAATTGCACTGCCCAACCACTGTGCAGTATTTCGGCCTTCGTTGAAGTCTGCTCGCACAGGGGGCATACCACGAAGCAGATTGGCTGCAATAGCACCCATGGTAAGATTACAACGATTGTCTTTGGTATCTTTAAATGCTTTGATTTGATCTTTGGTGTAGCCGTTGGCACTCATCCAATTGATAACTTTGGGTTTAAGATCCTTACCGCTGAATTCCAAACGGTAATAATCCATAGAAAGGCGGAAGTGACGATAAAACTGATTAGAGTCCCAAGTCTCATGACCGTCCCATTTAGGGCTGAGATCTTTCTGTGCTTTTGAACGATGCTCTGCAACTTGTTTTTTAGTAACTCGAGTTTTAACTGCTGCCTTTGCCATTGAATGCTCCTGTGGTTTAAGTTTATATAGTAATTATAGCGCCATTTTCGTCAATCGTCAACCGTTCGACTTCTTCCATGTCCCCGTCGCGATTCTCCAAAAGAATATAAACATCTCCACCCAAATCCTCTAATGTTTTTACAGCTAATTGTTTGGCTTCTTTAAAACTCTTAGTTGTTTCGATCAATTCTTCATGACCGTTGTCATCGTGCCACACTTCGTAAAGTTCCCAGCTCATTTTAGAAAACAAATCTCCTTTAAGTTATTCAAAGTTTTCCCAATCTCCACCAGGCGCTATTGCCCAGCCAAGACGTTGGAGATCATTCCGGATCTCGTCGGTTATACGGCCTTCCGGAACGTATCTATTAGTTATTTCTATCCTTGCCAATTGTTCATCGGTGAATTCTTCGTTTTCCTTCGCAGGAGCATAGACTCCAATATCACGAATACCAGAACAATACCAATCTATATAATCACCTTCCTGTCGCATATCTGCGATTATGCCGCCGGCATATCGCCAAGAAGCACCCCACTCTTCCTCTTTAAGGATAGGTATAACATCCATTTTAATAAATCCGTTGTTGCACATTGCCGCATACAAATTTTGGGCATAGTCATCTCTAGTACGGACTTTCTCCAAAATCCAATCAGTGGTTAGGAGATCGTATTCCATATTGTTTATTCTAGCTTGGGGATTGTCGAATTTGGTATCATGTTGTTCGAGAATTTTATCGAACAAGTCGAGATAGTCTTCGTTAACTGGTTCGCCTTTTTCTGCCTGACGTTTGACATAGCCTTCTTTTTGGAAGGTATGTCGTTCAGGACTTTTTGAAATCTTTGACATCTTGAATTGCGGATTTGAGAGTCTCTGCGTAGTTAAGAGCTTGTTGTTCGGTCATAGCTATAGTAGATTCTGTTTTGATATAACCCTTGGTCCATACAGTCCAGGTGAGTTTTAATCTTGTAATCAAACCATTCCAAATATCTTTTAAAGCCCAATCTAACTCTTGCAAATAGGGATTATCAATATCATAACGCTTCTTGATAGATTCTGACCAATAGTCAGTCTTAACAGTTACATAAGTGTTAACATTGATGCCAGTTTCGGCAGCTTCGACTTCAAAGTCAATACTGTGGTCATCTTGACCACAACCACAGACAACCTTATAAAACTTCGAATCGCCGAAGTCGTTGGTTTTTAAAATACCTTCTGCTGGAGTTTGAGCTTTCAATGGTAGTGTCCTTCGTGTAATTTAAGTTCTTGAACATTATATCGCAATTTAGAAATGTCGTCAACCATTTTATCGTATTCCTCGGGATCCAAAATAGTTTTATAGATACTCATAGATTGAGCTACTAGAATTGCGGCAATTTCTAAAGGAGTATGTCCTTTGTCGATCATGGAAGAGTGTACACTCCAATAATCCTGATACAGATCGTCGATACTACTTTTTGATTTTTCAGTCGATTCCATTTTCATCCCTTTTCAGTTTGTTGTATACGTCTGTACTCTCTACGAATCCACCACTTGAATCTATTCCAGTATTCTGATTTCTCCAGTTTAGAATCTTGATAGAGCTGTCGTTCCTCACAGTTTTCTAACCAAAGATTATGCACCCACGATCTAAATGGAGATATTGGTTTCTCTAAGTCCATAAACTTTTCCTTACACGAATCAGTCGAATCATCATTTCTTCATCTTCTCGATCGTATGCTTCTTCGATTTCATGACTTTTCTCGAGAGCTGTTTTGCTCATTTCTTCTTCTTCGATGGTCTTATCTTCGAAGTCGAGTAAATCGTAGCCCTTTTCACGACGCATGTCGCAGTAGGCACTCCAGCCACTGGCGTCCATAGGATCGGGACGATTTGGGTAAACTTCTTTCCACCAGAGATAAAGTTCTTTGATTTCACGAGCCGCAATAGCCTGATAAGTTGGCTTGCCGTAATCAGGGTCATTTTTTCCAATTCCCCAACTATCGTTCTGGGTGAGACCGCTGGCCCAATCTAGATAGGCCATGCCTGCTTCTGGACAGCGCCAGGTCCTCCAGCGTAGCCAACCACTGCGCCACCAAGGTACTGAATACTTTTTACGTGCTTCTTCGTCCCACAGCACATGGTGCCATGCTTGTTCTACTTCAACAAAATCCACAAGCTCGTTGAAGAGACAAGGAAGAAAGCGATTCCCAACATCACACCACGAACCGGGCTTGATGTCACGAGGGCTGGCAGTACAAGCATGAGTACGAGTAACCCACCGATTATTGATATAGTAACGGACATCGTTGATCCTTTCTGGAATATAACACCAAATGTCTTGTAGCTTGTCTAGGCCTTCTTCGGCTAGCCAAAATCGAATAGGATGAGCAGCTCGAGCTTCATCTTTCCATTGCTTCCATCCCTTACCAGTGGCAGAATTTGGCTTCATGGTACCACGTAACCAATCTGCAAATTTTGAACAAGTCCAGTAGTCTCGCATTTTAATCTTTCAATGAATTTAGTTAATTATACGATAGATTAAAAAACGAGTCAATAATTAATTGTTTTTTTCCGATTTCGAAAGCTCGAAATGGTCTATGATTTCTTTGTGGGAAACAAAATCGTTTAGTTTGACATGTGGATTGGATGTGAGTATCATTGGTATATGGAAATCTTTAAAAGTATTGATAAATTTATCCACATCAACTAATCTTAGTCCGTAGAGAACACGCATCCAACTGCGATCCGAAAACATACTGAAATCAACATCTGGATTTTTTCCTTGATTTAGTTGTTCCAAAATAGTTAACAGTCTTGCAGGAGGGGGATAATTCTTTTGGAAGTTTCTCCAAAATTCGGAATCGGTTCTTTTAGTCATATAGTGCAGATACACGAATTCCAAAATGTTTGTGTTTCTTGTTAAACATCTATCATTGAATTCGTCTGCGAAGTCTTGCTCGGATCTATTAATTCCGTCGCAGTTGAGAAAATCAATTACATTTAATGCACTAACCCAAATGTTAGTCGCTTCTAAAGGTTCTAAGAATCCTTGAGACAATCCCACGGCCATTGAATTACCAACTAGAGTTTTTTCAAATGTTCCTGCTTCAAATTTAAAAACTTTGGGAGCATCTAACTTTACTCCGAAAAATTCTTCTGCTTCTTTCAATGCTTCTTCTTGTGTGCAGTATTTAGAATTATAAACATATCCGCAGCCATATCTGCCTATTACAGGTATTCTCCATATCCAACCATTCTTCATACAAAATGCATCAGTTACCGGAGATATATCGTTATCGTGATCTATAAAAAACGGCATTGCTCGATCAAGGCCGCAGGTGTTCATATAACTTATCCAGTTTGTATTGTAATGCTTACCTATGATTAGTCTAGCGAAACCGGAACAATCAAAAACAAAATCACAGTTTAGTTTTTCTCCGTTCTCTAAAACTATGGAAGTGATTTTAGGATTTCCTATAACTTCTGCAACTTTTGCATCTATGTGATTGATACCTCTAGATTTTCCAATCTTAGTGAGATAGACTGCAAATAGTCTAGCATCAAAATGCAATGAAAACTGTCCGTGATGATTTAGGGGTAAAGAGTTTAAAGAAGAATCTTTGTCAGCCCAAGTAAAAGGAACACGATTTTCTTTAGCCATTTTTTCGTACATTGATAATTCTTCTTCAGAATTACCTTGAGAAATTTGTATCTGAAGATCTAATAATTTTTCGATCAGTGTTCGATCTACATGTATAGGATTATCTATTTCGTCTTTATAAATGAAACTGTGAAAATAAGATTTGCCGTCTCCGTTCCAATTAACAAAATTAATTCCTAGTTTAAATGTTGCTTTGCACTCTCGAATAATTTCTGGAATTGGAAGTTCTAACATATCTAGAACGTTAGTTAGAAACGGAACCGAGCCTTCACCTGCGCCTAGAATTCCTATTTCGGAACTTTCAATCAACGTTATATTATAGTCTGGATGAAACTTTTTAACCAGAAGAGCAGTAAACCAACCGGCTGTTCCTCCTCCTATTACATATACATTCTTCATTAAAATTTCCGTTGGTATCCTGCTAGGTTAAGCATAATCGAATATTGTTCGTAGGCCTTCTGAACAGCAGGATTAGTGTTTCGATAAAATGCTTCTTCACGTTCTTTATCCATTAGTGTTTGGAACATGTCAACTTCTCCGGCGGTATGTCTTTGCCATTTAAAGAAACGTCTTTCCATTTCCACCAATGCTCTAAGTCTTCCTTCGGGTATTTCAACAGTAAACACACGTTCGGTTTCATACTCTACAATATCGTTTCGAATAATGTCAGCACGTTCTGGATCTGTAAAAAACTTAGGAGGATGATAACGTGCCCTACGCTTTTGATCGTTTAGGACACGAACCTCGTAGTTTTTACAAAAATCGTTTAGTTCGTCAGTCATTAGTGATTTCTTCTTCCGTCAAACACACAGATAAAGTAAAGATTTTCTTTTCCAGTATTATGCACTCGATGAAACACTCCATCTTTGATAAGCACAGTATCTCCGGGGTATACATCGAAGTGATCGGAATCTAATTCCATACGACCGTTACCTCGAATGAAGAAATAAACTTCTTCTTGTCCTTCGTGCCGATGACCACTAGTTGATTTCCCAAAATTAAGATCTGTAGAGCTAACAATTAAATTATTTAATTCTGTATTATCTCGAACGGTATACCTGTCGTCTTTTTTAACGACTTCCCCGCCGATGTCATGTGCGCCGTATTTCATTTTGCAATTAAACTTTCAGTCATAGGAAAGATAGCAGCGATAGCCTTGGCACAGGCTAATGCTACTAGCTGATGTTCTTTTTGTGTACCATTACCGGAACGAAGTTCGATAAAGTGTACCCAAGAACGCAGTGTGCCGTTCATATAGACACGGCTTTCTGTGTTACCTTCTGGAAGAACAGCACGAGCCTGTTCTTTGGCTATGCCGTTCGATACAGCCCAAGTGTAGGCCTCTCTAGCGGCTCTAATAACAGCCTGTTGTTTTTCTTCCCATAGACGTGCGAGCTCTCTCTGCTCAGGGTCTGCCATGTCCAGTTCGACAGAATTTTGTCTGTTTTTGGTGTCCTGCAGTCGTGCTTCTCTAATGACGAAGTTAAGATCCTTTGTAGGGTCAGCGTATCGTTGACTAAACTCTTGGAAGGAGAAGCTTCTATGTCGTAGGATCTGTCTTGCGATGTCTCTGGTTGTTGAGATTTCAACACAGGCCGAAACCATCTCCAAGGGACTCCAGTGTGCGTGTTTAACAAGATATCGAATAAGCTTCTCTGATGTCTCTGTATTGAGTTGGTTGCTTGGATTGCTGACACGGGCGCAATACGCGATGAGTTCTTGAGCATCGTCGACTCCAAGGTCTGCAAATTCTGCTGTTGGTTGTGAATAGGAGATGAGACGAACATCCATTATTTTTCCTTCAAAATTTTCATGATTTTTTCTTTTTCTAAAAGATCTTTTTCTAGTTCCATATACTGTCTACGCAATTCTTTAAGTTGTTCCCAGCGATCTTCTAGTTCCGGATTTGGTTTCAAAATACCCAATCGTTCTTCTATAGCTGTTATAGTTTCTAATAAACTTTTATTTCCAACTTTTATATCCGATCCTTCCTTCATGGTGATGCCGTCAGAAGTGATATTTACTGCTGGATCGCTCCAAGAATAGTTTGTACCCGAATATGTTATTGTTGATGCCGAAGTGCTGTAGGTTGACGGCAACGTGATAGAAGATATACCGGAACCTAATGTGTAAGAAGAAGAGGTTCCGGTATAGTTGCCTAGATCAATAGTCATGGTATCACTGACCGTGAGACTATCAATCGAAGTCGAAGATTCGACAGGCATGTTAGGCTTTGGCTGCTGCCTTGGCTTCTTTACGGGCGTTTTTTTCTGCCGTGATTTCATTTCTACGAGCCTTGACTGCCTTTGATAGTTCAGCTAGTGCTTTACGGGCACGGGTGCCTGCCGCAGAATTGCCACCTGTGAACTTAGTATCTTCTGCTAAGAAATCTTCAAAGTGTTGTTTAATTTGTTCTACTGTAGTTGACATATTTTTTCCTTTTTAATATTACTACTCATTCGGTTCTTATCCGGTTAATAAACCAACCAATCAAATCCCATTCTCTTGGATTTTTTTGGGTAGTGTAATTACCAGCAGCCCCGTGATGATTGTTGTGCCAACCTTCTCCTAAACTGAGTAGATTGGCAATCCAGCTATTAGTGCTGAAATCTCTTGTATCATAATTCCTGTATCCATGACTATGACCTAATACATTTACAGCACTAGTAGTATTAAGTGCTAGTGTAGCAGGTAACGAATATAAAAACAATCCCATTATTGGATCGATTAAAAATAACACAGTTACCGGAATCAATAACAATTTAAAATAGTTATCGTGAATCAAACGCTGAAACTGATTTCTTGAAAGATCTTTAACATAACTGATTGGAATTTTTATTTTTGGAGCATCGTAGCCGGTCCAGGCTGAAAATAAACTTTTAACTGTTAATTTTTTATTTTGGCGAGGACTATGTGGATCGTTGTCTGTGTCAGAGAACCCGTGATGTGATCGATGAATAGCTACCCAAGCTATTGGTGACCCCACAGTGGCATAGATACTGATAACCGATAAAATTTTTTCTACGATTGGGGAAGTAGTAAACGATCGATGGCTCAATAGTCTATGAAGTCCTGTGCTAATACCGATTGGGCAAAGTATCACAAACATCAAATATGATACGATGAAAAGATATAACTGATCAGTAGTCACTGCATAATATATTGCAAATATTGACAGCAGTAAATTTACAAACTGTATAGTTCGAATTTTTTGATTAGTGGTCATACACCCTCCGGTAATTCTGCCCACTCGCTGTGTGCTAGTATTTTAGGACTCCATTCTTCGAAAGCTCCTGCCCTTAATTCGGTGTAGACAAAATTTTGCCAACACTTCTGTACCATCCAGGGACAGGTTTGTATGTATCCATCGGGCTCTTGCCACATGCCGTTGCTTGAATCTCTCATCATTTTTTTCCAAAGGTTCCACCATCCTTTGCTACCGCGATTTCGATTCTGCATAGTAATGACGTAGAGATCGTAGTTGTTAATTTCCATCAACGGTTTAACGATTCGTTCATGATGAATTTTATAGGATTCTATCATGTTATGTCTGCCGCATCGAAACTCTGGAAACAGATACAGCCTATTGGCCATTCGGGCGACATTAGACGGAAATTTTCCGTTATTGTATGCTCCAGCCATTAGGATAGGTTTATCTGTGCCTTTCTGGTATATCACAGCATATCCGCTGTGATTTTCTATGACAAGATTTTCTTTAGTATAGTTTTGACGCAACCAGTTATCTTCTTCCAAACAGATAGATCTCACCCGTTCAAACTCATCACAGGTTCTATGATAGATAACATGGTAGGTGTTCTCGTAAGAAAAAACGCTCAAACTATACCTCTTATAATGGTGTGGTCGGTAGGATTCGAACCTACAAGGGCTGTGTCTAAGACGGCGCCCAATTCCCAAGTGCGTTTCTCAACGGACCGGAGGTCTGCCATATTCCACTCACGACCACATGTTTATTATATGTTCTTTAATTATCTCAGTCAACGAAATAGAAATTAAATAGTAGCATATTATGCCTGAAACCTTTCAAAACATTCCTTTCCAAAAAATAATCAGATTTGGGCAAAGGACTATGTTAGATCGTCCTTTGTTTTCTGTAAGTTGGATTTTGGGAAGATTCTGTAATTACAAATGTTCCTACTGTTGGCCCTATGCTAGATCGGACAAACTAGACTATCAAGATCTAGCAGTTTATCGATCTACGATTGACGAAATCAAGAGACAGGCTTCAGAGAATGGATTCAATCAATTCCACTGGAGCTTCAGCGGAGGCGAACCTACTGCTTATAAAAATTTAATTGATTTGGTTAGTTATATAGAAAACGATCTCAAGTCTCCTTACCAAAGTTTACACATGACTACTAATCTCAGTCCGGGAAGTAAGTGGTGGAAAGTTTGGTGTGAGAAAACCAGCGGACTACAACGAAGATCAATTACTGCCAGTTTCCATGACGAGTTTGCTCGAGAACAGGAGTTCGGAGACAAATGCCTACAATTAAATTACGAAGGTGTTGGCGTTACAGTGAATCAAGTTATGGTCCCTAGTAAATTTTGGGAACTGTATGAACGATGTAGTCGACTTAATGACCGAGGCATTAATGTAACACTAAAACCGCAGAGCGATCCTACAGCTAGTTTTGTTGTTGATGGTTATACTGAAGAAATGATAAATCTCATGCAAACCGGATTCCCACAGCAGATTAACGGAGAGGACTATTATCAGATCGCACTATACGATGACCAAAACAATGAATACCTTTTTGATCAGGCCGAAAGATTTAATGCCTACGGATTTAACAAATTCCGAGATTGGAGTTGCAATTCTGGGTACCAAAGTGTTATTATAAGAGGTAATGAAGTGAAAAGATCTTATAGCTGTCACGACGATCCTCTGGGCACTTTATCAGAGGGGTTTGAGCTTTTTAAAGAACCGATGAAGTGTGTTACTAACAGTTGTGTTAGTTCGGCAGATAGTAAGATTCCAAAAAGAAAATGAAAATAATTCAGTTAGCTGACGACACTATTGTAAACATACCAGACGGTCCTGTTGGTATCAGCTGTTCGGGCGGAACAGACAGCTCTCTGCTGTTGTATATTCTTATGGCCAATTGCACAGACACTGTGCATGTTTTTACACTCTCTAACAATCTAAAAGGCAGATCTAATGCTGTGGTAGTTCCTAAGGTTATAGAACGGTGTATACAGTTAACAGGAAATATTAACATAGTTCATCATAGTTGGTATGCTGAAGATCAAAACGAAAATAGTTTATTTGATGCCCAGAGAACTGCACTCAAAGAAGAAAAAATTAAAACAATATTTTCTGCGATAACAGCCAATCCTCCTGCAAATATACAATTTAATTCGGGATCAGGGGAACAGCATCTTAGAAATCCTAATGTGCCTAAAGAAGAAGTTTCTTATGACGGATATTTTTTAGTACCGTTTGTGAATAAAAATAAAAAAACTATCGCAAAGATTTATCAAGACTTGAATCTGATGGAATCTTTATTTCCTGTGACCAGAAGTTGCGAAGCTATAGGAAAATTAGAATATTACGATCACTGCGGTAACTGCTGGTGGTGCGAAGAGCGTCTGTGGGGATTTGATCGTGTCTAAAGTTAAAAAGTTTATTGAAATTGTTGAACAGAAAACTGGGTCAAGAACTTTCTGTGTTCTGCCTTGGATCCATGTAGCTACACGACCTAACGGAGATGCAAGACTCTGTTGCGGCTCTAATGCTAGCCAGGCTACAAATGGAATCATGGATGCAGGATTAGTCAAAAAAGAAAACGGATTACCTGCTAATTTCAGTAAAGAAACTTTACAAAGTGCTTGGAATAATCAGTATATGAAAACTGTAAGGACAACTATGTTGGAAGGAAATATTCCTTCTAGTTGTTCTAAGTGTTTTGAAGAAGAAAATAACGGAATAGTCAGTAAAAGAGTATGGGAAACCTATTACTGGAATGAAGAAGGAATTGACTTTGAACAGCTAGTCAACGATACACAAGTAGATGGAACTGTTCCTCCTATTATAAGATATCTAGATCTAAGACTAGGTCATACCTGTAATTTAAAATGTGTAATGTGTACACCACACGACAGCAGTAGATGGATACAGGATTATGATAAGTTAATTGATAAAACAAAAAGTCCTATTATTTTACAACAGATCAATTGGGACAAAGATACATTTGACAATTACTGGTATGAGAATCCCAAGTTATGGGAAGAAATATTTGAACAGATACCTAACATTCGCCAATTGTACTTTGCAGGTGGCGAACCTTTGATGATCAAAGAACATAAACGTTTTCTAGAAGAGATTATTAAAAGAGGATACGCCGATAAAATCACTGTAAGATATAATTCCAATGGTGTATTAGTTGATGACAGCATTATTGATATATGGAGTAAATTCAAAGAAGTTCGTTTCGCTTTTAGTATCGATGCTATTGAAACTAGAAATCATTATATTAGATATCCTGTTGATTGGACAGAAACAGAAAGAGCATTAGAAAAATTAGATAACACTCCGGACAATATTAAAATCGGTATTGCCTGCGCTGTGCAGATATTCAATATCAAACATATCATAGATTTTGCCAAGTGGAAGATCAAAAAGAATTTTAAAAAAATTAATTTCTTTGAAGTATTTGGTATTCAAGCAGGCGGAGGTCTTCTAAACATGCACATGCTCTACATACCAACATTTTTAAGTGCAAGAATATTACCAAAAGAAGATAAAGAACAATTAAGAAAAGATTTTATGGAATTTAAACAGTGGCTATGGGACAACTATCGCCAAGACGATGACTTTTGGAAACATAATCCTAATGGTTGGAATCGCTGGGAAAGTATTCTCAAGTTTGTAGAAGCAGAAGACCATAGCCATCTGTTACCCGATTTCAAAGAATATGTACATAATTTAGACAATATTCGAATGATTGACTCTAAAAAAATATTCCCGGAGCTATCGCATCTATTATGAAATTAGATATCGAACATGTATTATTTTGGATGGATGCAATACGCAACAGCCAAGACCGAGACAGAACACTGGAAAGTTTCTGGAAGGGACAGATACGCAGTAAAGAATGGTTGATAAAAAATCTTGAATATTTTATACATCCGGCTGTTAATAAAAATATGAACTTTCCTTTGACTGTGGACATACATGGGGGTTGGCTAGGAGTATTGTCTAGTATGTTATTTCAATCTAATATTCCTATTAAGAGTATTAGAAGCATTGATATTGATCCCAGTTGCGAAACCACTGCTAACACTATGAATAAGATAGAAGAAATGGCAGGCAGATTCAAAGCGATCGCAGCTGATATGTGTTCGGTAGCCAGCGACGCCGACATCATAATCAACACCAGTTGCGAGCACATTACTCAAGAACAATATGACCATTGGTTATCTATTCAAAATAAAAATAGCCTGTTAGTGTTGCAGGGAAATAATTATAACATTCCCGAACACATACGGATATCAAATTCTATAGAAGAATTTCAGAAACAGTGCAGGCTGACCAATCTGTTATTTGCAGCAGAATTAGAACTGCCACTTTATAAAAGATTTATGGTGATAGGTCGTGTTTAACTTCAACGAATTAAAAACTGTTCACTTAGAAATTAGCACACGCTGTCAGGCTTCGTGTCCTATGTGTCCTAGGAATTACCATGGGGGTCAAGAAAATCCTAATCTTAAGTTAGCAGATTGGACCTATGAAGAATTTGTACAAATATTCACTCCGAATGTATTCGCACAGCTAGAAGGAATCTATTTTTGCGGCAACTTCGGAGATCCGATAATGAACAACGATCTTATTCCCATGTGCCAATACATTAAAGATCACGCTCCTAATTTAGATGTGAGGATACACACGAACGGAGGTGCCCGTAGCGGACTATGGTGGAGAGATCTAAAAGAAGCACTTCCGAAAAACCATGTAGTGATATTTGCATTGGATGGTCTAGAAGATACCCATCATTTGTACAGAATAGGAACCCTCTACGAAAGAGTAATACACAATGCTCGAGCATTTATTGAAGTTGGTGGAGTTGCCGAGTGGGTGTTTATTAAATTTAAACACAACGAACATCAAGTAGAAGAGGCTGAACGTAGATCAAAAGAACTAGGGTTTCAGAGATTTACTGTGAAAAATACTATTAGATTTATCGGAGAAAATAAATTTTCAGTTCTTGATAAAGAAGGAAATGTACTGTACTATCTTGAGCCGCCCACTACAAATGAAGTAGTATTGATTGACAAGGATACTATCAGTAACTTTAAAAAATGGTACGAGGAAACTAAAGTGGACTGTTATGCATTAAGTAAAAGAGAAATCTATATCGATGCCCACAAAAATGTTTTTCCTTGCTGTTTCCTTGCATCAGCACCTTACAATCACAGTAATCCTCAAAGCATAGTTGCAGAAATTCGAAGTCAAATACTAGACCAATATTATGAACTAGTCGACGATCTAGGAGGCCTTGAGTCTTTAAATGCAGTTAGCCACGGCATAAAAAATATCATTGACAGCGAAAAATGGCAGAGCGTATGGGATCCTTATTGGAATGAGAAAAAATTAATCACCTGTGCTAGAGTATGCGGAGTGAATAAGCTTTCTAAGCCCAATGATCAGTTTGTTAAGAGGGTCAGTAATTGAATAAAGTATTTGCCATCACTCCTATAAACGAAGATCCGTTTATTATTACCTGGGACCTCGGTCGTAGATGTAATTACGACTGTTCCTACTGCCCTTCCCATAGGCACGATAGTTTTAGTCCACATGCAGATCTCGACGAATTAAAAACAACTGCCCAAAATGTTTTTGAATATATTAAGTTAATAGCTGACTATAGAATCAACAAAGATTTTCATATAAGTTTCACTGGTGGCGAGCCTACAGTTAATCCTAGTTTTACTGAGTTTGCTCAGTTTGTAAGGACTGAATACGATCAAAAGTACAAAAACAATTTTAATTTAAAATTAAGTTTGACCACAAACGGCGCTATGAGCCAACAGATGGCTCAGTCAGTGATTGATAATTTTGATTATGTAACTGTAAGCTATCACGCAGAAGCCAAAGCAGCTAATAAATCAAACGTCATAGACCGAATAATCACTTTTAAAAATTCTAATGTAGGATTAAAAGTAAACGTCATGTTTCATGCAGACTTTTTTGATGAATGTAAACAGGTCTGCGAACTGTTGAAACAACAGAATATAAAATTTATTCCTAGATTAATCGGCGATGACCCGGATAGTAAAAGTAGTCAAGCACATCTTTACACTGAAGATCACAAACAATGGCTTGAAGAAGTCTGGGGAATTAAAGTTACTAACACTACAAGACCCTGCTGCGGGGGAAGAACTTTTGGTTCTTGCAGTTCTGAAGGGACTGAAAAAACAAATGCAGTGATTGATAGACAGTTCGAAGGATGGTTCTGTTCGGTTAATTGGTATTTTTTACATATAGAACAACAGACAGGATTAATTTATCATCATCAGACCTGTCAAGCTACTTTGGATAGTAAGCGAGGCAGTATAGGTACTGTGGAAGATTTTAAAAATATCATCGCAGACGTTGAAAACAAATTAAAGAATAATTCCATGCCTATAATTGTTTGCCCTAATAAACTTTGTGGTTGTGGTCTATGCACTCCGAAAAGTTCTAATAAAGATATTCTATTGTCTTCGATGGATAAAGTTATTGTTGATAGGAGCATTTTTTCCGATGTCTAAAAGTATTTGTGCTTATCCTTGGGCAGGTGCAGCAGTAAGACCCGACGGAAAAATTTTACCTTGTTGTAAATTTGATCACGAAGATCGGTTTGGTAATGTACAAGATCAAGATCCTAGAAACTCAGATGCCTGGAACGATTTGAGATCTAAAATGCTGTTAGGTGGTCTTTTAAAAAGCTGTGAGAGCTGTTACAAAGAAGAACAGAACGGTATAGAAAGTCTTCGACAACAGAGTTTGAAATTTTATTCTCCGACAGACATTAAACCGATTAAACTAAAACAATTGGAAGTTAGCTTTAATAACATCTGTAATCTTGCCTGTGTGATGTGTTCAGAGGAATTTTCTACACGCTGGCAAACAGAAAAATCAAAACATAGAGGATTAGAATCCATCGGTGTAACTGCTCACGGATTCGATTATCTCGAATGGGATCTATCAGACATTAAACAATTAAAAATTATAGGCGGAGAGCCTATGTTGTCTCAGGACAAATTTATTGATTTATTAACAAGGTTAGATAGAAAAAACCTTTCGGTACTGATAGCTACCAATGCTACAGTAATACCCAATGAAGATTTAAAGATGCTGTTAGAAGAATGCCGAGAAGTTTCATTTAAAGTAAGTCTCGACGGTGTGGGATTAGTCAACGATTGGATACGTTGGCCCAGTAAGTTTTCTGAACTAGAAAAAAATATAGATATTATCGACAGTTGGTGGAACAAAAACAGTAATATAAAATTAGAGTTTCATACAGTTGTAGGAGTTTACAATCTGTTATATCTAGAACAGCTTATAGACTATGTTAGAAGAAGGCCTGCATGGACACATTCTTGGAACTGGATACGTTACCCTGAATGGCAGGCGCTAAGTGTTTTACCAAATAAAATTGAAGTCGGCGAAGAATTAGAGAAATTATCAACGCAGTATAGCTATTTGAAAATTAATCCGTTCGCAGTCAGTTTAGTTCGACTTAGGGATCAGAATATGTTATCTTGGAACGACTTTAAATTTGAAAATCAAAGACTAGAAAAGGAGAGAAACGTGTCCTCTCCTTTGTCTAAATTAATGTAAATCTACCCAACCACCAACTGAACCGTTAGTGTTGACCTGTAATTTGTTTGTGCTGGCCAAGTAAATAACCATGCCTGCTTCTGGAGCAGGTACTGCGGCGTTTCTAGCAGTCACATCGGCATATACTGGGAACTTGATAGGTAATCCTGCTGTAACTTTAGCAGCTTCGACAGTTAAGGCAAGTTTTGCAACTCCAGCGGCATCGGCAACAGTGTGTTCAACTCTGGTAGGAATGATACCCGAACTCACAACGCCGTTTACATACGCTCTTATTCCGCCTGCAAATGCATAAGATGTTCCGTCAAAACCAGTAAATGTAAAATTACCTAGGTTGTCGTTGTTCTGTACAACAGCAGGAGAAAATATAGTTCCTCTGGATCTCGAAATATTAACCGATTCGCCATCGGCTGTAGAGTCATTAACACCGGCTACTGTCAATACTGGACTAACAACATTAATTGTTTCCGAGACGATCGACATAGCGTCAGTTACACGAGACAGTAGATTATTAACTTCTAGAACACCGTTTCCTACAGTAACTCCGCCGTCTGTGGTAAATCTTAGAGTTCTTAACATGGCCGTGCTGTCGATAGCACGTAAGATCAATGTATCGCTAAAATTCTTAACATCACCGTATAGACCGTTGTTGGCAAAAACTTTTCTATCGATAGCGTCGACAAGAATTGTACTATCGTCTGCAAATACAGAACCCGACAAGTCACCGTCGAATGTTCCTGTAAATCTAGCTGTTTGAGCATCAACGATTCTTGTGCTGTCTGCGCTGATAATGTTAACTTGATAATCTACACCCGGGGCAATGGCTGCAATAGGAACCCCTCCCACTGTAGAATTTGCCGGTAAGTTAACTGTTAGACCGCTGGCAGTGATGTCTGCCATACCGATAGATATACCGTTGTCGGAAAGGTATAGCTTTTTAAATCTATTACCGGCTTCACCTAGATCCCATGTTGCATTACCAAAAGGAATCACATCTCCTTTGATAGTACCGTCTAGGTTAATTGCTGCGGTTAGATAGTTGACTAATGTGCTGCTGTCAGCGGCTAGAACTGAACCTCTAAAGGCATCTGCTCCGATCTCACCGTTGTAACTAGCTAGATCAATTCTAGCTTCAATTCTGTTGTTGGACTGTTGTGTTAGACCGAATAGAAAACTGATATTTGGATTAAAGGCATTTCCTGCGACTAAACCGTTTGCAGCCGACACTAGTGCGTCATTGGCATTAAAACCAGTAACTAGCACACCTCCGGGCGTAACTCCGTCGCCGATGTATAATCTTTGATCATCTGTGACATATAGCGGTTCGCCGGGTAACAGTGGTTTACCTAGGTCTACTAATTCTTCTTGTCTTTGGTCTTCAGTGCCTCTGCGAATCTGTAAGGGCATGTTTTAACTCCTGGAAATTTCCTAACTCATATATTTATTTCGGATTCGATCTAAGCTGGTTTTGTAATATGCTTAGATTTCACAGTTTTTTCAGCATTTCCTTGTAAAGTTTTACCATTTCTGCTTGTCTGTTTTGGTACGATTCTCTAGGAAAATCCTTGTTTTTGATTCTATGTAGCTGTTCTATACTGTGTAATTGGTAGCTTAAAAGCCCAAATAATATCCAACTAGCTTGATAATTGTTGTTTAGGGCGTATGAATTATATCTTGTAGCAGCAGATTCTGCTTGATCAAACGTTAAAATTTCGTTGGTCCACGACCCTATTCCTTTATCGACTATTTTATAACCATACTTTTCGTAGTTTATCGCCATGTCACTTTTGTATCGATGATCGACATTTATAAACAAAGGTGCCCATGCAGAATTAAGACCCGAAGCCTTTACCCATTCAAAGCTTTGATCTGTACTTTGAATATCTTCGTAGGGTAGTCCAACGATAAAGGTACAGATCATAGAAATTTCATCTTTCCAAATATCGTTTTTAAGCTCTAGTAAAAAGTCTTTGACTTTGTTAGGGTCCAGTCCTTTTCCTATAAATTTAGCTGTTTTAGAATTCAGAGACTCTATACCAAAAAAAGCACTCTTCAAACCTAACTCTTTGAGAAGCGGTAGCTGCTCTCGGTGAGCATGTAGTAAATCTATTCTAAGATATGTTGTAAAATTAATTTTAAAGGGTAATTGTGTGATTCTTTTGTGTAATTGTTCTAGTTTGTAAGTACTGTCATTAAAAGTGTCGTCGGCAAATAGATAATTTGTAGTTCCGTACCTTTCGTAGTTTTCGATAAGCTCGTCGGCGATCATGTCAGGCGAGCGCAGATAATCAAATTTCTTCTTTCCGTTGAGCGGATAATTGCAAAACTTACACTTAAAAATGCAGCCTCGACTTATTTCTATAGGCAATGTTTCTCCAGGCAACACAAGGTCGTTTGCAGTCCACGAATGTCGAAGATGTTCTATGTCAAATTTTTGATTGTCTCCGTCGATAATTGAAGTATTACCGACTTTGGGATGTATCGTCTTGTCGCCCAGAGCATATTTTAAAAATGCTTCTTCGGCGTATCCGTGGATTACAACGTCGAACGTAGGATCGTTGACAAAATAGCAGCTATTACCTCCTCCTAGTGCAAGTTTGATATGTGGATATTTAGGTCTAACATAGCTCAGGAGTTCTCTGATATTGTTAGGCAATATTCCAATGTTGCCCTGCACCCACTTTTTATTATCTTCTTTTTCGACTGCTCTTTGATAAAAAGTAGAACTAATTCCTACGATTCTAGTGTTTGGTCCTATAAACTTTTCTACTGATTCGATCAATTCTTCTGTAGAAAAATAATCAGTGAAGTCAATGACCTGAACAGATATGTCGTGTTGACGTAAAAAAGATGCTAACTGATAGGCTCCTATAGATCTTTGCCATAGACTACCGGATAAACAAGTTAGTAAAATAACGTCATAGGTCATGTTGATTCGCAAATTACCAAATGTATCCTAGGTTCCCACCCACCGTTATAGACAAAATGTTCTCTAGTAGTATCAACTTTATAAAAATATCCGTCTGCAGGAATATGATAACACTTTGCGGCTACTTCGTCCGTGCCTACGTGTTCTCCAAAGTAAGCGAATTTGTTAGTATCTATAGCGAGGTGATATCTACGTTCAAAGTCTGGATGCACACTCAGTCCAGTTTTAGGCATTAACCGCATGAATCTAATACGACCAAATTTTTTATTTTCGTGTTCGGCAAGTTCTTCTATAATTTTTCTTGTGTACGAAGGTGTATCCGGATTCCATAAAGTAAAATCGGATTCTTTTCCAACAAACTTTTGTAGCTTTTTATCATAAAGACTTCCGGATGCATCGAGTACAATATTTTCAGCTCCGGGACGATGGGTAATCCCTAGCTGATTTCCGGGTAATTGTTTTTCGAAATCTATTTCAGGCCAGGGATGTATTCCTAACAAAGTGTTTAGATCAGCGATTACTTTGTCTAAATCTATTTTAAAATCAGTTTTAGTTATAAAGTTATTCATAGTTTTTCAAAAGCCCACTTTCTTTCTTCACACCACCAACATTCGCCACAGTGACCGATTACCGTTCCTATCTTTTCGCAGCTTCTTGTCAACGGAAACAAGTTGTTTAATAATTCTTTTTCTTTATACACAACTGCTAATTCCTTCTTTGTTAAATTAAAAAAGGGTTTTATTTCAAAAAATTCATAACCGTCTTTTAAAAAATGTCGAACAGTTTCTTTAACAACTGTATTTCCTCTTTTTTTCTCAACATCTTCTAATATACCCCAATGGAATCTTTCCTGCACTTCTAGTGGAGGATTAGTAGTTATTCCAGAGTACAATACTTGAAATTTATTATCGATGATATGTTCTTTGTTCCTTAGATGGAACTGTTCTGCCAATTCATCGTTGGTCCATTCTACATCTGTCGAAGGATGATAGACTATATGATCTAAAAATATATCTCTAGCATCTAATAGATCTTCTATCTTTTCTCTAACACTAACAGCTATGCCCGCAAAAGGTCTTTTGTAATCTATAGTTATAGGCAAAATCTTAACTGATAGATGCTCTTGTTTAATTTTTTCAGCTAACAGATAACACAATAACGAGCTATCGGCACCTCCGCTCATCCATACGCCTATTGTATCTACAGACTTTCCTTGTGGTGTGATAGAAGGAATGTCTATGTTCATTTAATTTCCTTAACAGAAATAATAGTCTTAGACGGAACTGCAATAGGCTGCATATCCGGATCATCGATGGACCAATCAAATTCTGTAAATTCTACAGGACCAGTCCAATGATGCCTCCAGTGATCTTTATTGAATGCATCAGTGATAGGACGATATCTGTATCTCATCGGAACTAAATCCGGCGCAGGTATGTTGTTATTTCTGTATGCATCTCTAGTAATAACTTGATGTACAAAATTTGTTATAGGGCCTTCGTAGAAATTACACCAAGGGCCAGTTCTAAGTTCTTCCATGTCAATGTTTGTAACATCTGGCCATTGGATTAATCGTAGACGAATCTTCCCCCACTCTAGCATTACATGGTAAGGGTTATCGTCGTAAACTCCAAACTTAACTTCGTCACCTAGTATGCTTTGTACTTTTTTAACTAGATTACTTAGATAACTTCTATGTTGATCTAAACTACGACCGATAAAACTTCCGCATCTTATCCTATAATGACTGATTCTATTATGGTCTATTGATCGTATTTCTTCTAAGATATCTTCTACATCATCAAGACTTTCTATTGTGTATCCTACATACCCGATCTCATATCCAACATCCAACATATTTTGTAGACCAGATAATTGTTTTTCATGTATTTTTTCGCCCTGATACGAATAATGATTTAATCCAAGACATAATTGTTTAAGGCCTGCCCTATAAGATTTTTCTGTAAATTCTTTGTCTGCAAATTTAATGCCGTTGGTTAATAAACTAAATTCTGCAAACCCTAGGTCGTTGATACGACTGCACATTTCTACAAAGTCTTTTCTAAGAGTAGCTTCGGCGCCTGCAAACATAGGCATGCATTCTGCAGGAAAAGTCTTAACTTGATCAACGATTAAATCTAAAGGACGATCAGTCACCTTGTTATCGGGCAAATGATAACAGTGAGGACAATTAAGTTGGCAACGGTCAGTTACTTCAAAAATAACTTGATTAAAACTAGTAAAGTCTTTTTTATGTTCTAGACTGTAATAGAATTCTGGATCAACTTCTACAACGCTGTCAATGATCCCATGTTCTGGACAGTGTTTTTTCATAAGAATCTGCCCTCGATCTTCGTAGACGATGGCAGGTATGTGTCTGTAACAATGATCACAGAGACTGATGGTTTTGTTTATTAGGAGCATTTCTGAATATTTATTTGTGGTTTACTGGCCCCTATAAATATTCCACTATGCGAGGTTTTAATGTTATATTGGTTACCGACACTTCTGAATATCCGGCCTGGTTCAGAGGTACTGGCGCACACAGACTAGCCAATCATTTGAGATCAAATGGTTATTCTTGTTTGGTTATAGATTTTTCAAGCGCACTTGATTTCGAAGATTGGACTGATATTTGCAATTCTGCCATAGGTCCCGATACAAAAATGATAGGCTTTTCGACCACATGGTGGCCTTATCGTTCGACAGTAACCAAAGAAACTGTAGTCAACTTAAACGATTTCGGTAAATCGTCGAGTGAAAAAAACTACGACTACCTTAAAGTTGGACTAACAGAAGCTGCGGTCCAAGGCAAATTGAATCATTGGATCGATGTTGCCAAGGCTATTAATCCAAAAATAAAAATCGTTGTAGGTGGTCCTAAGATTGATTTTTACAGAGATATTCCCGCTGATCATTTTATAGTCGGATTCGGTGAAACTCAGGTCTTCGATTTAATTTCTGACACAAGGCGCTTATGGCCTAAATATATAGAGCATGATAAAAATGCAGAAAATTTTGATTTTAGATGTAGTCAGACCCTATACACTGATTTAGATTTTATTAACTCAAAAGATATATTAACTATAGAATTTACAAGAGGTTGTAAATTTAAATGTGCGTTTTGTTCCTATCCGTTAATAGGAAGAAAGAATGTAGTTGAAGAAAGTCTTAAGCATCCGGATGTAATTTACGCAGAATTTATAGAAAATTACAACCGTTGGGGTACAACTAAGTATTGGGTAGCCGACGATACATTTAACGACAGTACTGAAAAATTAGAAATCATTCTATCGGTTATTGAACGCCTGCCTTTCAAACCAGAGTTTCGAGCTTACACTAGATTAGATGTGATGCAGAGTAATTTTAAACAAGTAGAGCTACTGAGAGATATAGGATTGGTTAACACCTGGATAGGCGTAGATAGCATACATCCTGTCGCATCAAAAGTCATCGGCAAAGGTATGAGTGCAGAACGTAAAAAAGATTTAATTTATAAAATAGGTGAAACTTGGCAGGGAAAGGTAAACATCAAAGTTGGTTACATAGTAGGACTTCCTGGAGAGGATTCTAATTTTGTTAGGGAAACAGTTGATTGGTTCTTAGAAAAAGATAACCCGGTTAATCAGTTAAACTTAAATCCGTTAAGAATATTACCTCAGTTGCCAGCTCTTTCGCATACCAGTAGAAGTGAAATTGATTTAAATTATCAGAAGTATGGCTACGACATTCCGGATCTGACAAAGTTTTGGGAATGGACAAAGGACGACGGCACTGACATCGAAAAATTCAACGATGCAGCTGACTTATGTTTCGAACTCACTGAAAAAATTAAAAAAAGACCATCGATGCCGGAGACATTCAATCTAACAGGAATAACAGATCCTAAGACAGAATATTTTAAACCGTTGATAGAAAAGTTAAAAGAATCGCAATGAAAATTATAATCACAGGTCACACAAAAGGAATAGGAAAATCTTTATACGAAAGATTTAAATCTGCCGGACACGATGTTATCGGATTTAGTAGATCAACTGGACATAACATAGAAGAAGCATCGTCTAGAGAACTTATTTTAAAAGAATCTCAAACAGCCGATATGTTTATCAACAACGCATATTCTTCTACAGGACAAACTGTCTTACTAAAAGATTTTATCGATGCGTGGAGCGGATCTTCGAAATACATTATTAATTTAAGTAGTAAGCTATCTCTGTTTCCTGTAGGAAAAGAACCAGACTTAGATGAATACATTCTACAGAAACAAGCACAAAACAAATTAATAAATGATAGGATTTTTTTAGGATCTCCTAGAATCCTAAATGTTATACTAGGGTTAGTAGATACTGAAATGTCTAACATATTTGTTGGAACAAAAGTCGCCCCGGATCAGTTAGCATCAATGATCTACGATCTAGTACGGTATCCAACAATACAGGTACAGCAGATAATTATTGATGTTCCTGGCCTAGATTGGAAAAATATTCAGCGTAGTTAAACCTAATAAATATGATCTAGAGAGAGAAAATTATGTGGAATACACTAGAAGAATTCGCAGATTGGTATAAAAAAGAAGGTTTTCCTATACGTCCTCCTTTTGAGGATCCAGTGTATGTCACTGACATCAGCTACAGTTATGTGCTGTTTAGAGAAGGACAATATCAAGCTGAGTTATATCTTGTAAGACCGAATGTCAGCAGTCCTGATCACAGTCATCCGGGAGTAGAAAATATTATTATGGTCTGGGGTGGCAATGTACACACTAGGCAAAATGGTCAATTATTTGACTACAGCGAACATTATAAAGAGCCTTCTAAAGACGGTACAAATAAATTGTTTGGTCTATGCAGCGAAAAACTCACTGACGATCAAACACATGCATTGATAGCAGGAGATAAAGGTGGCGCATTTTTAAGTTTGGAAAAATGGCCCGAGGGTATATCTCCGAATTCTGTAACCATCAACTGGAAAGGTGATCCAGTTGATCCCGGACATGGCGAAATAATTAAAACATTGGAGAAATGATATGTGGGCGAATCTAGATGAATTTACAGCATGGTACAAGGCATCCGGGTATCCTATCCGGCCTCCTGCTAGAGATCCTATATATGTAACTGACCATACCTACAGTGCTATTGTTTTTAGGGAAGGGCGTTACCAAGCAGAAATGTATATGCTAGCACCGAATTGGGAAACACCCCAGCACGGTCATCCGGGAGTTGATGCTAGAATCATCTATTTAAATGGTACGCTGTCTGGTTCTTGTAACGGTGTTAGACTATTAGATTCGACGCCTGTCTGCGATTTAGAAAAAGAAGATGGCACTAATCCCTACATGGGAGCCGAACATCCTTTTAACGGAACCGATGTACATTCAGTATGGGCCGGACACAAAGGAGCATTGGTTATTATTACTCAACACTGGGAAGAAGGACTAGAAATGACCAGTCAGAGCGTTCACTATACCGGAGAACCCATTGGCCCAGTTCATGCTCCTAACATAAAGGCAGCTTGATGGCACATAGTCAAAGTCTGTTTCCTATAAAAATATATAGAGATTTTTATCCTAAGACGAAAGATCTCAAAGATAATTTATTTCCAAAATTACGAAATGTTTTTTTAGAAACAGAAAAAAATAATAATGCTTTTATGAGAGACGGTACGCTGTGTTCTTATGAAACTAATTCATATCTACACTTAGATTTTCCAGACGAAACAAAAGAAGTAGTTGATTTTGTAGAGTCTATGGCTAAAGAATATTGGAAAGAATGTTCCTATCATTCAGAGTTACATCCATATGTTATGCAGATGTGGGCCAACGAAACTCCTAATGGCGGATGGATACAAGGGCATTTGCATGGAAGTATGCCGTTCACCGCAGTATTGTATGTAGATGCTACGCCCGAACAAGGTAATCTATTTTTAGAAAATCCTTTAGATATGATCCTCATGTCTCAACCTATCAGTCCCGATGTAAAATATCCTATGGGTCAAGAAATCGAAGTGAATACTGGCGATGTGATAATGTTTCCAGGATTTCTAAAACACAGCGTGAAACCGAATACAACAAACATTCCCAGACTGGTGCTAGCATTCAACTTTGCCAGTAAAGGAAAGTATTGGGCCGGTCAATGGGTCAAGGATTAATCATGAAAAAAATTAAAGTATTCGCTTCAAATAATCTTAGCATATGGTCTCAAAAAGTCTGCTATGTTAATCCTATCAACTGGCTATTGAAGTTACATCATACCAAGATGTCTCAGTCTAAAAACGACTACACATGGACTGACCAATACTATCTAATAGATCCTGTGACTATCGATTTTGAAAACATCTATCAACAAATAGTCGATGAACAAATTGATATAGTGGCTTTTAGTGTTTACATATGGAATAGATCAGAGTTCATGTCTATCGCTAGATATCTAAAAGAAAAAAATCCCTCTCTTACAATTATAGTTGGAGGTCCTGATATCGATGCGCACAGAAATAAAGAATTTTTTAAAGAACATCCGTTCATTGATTGGGTTATCTACGGTGAAGGAGAGATCGCTTTCTCTAGACTTCTAGATCATCTAGCAGGTTACGAAGTAAATCTAATCAATGTAGTTGATAAACTAGGAAAGGTTTATCCTCATGAACCAGTTAACAAAGCAGATGATGTTTTAAAATTAAGCCCTTACATAGAATTCAAAGATGAATTTAAAAAATTTATAAGCATGTTTCGAGAGAAAAAAGTTTTCGAATGCTTATGTTGGGAAACTACCAAGGGCTGTCCTTTTAAATGTAGCTTCTGCGATTGGAGTTCTGGCCTGCATCACAAAGTTCGAGTATGGGGCAAAGACGAGTTAATACCAAATTGGAAGAAAGAAATATTACTCTTTAGCGAAATAGGGTTAACATCTCTGTACTGGACGAATCCTAACGTAGGACTAACTCCGCAGGATGAAGAAATTGTAGATTTTATTTGTGAATTAAAACAACAGGGAAAACATGTTCCGTTGTTTATCAGTACTCAAATATCAAAGAATAAAAAAGAAAAATCTTTCAAACTGATCGATAAGATGCTGACAAATAAGATTGTAGCAGGAGTAAAATTTGATTTTCAAGATTTAGATCCTCTTGTATTGGATTTAATTGACAGACCCGATTTGCCGTGGGACCAGCATAAGATTTTGATTAAAGATTTAATGTCTAAACACAGTAACACCAGAAAAGTCGGTGATAAAGAATACGTCGATCCGTGGTGGTGTAACTTTATCTGGGGATTGCCCGGACAGACATTGAATCATATGAAAAGAAATCTAACAGAAGCTGGCGCTTTAAAGATGTTCCCAACACATCACATTTTTGAATGTTTGCCTAATTCGCCTGCTGCTGATCCGGAATATCAAAAGAAACACGGTATGGTTATCAAAGACGTGTATCTTAATGTGTCGGACGGATTAGAACAACAGCCCGGCCCTATATCAAGCCATAGAGCTAAAGCAGTAGTATCAACATCGTATATGCAAATGAAAGATTGGTACTTGGGAGTTTTTATTTTTAACGTCTACGGTGCAATGACCGACTGGGCAAACGTGTTTTCTAAAAACAAAGAACATCTAATGGGCAATGAAGAAGTTTATTTTAACAATATGCTAGATTACATGATGCCTATAATGGAAAACAGTTACGAACATTTTTTAGATACTGGTCGTATCGAAGTCAAAGTAAACGGAAAAGCTATAGGATTTCAGAATTTTGTAGCTACTTTTAGAGAAGATTTAACCGGGCTATTTAGATATAACGGAATAAGCGACGATGTTGTAGCCAGAATACTCTACGGAGAATCTGAAAAAATTGTAGATTTCGAACGTAAAAGCCTATACGGGCTAACCCCTGAGAATCTAGTCAATTTTGTTGAGAGCCGCGAGTAATCGGCTTATCTTCGAATAAATATTAGAGACTAGAAAATAGCGGTCCGGGGAATAACAATGTTACCATTTCAACGAGAAATTTATAAAACAGAATTAAAAAATAAGCTAGATCACTGGAAATCGCCAGCGGGTAAATCTACGTTTTATGGAAAATTACCTATAAACGATGTGATTCCAGACTTTGGCATAATCAGAGATGGGTCAGGTTATTTCTATATGAGAGACGATTTTGTCGCTTATTACAGTTTGACCAGTGGAAATATTTTTAGAATTAAAAAGAATTGGACTTTAAAAGATTGGAACTGCTATCAGCAGTTGAGCGATAAAGCTACCGAATTAAAAACTTTTCGAGTAGATATCCCATTGTACAGAGAAGAAATCCTACTATCCGACGGTAGCACTTGGGAGTATGCAGAGCTAAGATCTCCTGGCAACAGTTATGGAATAAATTTGTTCAATGATGCATTTCCTGATATAGAAACAGGTCCGGGCGTTTATGTACATGACGACATGTATGAAGGAAATACTATTAAGCCTTCCTTGCTTCCAGATTCAGTAAGAGAAGATACTGGAAATTATATAAAAAAATATGTCGACGATGTTCATGAGATCACCTGTCAAGCGGTACAAATCGCATTTGCCAATAAATGCGGAATTCCAGAAAGTCTAGGAAATGTTTCAAATAGATACAGAGACGATGTTGGATTTTTTTGGTCTGATATAGATCAGTCAAGATGGGATACTTCTATAGAACATTTTGTGCAAAATACTATGATAGTATTAAGATATACTTTAGATTTCCTACATAGCTTTAGTCACATCACTTCAGATCAACGCGATCAGATGATTACATATGCGGAGGAAAAATGGGCGACAATCTAAATCAAAACTTCTTAACGTTTCAAATATTTGAAAACGGAAATAAAATTCACTCTATGGAGTGTCCGAGATCTAGTATAGGTGAGATGGCGCTAAAGTTAAAAACTCTGCATCCTAAATATACAGTTAAGATTGTCGATCACGAAGGCAAAGTAAGAATAGATTTCAGCATGTTCGATCGATTAGATGTCGAACTGCCTTATTAACCCATATCTGTATAATAGACCTGTCCGTAGCAGCCGTAGTTGATTGCCATTAGGATTCTGTCGTCCTGGGTAGGATTTGGTCTGCTGAAGTGTTTCATCCATCCTGGAAATAATACTAGCCTTCCGTTTTTAACTTCAATCTCGTGATGGAACCTTTTTGGAGTTCCTTTGATTTTATTATATGGGGCTCTTGACAATACAAGTTCCGACGGATCTTCTAATACAAAATTTCCCTTGTTTTCAGCGTCAACATAAAACGAAGCTGCAATAGGAATGCCTGCATGATTGTGGGACGTTGTAAATCCTCCGGGACCTTGATGTAATCCCCACATCTGTAATATGTAAGGATTTAACATTTGATTATATCCTATTTCTTTCCAATATAATTTACACTGTTCATCCATCCAGTCGTATAACTTCTTAAGTTCTGGATTCTTGATATTTTCAGGATTGTCGGGATTATCAAAATTAATTACATCATACATGATACCATATTCGCCGCCTCTACAAGGATGATCATGTACTCTATCATATGCGTCAGCATCTTCCTTGTCTGCATCCATCTGGATGTCAATACCTAGATATCTTTTAATTTCATTTTTAATCGAATCTTGTATTTCTTCGAAGTTAGGGTAATCTGCGATGCAAACTAGATGAGGAAATATATTGTGAAATTCTGCCATTTGTGCTCCTTAATATGTCTTTGATTTATAAGTCCATGACAGACCATAGTTGAAACCTAAAACTATTCGGTTAGTCGTTGATTTATTAGAACGTACATGATGCATGAGGTACCCGGGGAACATAACTATTTTTCCAGCCTCCACGGGAATTTCTTCGGTATAGATATAAGGTTTCTTTTGCCAATCATATGGAAGTCTTTCTTTTACCATATGAGTGGGATCTTCTAAATGAATGTTTCCTTTTAATGGATCTGCATCTAGATATATACAGCCTCCTACAGCTATAGGAGTGTGATTGTGTGAAGCGGTGAATCCTCCGGGCGGAACATCATTGGCCCACAGTTGAAGAACGTAGGGTTCTTCTTGTGTAGTTAGTCCCAGTGCTTCCCAGTAGGCTTTACCGTGAAAATCTAGAACTTCTAATACATCCTTGAACTCTGGTTTTAGATGAAGATTAGGTAAAGTTCTTTTGAAGATGTCGTTGCCATCTTTGTCAAAGTAATCATTTCCTGGTGCTAGGTTATTTTCAAAACTAGCTAGTGCTCGGTCTATCAGAGACTGCTGCACATTTTCAAAATTATCGTATTGTGCTTCATAAATTAGTGTAGGAAATATTGACCTAACAGTACCTTGTTTATACATTATTTTTTTCTAGTCCACATAAATCTACCACCAACAGGTGTTCCCTCGGTCGGTGCGGGAAGATTATCGATATGTTCCGGCAGTTTGATATCGAACCATTTAGCTACTGGTTCTGATTTTAGTTCTTCGCTGATTTCACCGACCACATCTCTATTAGGTAATGTTCGAACATCCATGATAAGTTTTCCACCTACCTTTAGACTAGCCATTACTTTGTCCCAATATGTCTCTTTAGGATAGTGCCAACCCCAGGACAGATACGACGTGATACAGTCTACCTGTTCCGGAAAATCAGCATCCGGTCCTTGCATTACAAATCTCGACGGATCTAGCCCAGTGGCGTTGATAGCATCTTTAACTGGATCCCAGCTATTATATTCCGGATAGTTTTTGTCGTAGTAAACACCCTTGCGAAACTCAAATCCTTCTTTGTCTACTAGATAAAATTTACTCTGTGGAAGGTAAGAGGCAAGTAATAGATCAATGACTGCTACTCCCGAACCGATATCTATGATGACAGCATCATCTGCTAGATTGAATAATCCTTGATTAAATCTAGCGTCCCAAAACATCTGATACCAACGAGGGAAATGCTCGTAAAAAGTTTGCAGACTATTTTGTTCTTGAAGATACAATCCGGCCTGCATATTTGACCACAGTGCTAGATTATTAGCGTCATTCCATTTTACTCTCAAGACCCCTCTGTCAGAGTTGACCTTTAATTCGTATTTGTTCCAATCTTCGATAAAGTCGTCTAAGGACGGCATAGTAATTCCTTTATGATATTTAATGCTGTTGGGGACACGCTAAGAAAAAATTGATATACTTCATCATGACTCACAGCATCATGTACTTGACTGGTATCTATAAGGTATAATCTTCCAGATTCGATTCCGGTGATTGATTTCATAGTTTTAGTTTTTGGATCCCAGCACCGAACTTCGGTATTTTCAGCATCAGTTGTCCCCCATAATCTTAACCATGGACTAGGAATAATAGAATCTATATGAGGTTTGAATTCGGCACCCTGCCCCCATTTAAAAATATTCGATCTAAACCAGTAACCGTCGAAACACTTTAATGGAGTTAAAGAATCTAAATTCATCACAGGCGTGGATGTTTTACAATCTGATTCGATAATAGGAGAATTTGGATAACGGACATTCCATTCGTATAAAGAACCATTGATTGGATCTTTTGATTTTAGTGTGCCATCTTGATTAACTAATGCTATACCGTACCTTGGTAAGTGTGTATGTTCAGTACCCCATTGCTCAAAAAAATCAGAGTACTGTATTATTTCTTTTAAAAACAGATCACAGTCTATTTTTACATTTAAAGGAACAAGAAACTTGCTGTGTATTTCCCGGTAATCTTCTTCGCTGACAAATTCAGTTAGTTCTGAAAACTTTTTTCGTTGTATTTCGCTTTTAAAGAATACGCTCAGGGTATCTGATACGATTTTGTCTGCATCTACAATCATGATATATATTTTTTAATCTTCTCTGCTACCTGTTCAAAACTTTCATTGAATATAGAAATTTTAAACATTATTCTTTCGTGCTGATTGTTTTTTACAGAATGAGGTTTGGTCGTATCTACTAATATAGCTTCATAGTGATATTCTTGATCTCCGAACATTATTGGACTAGCTTCGTTAGTTAAAATAAAATTCAATCCGCAAAGGGTGCCGTTATCGACATGTTCTGGTATCGTAGCATAGGGCTGTAACCAATAAAATCTCGGCTTTCCTACGATGCCAAAATCCTTCATTACTTGGTCTATGTATTCGCTGGTGTGATGTCCGACTAACCAGTCGTCCATTTTAAGATCCGGATATCTAGAATCAGTATAACCCGTTGCCGAAGATTTAATCTTAGAAGCTTCGTCCAAAAGTTTTTGCTTGTCTATTTTGTAATTTAGATGTATAACCGGTTCCATCGTATATTTAAACTTAAAGATCTTAGAGCCAAAAAAATAGGACCCGAAGGTCCTATAAACTGCTATCATTTTGCTCGTAGCAGATCTTGAGTGTCACTAACTACCTTTTCAAGATATTCGATTCTTTGAGCAGCTTCGTCTAACAATGCTGCTATTCGATCTGGTGTGCCTTCTTCGACACTTTTACGGCCGGGGATCTGTCGTCTAATTTCTGCTCTTTTTCTAAGTCTAAAAACTAGACTTTGTTCCGCCACCGGCAAATGGCTTTCATCCTTCATACTATCTCCAATTGTTTACGAACCCATGCTAGGCGAGCTTGTTCATCCATAGCTGTATACTCAACAATGTTAGCACGAATAGCATCCACTAATGGATAGTATTCTTCGTCTAGGTTGTGTTTGATGTCCTTGTTCAAATCTACTAACTTGTCTGTGCGTGGATTACGTGCAACCCACTTTGAAGTCAAGTAGTACGGTGACTTGATTTTGGAACTCACACCATCTTCGGTATAGAATACAAAACCTTCGTGACGAACGTTTTTAGTTTCTGCTATTATCTCGCCCACAGTGGTTTCTACAGCTTCCGGAACATGACAATTAAACACTTTGCCCAAGAGCCATAGTGTATCCTTGTCGTGTCCAATTTTAGAACCCCATGTGTTCTCACGATAACCTAAGATATACATACCTGGCACTTCTGGAATGATGTGTGGGTCATCTGGATGAACACACTCAAACATCACAGTTATACCATCCATATCCGTCCTAGTAAATCCTAGTTGCCAGTCAGTCCAAGGCATGTGCTTGAGCATCATTTCCTTGGCCATAGTAACATAATCGCTGTCTGTGCTACCAGTAGTAGACACTAGGACGTCGCCCTTGTACCAAGTACAGGCAACCATAAAGCCGTTGACTTTACGGAATGCTGTAACTGGAGTGTCGTCGGCTAGCACAGGTGCAGCCTTTTCGATACCATAGTTATAAATCTTTGTAAAAGGATACGAAACTAGGTTGAAGTCGGCATCTACGATTGACCCGCGGCATTCGGCAATATAGTCGTTCCACAGGTTATCGTAGAATACTTTCTTCTTGTACTTGAGTACATAGATGCCTTCGCCGGCTGGCTTCATGTTTACCAGCCCGCTAGTTTCCACATACTTCTTTAATTCATCCTTGAACATTACGTTCTCCAAACTTCTTTGTAACCTTCTTTTTCGGTAGGCATTTCAAATGTCTTGATCATACTGTCTACTACTTCTTTAGGAATACTTTTACCTGGACGATTTGAAAGTCTACGGGCAAGTTCATCCTCAGAAGGAGTGGAAAACACTACTGCGATATGTTCGTAATTAGGAAGCATTGTAAACTTCTTCTTGCGACTTTTTACATTCACAGATGTTTGATCCCAGATAATATCCTTGCCTTGTTCACGTGCTTCGATTACTTTATCTAACATCAAGGTGATCGCTTCGTTGACATATTCTTTGAATATATCATTGTAGGTCTTCCCTTGACGTTGGGCTTCCACGTCAATAAAATAATCAGAGCTGACGTAGACACAGTCTTGAGCCCAGAGTTGATTTTCAACCCAGGTGCTTTTACCTGCGCCTGGCACTCCAACTAAAACATAAACCTTAGGCATGATGAGCTCGAATCTCGCCCTTGAGAGCGTCCTTAATGGCATCTTCCATTTGCCAAACAACCTGTCCAGTAGCATCACAACCTACATCACGGGCACGATACTTTTCCATACCGTTAGGGTTACCGTGAAGATGACCGTGAAAGTGTACTGAACCCCTATGCATCTGATCCCACTCCCAGATAGGATAGTGGAACATCACGACCTGTGTGCCCTCGTAGTTGATCCAAAGATACTTGTGTATTTCTTCGAAACAACTACGGAACGCAGGATCCTTACAGAGCTTGCGATCGTGGTTTCCTTCGATAAGAATCTTACGACCGTTCAGCCTACGAAGTATCTTTACAGCATCTGCCGCAGGCAGAAAAGCGACATCGCCTAGGATATAAACCAAGTCTCCGTCTTGTACTTGGCTATTCCAAATCTGAATCATGTCTTCTCGCATCTCGTCTACGTCCTTGTAGTGACCGCGAGTCTGTGGACAGAACTTCATTATGTTGTTATGTCCAAAATGTAAATCTGAAGTTATAAATGTTCTCATCATTTTATTATTATACACTCAATAGAAAGCCCTGTCAATTTTACACTGACAGGGCCTTGTTGTTTACTAACTTATAAATTACGCTTTATATTCGTAGTTTACTGTGTTAGAGTTTTCTCTAAAAATCTCCGCACCGTTTTTCAAATGGAACCTTTTTGCCATTTCAGTCTTTGGACTTAGTGTTACAAAACGATTTACAGTTGGAAACTTGCGTTTAATTTCTTCCACTGTCTGGAATAGAAGATCTGCACCGGCTCCTGGTACATAACTCCATATAGTGTAGAATATGGCGGTAGTGGGATGTTCAGTTTCAATAGTTAAGTCATCAACATCGCTAGGTACAAAGTCGTATAATCCGACACATACCATAGCTTTTGGAGCTTCTTCAACTAGAGCACTGACAAATCTGTTTGCCGTTACTCTAAATTCTACGGGTAGTTCAGGGCGCACGGGATCGTCTTTGATGTACTCAAGCAGTGGATCTGTGAGGTCTTTGATCAGCGCCAGCATTTTTTTACTCCTGTTATATGCGTACTTATCTTTTTATTATAAAATCACTGATATTCAATGTCAACTGCTAGAACAAATCTCCAGTCGTTGCTCTGAGCTATTCCCGGACGATGCCATTCTTTGCTAGGGTAAATCAACCAATTGAAATCAGTGGGCTTCACGAAAAACTTACCTTCTTCTGTAGGACCGTTGGGAGCCATTTCTGTTCCGCAGTAATCTCTGTCCTTAACATCGTCGGGTATACGCAAATACCAAATGCCGCTGAGCATATTAGAATTAGCCTGTTGAGGATGCCAATGATGGTGCCATAGTTTATCTCGATTTTCGGCACTCTCAAAATTAGTCATAAACGACCAGGCCATCATGTTTGATACTTTAACTTCTCGACCTAGATACATAAAAACCGAGAACAAAAAGCTCATTCTGTATTTTAACCAAACTTCTTCTTTTCTTCCAAAAATATTTTCCTTAGTTTGATACTTTGGACTATTTGTAAAGTAATTTCCGTCAGCGATAATTTGTTTTATAATGCCTATGGCCGTGTTATTATCCTGCTCGGTGATTATTGAACTAAAATCAAATTTACGGAAAGTTTCATTTTGGTCTATGACTATCATTTTATCTCATAAAAGAAACGTTAAATGACAGGCCGATTCTATCATTGTTAGAATTGTTTTTTAGGACACCGTGATTTATCCATCCGGGAAAAAGTATCAGCTTTCCTGTTTTGGGTTGACTGTAAATTCTAGTATGCTGTGAACTATAACATAAAGAATGGGGAGCAGCTATTACTGGACTCTCAAAAAAGAATTCACCGTCGTCGCCACTGCTTTGAAAATAATACGTGCCTGTTATATCAACATCGTTGTGATGATGTATTTGTAGGTAATCGCCGGGCTCGTTTTTAGTAAACCAAGAATATAGTCTAAATGGTCTAAAAGCGAAATCTAATTCTTCGCAATATATTTTTAAATGGTTTTGTATAGTGGCGTATGTCTTATCTAATCCGTAGTCTTTAATAGCATCTTTTTGAACAGATGTTATTTTATTAGCATCTCCCCTCGCCTTTCCACTTGGCATGAAATCTACCCTGTTGATTATCGCAGAAATTTCATTTTGGACTTCGTCTACATTATCAATAAATGTAGAGTACACTTTGGTAGGGAATATATTTTCAACGGACATAAAATTATTTACGCTCTGGACTCGCTACCAGGAATCGAACCTGGATCTAGTTCTTAGGAGGAACTCGTTCTGTCCATTGAACTATAGCGAGTCTGAATATTGATAGTAATAATGAAGTCTTGGTTTGAGACGATGCTACCGGCCGCCCAGACATTACAGCGCCTGCTTCTATTGTCCAGCCCAACATGGAATCCGTTGCCCTCAATCTGGTCGCGCTGTAAAACGCCCTGGATCTTATTGTAGCCAACGATGGACCTACGGTCCACCAACTTCGCAGTTCCACCCACTCGGTATCGCCTTACGGTCGTTGGTCGGATCTTATACTACTATCAATAACTGGTTGCAGAGGCAGGATTCGAACCTGCGATTCCCGGCTTATGAGACCGGACGGATAGACCACTTCCATACTCTGCGATAGCTGCTTAGGCAGTTCGATATATCAAATGATATCCAAACTGTGTTTGTACTGGTTCGCTGACCTTACCAACTTCGAGTCCGAATGCGGCATCCTCAAATGGTTTGACCATTGCGCCGCGTCCGAATGCTCCTAGATCGCCACCTTGTCTTGAACTAGGGCACATGCTTTTATCTCGAGCTAAGTTTGTAAAATCTTCAAACGAATTAACTTGTGATTTGAGTTGTTGTGCTTCTTCTAACGTCTTTACTAAAATATGACTTGCTTTAACTTGCATTTTTATCCTCTTGACTTTATTGAAGCACACTAAAGGTTTTCTTGCTAGCACCCAGATCCACCTTAAACTGGCCGATGTTTTATAATGAGCTTCAATAAAGTGTCTAGCTACGGTTCCCTGTTCCGCCCTAGACTGAGTTGTCTACCCTGTCGGTTAGTATTTGCATTTTTGTCGTCAGTTCTACTTCTGCCGCCACGGTGTCTTAAGTCGCTCTAAACCGAGCCTTAGGGTCGTTACCGTTTGTACCCTGGCGTTATGGTGAAGCCAATATACCCCCTTTAATAACGAGGAAGGGACCCCGGGGTTCTTAGATCAAACCTTCTGCTTGCAGAGTCTGAACTACATCTTCCGACAAAGGAATCTCTGTCTTGATGTTAAGCTCAAGAATTTCATCGTTGAGCTTCTGCTTCTGCTTCTTGAGATTTAAAATCTCTGTTTTGGCTTGATCGATTTGATCCTGTGTGACGATGCTGGTGCTTACGCTATCACCGTAACCGTAGATACGGCTGCGAGCTTCGTCCTTGAGATTCTTGATCTTTTCGATCTTTCCGCTCAATACTGCCAGATCCATCATAGGACCTGCGCCGGCGAGTTCTTCCAACTGTGCTACACGTTTATCGATAAACGCTGCCTTGGCAAGATTTACATCAATGCCACTTTGTGCGTTGGCCACACCCACCAAGCCGCGGATGTTATACAGGGCCAACAACAGCTTCTGACGACGACCGTCGTTGTTGATTAGGGTAGCGTTGGCTTTTTGTAGTTCTGCTCCGATGTCTTGGAACTCGTTGAGTTCAAGAGTTTTTTCGATCTTGATACTGCGGATAGCATCGTTGATGCTGTTTTGGATGGCGTTGGCTTTTCTCAGTGTAATGTTCATCTTTTATCCTTTATTGACTTCAAATAATCTTGTTTAGTGTACAAACCTTCTTCGATTTCTTTTAATGCTGTAATGACAGGTCCGTTGTTCGTTTCAACCTTAGGTCTTGACCCCTGCTTCAATTCACGAGCACGTTGGCTGGCTCCCAGAACCATGTCAAACAATCCACCGTATTTCAATGCAGCTTTCTGAGAAGTAATTCTTGCCATGTACTATCCTTTTACTATATGACGGCTTGACGAAAGGTCAAGTAATAGACCGGACAATTGACAAACGGATTTACTAAAAGTTAATCCTTGACAACGTGCAATAGACAGGCTACAGAGGCCTGAATATTTCCGATCAAACAAATGACAGGTATATGGGTATCGGTTCACTCAAGCACGAAACGTTTTCAAGACGTTTTGCCATGTAAGTTTGTCATCGCATGAAGCGATAACGGCGTCTATCCTCATCTACCTTTCATCTCACCGGTTGAGACATCGCTGCCCCAACAAAACTATTATACAGTCTCTGTGGCAGTTTCTGCAACAGTTTCTTGAGGTAGTTTGTGACCTCTTTTTTCCATTTCACGAATACGTGTTTGAATCTTACCTTTTTCTTTGGCTTTACTAGTGCTCTTTAAAAGATCGTATAGCTGTTTTAAGCTCAATGGACCTAGGCGTGTCTTGCCAGTTTTGGTCTTCATTGGATCTGCGTGTGTAGTTCCACTCATTCTGCTGACTCCTTGTTTTTATTTTTAGAAAATCTAGGTTGGATTGATTCTGCAAGTTCTGCTTGGATCGCAGACTTTTTAAACTCTCCTCGCTTGTGAGGATCGATAATGGTAGCTAAAAATCTTTTTGACTGCTTGGACATTCTAAAATTTGGACCAGGTTTGAGCATTTATATTTTCCTTTTGTTATAATGGCGGAGTGTATTGGATTCGAACCAATGAGCCAGGTTTTTGCCCGACTGCCTTCTTAGCAGGAAGGTGCCTTCGACCAACTCGGCCAACACTCCAAAACTGGTGCATCCTGAGAGACTCGAACTCCCGACAGCCGCCGTGTAAAGGCGGAACTCTACCAACTGAGTTAAGGATGCAAAAACTATTAATTAGTAGCACAGTTTACTATCCTCTTGCTACCTGTTGTTGATCTGCTACACAGACCAGTTACTAGTATCACAGGCTTCCCGCTTTGGACAAGGTTAGGCTTGATCATAGCCCCACGAGCTATGCTACTAATTAATGGTGCCCCAGGACGGACTCGAACCGTCACGCTTGCGCACTGGCTTCTAAGACCAGCGTGTCTACCAATTCCACCACCAGGGCAAAAATTAATTCTTCAACTTGTTAATGAACAAAAGTATATTATATAGTCTAAACAACGATCTGTCAACTATTATTCTGGCGCCTCTGGAGAGATTCGAACTCCCATAACCTGGTTTAGAAGACCTGGCACCGCTCCATCGGCAGAGGCATTTATTGCGGTATCTGTTTAGGCATGTAAGGAACACTTCTAGGTCCGTACATTTGCTGTAACAGTCTACGAGCTTCTTCAGCAGTCTCGGCACCAACACGAACTTTTCGTTCTTCAGTTCCGGGACCCGGATCTCTGATAGTTGCTTCCCAAAGTTTCATATTATCCTTAAATAGGTTAGGGTCTTACGCTTTCGCTGCCCTTCGCCTTCACACGCGATATTCTGGTGCGACTGGCCGGAATCGAACCGGCACGCCTTTCAGCGAGAGATTTTAAGTCTCTTGTGTCTACCTATTTCACCACAGTCGCATAACTAACTTAAAAAATATTATATGATAATTTCGCTGAACTGTCAAACAGTTTTGGTGCCCTTGAGAGGACTCGAACCTCCAAAACCTACGACCTCAACGTAGTGCCTATACCAATTCGGCTACAAGGGCATATGGTGCCACGAGCTGGACTCGAACCAGCCACACACAGATTTTCAGTCTGCTGCTCTACCTGATGAGCTACCGCGGCATATAGTTAAACACACCAGCCACCGTCAAAGGACAATGCCGCAGGCTAGGCCCTAAGGATTATATCCGTTCTTTCACTGATGTGTTTAACTATATGGTGGATCTTGCAAGATTCGAACTTGCGACCAACAGCGTGTCGAGCTGCTACTCTACCAACTGAGCTAAAGATCCTTTTGTGCTCTTAGAGATCTAAAATGATCTACGAATACAGAAAATGGTTGAAAGTATCTGTATTCTTGTTCTAGACTAGATGTTAATTTGTAAAAATTAAAAGATGTTTCGTTGTATGTCTGTTCTGTAAAACTTTTTCTTGCTAGATTCTTATCGAGTCTGCCTAGCCCTGCCATAACATAGCAGTATAGCTCCCAGCCGACGCCTCTGTGACATCTTATAAAATCGTTCCAACTAGGCACCCTAGACTTTGCAGTTTCTAATAGATCTTTGACAAAATCTGTCTGTGTCGCACCACTAGAAACATAACGCCAAAACTCCGAGTCAGTTCTACCACCCATGTAGTGCATGTTGATAAAGTCTTTGGTATCGTCGTAGAGTTGACCTATCCTTCGATTGTATAAGTTAATAGATCCTGCGTTTACAGTTTCTTCTATTGTATTTCCAAGATACTCGTCGATGAAAGTTTTTGTCTGTGTAATGTTAGCATGAATACCAGTTCCTTCTAACGGCTCTAAGAATCCATAACTGAGTCCTATGGCCACGCAGTTCTTAACCCAAGCTGACTGTTTACGGCCGGCATCGAATTTTACAAACTTTATAGGTTCTATTTTTCTTCCGAGCATAGATTCTATCTCTGCCTGCGCTTGATCGTGGCTAATAAAATTGCTGTCAAACGCATATCCGTTACCTCGTCTGTCTAACAAAGGTGTCTGCCACAACCAGCCATTTTTCTGCGCCCATGCTGTGGTATAAGGTGTTGGATCTTCGTCGGGTTGATATTTTTCTAAGAAAGGCATTCCTGTATCTACAGGAAGATATTTTTTATAACTAATCCAAGATTCATCTAGCTTGTTAATCAACACTCTAGAAAATCCAGAACAGTCAATAAAAAAGTCAGCTTCAACATCTGAACCATCGGACAGTGTTAGACTTTTGATAAAGCCGTTTTCGCTGAAATTAACATTTAAAATTTCGCTGTCGATGTGAGTGACATTCTTTTTCTTTAAACATTTTTCTGCAAAATATTTTCCTGACTTGACTCCGTCTATGTGAAATGCATGACCGAATCTAGAAAAATTCATATCTGGTCCGAGATTCGATTTGTTAGTTTCGATAATGTGACCAGTGTGTGTCATTGTATGCTCTTTACCAGAACGCTCTGTAAAAGCATAATAGAACATGAGATCTTTGGAATCGTATCTTGTAGGACTACCTTCTAACACTCCGAAGTAGTGATCGTCGATATTAGGAGTCCAACCTTTGTGCTTGATACCAAATTTTAAACTTGCGCCCGTTTCAATAATGAACTCGTCATGAGAAACTCCGAAGTCTCCGGCAAGATCATTTAATAATATTTCAGTAAAGTAACCTGTAGTAGATTCACCAACTCCGATAATACCAATTTTAGATGATTCTACTACAGTCACCTTATGTGATGGAAATTTTTTAATTGTCAACGCCGCTGTGATCCATCCAGCAGTTCCTCCACCTACTATTACTATATGCATTTGTTATCCTGTAAATATAGACTATTTACATCTTGTTCTCTGGGGTGCCTTGGGGAATCGAACCCTCGCCTGCTGATTCACAGTCAGCTTTGCTACCACTACACTAAAGACACCATTGTTGGTATCGCGGACGGGAATCGAACCCGCCTAGTCAGGTTGAAAGCCTGATGACCTAACCCAGAAGTCGACCGCGATGTTGTTTTGGCACCGCGATCACGAGTTGAACGTGAACTTAGACCTTCGCAGGGTCTCGTGATTTCCCTTTCACTATCGCGGTATCTTTTTCTAGTACATCTTTACGCATTTTAAACATGCGATGTTCATTTGGACGATGAACGATGAGATATTCTACTCCGTCAATGACTTCGACCGTACGGACGTCGTCACAGACAAAACGCTCATTGTTCATACGATTTCTAAAAGTCATTGGTTTCATATTATTCTCCTGTTTGTTCTCTACGTTCGCGACGTTCTGCCGCAAGTGTAAAAACTTTTTCGTTATCATTAGTCCAATCTATGGCCTTAGGAGGAACTACGATGCCCGAAGGTAGAGTTACACCGTTGATAGTGTGAGGCTCGTTTTCATCGTAGGTCCAACCTAGGCACTTCATCATTTTGTGCTTGACTAGCAGATTAGGCGAACGAAAAGCTTCTGCATCATCAAAGCCCATCATAACACCAACTTCGGCGACGGCGCCGCTTCGGCATACACCAGCATGGCAGTGTACTACTACGTCCATACGTTTTTCTAGAGCATGTTGTAGCAGTTTGACTAAATCAGCAGCCTGAGCATCAGTAACCATACCCCAACTCATATCGATGGGAGTACCGTTACCGTCGTTGCTCATGCCATCGCCTTCGATGTCTAAAAACTTGAACTGATGTGTTTCTTTGAACTTCTGTGCCGGAACTGGAAACTCCATATCCGGATCTACGATCTGGATCAGCATGGAATTTTCTTTAACAGCTACATGATGTCCTTTCTTGATATCGCTCAAGGATACGTTTTGAATCCAAGGCATTATTGTTCTCCTGCATTTTTAATAATAAACATTGTCACTTCCGGCCCATCTAGCTTAACGCAGTCTATGGGATATTTGTTCTTTTCGGATCCCCAACCATTACGACCAATTCTTCGAACCCCGATCATCTTAGGATTGAGTTTACGAATAACTCCAATAACTAGGCTATTGCTTTGCGGGTAGGCAACACAATCACCAATCTTAAGCTCTCGACCGAGTTGATCTCGATGAACAGGAATCTCTTTTGACATATCAGCTCACAATCATACCGAGACTGCGAAGATCTCGAACAAGAACACGTTTAGCATCTCTCTGAACATTATCCAGAACTACAACTCGATGTTTGCTCAAGTCCCAGGCATCTTTGGCTTCTTTCAAACCGTAGCCGGTGCCTGTTCGAATCGCTTTGATAGCCGCCACTGCTTCAGTACATGTACCTGCTTGAATACGAATACGATTACTAGATTCGCCTGTGAGCATAGAAAAGAAAACTTTGCCTTTGATATCTTCACCAAATGCTTCCCCCATCTTTTCCCACACTTCGATGCCCTTTTCGGGTCCATAGTGTCTAGTAATGCTTTCAAGAAAGCGAATGCCATCGAAAACAACTTCGTCAATAGAATCATTCATTAGATCACCGCAACTAAAAAGATAAAGAATGCTGCCACAGGATGGCCAAACAGAAGAGCCATCATAGCGAGGATGGTACCAAAAAACGCTTTGTCGGAATTCATATTACAGGCGATAGATAACACGACCCTTGGTAAGATCGTAACTACTGACTTCGATCTTAACACGATCGCCTAAGATGATTTTGATCTTATGCTGTTTAAGTTTTCCGCCGGTATAACAGGTCAAGACAGCATTTAGATTGTCTACCTTGACTCTAAACATACTACCGGGCAGAACTTCTTGGATCGTGCCAGTAAGTTCAATTAGATCGTCTTTGGCCATAAATGGTCTATATTACCTTTCAATACCTGTGAGCATTTAGCTCGGGTTCCTGTTAAATGATCGTGAACAACATCATCTTGAAATCTGTAAGTGCGAATTTTATCGCCGCGCTGTCCAGACCCAACCTGACGCTTTCTATCGATCGCTATATTGTTATTATACGATCTTTTATGTTCAAAGTCAATTCTTTGTTGCAATTCTAGCATGGCAGAATCCAAACTATTTTGGCGACTGCGACACTCTGCTTTGGCTGTAATTCCTGTAGGAATATGAGTTATGCGACAGCTATTTTGGTGTTTGTTTCGATATTGTCCACCAGCACCGGTACCACTATACCATTCAATCTTGAGATCGTTTTTGGAAATAGTTGGTGTTGTCCAGACATCCTCGCTGTCTATGACCGCGACGGTAACGGTGCTGGTATGAACTCTACCCTTGCGTTCCGTAGGAGGAATACGCTGTATTCTATGACCACCGGGCTCATTATCTAAGCCGGATAAATCTACGCCCTCTACAAGTAATGAACACTCGCCAAGACGTACATCTATCAGGCGGGTAGTTCAGCCGAGCTTGTTTCCTAGTTTAGCGTATGCTTGAGCGAGATCGCCGACAAACAATTTGCTATCTTCGCCGCCCTCCGCGGCACGAATTTCAATTACACGTTTCATAGCCTTCTCCTTAAAGTTTTAATAATGCCAATGTTAGAGTAGATTCGTTTTTAACACCGATGTAAAAGGGTCTAGTTCCATACTTCGGAGCCTTACCCCAAAAGGTGCTGTCCCAACGATATCCTTCTAATTCTTTAACTGCTTTTTCTAATCTGTTAGTGTCGGCAGTCCAACGGTTTACAACAAAGGCATGAGAGTAGCCCTTGTGAAACAGATTGTGTCTGCGGTCTAATTTTACAATCTTCACTGCGGCCTCCTTTCATGGTCTTCTCCTTTTGTACCAACTGTATTTGTCACCGTTTGGTAACAGTCCGTTATTAATAGAATCGGCGCCAAAGACGCCGACTATTTCCATACCGCCACCGTTTATAGTAACGAGTATGCCCAATTCTTTTGCGAAAGCCATCGCTTCCGATAGATCTTTTACTTCTTCCACACAGCCTCTACCTGCTGTGTCATTCCATTTTACTTCATACATTACCTATATTTAATCGTTTTTTCTTCTCACTGATTTCTTGACATGTAATACACATCGTGCAACCTGGTGCTGCGATGCGTCTTGCCTCGGGAATTTCTTCACCACATTCTTCGCATTCTTCTAGACTGGGTCCTTTTGGCATTTTTCTACGAACTTCTTCAATAGCATTCAAATGTAAATGAATAGAATGAAGTTGAGCCATTTCGGATTCTTCTTCGTTATTATATTCAAAATCGTTATCTGACACAGAATTTCCTAAGTTGTTTATAATGTCATTATTATAATGTCAAACAAATAATTTGTCAATATGGCCGGTCCGGAGAGATTCGAACTCCCGACTTCCTGTTTCGAAGACAGGCACTCTAGTCCAGCTGAGTTACGGACCGATGTTTGGTGCTCCTAACAAGAATCGAACTTGTATCGCATCCTTACCAAGGATGTGTTCTGCCATTTAACTATAGGAGCATGGCAGGCATGCTAGGATTCGAACCTAGAACGACTGAGTCAAAGTCAGTTGTGTTACCATTACACCACACGCCAACAGAATTGAATTTGTTGCAGATGTGTCACCATCGTTATTGACACCATTCACCTGGATTAACTAGCCCGGGCAGGACTCGGTACGTTACTTAGGATACCGGACCAGATAGTACGCCACCTTGTACACGGATCTTCCGATCCGCCGGGCATCGAACCCGCCACCTTCTACTGGTTCGGTCCTTCGAAGAAACCTAGCCAGCGTGTCTTTCTCTTGCTAACACTACAACAAAACTTGGTGGTAATGGAAAGAGTCGAACTTTCACTTTGCTCCGTATGAAGGAGGCGCACTACCATTATGCTACATTACCATATAGAAACACACTATGCCACGCTTTGAACCTGGACTCTTAGTAATGTGTTTTTATATGGTAGGAGCACAGGGACTTGAACCCTGAACCTACCGGTTAAAAGCCGGTTGCTCTAGCCAGTTGAGCTATACTCCCATATTGGTCCCTGCGGCCGGAATCGAACCGGCAACCTTCTGATTAAGAGTCAGTTGCGCTACCTATTGCGCCACACAGGGTTGTTGTATTAAATTTGATTTAATGTGCCAACCCTAGACCAATACAGGATCTAAGGTGACACTAACGTTTACCACGTTTCATGTCATTCTCCTATTTTAAATTTTTGTCAATAAAGTATATCAACACTACAAGCATGAGTAAAACAGTGATCGCCCCATTTTGTTTTCTCCTTGTTGTTGGTGCCTTGTGCAGGATTTGAACCTACGACCAACGCCTTATCAAGACGCTGCTCTACCACTGAGCTAACAAGGCATAATTGGCGGAAGCGGTGAGATTCGAACTCACGGACCATTTCTGATCGTCTGTTTTCAAGACAGGTGCAATAAACCGGACTCTGCCACACTTCCATTGATCGTGTTAGGTATTTTTGTGTCAGGAACCTAACAAACCCCGTGAGCGCAGCCCATCCTGTTTTCGCGTCAGCGGAGGCGGAATATGGATACAGGTCCGCCTAGAAACTCTGGTACCCCTGCCCGGACTCGAACCGGGAAACCTACGGCACTCCTTTTGAGAGAGCTGACTTTACCAATTTGTCCACAGGGGCATAAGTGGTGCCTCTGGCAGGACTCGAACCTGCACACGCTGGCTTATCTGGCCAGTGCTTTGGTGAGGTATAAGCTCACGTCTTTACCGATTAAGCTACAGAGGCATGTTTGGAGGTGCGGGTGAGATTCGAACTCACGGTTTTAGAGTTTTGCAGACTCTTGCATTGGGCCTCTCTGCCACCGCACCATATTTTGTTGTTTGGCGTACCCCGAGGGATTCGAACCCCCACCAGCGGTTTTGGAGACCGTCATGCTGCCGTTGACACCAGGGATACATTGGAGCGGGCGAAGAGGCTCGAACTCTCGACATCAACCTTGGCAAGGTTGCACTCTACCAACTGAGTTACGCCCGCATTAAACTGGTACACCGTAGGGGAATCGAACCCCTCTTCCTACCGTGAAAGGGTAGTGTCCTAGACCGATAGA
>JACCDW010902864.1_pt1 | contig 93790 bp, 86 predicted proteins | sample 7449781 | NCBI WGS metagenome assembly JACCDW01 (sample SAMN15323449, study PRJNA562643) | freshwater metagenome | isolation source: river surface water | place: USA:Blue River Watershed | collected 2017-08-18
ACTCATAATGCTGGGGTCGGTGGTTCAAGTCCACCTATCACCACCAGAATTCAATAAGTAAATCAAGCACTTGGAGCGATCCAGGTGCTTTTTTTACGTCTTGCGCCTTGCGGCAGACCGCTTGTCTACCCGTCTGCTTTCAGCAGTTCTCCCTGGCCCCGACCCTTCGCAATCACTTTCGATGGACTTCGTCCTGCGATGTCCAGACGCGGGGCATGCTGCCGCTCGCTTGTCACATTGCTGACATCAATATTTCGATAGAATTGGAAATATGAATAATACGGATGCCATTGCCGCCTTCCTGGCGCTGGGACAGGAAACGCGCCTCAATATCTTTCGCCTCGTCGTGCAGAGGGGCGATAGCGGCCTGACTCCTTCCGAGCTGGTCGAGTGCCTCGGCATCCCGAATGCCACGCTGAGCTTCCACCTGAAAGAACTGGCGCGTGCCGGCTTGCTGCTGGTCGAGCGCCAGAGCCGCAACCTGATTTACAGACCCAACGCCGCGCTGGTGGAGTCGCTGTCCGGCTTCCTGCTGGAGAACTGCTGCGGCGGAAAACCCTGCACTCCTGTCCAACTGAAAAAGAAAGTCCGATGAAAACCTACAACCTGCTGTTTCTCTGTACGCACAATTCGGCGCGCTCCATCCTCGGCGAGGCCCTGGCATCGACCCATCCCAGCGGACGCTTCGTCGCTTATTCGGCCGGCTCGACACCGGGCGGCAAGGTGAATCCGTTCGCCGCCGAGTTGGCCCTCAAGATGGGCTACCCGTCCGACAAGCTGCGCTCGAAGAGCTGGGACGAGTTTGCCGCCCCCGGCGCCCCCAACATGGATTTCATCATCACCGTCTGCGATAACGCGGCCGGCGAGGTATGCCCCGTCTGGCCGGGCAATCCAGCTACGGCGCACTGGGGCTTTCCTGATCCGTCTCAGGTGGATGGCGACGACGAAGCGAAGCGCAAGGCCTTCATGGACGTCATGGCCGGGCTGAGGAAGCGAATCGACTTGTTGGCAGCACTGCCGCTCGACAAGCTCGATGCGATGAGCCTCCAGTCCGAACTGAAAAAGCTGGCCCACGCATGAGCTTCTTCGAACGCTATCTGACCCTGTGGGTATTCCTCTGCATCGTCGCCGGCATCGCGCTCGGTCAGTTCTTCCCTGCCCCCTTCCACGCGATTGGCGCAATCGAAGTCGCGCGCGTGAACCTGCCAGTCGGGCTGCTGATCTGGGTGATGATCATCCCGATGCTGGTGAAGGTCGACTTCGGTGCCTTGCACGAAGTGCGCCGGCACATCAGGGGCATCGGCGTGACGCTGTTCGTGAACTGGCTGGTAAAGCCGTTCTCGATGGCGCTGCTGGGCTGGATCTTCATCCGCCAGCTGTTTGCACCTCTGCTGCCGCCGGATCAGCTGGACAGTTACATCGCGGGCCTGATCTTGCTGGCTGCCGCTCCCTGTACGGCAATGGTGTTCGTCTGGAGCCGGCTGACGAACGGCGATCCGCTGTTCACGCTGTCGCAAGTGGCGCTCAATGACAGCATCATGGTGTTTGCGTTCGCGCCCATCGTCGGACTGCTGCTTGGCATCTCGTCGATCACGGTACCGTGGGATACGCTGCTGACTTCGGTCGTGCTCTACATCGTGATCCCGGTCGTGCTGGCCCAGCTATGGCGTCGGCGCCTGATGACCCGGGGGCAGCAGGCGTTCGACGCGACGATGCAGCGCATCGGCTCATGGTCGATTGCGGCGCTGCTGGCGACACTGGTGTTGCTGTTTGCCTTCCAGGGCGAAGCCATCATTCGCCAACCGCTGGTGATCGCCTTGCTGGCCGTGCCCATCCTGATCCAGGTGTTCTTCAATTCCGCACTGGCCTACTGGCTCAACCGCCGCCTCGGCGAATCGCACAGCGTTGCCTGCCCGTCGGCGCTGATAGGCGCGTCCAACTTTTTCGAGCTGGCGGTGGCTGCAGCGATCAGCCTGTTCGGATTCGAATCCGGCGCTGCGCTGGCGACTGTGGTTGGCGTGCTGATCGAAGTGCCGGTCATGCTGATCGTGGTGAGGATTGTGAACCGTTCGCGCCCCTGGTACGAGCGCAGCACCGGACAAAACCAGCCGACCTGATACAACGCCATGGCCCTGCACAGAGGCATTCTGGCTCGTCGCCCTGGCGATGGGCGCATCAGGCGCGTTACTGCTGTGGCTGGCGTAGGAAACACGCCCCCGGCTGAATCCGGCACCTGTCTGATAGTCTCGCCATTGACCTTCCTCCTTGCCATGAATGCCTTATGAACGATCTGCCGAACCTGGACGCCAATTGCTTTCAACCGATTGATCATGCTGCACTCTTTCCCGAGCAGCGATCATCCCATCCAGCACGCATCTTGTTGTTGTATGGTTCACTGCGTGCACGCTCGTTCAGCAGGCTGCTCGCCGAAGAGGCTGCGCGATTGTTGCAAGCGATGGGTGCAGAGACGCGCTTCTTCAATCCAAGCGGGCTGCCGCTGCCCGACGACGCCGCTGACACGCACCCGAAGGTGGCCGAGCTGCGTGAGCTGTGCCAGTGGGCCGAAGGCATGGTCTGGTCGTCGCCGGAGCGCCATGGCGCGATGACAGGCATCATGAAGGCGCAGATCGACTGGATACCGCTGGCACTGGGGGCAATTCGTCCGACGCAGGGCAAGACGCTGGCAGTGATGCAGGTCTGCGGCGGATCGCAGTCGTTCAATGCGGTGAACCAGATGCGGGTGCTGGGGCGCTGGATGCGGATGCTGACGATACCGAACCAGTCGTCGGTCGCGAAAGCTTACGAAGAATTTGACGAAGCCGGACGCATGAAGCCTTCGTCCTACTACGACAGGGTGGTCGACGTGATGGAAGAGCTGGTGAAATTCACGCTGCTGACGCGGGACATTTCACCCTATCTGGTCGATCGCTACAGCGAACGCCGTGAAGCGCATGAAGCGCTGTCCCGAAGGACAGGCCAGTCGAAGCTCTGAGCCGCCGCCCGCGGATGCCCAACTCAGGGAGGGCATGCCGCTATCGCGCGGTGTCTGACGAAACGCCCGCAGTGGCGGGAACGTCGGATGCCCGGCGATGGCGATGCCGGAGGGATCGCACCGCCGCCCTCAACAGGAGGACAACGAGAATCACGAGTACTGCGCGCGGCGCCGACAGATAGTTCATGTGGGCCGGCGCCCAGGGCAATGCGCCGACGACCAGCAGGTACAACATCGTTTGATTACAAGGCCGGGTCATTTGCAGGCGCCCCAGCAACTGCTCGGCCAGCACCAGGAAAATCCAGCTGCTGATGTGGAAGTTCGTCCAGCGGCCCCAATCAAGGGCGATGTAATACAGAGGAAGGAAAGGCAGCGCGGTCAGCACATACATCAGCATCAGACGCCGCCGCTGCGCAAAGTGTGCGCTGAACCACCATGCATCTGCGGTCAGGGCCAGATAGATGACGGCGACTGACCCGCTCTCCCATGACCAGCTGGCAGCCGTCGCCTCGATCGCATAGGACAGGTCGCGCGTCACCCAGGTAATGGCACGGTCGCAGAATGAGGCAGGAAGTCCGCGCGCCATCAATGGCGCGCACACCAGCCCGACATCGGCGACATGAACATGCCGCAGCACGAAGGCCGCCGACGCCACCGCGACGGCGCTCAACAACAGCGCGCCGCTGGCGAACGCTGCAAGGGATAGCAAGCCCTCACGCTGCACGCGAAACAGCAGCCACAGGAAGGCTGGCAGGAACAGGATATTGGCTTCATGCGCCAGGAGCCCGACGGCGAACGATGCGATCGAAAGCGGGAAACAAGCGGGACGGCGGTCGACGATGCCGACCAGTACCAGCGCAAAAGCGCAATAGACGAAAAGCTCCTTGCGCAGGCTGCCGTGAGGGTCATTGCCCCAGAAGAGAAGCACGAAGGCCGGGCAGAACAGCAACAGCCAGAAGATCGGTTGCTGCTCCAGCGCGCGTATCACCCGAAACAGCAGGCCTGCAAACAGCAGCAGTAGTGCCGCCTGCGACAGCACGACCAGCAGCAGCAAATCCAGATGCAGCGCGTCCGACAGGAAAATGAACGCCGAACCCAGCAAGCCGCGCCGCACGGCGACCTGCTCGATGTTGATCAGCCAGTCACCCTGCTTGTCACCATTCCCGCCCAGCAGGTAGTCCTGCAACAGGTACACGAGCATGACCGCAAAGGCCAGCCAGCAGGCCAGCCTGGCCATTCGCCGGATTTCCTGTGCATGGTCGTCTGGCACCATCCCTGTCCCCCCTGGATTTTTCGTCAGTGTATTGACGGTGACTACAGGAAAGTTTGAGCAATGTCGTGCCGGCCGCAGGTAGCGACCAAAGTGGCGCCCCGGTCAGTGCGTGTCCCGGCAGGCGGCCGCCAGTGCCATGACCGCTTCGGCCAGCGCATCCCGCTCGGCAATGGATTCTGCGTAAAGCTCGAATATCGTCTCATCGACAAACGATCGGGCCAGCCGGAAAGGGTTGGGATCGAACCAGGTTTCGGTGTGGGCGACCGTCTTGCCGCTGCGGCTGCCAAAGAACACCGCGTACGGTCGATGCTTGGCGATGTCGCGGTAGGTCTCGTCGTTGCGCTTCGGCCCCAGGGTCGCCCCGCGGTCGGCGTAGGTGACGGCGGCCAGGTTCAGGCTCACCTGCTGGTGCGTCGCCAGCTCGCCGGAGAACTCCCGGTCAATGCGAAAGCTGCAGGTGTCGCTGCGCGCCACCCGGATGTTGCCGTGGATAGGCTCGAGGCTGCGGATGATGCGCTCGGCCGCCCGCTGAAGCTCAGGCGTATCGCCGGCGAAGGCAACGGGGCTCGCCCGCAGCAGCGCGAAACACAGCAGGCCGGCCAGCGCCAACGCTGCCTTGCCGCTGCCCGTGCGCCCGCCGCTGGCGCGTACTGCGCGTGTCCATGCCGCCATCATCAAACCGGTCTCGCTTATTTTTCAGAAGGCTGTTTGAGCAGGAAGGCCGGCACCGGCACTTCGCGCTCGGCCGGAGGCTGGGCAGCTTCGGGGAAAGGCATGCACCGGCTCAGGTCAGGGTCGCCCAGGTCGATGTCGAGCTTCTTGGCATACAGCTTCAGCAGGCGCGCCAGTTCCTGTTCGCTGTTGAAGTGCTGGAAATCCGAGCGTTCGATGGCCGTGATCTGACGAGGCGTCATCCCGGACAGGCGGGAGACATCCGCAATTTCCAGCCCGAGGGCCGTCCTGCGATCACTGAGCTTTTTGCCGATCATCGCCGCACATGTTCTGCTGAACCTGCGGCGATCATAGCGATAAACAGTTGATTCCGTGCAAGTTTTTTGCAGGTTGCGCGCGCTTTTTGACGCAATCCGGGCCTTTTTTCGAAAACTGATTTCGGTGATGAAACTGGCTGTCACCGGCTCAAGCGTTGGCCGCCGCCGGTGCCGGCAAGCCCACCACGAAGCGGGCGCCACCGCCCGGCCGCAGCCCGGCCCGGATGAATCCGCCATGCAGGGCCATCACTTCCCGGCACAGCCACAGACCGAGCCCGATGCCTTCGACCTTCGTGGTCTGGAATACCTCGAACACTGACTCCAATTGCGCGGGATCGATGCCCGCGCCATTGTCCTCGACCACCAGCTCGGTCAGCGGGCCCGCATGGGCTGCCGAAATCCAGATGCAGCGTCCTTCCTCCCTGTCCATCACCGCATCGATCGCATTGTTGACCAGGTTCAGCAAGACCATCTGCAACTGCGATTCATCGGCGAAGACCTGCACATGGGGTGCGACCGACAGCTTCACGCGTATGCCTCCGGCGTCGAGGCGGGGCTGCACCAGGCCCAGCACGTCGTCGACCGCGGCCTGCAGCGGGAAACTGGCCGGGCTTTTCTCGCGGTTGTTGATGAAGCGCTTCAGGCGCTGCACGATGGAAGAAGCGCGACGGCTGCCCTCGACAATGTTCAGCAAGCGCTGCTGGCGCTGCTCGACCGGCAGCTTGTCGAGGTCGTCGCGCATCAGGATCTGCGCATTCAACTGAATGGCCGCCAGCGGCTGGCTGACTTCATGCGCCAGCGCGGCGGAAAACATGCTCAGGTTGCGCGTCTTGTTCGACACCATCAGCGCCTGCAACAGTTGCTGCTTCTCGTCGATGCTCTGCCGCAGCGACTGGTTCAGTTCACGGATCAGCTGGTTCTCGCCCTCGGCCTGGTTCAGGCTGGCCATCGTCGACTGCAGCGAGCGGCTGACGGCGTCTTCCAGCTGCAGCACGCGCTCGAAGAAGAAGTTATTGATCGAGAACACCAGCAGGAACGTGGCCAGCGTCGGCAACAGGCGCGACAAGGTCAGCAACAGGTTCTCCTGGTGCACATGCTCGAGGCTGTCGATACCGGACATCGGCAGCAGCACCGCGCGGGCGCTCAGCATCAGGAAAATCAATGTGGCGATCACCAGCGTGATGCGCAGCTGGCTGGACCGGTGGATGCGCTGGATATAGTCGGTCTCGATGATCAGCCACAGCGACGAGGCCGCGAAAATGACTGTCGAGTAGGTCGCGCGTATCACGTAGTAGCTGCTGCCCTGCTGGCGGATGATGTCGAAGACGATCGCCGCGGCCACCACGGCCAGCACCAGCCACCGCTTCAGCTGCGCCGTCACCGGCGCCCGGAAGGAGCGCAACGCGACGCACATCATCAGGCTGGCACACCAGCCGAACACGTTCATCACCGTCACCACATAGCCGGGCGCATTGGGCACCAGACCGGCCAGCAGGAAACTGATCGTCAGGCAGGCGATGGCAAGCGGCCAGTAGACGCTGATGTGCTTGAGCAGGCGGTCGCGCGAACGCGGCACGAATTCCAGCAGCAGGCCAAGGTAGAGGAAGGCGAGGACGAAGCCGAGGAGTTCGGTGGACATACGGGTGGCGTGCAGGTGGCTGCAGGTGGCGTGCTGACCGGAGAAATACTTACCAAAGCGCAATACTTTACCAGCGCCGCGGATGTTTTCCGGTACGGCAGGCCCTGAAGCGACAGGGCTGAGCCTGCTATACTTTTCAGCATTCCACCCCATATCCGGCGAATTGCCGTCGTTCTTTCCCCTGATGATCCCGCGGGAAACCGGCCGCCGCGCTTCACCCCAGATGCAAAAAAAGCTATTCATCAAGACCTTCGGCTGCCAGATGAACGAGTACGACTCGGACAAGATGGCCGACGTGCTCAACGTCGCCGAAGGCCTGGTCCGCACCGACACCCCGGAAGATGCGGACATCATCCTGTTCAACACCTGCTCGGTGCGCGAAAAGGCGCAGGAAAAAGTGTTTTCTGACCTTGGCCGCGCGCGCGAGCTGAAGAAGAAAAAGCCGGAACTGGTGATCGGCGTCGGCGGCTGCGTCGCGTCGCAGGAAGGCAAGGCCATCGTCCACCGCGCGCCGTATGTCGACGTGGTGTTCGGCCCGCAAACCCTGCACCGGCTGCCCGACCTGCTGAAGCAGCGCCGCGCCAGCGGCCGCCCGCAGATCGACATCAGCTTCCCCGAGATCGAGAAGTTCGACCACCTGCCGCCGGCACGGGTCGACGGCGCCAGCGCCTATGTGTCGATCATGGAAGGCTGCAGCAAGTACTGCAGCTATTGCGTGGTGCCCTACACGCGCGGCGAGGAAGTTTCGCGCCGCTTCGACGACGTGCTGGCCGAGGTGGCCACACTGGCTGAACAGGGCGTGCGTGACCTGACGCTGCTCGGGCAGAACGTCAATGCGTACCGCGGCGTGATGGCCGATGGCGAGATCGCCGACTTCGCGCTGCTGATCGAATACATCGCCGAATTCGATGGCATCGAGCGCATCCGCTACGTGACCAGCCATCCGAAGGAAATGACGCAGCGGCTGATCGACACCTATGCCAAAGTGCCCAAGCTGGTGAACCAGCTCTACCTGCCGGCGCAGCATGGCTCGGACAAGATCCTGGCGGCGATGAAGCGCGGCTACACGGCGCTCGAATACAAGTCCGTGATCCGCCGGCTGCGCGAAGTGCGCCCCGACATCCCGGTGTCGTCCGACTTCATCGTCGGCTTCCCCGGCGAGACCGATGCCGATTTCGACGCGCTGATGAAGCTGGTCGACGACGTCGGCTTTGACAACAGCTTCTCCTTCATCTTCAGCCCGCGCCCCGGCACGCCGGCGGCCAACCTGCAGGACGACACGCCGCATGACGTGAAGCTGGCGCGCCTGCAACAGCTGCAGAAAGTCATTGCCGACAATACGCGCCGCTATTCCGACGCGATGATCGGCAGCGTGCAGCGCGTGCTGGTCGAAGGCCCGTCGAAGCGTAACGAGCAGGAATTGCAGGGCCGCAGCGAAAACAACCGCGTCGTCAATTTCGATGGCGGGCCGCAGGCGAAACGATTGATCGGCCAGTTTGTCGATGTGAAGATCACCGACAGCCACCCGTTCTCGCTGCGCGGCGAGATCGTGATCCGATCGTGATCCGACCTTGCGCCCTTCGTCCCACCCTGATCACGACTTGAACCAGAGCGAACCTTCTTGAAGACATCCCCTTCCGCGACCCGCGGCGGCCACGCGACCAGACATTTCGCGCCCGACCCGATCGACAACACGCGGCTGGCCAACCTGTGCGGCCCGCTCGATGAAAACCTGCGCCAGATCGCCGCGGCGCTCGACGTGACCATCTTCCGCCGTGGCGAGCGCTTCATTGCCGATGGTGCCAATGCGTCGCGCGCCGTGGACATGCTGGAGCGCTTCTACAACGAAGCCGACAAGCCGATCTCGGTCGAGGACATACAGCTGGCGCTGGTCGAGCAGCGCGCCACCCAGGGCAGCAATGGCGAAAAGCCGGCCATCCTCGCGAAGAAGAGTGATGAGGAATCCCCCGCCGAAAGCCCGGTGCTGAAGACGCGCCGCAGCGACCTGCGCGGACGCACGCCGCACCAGAGCCAGTACCTGAAGCACATCCTCGAGCATGACGTGACCTTCGGCATCGGCCCGGCCGGTACCGGCAAGACCTATCTGGCCGTCGCCTGCGCGGTCGATGCGCTGGAACGTGACGCGGTGCGCCGCATCGTGCTGACCCGCCCGGCCGTCGAGGCAGGCGAACGCCTGGGCTTCCTGCCGGGCGACCTCGCGCAAAAGGTCGACCCTTACCTGCGCCCGCTGTATGACGCGCTGTACGACCTGCTCGGCTTCGACCGCACGCAGAAAATGTTCGAGAAGCAGGCGATCGAAATCGCACCGCTGGCCTACATGCGCGGCCGCACACTGAACCATGCGTTCATCATCCTCGACGAGGCGCAGAACACCACGCCCGAGCAGATGAAGATGTTCCTCACCCGCATAGGCTTCGGCAGCAAGGCTGTCGTCACCGGCGACGTCACGCAGATCGACTTGCAGCGCGGCCAGAAGAGTGGCCTGGTCGATGCACTGAAGGTACTGGAATCAGTGCGCGGCATTGCCTTCACCCGCTTTACCTCGGCCGACGTGGTACGCCACCCGCTGGTGGGCCGCATCGTCGATGCCTATGACGCCGCCACCGCGGCCGCTGCTGCTGCCACCCTGCGCGATGCCAACAAAAAATAAACTGTCCCTCTCAGTGCAATTCGCCGACCGCCGGCTGGCTGACGACTTGCCACGCCCGCAGATCCGCCGCTGGGTGCAGGCCGCCTTGCTGGCCCCGGCCGAGCTGACAATACGCTTCGTCGATGCCGACGAAGGCCGTGCGCTGAACCGCGACTACCGTGGCAAGGACTATGCGACCAATGTGCTGACCTTCGCCTACGCTGACGGCGAGGTGCTGAGCGAAGACGACCCGGTGCAGGCCGACATCGTGCTCTGCACCGACGTGCTGCTGGCCGAAGCCGCCGAGCGCAAGTTGCCGCTGCAGCAGCATGCGGCGCACCTGATCGTGCATGGCGTGCTGCATGCACAGGGCTATGACCATGAAGACGACGACGAAGCTGTCGAGATGGAACAGCTGGAGACCGAAATCCTCGCCGGGCTGGGGATGCCCGATCCGTATGGTGACCGCTGACGGCGGTAGCCCCGGGAGTCGTGCCTCCGTGGGCAATACCCCTGTGGAATTGAGGGTCGGCCCGCCAATTTGCGGTATGCTGTCCTTTCCGTGACTCTGGCTCTGCGCCAAATGCAAGACTACCCCCCAGGCAGCCGCTCCGCCGACGCCAAGGCGCTGCACAAAGCGCCCTCCAAGACGCACCGCTCGCTGTTCGAGCGACTGAGCGCACTGATCTCCCCGGAACCTGAAAACCGCAGCGAGCTGCTCGAGCTGCTGCACGATGCGCATGAGCGCAACCTGATCGATGCCGACGCGATGTCGATGATCGAGGGTGTTTTCCAGGTGTCCGACCTCGCCGCGCGCGACATCATGATCCCGCGCTCGCAGATGGATGTGGTCGACATTGCCAAGCCCATTGAGGACTGGCTGCCGATGGTGCTGGCCACCGCGCACTCGCGCTTCCCGGCTGTCGATGGCGACCGCGACAAGGTGATCGGCATCCTGCTGGCGAAAGACCTGCTGCGCTACTACGCCGAAGAATCCTTCGACGTGCGCGACATGCTGCGCCCGGCCGTCTTCATTCCCGAGTCCAAGCGCCTGAACGTGTTGCTGCGCGACTTCCGCGCCAACCGCAACCACATCGCGATCGTCGTCGATGAATATGGCGGCGTGGCCGGCCTGATCACGATCGAGGATGTGCTGGAGCAGATCGTCGGTGACATCGAGGACGAATACGACTTCGATGAAGAGGAAGACAACGTACTGCAGGTCAAGGATGGCGACTTCGGCCCGCGCTGGCGCGTGAAGGCGCTGACCGAGATCGAGCAGTTCAATGAAACGCTGGGCACCCAGCTGGCCAGCGACGACGTCGACACCATCGGCGGCATGGTCGCCAACCACCTCGGCCGCATGCCGCGCAAGGGCGAGAAGTTCGACATGCACGGACTGCGCTTCGAAGTGCTGCGCGCCGATGCGCGGCAGGTGCACCAGCTGCTGGTCGAGAAGCTGCCCGTCAAACCCGAAGGCGACGCCGGCGGATGACAGCCGGCCTGCGCCTGTCCTTCCCTGCCGCCCTGTCGCTCGGCATGTGCTGCACGACCGACGGGTGCGACCTGTGCGGCACGTCCTCCTGGCCAGGCTCGCCCGCGCTGCGCGGCGCTTCCCTCGATTGCACATGGCATCCCTGATGCGCGTACCGGCACTGCCGCTGCTGCTGGCACTGCTGGCCGGCGCCTTGACCGTGTTGGCATTCGCGCCGTACGGCTGGTGGATGCTGCAGGTGCTGGCGCTGGCGCTGCTGTTCCTGCTGGCGCTGCGCGCGCCGTCGACCCGCCATGCCTTCCTGCTCGGCTGGAGCTTCGCCTTGGCGGCGCTCGCCACCGGCACGCACTGGCTGTATGTGAGCATGCACGACTACGGCCACATGCCGGGCTGGATTGCGGCACTGGCCGTGCTGCTGCTGTCCGCAGGCCTCGCGCTGCTGTATGGCGGTGCGCTGGCGCTCGCACACCGGCTGTCGCGCGGCCGCAGTGTCGGCCTCGCAGCCTTGCTGTTGCTGCCCGCGTGCTGGATGCTGGCCGACTGGCTGCGTGCGTGGATCTTCACCGGCTTCCCGTGGCTGGCCACCGGCTATGCGCACAGCGACAGCCCGCTGGCCGGCTATACGCCGCTGGTCGGCGTCTATGGCGTCGGCTGGCTGGCGGCCGTGCTCGCCGCCACCATCGCCCTGTCCTTGGCGGCACGCCGCCCGCTCAAGCTCGCGCTTGCCTTGCTGGTATTGATACCGGCCGGCGGCCAGGCCCTGAAAGGCATTGCGTGGACCCAGCCCCATGGCAACGCGATCAGCGTGCGCCTCTTGCAGGGGAATGTGCCGCAGGACATGAAGTTCAGCCGCGAACAGCTGGCGGCCTCGTTGTCGCTGTACCAGCGCTTGATCAGCGCGCAGCCGGCCGACCTGATCGTCACGCCCGAGACAGCGCTGCCGATGCTGGTGACCCAGCTGCCGGAAGGCTATCTCGACGGCCTTGCCCGATTCGGCCAGCAAAGCGGCAGCAGGCTGCTGGTTGGCGTGCCCTGGAGCACGGGGCCGGGCATCTACTTCAACAGCGTGATCGGGATCGCCGACGGCAATCCGCTGGCCTACCGCTACGACAAGCATCATCTGGTGCCGTTCGGCGAATTCATTCCTCCCGGCGCGCGCTGGTTCGTCGACCTGATGCAGATGCCGCTGGGCGACTTCGGCCGCGGCGACCTGATCCAACCGCCGTTTGCCGTAAAAGACCAGGCCGTGCTGCCCAACATTTGCTACGAGGACCTGTTCGGCGAAGAAATCGCCGCGCAGATCGCCGCGGCTGCCGACCGCGGCACGCCGGTCGCCAGCATGCTGCTGAACATTTCCAATATTGCATGGTTCGGCGACACGATTGCGCTGCCTCAGCACCTGCAGGTGTCGAGGATGCGATCTCTGGAAACCGGACGACCGATGCTGCGCGCGACCAATACCGGCGCTACCGCCGTCATCGACGCTCGCGGACAGGTCACGGCGCTGCTGCCTCCCTTTACCGAAGGCACGCTCTCGGCTCAGGTGCAGGGCATGCAGGGGCTGACGCCGTATATACGATTCGGCAACACCTTGCCGGTCGGACTGGCGTTCGCGATCCTGCTCGCGGTCTGGCGGATTGGCCGCCGGCAGGGTCAAAACGGTTAAAATCGCAGGCTTTCTTTCATTCTGTCCAGCCACACCGGTGGCACCCCCGACATGCTGACTTTTCAACAGGTGATCCTGAAGCTTCAGGAGTACTGGGACGCGCAAGGCTGCGCGCTGCTGCAACCGTATGACATGGAGGTCGGTGCGGGCACCTCGCACACTGGCACCTTCCTGCGCGCGATCGGCCCCGAACCGTGGCGCGCTGCGTATGTGCAGCCGTCGCGCCGCCCGAAGGATGGCCGCTATGGTGAAAACCCGAACCGCATGCAGCACTACTACCAGTACCAGGTGGTATTGAAGCCGGCGCCGGAAAACATCCTCGACCTCTACCTCGGCTCGCTCGAGGCGCTGGGCCTGAAGCTGACCGAGAACGACGTGCGCTTCGTCGAAGACGACTGGGAAAACCCGACGCTGGGCGCCTGGGGCCTGGGCTGGGAAGTCTGGCTGAACGGCATGGAAGTGACGCAGTTCACTTACTTCCAGCAAGTCGGCGGCCTTGACTGCAAGCCGGTGCTGGGCGAGATCACCTATGGCATCGAGCGCCTCGCGATGTACCTGCAGGGCGTCGAGAATGTGTTCGACCTGGTCTGGACCGAGTGGGAAGAAAACGGCGTGAAGAAGAAGCTGACCTACGGCGACGTCTTCCACCAGAATGAAGTCGAGCAATCGACCTTCAACTTCGAGCACTCGAATACCGAGTTCCTGTTCTCGCTGTTCACCAACTATGAAGCCGAAGCCAAGCGCCTGCTGGAAGTGCCGCTGGCGCTGCCGGCGTACGAAATGATCCTGAAGGCCGCGCACACCTTCAACCTGCTGGACGCGCGCGGCGCGATCTCGGTCACCGAGCGTGCGGCCTACATCGGCCGCATCCGCAACCTGTCGCGCGCGGTCGCACAGGGCTATTACGCATCGCGCGAAGCGCTGGGCTTCCCGATGTGCGGTGTGGATACCTCCCGTCAAGCCGCTTGATAAGCAGAACAGAAACCCAAGAGCACAACATGAAGCAAACACTGCTGGTCGAACTGCTGACTGAAGAATTGCCGCCGAAAGCGCTGGCCAAACTGGGCGAAGCTTTCGCCACCGCGATGTTCAACGGCCTGAAGGGCCGCGCCTTCCTCGACGAGGATGCCTCGTTCACCGCCTATGCATCTCCGCGCCGCCTCGCCGTCGCCATCGCCGGCGCACGCGCCGTGTCGCCGGACAAGCAGATCCGCGAAAAAGTGCTGCCGGTGACGGTCGCGCTCGACAAGGACGGCAACCCGGCCGCGCCGCTGGCCAAGAAGCTGGCAGCACTGGCAGCGACCGCCAGCCGCGACAACATCGCGCTATCGGAGCTGGAGCGCGCCAGCGACGGCAAGGCCGAGAGCTTCTTCTTCACCTACACCGCGCCGGGCCAGGCACTGGCCGCGGGCCTGCAGGCGACGCTGGAAGAAGCGATCGCGAAGCTGCCGATCCCGAAGGTAATGAGCTACCAGCGCCCGGATGGCGAGACCGTGCAATTCGTGCGCCCGGTGCACGGCATCATCGCGCTGCTGAACAACGAAATCGTGCCGCTGTCTTTGCTGGGCCTGCAGTCGGGCCGCAGCACGCTCGGCCACCGTTTCCTCGGCAAGAAGGAGGCGCTGACGATCAGCTCGGCCGATGCGTATTCGGCCACGCTGCAGGAAGAAGGCAAGGTGATCGCCAGCTTCGCCGCGCGCAAGGAAAAGATCCGTGCTGCGCTGCAGGCCAAGGCCGGCGACGACCTGATCCTGATGCCGGAATCGCTGCTCGATGAAGTGACGGCACTGGTCGAATGGCCGGTGGTCTACGAGTGCAAGTTCGATGACGCCTTCCTCGCGGTGCCGCAGGAATGCCTGATCCTGACGATGCAGACCAACCAGAAGTATTTCGCGCTGACCGACAAGGATGGCAAGCTGCGCTCGCGCTTCCTGATCGTCTCCAACATCGAGACCGCCGATCCGCGCCACATCATCGGCGGCAATGAGCGCGTGGTGCGCCCGCGCCTGTCGGATGCGAAGTTCTTCTTCGAGCAGGACAAGAAAAAATCGCTGTTCGACCGCCTGCCGGGCCTCGAGAGCGTGGTCTATCACAACAAGCTGGGCTCGCAGGCGCAGCGCAACGGCCGCGTGGTGGCGCTCGCCGCTGCGATTGCCGAATCGCTGAACGCCGACGTGAAGCTGGCACAGCGCGCCGCGCAACTGTCCAAGGCCGACCTGCTGACCGACATGGTCGGCGAGTTCCCTGAGCTGCAGGGCATCATGGGCACTTATTACGCGAGGCACGACGGCGAAGATGCCGAAGTCGCGACCGCCATCAGCGAGCACTACCAGCCGCGCTTTGCCGGCGATGCCTTGCCGGCTACCCGCACCGGCACCATCGTCGCGCTGGCCGACAAGCTGGAGACGCTGGTGGGCATCTGGGGCATTGGCCTCGCGCCGACCGGCGACAAGGATCCGTTCGCGCTGCGCCGCCATGCGCTGGGCATCCTGCGCATGCTGGTCGAGCAGCGCCTGCCGCTGTCGATCGCTCACCTGCTGGCGCTGGCCGCGAAGCAGTTCGCCGGCAATGCGAACTTCAATGACCCGTCTGCAGATGTGCAAGCCTTCGTCTACGACCGCCTGCGCGGCCTGCTGCGCGAGCGCGGCTTTGCACAGGATGCGGTCGAAGCGGTGGTCGCCCCGGCGCCGGACCGCCTCGACGACATCGTCGAGCGTCTCGACGCAGTGAAGGCCTTCGCCGCGCTGCCGGAAGCCGAGTCGCTGGCCGCTGCGAACAAGCGCATCACCAACATCCTGAAGAAGAACGAAGGCGCGGTCGGCGAAGTGCAGCCTGCGCTGCTGGCCGAAGCCGCCGAGCAGCGCTTGTATGGCGCGATGACGGATACCCGCACCGCCGTCGACAAGGCCTTTGCCAGCGGCGACTTCGCGGCCACGCTGAAGGCGCTGGCGGCGCTGCGCGACGATGTCGATGGCTTCTTCAATGACGTGATGGTGATGGCCGAAGATGCGGCCTTGCGCGCCAATCGCCTGGCGCTGCTGGGTTCGCTGCACGCAATGATGAACCGCGTGGCCGACATCTCGAAGCTGGCAGCCTGACGGCCGCAGCTGACCAGACCGTACAACCGCAGGAACAAGCGCAGGAACACGCCACCCCATGCCGCAGACCGCGACAACGCCGATGAAGCTGGTCATCCTCGATCGTGACGGGGTGATCAACCATGACTCGGACCAGTACATCAAGTCGCCGGCCGAGTGGCGTCCGATCGCGGGCTCGCTGGAAGCGATCGCGAAGCTGAATCAGCATGGCTATACGGTGGCCGTGGCCACCAACCAGGCGGGTGTGGCGCGCGGGCTGTTCGACATGAAGACGCTCAATGCGATCCACCAGAAGCTGCACACCAGCGCGCAGGCGGCCGGCGCGCATGTGGATGCGATCTTCTTCTGCCCGCACGCGGCCGAGGAATACTGCGATTGCCGCAAGCCGCGGCCCGGCATGCTGAAGTCCATCGGGGATCGCTTCGATGTGGACCTGCGCGGCGTGCCGATGGTGGGCGATGCGCTGCGCGACCTGCAGGCCGGCTTCGAAGTCGGCTGCGCGCCCTATCTGGTCCTGACCGGCAAGGGCGAGCGCACGCTGGAAAAAGGCGGCCTGCCGCCCGGCACGCAGGTATTCGACAATCTCGCGGCCGTGGTCGACCGGCTGCTGCACCTCGAAGCGGTGGCGCTTGAGACTGCCGAACTGGCGCGCGCCGCGCTGGGCCGCAAGAAATGACGCCCTCTTACACTGATACCGGCATGAACAAGCAAACCTCGAAGGCAGCCGCCTCCGGCCCCGGCCCTACCGGCTCGCTGCTGCGCTCGACGCTGTTTGCGCTGCTGATCGTGATCGCCACCGTGGTGTGGGCGATCGCCTGCTTTGGCTTCATCCTGCTGCCCTACCGCCAGCGCTATTACATGATCACGCGCTGGAATGTGTTCATCACGCTGGCTGCGCGCCATGTGTGCGGCATCGAATGGGAAGTGCGCGGCATGGAGAACCTGCCGGATGCGCCGGTGATCCTGCTGTCGAAGCACCAGTCAGCGTGGGAGACGATTTTCTATTGCTGGCTGATGCCGCGCCCGCTGATCTTCGTGTTCAAGAAGTCGCTGCTGTACATCCCGTTCTTCGGCTGGGGGCTGGCGATGCTGCGCATGATCGCGATCGACCGCAGCAAGGGCCGCGATGCGATGGCGCAGGTGATCGCCACCGGCAAGCAGCGCCTCGACGATGGCCAGTGGGTGATCATGTTCCCCGAGGGTACCCGCACACCGGTCGGCGGCCAGGGCAAGTACAAGGCGGGCGGCGCGATCCTGGCGGTGGGCACCGGCGTGCCGGTGGTACCGATCGCCATGAATTCCGGCGACTGCTGGCCGCGCAATGCCTTCGTGAAGAAGCCGGGCAAGATCATCGTCTCCATCGGCCAGCCGATCCCGTCCACCGGCCGTGCGCCGGGCGATTTGATGGCTGAGGTGGAAAAGTGGATAGAATCCGAAATGCGCGTGATCACGCCCGGTGCCTATGCACACGAAGGCGCGGCCGCTGCTGCAGCCACCCCCGTCACCCACGAACAGTGAAGCGATGTCGCTGAAGCAATTCCTGCGCAAGAAGTTCGTCGATCCCAACCAGCTGTCGCTGGAGGACTTGTTCGGTGAAACCCCGAGCGCCGACGCGCCGCCGCCCTCCACCGTTCCCGATACGCCCATCCCGCCCGGCCATCGCCGGCTGCGCCTCGATGGACTCGCCCTCGATTACCGTTTGCTGCGCTCCAAGCGCAAGACCATCGGCTTCCTGATCGATGACGATGGCTTGCGGGTGACTGCGCCGCGCTGGGTGACGGTGGCCGAGATCGAATCGGCGATCACGTCCAAGCAGCAGTGGATCTTCAAGAAGATGAACGAGCAGCGCGAGCGCTCGGTGCGCCGGCTGCAGCCGCCGATGGAATGGCGCGACGGTGCGACCCTGCCCTATCTGGGCACCGACATCACGGTACGCGTGGCCGAGCCCGGCTCGGCCACCACGGCTGGCACGGCGGGCATACGCTTTGATGAAGTCGCGCGCGAACTGCACGTGAGCCTGCCCGGCTCGTCGACCGAGCAGCAGCTGAAAGACCGCGTGCAGGGCTGGTTGCAGACCGAGGCGCGCCGCGTGTTTGCGGAGCGGCTGGCGGTCTATGCGGAGAAGCTGGGCGTGAGCTTCAGGAGCTTCTCACTGTCGTCGGCCTCGACCCAATGGGGCTCGTGCACGGCCGATGGCCGTATACGGCTGAACTGGCGGTTGATGCATTTCGCGCTGCCGAATATCGATTACGTGGTCGCGCATGAACTGTCGCACCTGCGCGAGATGAACCACGGCCCGCAGTTCTGGGCCACCGTGCAATCGGTACTACCGGAATTCGAAACGGCGCGCAAGGCGCTGCGCGACCATGAGCCGGACAGCTTGCCGGCCTTCTGATTTTCTTTCCTGTTCTCTGCATCGCCCTTGCGCTTGAAGCGATCAAACGTGAAGCGATGAACATGCTGCGCATGCGGTGATCGTCATCCTGATGATCGCTGCGCGGCGCGCGTGAACCCGGCACCGGGTTCCACCACTGACGGTTTTCCTTTTCATCCGCCCGAGGATCCGTCGCATGTTCAACCAGTCCCATCTGCTCTCCACAGCTGCCCCGCTCGCACGCCAAGACCTGCCGAACACAAGCGATGCGCTGGCGGCGAACCACCGTAGTGCCAACGACAGCAGCAGCTCGGCCGGCGCAGCCCGCCATGCGGCGCTGCTGGAAAAATTCCCAGCATCGCTGCATGACGAGATCAAACGCGCCCTGCCCGAACACGAGCAGCTGGCCGCGTTCCACGCGGGATTCATCGAGCGCGAATGTCCGCTGACGGAAAAATCGGTGGCGCACGAATTGAATGCGGTCCGCGATCATCGCATCGCATTGCAGGAGCAGCACCGCATTCACCATGTGGCTGACTTTCAGCGCAACTACCAGCAGAAATCGCATGACCTGTATGGCGCGACGCAGCTGCACCATGCCATCCTGAACGAGGACATCGGGCTGGCCCGCGCACTGCTTTCCAAGCCCGGCGTTGACCATGGCGCGATCATCCAGCCCCGCATGCGCCTGAAGGACTGGACGAGTATCGGCTACGCCGTCAGCGGCATGCCCCCGTCAGTGGGAAAGGAAGAAGTTCACAACGCGATCCTCGGCGCGCTGCAGCGCCGCGACACGCCGGGCGTCAAGAAGGAACCGGGGACGGCCGCCAGCCAGGACAGCGCCCACACCAGCAATAACGCCAGTGACCAATCCAGCGATCACCAGCGCCCAACGGTCAAGAAGCGCCCCAACCCGCCGGGCGACAGGACGGCAGTCGCGTTTGCAAGTCATAACGGCGACAACCCGCTGACCTTCGCGCTGACGCGCGATGCGTCACAGCCCATGATCGAGCTGCTGGTGGAGCACTACGCAACGCATGCGCCGGCGATGCTGTCGGCAGCGGATGCGAACGGCGTGACGCCGCTGATCGCTGCTGTCGGCAGCGGACGCGAGGCCTTCGTGCGCCTGCTGCTGAAGCAGCCAGGCGTGAACATCAATGGCGTCAACCAGCAGGGGCAGAGTGCGGTGATGACCAGCATCACTGCGGGCAACAGCAAGATGCTCGACCTGCTGCTGGGCTACGGCCCGGACCTCGACATGCGCGATGCGCGCGGGCGCACCGCGGGCGTACTGGCCATGAACTGCGATGCCAGCGACCTGTACACGAAGCTGGCGCAGGCGCAACTGCTGGCAGCGAAAACGCCGGATGAACAGGCCCTCATCCAGGCGCAGATCGTGCGCGATTTCCGTGTAGCGGCGCTGGCTGGCAAGCTGTCGATGGTGAAGGCAATGCTGGCCAGCTGCGGAGCCGTCCTCGATGCGAAGGCCATCGCATCGGCGCTCGGCGATGCGGTGCGCATTCCCGGCAATGCCAGCGTGGTCGCCTGCCTGATCGATTCCAGCCAGACCCGCGTCGCACTGAACAAAGTCGCATCACTCGGACTGGAACTGGAAGCCGCCGATGCAGAAATCTTCGATATCGTCGCACGCGCGCTGTACCCGGCGGTCCCGGCCGGGGTCCATCCGGGCAAGCTGAGAGCGTTGATGCACGGTGCCGCGAAGCTGGGGCTGACCGACTGGGTGGTCTACGGTCTCGATGGCGGCATCGATATCGATGACTACGACCTCAGCTACCATTCGGTCGAGGGCAGTTCGGTGCTGATGAAATCGCTCGCGCAGGGTCATGAGGCATTGACCATCGAACTGTTGTCGCGCAAGGCGTCGCTGCTGAACCCCGAAGGCGGCTTTGAGAACAGCGCCCTCGCGGTCGCCGGCTTGCATCTGCCCAGCGCTGTGCAAACGCAGAAAAACATGTCCCTGATCATCACGCATCATCCGGACCTGTACAGCGACCCCGCCACCGCCATCTGCCTGACCCGTATCGCGGTGAGCCGTAACCTGCCCATGCTGATCGACAAGGTAATTGCCGACAGCAAGCTGCCGCCCGAGGCTTTTGATGACGACCCTCAATCGCTGCTGCTGCAAGTGGTGCAGAGCGGCCCCGGCGCCAAGGGCCTGCTGGCCGCACTGCTGAAGCCGGGTGCGCGCGTCCAGGCTTTGTTGAATGCGCCGAATGGCAATGTCGATGCGGCCCTGGCTTATGCGGCAGATCACGGTGACGCGGCCATGTTCGAGATGCTGCTGGAAGCCTGCCAGGTGTCGCCCCTCAATGATGCCGGCCTGTCGCAGCGACGACTGGCGCTGGCGGCCAAAGTTGGCAGCGTCGCAGCATGCAAGACGCTGATCGAGAAGGCAGCCGTCGTTCTGCCGAAGACCGCCGCGCGCCGCCTGAATCCGCTGCTACAGGCCGTGATGCAGCAGCATCATGGGGTTCTGGCGTATCTGCTCAAACACGGCGGCCATGGCTGCGCGAAATTCAAGGATACCTACAAGAGCGCGATCGAAAAGGCGCTGGCCATGAAAGACGAGAAGGCCGTGGCCATTATTCTTGCCCATGACCGGCACCTGAGTACTGAATTGCCGCCGATGATGGACCACCTGATGAGGATGGCGATCGAGAATGCTGACGTGCGCAGCTTCGAGCACCTGACGAAGGCCATGCTGGGCTATGAGCGTTCGTCGAAAAAAATCAGGCAATGCGTCGAGAATGCGATCGACATCGGTTGTACGGCGGCTGTCCAAATGATCATCGCCCCCCGCTTTGCCCGAGCTCCGGCAGCCGATGAGCGCGAAGACTTGTTCCGGCGCGCGCTGTGCAGCAACCGGTTGGCCCCGGACATCGTGCTGCATTTCCTGCAACTGGAGGGACATCCTCTATCCGGCACCGGCGGCAGCGACCCGTACACGCATATGCTGGAGACCGGCAGCTCCGGCGCCAAACGGCTGGTGAACGCATTGATCTTCGCAAGCGCACCCAAAGAGCAAAAGATCTTCTGGATGGCCAGCATTCTCTGTCACACCTGTATGGAGACCAGCTTCTCATCAGCACGCGACATGTCGATCATCAGCTGGGGTCGATTGGTCGCACCGCTGGCGAAGTCGATGAAAGGCGATGCCGGCTTTACGGCGGCGCTCAGCAAGGCAGCGGCGATGGCCGTCATGGCTGGCAAATCGAAGGGGTTCTGCGACATCCTGATCAATGTCGCATCACGCGTGCTCGATGTGGAAATCGACCTGATGCCGGCTGCCGAAGCGATCCTGTCGTCGAAGCGCCTCGACCTGCTGGATCTGCTGCCGGCAAGCATACAGTCCCAGCTGCAAGCCAGGTACAAGACTCTGCTCGGCGTGCCTTACTCGCACTGAAAGACCACCATCGACGGACCGGCATCGACAAAGCGGCGTTGACTGAATTGGTGACCCAGCAGCGTTGACGAACACGCTGCAAGCTCAGGTCGCGGCAGGCTTGAGTGCCTTGCCGCGTCGGTCACCAAAGATCAACGGACACAGGCCGGATGCCGCATCCGTCAGCGGCGCTCGAGCAGGCGGGCGAGCGCCACGTAGTTCTCCACAGGGATGGCTTCCGGCCTGAGCTGTGGATCGATGCCTGCTTCGCGCAGCTCGGTCTCGTCGAACAGGCCGGCGAGGCAGTTGCGGATCACCTTGCGTCGCTGCGAGAAGGCCTTGGTCACCACCTGCCCCAACAGCTCGGCCTTGCATGCCAGCGGCTGTTCGATGGGCACCATGCGCACGATCGCCGACTCCACCTTCGGCGGCGGATCGAAAGCTTCCGGCGGCACGATGAACAGCAGCGCCATCCGGTAACGCCATTGCAGCATCACCGACAGGCGGCCATAGTCGCGACTGCCCGGCTCGGCCACCATGCGCTCGACGACTTCCTTTTGCAGCATGAAGTGCTGGTCGATCACGACATCGGCGCAGTCGGCCAGATGGAACAGCAGCGGGCTGGAGATGTTGTAGGGCAGGTTGCCGACCACGCGCAGGCGGCGCGCATTGCCGCTGCCGCTATTGCCACCACCGTTGCCGCCACTGTTGCTGCCGTTTTTGCTTGCCTGGTCGCTGCCTTGTTCACCGACCGCAGCGCCCTGCCCATCCGCAGTCACTCTTGCAATCGACGCGAAATCGAATTGCAAGGCATCGCCCGAGTGAATCTGCAACTTGTCGGCGCTGAACTGCTTTTTCAGCAGCACGACGAGATCACGGTCGAGTTCGACCACCTGCAGGTGCTTCAACTGCTCCAGCAGCAGCCTTGTCATCGCGCCCTGACCCGGACCGATCTCGACCATCAGGTCATCAGCCTGCGGTGCGATCGCGCGGATGATCTCGTGCAGTATGTTCTGGTCGGTCAGGAAGTTCTGGCCGAAGCGTTTCTTGGGTATGTGTTTCATGCGTTGATTATTCAGCAGCGCCTCAGCGCCCGCTGAGCGCCATCTCTGCAGCGACACGGATGGCGACGGCCATGCTTTCGCAATCGGCCTCGCCCAGCCCGGCAGCAGCCAGATCGAGCGCCGTGCCATGGTCGACCGAGGTACGGATGATGGGCAAGCCCAGCGTGATGTTGACGCCATGCCCGAAGGTCGCGTACTTGAGCACCGGCAGCCCCTGGTCGTGGTACATCGCCAGCACGCAATCGGCATGCTCGAGCAGGCGCGGCTGGAACAGGGTATCGGCCGGGTACGGGCCGGAGACTTTCCAGCCGCGCGCCACCGCATCGGCGATCACGGGCATGATGACGTCGATCTCTTCACGACCGAGGTAACCGCCTTCGCCCGCGTGCGGATTGAGGCCGGTGACCAGAATGCGCGGCTCGGCAATGCCGAAGCGGGTCACAAGGTCATGGTGAATGATGGCCAGGGTTTCGGTCAGGCTGTCGGCCGTGATCGCTGCCGGCACGTCCTTCAGCGGCAGGTGCGTGGTCGCGAGCGCGACGCGCAGCATACCGGCATCGGTCTCGCCGGCCAGCATCATCACCACCCGCTCGGTGCCGGTCTGGTCGGCCAGGTATTCGGTATGACCGGTGAAGGCGACGCCGGCTTCGTTGATCGTGCTCTTTTGCACCGGCGCGGTCGCGATCGCATCGACGTGGCCAGCGCGGGCGGCGGCAATGGCCGCATCCAGCATCGCCAGCACTGCCTTGCCATTGCGCGGATCGGGATGGCCGGGACGCGAGGGCACGGCCAGAGGGCAATCGAGCACACAGAGTTCATTCGGATGCTGCGCAAGGTCGACGGCGCTGTGGATGGTGCGCAACGGGCGCGCCGGCGCGATCAGCATCGCCAGCGCTTTCAGTTGCGCGGCATCGCCAATCAGCAGGCAGTCGATATGGGCCGCATCCAGTGCTGCGCGCAGCGCGATCTCCGGGCCGATGCCGGCCGGCTCGCCGCAGGTGATCGCGATGCGCGGGCGGGGGTTCATGGCGTCAGTCCGCCTCAGCGCTGGCTGAGCTCGTCGAGGCGGTATTCGACGTAGGCGCGGTCGCGCAGCTGGCGCAGCCAGTCTTCGTACGCTTCTTCGAGCTTTTGCTCGCGCAGCGCCTGGCGCGCCATCATGCGCTGGCGCTCGCGCGACACTTCCTCGGTCTTGCGCTCGAGGACCTCGATCAGGTGGTAGCCGAATGGCGATTCGACCGGCTGGCTGACCTGGCCCGGCTGCAGCGCATTCATCGCGCGCTCGAACTCGGGCACGGTATCGCCGGGATAGATCCAGCCGAGATCGCCGCCCTTGCTGGCCGAACCGTCATTGGAATACATGCGCGCGAGGTCTTCGAACTTGGCGGCCTGGTTGTCGAGGCGCTCCTTGAGTTCGAGCATCTTGCGGCGCGCATCGGTGGCAGACACGATCTGGTTCACCTTGATCAGGATGTGGCGCGCACGGGTCTGCTGGACGACGTTGCCGGTGCCCGGGGTGGACTGGTTGGCGCTGCGGCGGCCGACCAGCTTCAGGATATGGAAGCCGTTGGCACTGCGTACCAGCGGCGCGATCTCGCCATCGTTGAGCTTTTCGGTGGCATCCAGGAACAGCTGCGGCAGGCGCGACGCGCTGCGCCAGCCGAGGTCGCCACCGGTCAGCGCATCGCTGGCGTCGGAGAAGGTGGCCGCGACCTTGGCGAAGGACGCGCCAGCCTTCAGCTGGTCGTAGGCCTGCTCGGCGCGCTTGCGACGTTCGGCGATCTGCTGGGCCGATGCATTTTCAGGCACGCGCACCAGGATCTGTGCGATGTTGATTTCCTGCTGACCGACATCGGCCTTGCCCGCCGCCGCAGCGAGGAAGTTGTCGATCTCGGATTCGGAAATCTGCAGCTTGTTGTCGACTTCGCGTTCGCGCAGGCGCTGCAGCGTGATCTCTTCGCGCACTTCTTCACGGAAGCGAGCGAAGGATACGCCGTCCTTCTCCAGCTGGTCGCGGAAGGATTGCACGGAGAGGTTGTTCTGCTCGGCGATGCGGGCCACGGCGCGATCGAGCAGGATGTCGTCGATGCGGATGCCGGTTTCACGTGCGAGCTGCATTTGCGCGCGGGTCACGATCATGCGCTCCAGCAGTTGCTTTTGCAGCAGCTCGCGCGGCGGCACCTGCACGTTCTGGCGCTTCATGCGCTGCTCGACGAGGCGCATGCGCTCATCGAGTTCCTTCATCGTGATCACGTCGCTGTTGACGACGGCAACGATCGCATCGACCAGCACGGGCTGGCGCGCCTTCGCAGCCTTGTCTTCCGCGAGGGCTGCGGGACTGAGGCTGACCAGTGCAAAACCAGTCGCCAGGGCCAGGGCTGCTGCGAAGGACGCCTTGGCACCCGGGAGTTTGTGTATGAAAGTCTTCATGGTGTGCAATTCCAGTTCAGGGCCGGCTGCGCCGGTCGAGAGCTTGCAAGTTACGCAGCGTAATTGTGCATCAGGCCCGGGGATTACTGCGGCTGCCCGAGCCGCTGGTAACCCGGTACATTACCGCGAATCGCGCGCATCGGGTTGGTGCCCAGCGACGACAAGCCGTTGAATTCCAGCTGCAGGAAGATCGAGGTATTGGTCACCCCGGTGGCCGTCGGCAGGCGCTGCGCGACGGTACGGAAAATCCAGCAGTCGGCCTGGTATTCGAGGCCAGCCAGCGACTGGCCGACGCGCTTCTCGTCCAGCAGGTAGTTCAGGCGACCGACGCCATACCAGCGACCACCCAGCGGCCATTGGCCGGAGACATCGATCAGCTCGAAATTGGTATTCGGGATGTTCGGCAGGTTGCGCGAATCGCGGCGGTACTGCGCATTGAGCACCTTCATCGGTTCCGGCGCCCAGTAGACGCCGAAGTTCACGCGATTGACTTCGCTCTTGGCCTGGTTGTACTGGAAATTGGCATCCAGTCGCACGGTGTTGGTCACGCGGCCCGAGGTCAGCAGCAGCACGTCGGATTGCGCTTCGGTCGCCTGCTGCTCGCTACCCAGGCCAACCCGGGGATCACTGACGTTGTAACGCTGCGCGATAGCCAGGCGCAGGCGTTCTGCGCCGTTGGTCTCGAGGAAGCGCGAAATCATTGCCAGCGTCACCTGGTTGGCGTCGCCGATGCGGTCGTTACCGACGAAGCGGTTCTCGCGGAAGATCTGCGCGTAGCTGAAATCGGCTTCCGAGGTATCGAAATTCGGGTACAGGCTGTTTTGCGCCTTGTACGGCGTATAGGTATAGAACAACCGCGGCTCCAGCGTCTGCACCGCATCGCGGCCAAGGAAGGTCGCATCACGCTCGAACACCAGGCCGCTGTCGACCGAGAAGGTCGGCAGCGTACGGCTCGGCGCAGTCATCAGCGGGTCGGTCACATGGTCGAGGTTGTAGGCCGTCGAGTGAATCGAGAAGCTCGGACGCACGAAATAACCCGGGCCCTGCAGGTAGTTGTAGGTCACGCGCGGATTCAGCACGATGCGGTCGCCCTGCACCAGGGTCGCATGCGTGAAGCGCGTGAACTGCGAATTCATCGTCAGGTCGAAACCGTTGTCGGTATAACGGAAGTTGTTGACCGTGATCTGCGGCAATCGGCCGTAGGGCGCCGTGACTGGCGACAGCGGATCCTGCAGCACCTGGAAATCAAACAGCTGCGCGCTCACATTCCAGTCCGTGGTGCCATAGTTCAGCATGGCCATCTGCGGCAGCAAGCGGCGGTTCACGCCCGGGCGATCCCACACATGGCTGAGCGGGAAATCACGATAGTAGTTGTTGTCCGACGCAGCGTTCAGGTCGGTGCTGAAGCTGAAGCCCGGCGCCAGCAGATGGCTGTGGCGCGCAGAGATGCCATAACGCGTGATCGATTCCTTGTTGTCGTTGATGAATTCGAAGCGCGTCTCACCGGCGAACTCACGCTCCAGATAACGCGCATCGGCACCCAGCATCAGGCCGCGCGTGCCCATGTAGGTCGGGAAGATTGTCAGGTCGCGATTGGGCGCGATGTTCCAGTAATACGGCGTGGTCAGCTGCAGGCCATTGCTGGTCGAGGTCGCAATCGTCGGCGCAAGGAAGCCCGACACCCGCTCATCCGTCAGCGGGAAGGAAATGCGCGGCGTACCGGCCAGCGGCACGCCCTTGAACACCAGTACCGCATTGCGCGCATAGCCGATGCCGGCGCCGTCATCCAGCGTCAGCTTGCCGGTACGCAGGTACCAGTCGGGCTCCGGGCCGTTGCAGGTGGTGTAGACACCCTGCTGAACGGTGGCCACATCCTCGGATTCGAAATCGATGCGCTCCGCATGGCCTTGCGCATTCTTGCGCAGCAGCCGGTACACCGGGCTGTTCATGAAGCCGACGCCGGTATCGAGCTTGAGCCTGAGCTTGTCGCCATTGAAGCGATTGCCTTCGCGGACCATGCGCACATTGCCATCGGCATCGACACGATCGTCGACGATGTCGTAATGCACGGAATCGGCATTCAGCACGGTCGGGCCACGCGTGATCTCGACTTCGCGGTCCATCATCACTTCGCGGTCCGGGCGGCCCGAGAGCTGCTCGCCGACAAATACCGTGGGACCATCGTCACCCTCGACAGCGGTGGTGATCCAGGGCTGCTGCGCACAAGCCGGTCCGGCGATCGTCAGCGAGATCACGAGGGACAACAGGGACTTGCGTGGCAGTTGAGAAGCTTGCAGTGATGGCAATCGCCGCGTCATGAAAAGGTGAATTCGTTGGTGTGCTGCGCCGCGCCATAGGGCGAATCCCTTATTATATGGGAACTCACTGCCTGCTCCGTCTTAAGGCTGGCCGGTTTGCCAAGTTCCGGCCCCCGGAACCCGCATTTTTCAAATTTTTCATCCGCAATGTCCGAATCCCGACCCAACGACCCCCGCCTGAGCCAGCTGACCCAATGGCTTGCCACGCTAGACTCTCCGAAGACCTTGCCCGAGACCCTGCGCGTGGCCTCGGCCGACGCCAGCTTCCGCCGCTACTTCCGTGTCGACGCCGAGGACGGCAGCACGCTGATCGTGATGGACGCGCCGCCGCCGCAGGAAGACGTGCGCCCGTTCGTCGAGGTTGCCGAGCTGTTCGGCGCCACCGGCGTGACGGTGCCGAAGGTCCTTGCCAAGGACGTCGACAATGGCTTCCTGCTGCTGACCGACCTCGGCAACACCACCTACCTGAAGCAGCTGGGCCCGGACACCGCGCACAAGCTGTACCTGGATGCGATCGACGCGCTGGTGCTGCTGCAGGTGCAAAGCCAGCCGGGCAAGCTGCCCGAGTACGACCGCGCGCTGCTGCACCGCGAGCTGATGCTGTTCCCGGACTGGTATGTGGGCAAGCACCTGAACGCGACGCTGAGCGATGCGCAGAAAAACGACCTCGACAAGGTGTTCGAGGTGCTGCTGGCGAATAACCTCGCGCAGCCGCAAGTCTATGTGCACCGCGACTATCACTCGCGCAACCTGATGGTGCTCGACAAGGGCAACCCCGGCATCCTCGATTTCCAGGATGCAGTCTATGGCCCGATCACCTATGACCTCGTATCGCTGCTGCGCGACGCCTATGTGCAGTGGGATGAAGAGATGGTGCTCGACTGGGCGATCCGCTACTGGGAACGCGCGCGCAAGGCCGGCCTGCCGGTGTCGCACGACGTGGATGATTTCTACCGCGACTTCGAGTTCATGGGCCTGCAGCGGCACCTGAAGGTGCTGGGCATCTTCGCGCGCCTGTTCCATCGCGACGGCAAGGATGGCTACCTGAACGACATGCCGCTGGTGATGGAATACACCCGCAAGTGCGCATATCGCTACAAGGAACTGGCGCCGCTGATCCGCCTGCTGGATACGCTGGAAGAGCCGAAGACCAGCGTCGGCTTCACCTTCTGAGCTTGCCTTCTGGCGCAGCATGAAACGACAAGGAAGTACAGACCGATGAAGGCAATGATCTTTGCCGCCGGCCGCGGCGAGCGCATGCGGCCGCTGACGGACAGCTGCCCGAAGCCGCTGCTGAAGGTGCGCGGCCGCCCGCTGATCGTGTGGCACATCCTGAACCTGGTGCGCGCGGGCATCACGGACATCGTGATCAACCATGCGCACCTTGGGCAGATGATCGAAGATGCGCTGGGCGATGGCAGCCAGTTCGGCGCGCGCATCGTGTACTCGCCCGAGGGCACGGCGCTGGAGACTGCGGGCGGCATCGCGAAGGCGCGCCACCTGCTGGGCAATGAGCCTTTCGTCGCGATTGCCGGCGATATCTATTGCCCGCACTTCGATTTCAGCAAGGTGACCAGCGTGCTCGAAAGCGAAGACCCGTGGGGCAGCCCCTACGCCGCTGACCAGCGCGACATGGGCTGGCTGTATCTGGTGAAAAATCCGGCGCACCATCCGGAAGGCGACTTCGCGCTGGCCAATTTCGCGATTGCCAATCAGGGCGAGCCGCGCTTCACCTTCTCCGGCATCGGTGTCTACCGTCCGGAGCTGTTCGACAGCGTGACCCCGGGCAGCAGCGCGAAGCTGGCGCCCATCCTGCGCGAATACGCGGACAAGGGCAAAATTGGCGGTGAGGTCTTTCGCGGCGACTGGACCGATGTCGGTACCGTCGAGCGGCTGGAACAATTGAATGCACCGTTGAAGGGTTCTGCATGAACATGAGCGTGAAGAACAACACTGCGATGAACATGGCCACTTATGCACGCCGGCGTACCGCCGTGCTGCAGAAGATGCATGCACAAGGCGGCGGTGTCGCAATCATCCCGACCGCACCGGAAGTGATGCGCAATGCCGATACCGACTTTCCGTACCGGCATGACAGCTATTTCTACTACCTGACCGGCTTCGGCGAACCGGAGTCTGTGCTGGTGCTGATCGCCGGCGAGCGCGACCAGGCCATCCTGTTCTGCCGCGAAAAGAATGAAGAGCGCGAAATCTGGGATGGCTACCGCTTCGGCCCGGCCGCGGCCCGCGAGGCCTTCGGTTTCGATGCCGCCTTCCCGGTCGATACCATCGACAAGGAACTGCCATTGCTGATGGCAAACGCGCCGGCGCTGTTTTACGCGCTGGGCAGCAGCGCGAAGCTCGATGCGCAGGTGCAGGGCTGGCTGAATGCGGTGCGCATGCAGGTGCGTGCCGGCGTCACCGCACCGTCCGCGGCCTACGATGTGCGCACCATCCTGAATGAAATGCGGCTGGTGAAGGATGCCGACGAAATCGCGATCATGCGCCGCGCGGCCGACATCACCTCCGAGGCGCATGCGCGCGCGATGCGCACGTCGCGCGCCGGCCTGCGCGAATACCACCTTGAAGCCGAGCTGCTGCATGAATTCCGCCGCAATGGCTCGCAATTCCCTGCGTATGGCTCGATCGTGGCCGCCGGCGCCAACGCCTGCGTGCTGCATTACCGTGCCGGCGACGCCGAGCTGCGCGATGGCGACCTGGTGCTGATCGACGCCGGCTGCGAACTCGACAGCTATGCGTCCGACATCACGCGCACCTTCCCGGTCAATGGCAAATTCAGCGGCCCGCAGAAGGAGCTGTATGAGCTGGTGCTGGCCTCGCAGGACGCCGCGATCGCCGCCACCGGCCCCGGCAAGCGCTTCACCGATGGCCACGAGGCGGCACTGAAAGTACTTGCGCAGGGCATGCTCGACACCGGCCTGCTGAAGCGCGACAAGGTCGGCTCACTGGATGATGTGATCGCCAATGGTGACTACCGCCAGTTCTACATGCACCGTACCGGCCACTGGCTGGGCATGGATGTGCATGACGTCGGCGACTACCGCGACCCGGCCGTGTCGGCCACCGAAAAGCCCTGGCGCACGCTGGTGCCCGGCATGGTGCTGACCATCGAGCCGGGCATCTATGTGCGTCCGGCGCCGGGCGTGCCCGAGCAATACTGGAACATCGGCATCCGCATCGAGGACGATGCGCTGATCACCGAAGCCGGTTGCGACATCATCACGCACAAGGCGCCGAAGACGGTGGCCGAGATCGAAGCGGTGATGCGCGGTTGAGCCGCCTGACCTGCTGGCTTTCCGACGCGATCAGCTACCACGCAACTGCGCCCACCAATGAGACCCAATCAGCGAGCCCTGAATGACTGAGCGCTTCGACATCGCCATCGTCGGCGGCGGGCCCGTAGGGCTGGCACTGGCGGCCATGCTGGTGTCGCGCGGCATGCGCGGCGAGCAGATTGCCGTCGTCGATGGCAAGCCGGCCGAAACCGCTGCTTCCGACCCGCGCTCGATTGCGCTGTCCTGGGGCAGCCGGCAATTGCTGGCGCAGGTCGACGCATGGACACCCCGTGCGACGCCGATCACGCAGATCCATGTATCGCGCCGCGGCAGCTTCGGCCGCACGCTGATCGAGGCTTCCGAGTATCAGCTGCCTGCGCTGGGTTATGTCGCCCGCTATGGCGACGTCTGCCAGTCGCTGGCCGGTGCATTGGCGCGCACCGACGTGCGCCAGCTGCGGCCGGTGCAGGTCACGGCCACCGATGAACAGGGTGACGGCGTGCTGCTGTCGCTGTCTAATGGACAAACGCTGCATGCCCGCCTGCTGGTGCAAGCCGAAGGCGGCGTGTTTGGCGAACAGGCAGCGCGCAGTATGCAGCGCGATTACGGACAGACCGCGATCGTGGCCACCGTGCATGCCGATGCGATGCTGGCCGGCCGCGCTTTCGAACGCTTTACCAGCGAAGGTCCGCTGGCCTTGCTGCCGCAGGACGATGGCTATTCGCTGGTCTGGTGCATGCGGCCTGACAGCGCGGATGCGATGCTGGCCTTGAAGGACGATGCCTTCCTCGCAGCGCTGCAGCAGGCCTTTGGCCAGCGCGTTGGCCGTTTCACTCGCACTGGCGTGCGTCATGCGTATGCTCTGGGGCTGAATGCCGAGCCTGTGGCGATGGCACGTACCGTCGCCATCGGCAATGCCGCGCAAACCCTGCATCCGGTGGCAGGACAAGGCCTGAACCTGGGCTTGCGCGATGCGTCCGTGCTGGCCGCGCTGCTGGCACGCGCCCCTTCCCCGGAATCGCTGGCGCGATTCACCCACGAGCGCCGGCGCGACCGCTCGGCCACCATCGGCCTCACCGACCTGATGGCGCGTATCTTCGCCGGTAGCGCAGACCGCTCGGCGATGCAGGGCGTGCTCGGCCTGTCACTCGGCGTCATCGATGTCCTGCCCTTCGCCAAGCGGATGCTCGCCGAACAGATGATGTTCGGCGCGCGCTGACGCAGTGCTCGTCGTCGGCAGCCTCAGCGGCGTCATTGGCTGAGGCTGGATTCGGAAGTCGATTCGGGCGTCGATTCGGGAGGCGACTCATAGGTCGATTCGGAGGTCGGTTCTTGGGCCCATTCTCGGGCCCAAGAATGGGACGATTCGGAAGTCGACTCCACACCCGATAACTCGCGCGACACGTTGCCGGCGTTGACCCTGCCGGCCACCGTGATGGTGCGCGGAATGCCGCTGGCCAGCTTGTAGTGCGCCTCGATCACCACCAGCACATCCGAATAAGCCTTCCTGGCAGCCAGCACCTGCATGTCGTTCAGCATCAGCAGCGAGCACTCCTCGCGCGTCAGCAGGCAGTCATCGCGGGTACGCTGCAAGGCGGTATCGAATACGAAGGTCGTCGAAGGCTGTCCCCCGAAAAAGGCGTGATAGGCGTCGGCCTCGCTGCGCCGGTCGCGCGGGATGATTTCCTTCACGTCCAACGCGTCTTCCTGTGCCGGCGCTTTACCGCCCGCCCGGTAGATGCGTCGGAATGCGGACAGCATCTCGGCGACGACCGCCGGCCGCCTCGCCTCGATGGCTCCGCGCAGGGCCAGCCGGAAATAGGCGCGACCAAGGTCAGTCGTGATGAGCTCGGACCAGGCGTTGAGCATGGTGAGCACCAGCGACAGGCTGCCTTTGCGGCAGGCCGCTTCGAACGGGCTTTCGCCCTGCTTGCTGGAGAATTCGAATCCGGCGCCGGCATCGATCAGCATGCAGGCGAGCTTGTCATGGCGGCGACCGGCAGCCCAGGTGAGCATCGTGTAACCGTCGACGGAATCCCGGGTGAGCAGCAGATCTTTGAGCAGGACTTCATTCGCGGGGCTCCAGTCCCCGGACTGTTTCATGGCGGACCAGGAAAAGAACTGCAGGATCATCTTGCACAGCGGCGAGGCCAGTTCGCGTGGCGCGTCGTGTGCTGCGTCCAGCAGGTCCGGATCGGCGCCGAGCGACAGCAATTCGACGGCGATGTCCCATGCCCTCAGCACCAGCGCCATGGTCAGTGGCGTGCGCCCGCTCTGCGGGTCCTGGCAGTCAATGTCGATACCCCAGGTGCGCTGTGCCGTCCTCTGCTGCGGGATATGATCGAAGAGACTTCGCTTGCCACTGCGAATGCCTGTGAACAGTGCCTGGGTCTGCGGCGTGATGGCCTCCCTGTTGACGGCGGTGGTGATTGGCGTGGCGATGCCGTTGGCGGCTTCAGCGACAGCGGTGGTGTCTGCGGAGCTGTTGGCCGCGACGTCGGCTGCGATACAGGCTGTGACATCGGCCGCGATGTTGGCCGTGGTACCTGCCGTGGTGACCGGCGGCGAAGCAAAGGATATGAGTTGCGGATCGGTGGACGAGACTCGCGCCATCGTCTGCGGGAGCTGCAGGCCGGCGCCCGACCACAGTGCAGCGAGCTCATCAGCGCTGTCGGTACTGCAGGACTCGGTCTTCGGGATGCCCCGCTCTTCCGACTCGCTCATGTGGTAGTTCAGCTTCAGCCTCACACTGTCCAGCTCCCGCTGGCTGATGACAGGCCGCCTGGTGCCCTTCTCACCTTTACCGGTAAACGCTCCGTCGTCCCGTGAAGGGTCACGGTCTTCCGTCCTGCCCGTGGTGTCGGTTGGCGACAGGTGAGAGGGTTGCGGGGAAACGCGGGAGGAATCGGACAAACTCACGGCAAGCACTCCTTCTGATGGCAATCCATAGTGAGCGCTGTTTGTATCGACCTGCCGGCACGAGTTCAGATACGCAGTGCGCCGACGGACGAAAAAAAACGGGCGCATCGCTGCGCCCGTTTTTCCTTGATGCGGTGTCGAATTATTCGACAGCCTTCACCATGTCTTCGATGACCTTCTTCGCATCGCCGAACACCATCATGGTCTTGTCCATGTAGAAGAGTTCGTTGTCGAGGCCAGCGTAACCAGCCGCCATCGAGCGCTTGTTGACGATGATGGTCTTGGCCTTGTACGCCTCGAGAATCGGCATGCCGGCGATCGGGGACTTGGGATCCTTCGCGGCCGGGTTCACGACGTCGTTCGCGCCGAGCACCAGCACCACGTCGGCCTGGCCGAACTCGGAGTTGATGTCTTCCATCTCGAACACCTGGTCGTACGGCACTTCGGCTTCGGCCAGCAGCACGTTCATGTGGCCCGGCATACGGCCTGCCACCGGGTGGATCGCGTACTTCACGGTCACACCGTTGTGGGTCAGCTTCTCGGTCAGCTCTTTCAGCGCGTGCTGTGCACGTGCCACTGCGAGGCCGTAACCCGGGACGATGATCACGGTTTCGGCATTCGCCATCAGGAACGAAGCGTCATCTGCCGAACCCGACTTCACGTTGCGCTGTTGCTGCGCACCGCCGCCGGCTGCCGCTGCTTCGCCACCGAAGCCGCCCAGGATCACGTTGAAGAACGAACGGTTCATCGCCTTGCACATGATGTAGGACAGGATCGCACCCGACGAACCCACCAGCGAACCGGCGATGATCAGCATCGAGTTGTTCAGCGAGAAGCCGATACCTGCCGCTGCCCAGCCGGAGTAGCTGTTCAGCATCGACACCACCACCGGCATGTCGGCGCCGCCGATCGGGATGATGATCAGCACGCCGAGGATGAAGGCGATCGCGGTCATGACCAGGAACGGCTCCCACGCCGGTGCGGCGCCTTCGGCGGCGACGAACACGAGACCGGCGCCGATCATCACGATGGCGAGGACCAGGTTCAGCATGTGCTGGCCGGCGAACTGCACCGGTGCGCCCTGGAACAGGCGGAACTTGTATTTGCCGGCGAGCTTGCCGAACGCAATCACGGAGCCCGAGAAGGTGATCGCACCGACGAAGGTACCGATGAAGAGTTCGATGCGGTTGCCCATCGGGATGGCATCGCCGATGTTGGCGACGATGCCGAAGGCCTTCGGCTCGGATACGGCGGCGACTGCGATACAGACCGCAGCCAGACCGATCAGCGAGTGCATTGCGGCGACCAGTTCCGGCATCTTGGTCATTTCGACGCGCTTGGCCAGGATGGCGCCAATGCCGCCGCCAACGACCACACCGGCGATCAGCAGGCCGAAGCCGCCGCTGACGCCACCGGCTGCGACCGCTTCGCCTTGCAGCTTGGCGATCAGGGCAACGGTGGTGAACACGGCGATGGCCATGCCGGTCATGCCGAAGGCATTACCGCGACGCGCGGTGGCCGGATGGGACAAGCCCTTGAGCGCCTGGATGAAGCAGATCGACGCGATCAGGTAGAGAAGGGTAACGACGTTCATGCTCATGACTTTATGCTCCCTCTTTCTTGGCCTTCGGCTCTTTTTTCTTGAACATCTCGAGCATGCGTTGCGTGACGAGGAAGCCGCCGAACACGTTCACGGCGGCCAGCGCGACGGCCAGCGTACCCATGAACTGGCCGACCGGGCCCTGGGTCAGGGCGGCTGCCAGCATCGCGCCGACGATGATGATCGCCGACACCGCGTTGGTAACGGCCATCAGCGGCGTGTGCAGCGCCGGCGTGACGGTCCACACGACGTGGTAACCGACATAAATCGCCAGCACGAAAATGATTAGGTTGATGATGGTATGGCTGACTTCCATGATGTCCTCTGGTTGTTAGCTGTCTGTTAGCGGTTTTTCTCTTGTCCGGAAACGGGTCTTACTTCTTGAGCCCGGTAATGCCGTTCTTGTCATCGACGAAGACGATCTTCGGCTTGTACGTCGCCACTTGCTCGTCGGTCATCGGCGCGTAAGTGCAGATGATCAACAGGTCGCCGAGGTGAGCGAGGCGTGCGGCTGCCCCGTTCAGCGAGATCTCGCCGCTGCCACGCTTGCCTTTGATGGCATAGGTGGAGAAGCGCTCGCCATTGTTGACGTTGTACAGCTCGATCTTTTCAAACTCGCGGATGTCCGCGGCTTCCAGCAGGTCTTCGTCGATGCCGCACGACCCTTCGTAGTTCAGGTCGCACTGCGTGACAGTCGCGCGATGGATCTTTGCGCGAAGCATGATACGGTTCATTACAACTCCAGACTTCTTGATTACTTGCGCAGCAGCTCGCCGCCGTGGGCAACGAGGGTTGCGGCAACGATTTCATCGCTGCGGTCGATGGCGAGATTGCCTTCCTTGTCGATGATCAGCTTCAGGAAGTCGATCACGTTGCGGGCGTACAGCGCCGAAGCGTCAGCCGCGCAGGTGGCAGGAATGTTGCCCTCGCCAATGATGTGCACGCCGTGCTTGATGACGGTCTTGCCCAGTTCGGACAGCGGGCAGTTACCGCCCTGCTCGACGGCCATATCAACAATCACCGATCCCGGCTTCATCGCCTTGACGGTTTCCTCGCTGATCAGCACCGGTGCCTTGCGGCCCGGGATCAGTGCGGTGGTGATGATGATGTCGGCCTGCTTGGCGCGCTCGTGCACGAGGGCCGCCTGGCGCTTCATCCAGGCTTCCGGCATCGGGCGTGCATAGCCGCCGGAGCCCTGGGCGATTTCACGCTCTTCATCGGTTTCGTACGGCACGTCGATGAACTTCGCGCCCAGCGACTCGACTTGTTCCTTGACCGGCGGACGCACGTCCGAGGCTTCGATCACGGCGCCGAGGCGCTTCGCGGTCGCGATTGCCTGCAGGCCCGCGACGCCCACGCCCATGATCAGCACGCGCGCGGCCTTGACGGTACCGGCAGCGGTCATCAGCATCGGCATGAAGCGCTGGTAAGTATTGGCAGCCATCAGTACGGCCTTGTAGCCGGCGATGTTCGCCTGCGACGACAGCACGTCCATCGACTGTGCGCGGGTGATACGCGGCGCAGCTTCGAGGGCGAAGGCCGACAGGCCGGCCGCTGCCAGTGCGTTCAGGCCTTCGGCGTCGAACGGGTTCAGCATGCCGATCAGCACGGTGCCCGACTTCATCAGGCCGCGTTCTTCAGCCGACGGCGTACGGACCTTGAGGACCATCTCGCAACCGAAAGCATCAGCGGCGGAGCCGATCTGTGCACCAACGGCAGAGAATGCGTCATCGGGAATGCTGGCGGCCACACCTGCACCGGACTGCACGATCACCTGGTGCTTCGCAGCGACCAGTTTCTTTACTGTCTCCGGGGTGGCGGCTACCCGCGTTTCCCCCTGACGCGTCTCGGCTGGAATGCCGATTCTCATGGCGTTCTCCAAAAAGAAAAAAATGCGCCCGAATCTTACACTCAAACCCCCGCGGCCCCATGGGAGAAGCCGGGGCTATCCCCTTGTTCCCATTTCGGCAAGAGTCGAAGTCGAGGGCGGCGCGGATTTGCCCTCTGGAAATTTCAAAACCTCACATTGTCCACATTTTTGGCGCAACGCACAATTATTGGTTTTCGGCTACCGGGGATTATGGCTTGCGCTCTGCCAAACCCGTCCTTTGACGTATCCGGAGCCGCTGAACGCCAAAGCGGTAAAATCGCGGGTCTTTGATCAGGCTCCGCGTGAGCAAAACCGCAAACACATGGGCTGTTTCAACACTGTGACCCTGTATTTACTCAGGCGCAATCCTGCTTCGCACAGCTTCGCTGGCTCGCCATAAAGCACGGTTTTTTTTAAGGCTCTACTCAAAGGAAACCATGTCTACCATCTGGAAACCCTCCGTCACGGTTGCAGCGATTATCGAAAGGGACGGCAAATTCTTGCTCGTCGAAGAAGAGACCAGCGACGGCATCCGTTTCAACCAGCCGGCCGGCCATCTGGATCCGCATGAATCGCTGGTCGACGCAGTCAGCCGCGAGGCGCTCGAAGAGACCGCTCATGAATTCCAGCCCGATGCGCTGGTCGGCATCTACATGTCGCGCTACCAGTCCAGCCGTACCGGCGAGGATGTGACTTACCTGCGCTTTGCGTTTGCCGGCACGGCCGGCGCGGTGCATGACCGCGCGCTCGACACCGGCATCCTGCGCGCCGTCTGGCTCGGCTACGAAGAAATCGTCGCCCTGCGTGACAAGCACCGCAGCCCGCTGGTCCTGCAGTGCATCGACGACTACTTGCGCGGCCGCCGCCTGCCGCTGACTGCCATCTACACCCATCCCAGCGTCACCGAGCAAGATCATCATGCGTAAAGAAAAGGTGGTGCTGGGCATGTCCGGCGGCGTCGACTCCTCGGTCGCGGCCTGGCTGTTGAAACAGCAAGGATATGAAGTCATCGGCCTGTTCATGAAGAACTGGGAAGACGATGACGACGACGAGTACTGCTCGACCCGGCAGGACTGGATCGACGCGGCCAGCGTGGCCGACGTCGTCGGCGTCGACATCGAGGCCGTCAATTTCGCGTCCGAATACAAGGACCGCGTGTTCGCCGAATTCCTGCGCGAGTACGAAGCCGGCCGCACGCCGAACCCGGACGTGCTGTGCAATGCCGAGATCAAGTTCAAGGCCTTCCTCGACCATGCGATGGCGCTCGGCGCCGACAAGATCGCCACCGGCCATTACGCGGGCGTGCGCGAGCGCGACGGCCGCTTCGAGCTGCTGAAGGCGATTGACGCCAGCAAGGACCAGAGCTACTTCCTGCACCGGCTGAACCAGGCGCAGCTGTCGCGCACGCTGTTCCCGCTGGGCGGGCTGCGCAAGACCGAGATCCGCCGCATCGCCGACGAGCTGAAACTGCCGAACGCGCGCAAGAAGGACTCGACCGGCATCTGCTTCATCGGGGAGCGACCGTTCCGTGAATTCCTGAACCGCTACCTGTCCTTCAAGCCGGGCCCGATGAAGACGCCGGACGGCGAGGTGGTCGGCGAGCATGTCGGCCTGTCGTTCTACACGCTGGGCCAGCGCAAGGGCATCGGCCTGGGCGGCTCGAAGAAGCACCGCGATGCCGACGGCAACCATGAAGCCTGGTACGTCGCCCGCAAGGATGTCGCCAGCAACACGCTGTACGTGGTGCAGGGCCATGACCACCCCTGGCTGCTGTCGGAAACCCTGGCGGCCGGCCAGGTCAGCTGGGTCGCCGGCGAGCCGCCAAAGGATGGTCCCTTGTCGGCCAAGACCCGCTACCGGCAGCCGGACATGGCTTGCGTGCACCACAACACCGGCGCGGACCGCTTTGCCTTGCAATTCCCGCAGGCTCAGTGGGCGGTCACTCCGGGGCAATCCGCTGTGCTGTATGACGGCGAGGTCTGCCTGGGCGGCGGCATCATCGATGCCGCAGGCGTCGGCGCCTGACCGGCGCCGCCGGGCGGGCACGGGCACCGTCCGTCCGGCCCTCCGCCGCGCTTCCTGAGCCGTTGCCTGCGTTGCCCGGCGGCCCCTCCGCTGGCCTCAATCCCCGCGTTCTGCCAGACCTCGGCGCGCCTGTCTGGCCATCGTTTCCCGGCCTGCGCCGCTTTTCTCAACCGATCCCGCGGGCGGCCAGCCCGGGCTGCGGCCGGCTCTTTCCCCCCCTGCCAGTCCCCAGCTTAAAAAAGACTTGCCAGCGGCAGACCAATCGTCAATAATCTAAACGCGAATTGTTCGCATTTACAGATTCAGGACGACATGAGCAACGACCAGAAGCAAAGCCAGGCCACCCTGCCCACATTGGGCGGCGTGATCAAGGCGACGCAGCGGGTCAAGCTGGCCGACCTGATGAAGCAGATGCGGGAAATCGAGATCGACCACGAGGGAAAGATCTATCGCCTGCGGCTGACGCAGGCGAACAAGCTGATTCTCACCGCCTGACCTGACACCGACAACGCCATGATCGTCTGCATCTGCCACAACGTCTCTGACAAAGCCATTCGCGCAGCCATCAATGCGGGTGCGACGTCGCTCGCCGAGATCCGCGCACAGCTCAATGTGGGCAGCTGCTGCGGCAAGTGCAATGCCTATGCGAAGACGGTGGTTCGCGACCAGCTGGAAGACAATGCGATCAAGGCCGTCGAAATCCGCCGTGAGGTCGCTGCGGCCTGAGTGCTCGCTGATTTGTCGCTGATGAGTTTCTGAGTTGCCCCTGAATTTTCGATGAGTGCTGTGCTGACATCGCCGGTCTCGCTGCGCTTGCGTCCCGGGCGGCCGATGCCGCTGGCCGCCGCCATCGCGCTGCATGGCGCGCTGCTGCTGGCAGTGCTGCATGGCCTGAAGCCGCAGCCTGTCGACGCGCTGGTCACACCGCGCGAAATCATCGTGTCGCTGGCTCCGCTCACCATGCAAGCCCCAGCGGCGCGCATCGCCCCGCGCATCGCACCCCAACCTGAACCGGTCGTGCGACCGACGCCCGCCGTGCGCCCCGCACCGCAGGCGACACCCCAACCGATTCCGGTACCGGCTCCGGCACAGGCACAGATCCCGGCACCCGCGCCCGTGCAGCGCCCGGTGGTAGCCGAAGCACCGGCGCCAGCGCCTGCACAAGCCACCCATGCGCCGACGCCTGCGCCGTCTCTTGCGCCGTCTCCTGCGCCGGCTGTCGCAGCTGCCGTGCCCGCTCCGGTCGCCGAGCCCAAAGTCGCCCCTGCGCCCGTCCAACCGCCAGCGCCGGCGCAAGCGGCAACCGAGCGCGGCCCGATGACCGTCAGCAGCGTCGAATACCTGCAAGCACCGAAACCGGACTATCCGCTCAGCGCCAAGCGCGCGGGCGAGCAAGGCAAGGTGATCGTGCGCGTGCTGGTTGACGACAAAGGCCACCCCGAGCGCGCCGATATCCGGGAAAGCGCCGGCTATCCGAAGCTCGACGAAGCCGCGCGCCAGGCCGTGCTGCGCGCCAGCTTCAAACCTCACGTCGAAGACGGTCGCGCCGTGCCGGTCTATGTACTGGTGCCGATCAGCTTCAACCTCCGATAACACTCAACAACACCGGAAACACCTGTCATGGATACCAGCCCCTACGGCCTTGCCACGCTCTGGCAGCAAGGCGATCTCGTCACCAAACTTGTCGCGCTGCTGTTGGTTGCGATGTCGGTCGCGTCCTGGAGCGTGATGATCGCCAAGGGCCTGCAGGCATGGCGTCATCGCCGTGCGGTGGATTCGGCGCGCCGCAGCTTCTGGGAAGCCGGCAGCCTCGAGGCTGGCATCAGCAGCCTCGGCGAAGACAATCCTTTCGCGCACCTGGCGCAGGCCGGTGCGTCGGCCATGCGCCACCACCATGCGCATGCCGGCAGCTTGCAGGACCAGTTGTCTGTCAGCGACTGGGTCACGCTGTCGCTGCGCCAGGCGATCGATGAATCGTCGTCGAAGCTGTCCGCAGGCATGGCGGTGCTGGCTTCAGTCGGCTCGACCGCGCCGTTCGTCGGCCTGTTCGGTACCGTTTGGGGCATCTATCACGCGCTGGTGTCGATTGGCAGCAGCGGCCAGGCGAGTATCGACAAGGTCGCCGGCCCCGTCGGCGAAGCGCTGATCATGACCGCACTCGGGCTGGCCGTCGCGATTCCCGCGACCTTCGGCTACAACGCGCTGGTTCGCAGCAACAAGACCATGCTCGCGCAACTGAACAAGTTCGGCTTCGACCTGCATGCGCTGTTCGTCACCGGCGCGCGTGCCGGCGATGCCAAGCACAGCGGCCCGAAACTGGCCGCAGTTGCGTAAGGCGGACTCCAGATGGCCATGGGCACGCTGTCCGACAAGTCGGACGAAGACTTCAACCCCGAGATCAACACCACGCCGCTGGTCGACGTGATGCTGGTGCTGCTGATTATTTTCATCATCACCATCCCCGTCATCAACCACAGCGTGAAGCTCGATCTGCCGCGGGCAAGCACCCAGCCGAACGACGCCAAACCCGAAACCGTCAACTTGACGATAGACGGCGCTGGCAAGCTGTACTGGAACAATCGCGAAATCAGCGACAGCGAGCTCACGGAAAAGATTTCGATTGCGGTGCAAGCCGATCCGCAACCGGAGCTGCACCTGCGTGCAGAGCGCACCACGCAGTATGAAAAAGTCGCGCAAGTAATGGCCGCCGCACAGAACGGCGGCCTGAGCAAGATAGGGTTTGTTACCGAACCGAAAAAATAGGCTCGTCAGAAGCGTCACTCGAATTCCCCAACGCACCAGCCAGCCACACCGCCTAACCGGTCAGCCAGCCAGCACTATCAATGATCGCCCCCGAAACAAGGGGTTGAACGACAAGGCAAGACCGGCATGAACAAGACAAGGAAACTTAAGCCACTGGGCGCACTGGTGGCGGGCCTCACCTTTTTCGGTGGTACGGCCATCGCTGCCGACAAGGCAGACACGCAGAAGACGGAAGACGGCTTACTGCCTGTGGTGGAAGTGAACTCTACCCGCGACGCACCTGCCTACATGGCCACCAAGACGCGCGTCGGCAAGGTCGAGCAGGATCCTCACCAAATACCCCAATCCGTCACGACTGTTACCAGTACGATGGCACAGGAGCAGCAAGCAAATTCACTGCAAGAAGCTATGCGTAATGTCGCCGGCATCAGCTTCAATGCGGCCGAGGGCGGGCGTGCAGGCGACAACATGAACCTGCGTGGCTTCTACACGTTCGGCGACATGTATCTCGATGGCATTCGTGATACCGCACAGTACAACCGTGAGATTTTCAACTATGAGCAAATCGATGTCCTACGGGGCGCCGGAGCGATGCTGTTTGGTCGAGGCCAAGCCGGAGGCGTGATCAATCAGGTTACCAAGACGCCTCTCGACGTCGACAAGTACCGCCTGACCGCCAGTTCTGGCTCAAACAACTACCGGCAATTCACCGCCGACCTGAACAAGTCTGTCAATGAAGACACCGGCCTGCGCGTTAATCTGATGGACCGTGCCGAAGGCAGTTGGCGTAGCAACCCGACATCAGGCGCGGAACCTGATATCAAGCGTAGCGGTGCGGCAATCAGCTTGGCCCTAAATCAATCCAGCGATAAAAAATTCTGGGTGAATCACTACTATCTGCGCACCCGGGATAACCCGGATTATGGTGTCCCCTTCAACAATGGATCGTCTGGGACCGATATCACCCGCGCGCCATCTACTCGCTTCCCTGCCAGCTATTTCTGGGGCACCAGCAAGACCTTTGATTACAGCGATACCTCCATGACGACGATCGCTAATGAATGGAAAATTGCTCCCGAAACGGCCCTGCGTACCCAGCTCAGAGTGGCAGACTATGACCGCAGCTATTGGGCAAAAACACCCAGCGTAGACACTGCTCCGACCTTTGGTGGCGAGCGCACTGGAACCGACCGACAAACTGGCCTCACCGTACCCACGGGCAACGTGACGCGCATAGCGAGGTACAACACCGTCACTTTCCAGTCTGATCTGAGCCACAAATTCAGTGCGCTCGGCATGAAACACGAGGTACTGACCGGCGTTGAGTTTTTGAAAGAAGACGGTTACCGTAATGCATTGCGCAATTTCTCCACCCTCAACAGTGACGCGCCCGACATTCGACCGTACGTAGAAGCCACCGCGACTACACCCGTCTCCGGTAACTGGAATCGTGCAAGCAAGAATACTTTTTCAGGCAATTCATATGCGATCTACGCCCAGGACACGGTCGAATTCATTCCAAGGTGGAAGGCAACCTTCGGCGCCCGCCGCGATCAATTAGATGCCAAATACGCCAACAGCACCTCGTCACCCAAACTGAACTTCGGCGAATGGAGTTACCGTAGTGCGCTGTCATATCATCCGGCGGATGAATCGCACTATTACCTCGCGTACAGCGATTCGTTCAGTCCGACAGCCGACCTTTACCAGCTGACGGTGAAAGCACAACCTGCAGAACGAAGCGACACGGTCGAACTGGGAGCGAAATACATCTTGCTCAACGGTGACCTGACACTCAGAGGTGCACTGTATCGTGCCAACAAGCATTGGGAACGAAATACCGATCTGGAAGCTACTGCCAGCATTCTCACCAAGAAGCGCCGTACCGATGGCATTGAGATCGAGGCAGCGGGCCGTATCACGCGCGATTGGGAAGTTTTCGCCGGTGTGGCGTTGATGGATGCCACCATTCTTGAAGTGGCGGAGAATATTAGTTCTACCAACACCGTAACCTACGGAAATGCCGGCTACAAGGGACAGCGTGCCAGAAATACGCCGCGCTACACGTTCAATCTTTGGACAACTTACCGCATCGATCAAAACTGGCGCATCGGCGGCGGTGTTGAAGCAAAGGGTGACCGCCAGGGATTCAATCCTTCCAACTCGGATCCGGTACCGACCCTGAATGGTGCGTACCACCCGAACACGGCCCCGGCTTATGAGCGCGTCGATGCGCTGGTCTCGTACGAGCAATTGCGCTGGGCCGTGAAGCTGAACGTGAAGAACGTATTCGACAAGCTGTATTACGATTCGGTCTATGACAACGGCGGCTTCACGGTGCCGGGCCTGCGCCGCACCGTGATCGTGACAGCCGAATTCAAATACTGACTCTGACGGGCTGTTTCATGATCGTGACCATCGACCCCTTGTTGTCTGCCGGGGAGCTGGCTGAAGCGCAGCGCCTGCTGAAGGAAGCAAGCTGGGCCGATGGTCGTATCACGGCAGGCGCACAGGCGGCGCTGGTGAAGAACAACCAGCAACTGGCCGAAGACGAGAAGCACCTGCCGGCACTGCGGCGACTGGTCATGCAGGCCTTGTCGCGCAATGCCACTTTCTTTGCCGCCGCGTTGCCGCTGAAGGTGCTACCGCCCTTCTTCAATCGCTACGCCGGCGCGACCAATACCTATGGCGCGCATGTCGACGGCGCGATGCGGCAAGCGCCGGACGGCAGCTATGTGCGCACCGACTTGTCGGCCACGCTGTTCCTGTCCGATCCCGCGTCCTACGATGGCGGCGAGCTGCAGATCGAAGACACTTTCGGCACGCATGCGGTCAAGCTGCCGGCCGGCAGCGTGGTGCTCTACCCGTCTTCGTCGGTACACCGCGTGACGCCCGTCACGCGCGGCGAACGGGTGGCCTGCTTCATGTTCATGCAGAGCATGGTGCGCGACGATAGCCAGCGCCGCCTGTTGTACGACATGGACATGGCGCTGCTGCAGCTGCGCGAGACCGTGGGCGAGACCGACGCCGTCGTGAAGCTGACCGGCACGTATCACAACCTGTTGCGCCAGTGGGCCGACAGCTGATGCAGCCAAGCTGCGATTCCATCGCCGCTTACGCGGCGCAGGCACAGGCAACGCTGGCGCCGGAAATCTGGCATTACCTCGAAGCGGGCCATGGTACTGGCCGTACGCTGCGCGACAACGCAGCCGCGCTCGGCGCCCTGCCGCTGATACCACGGCCGCTGGCCGACGTGCGCGGCGCGCATACGCGCATCGAGCTGTTCGGCCGCAGCTACGCACACCCCCTGATGCTGGCACCGATTGCGTACCAGCGGCTGTTCCATGCACAAGGCGAAGTCGGCACGGCAATGGCAGCGCAGGCGCAGCAGGCCGTGATGATGGTCAGCAGCCTGGCCAGCCAGTCGCTGGCCGACATTGCTGCCACCGGCGTCGATGCGTGGTTCCAGCTGTACTGGCAGTCGGGGCGCGATGCAACGCTGCGCCTGCTGCGCAAGGCTGAAGAGGCCGGCGCGCAGGCCATCGTGTTCACGGTCGATGCTCCGGTCAAGCAGGCGACGCTGAACCTGCCTGCGGGCATGCGGGCCGTGAACCTCGAGGCCGAGCCGGCCTTGCCCGCGATTGCGCCCGGACAGAGCGTGGTGTTCGACCAGTGGATGCAACTGGCCCCGCGCTGGGATGACCTGGCCTGGCTGCGCCAGCAGACGCCGCTGCCACTGCTGGTCAAGGGCTTGCTGCACGAGGATGACGCGCAACGCGCACTGGACTTGGGCTGTGACGGACTGGTGGTGTCCAATCACGGCGGCCGGGTAATCGATGGCACACCGGCGACGCTGACCGTGCTGCAGCGCTTCCATGCGCGCTTCGGCGACGCGACCGTGCTGCTGTTTGACAGCGGCATACGCAGCGGCGCGGATGCGTACAAGGCGATCGCCTGCGGCGCACGCGCGGTGCTGGTCGGGCGCCCGTATGTCTGGGGACTGGCCGCCGCCGGCCCGATGGGGGTCGCGCATGTGATCCGCCTGCTGCGCGATGAGCTGGAAATGACCATGGCGCTGATGGGGTGCTCAACGATCGCTGCGGTAATTGATGCGGGTATCGGTCAGGCTGACGGGGAATGATTCGCAATAACGAAATGAAGGTCTGACGCTCACAGCCGCCTGAGGCTGCGGTAACATCACAGGCAAACCATCACCCGCTAAGAGGCCCCATGAAAGGCGATCCGAACATCCTCAAGCTGCTCAATGACCAGCTGACCAACGAGCTGACGGCCATCAACCAGTATTTCCTGCATGCGCGCATGTACAAGCACTGGGGTTTCGGCAAGCTCGCGAAGAAAGAGTACGACGAATCGATCGGCGAAATGAAGCATGCCGACAAGCTGATCGATCGCATCCTGATGCTCGAAGGCCTGCCCAACCTGCAGGCGCTGCACAAGCTGATGATCGGCGAGAACACGCCCGAGATGCTCGACTGCGATCTCCAGCTCGAAAAGATGGCGCAGATGACCGTCAAGGATGGCATCGCCGCTTGCGAAGCAGCCCGTGACTTCGTGTCGCGCGAGTTGTTCCAGCACATACTCGACGATACCGAAGAGCATATCGACTGGCTGGAAACGCAAAAGGACCTGATCGACAAGGTCGGCCTGCAGAATTACCTGCAATCGCAAATGGAAGACGAATAAGAAGGCGCGCAGCAAGGCAGGGCAACCAGCGGCATCGGGTGTCGCCGGCTTTCCCGCCAGCGTTCTCGGTAACGCTGCTGAAAAACAAAAAGGAGCCCTCGGGCTCCTTTTTCGTTCATGTGGCCATCATCAGGCCGTCGGCACGGTCTCGCGGAATGACGGGCGCTCGGACAGCTTGTCGAACAGGCGCGCCAGATTCGGATGGTCTTCGCGCCAGTTGATTTCCGGGAAGCGGAAAGCCAGCCAGCCCAGCGTGCAGCCGACGGCCACATCGGCCAGGGTGAAATGACCGCCGGCACAGAAAGCCGACTCGCCCAGTCCGTTGGCCATCGCCTTCAGCCCATGACCCACCTTGCCAAGCTGGCGCTCCACCCATTCCTCGCTCTGCTTTTCGGCAGGACGCAGGATGCGCTCGAGGCGCATGTTGATGGCCGCATCCAGCACGCCATCGGCCAGCGCTTCCCAGCACTTGATGCTGGCGCGCTCGCGGCCCGAATTCGGCAGCAGCTTGCCAACCGGCGACATCGTATCGAGATATTCGACAATCACACGCGAATCGAACATCGCGCCACCATCTTCCATCACGAGGCAAGGTACCTTGCCCAGCGGGTTCGATTCGCTGATCGTGGTTGCCGGCGACCACACGTCTTCAATCACGAAGCTGAAGTCGAGTTTCTTCTCGGCCATCACGACCCGCACTTTGCGGACATAGGGGCTGGCGAGCGATCCAATCAGTTTCATGGCGAAATGGGAGATGCGATGGTATTGCGGGGACGCGATTATATCATTGGCAAAACTGCTTGAATTGCCCATTCGCAGCTTGGCGGCGCACTGATTGTGGCTAATCGTGGCGAGTTGCAGGGGGTTGCCGCAGGTTGTAGTGGGTGGCAGCAGCTCGTTATGCAAGCCTGCCGCTGCGTCGTCACAGCCCTGCCAGCGCCATGCCGAAGGCCTGCCTACCCCGGCTCGCCCGTCACGGCGCATGAGGATCCCGACCGGCGGGGGTGTAGGCGGATGGTAAAATCCCGGACTTTCCGAATTCTCCTGCGCGGCGCTTCCGCGCTTCATCATCATGTCGCTTTCCCCGCTGTCCGCCCTGTCGCCGCTCGACGGCCGTTACGCCTCCAAGACCGACAAGCTGCGTCCCATCCTGTCCGAAGCCGGCTTCATGCACCACCGCGTGAAGGTCGAGATTGCATGGCTGCTGGCGCTGTCCGAAGCCGGTTTCGCTGAACTGAAACCCTTCTCCGCCGACGCTCGCACGCTGCTGGAAAAGCTGGCCGCCGATTTTGGCGAGGCTGACGCTGCGCGCATCAAGGAAATCGAAGCGGTCACCAACCACGACGTGAAAGCGGTCGAATATTGGTTGAAAGAAAAGGTTCAGCACCTGCCCGAGCTGGTGAAGGCGTCCGAATTCATTCACTTCGCCTGCACCTCGGAAGACATCAACAACACCTCGCACGGCATGATGCTGAAAGCCGCGCGCGACCAGGTATTGCTGCCGTCGCTGTCGGCAGTGATCGCGAAGCTGACCGAGATCGCGCATGCGAATGCGGAACTGCCGATGATGTCGCGCACCCACGGCCAGCCCGCCAGCCCGACCACGCTGGGCAAGGAAATGGCCAACGTCGTCGCGCGCCTGCAGCGTGCGGCCAAGCGCATCGCGGAAGTTGAAATCCTCGGCAAGATGAATGGTGCGGTCGGCAACTACAACGCTCACCTGTCGGCCTATCCGGAATTCGACTGGCCAGCGTTCTCGAAGAACGTGATCGAGCAGCGCCTCGGCCTGACCTTCAACCCGTACACCATTCAGATCGAGCCGCACGACTACATCGCCGAGCTGTTCGATGCGATTGCGCGCATCAATACCATCCTGCTCGACCTGAACCGCGATATCTGGGGCTATATCGCGCTCGGCTACTTCAAGCAGAAGACCAAGGCCGGCGAGATCGGCTCGTCGACCATGCCGCACAAGGTCAACCCGATCGACTTCGAGAACTCCGAGGGCAACCTCGGCATGGCCAATGCCGTGCTCAAGCACATGGCCGAGAAGCTGCCGGTGTCGCGCTGGCAGCGCGACCTGACCGACTCGACCGTGCTGCGCAATATCGGCGTCGGCTTTGGCTACAGCTTGCTGGCCTACGACAGCTGCTTGCGCGGCCTGAACAAGCTGGAAGTCAATCCGTCGCGCCTGGCCGAAGATCTCGACAACAGCTGGGAAGTGCTGGCCGAGCCGGTGCAGACGGTGATGCGCCGCCACGGCATCGAGAACCCGTACGAGCAGCTGAAGGAACTGACCCGTGGCAAGGGTATCTCGAAGGATGCGCTGCGCGAATTCATCGGCGGCCTCGCGATTCCTCAGGAAGACAAGGACAGGCTGCTTGCGATGACGCCGGGCAGCTACATCGGTATCGCTGACAAGCTGGCCAAGGACATCTGAGAACAGATTGTCTGACAGGAAGCCGCCCTCGGGCGGCTTTTTTGTTGCTTGAATGCCGCAGCGATATAGGCAACGCAAGAGGTCTTGTAAACAATGTGTTATCCATGGTTTACACCCCTTGTTTTATGGACTACCATCCGATCACGCTCCGCATCCTCCAAAGCGACACCTTCCGGCATTGGCTGGCGAAGCTGAAAGACAGGGTCGCGATCGCCAGAATCAATGCTCGAATCCGTCTTCTATCAAACGGCCATGTGGGCGATTGCAAGTACTTGAAGCATTCGATCATGGAGTTGCGCGTGGACCATGGTCCGGGGTACCGAGTCTATTTCACAATGCGCGGGGCCGAGTTGGTGCTGCTACTGGCAGGGGGCGACAAGGGATCACAGCAAGCCGACATAGAGCGCGCGATCCGTATTGCAAGCGAATGGAGAACCGAGACATGAGCGAACGATTCACCGAATGGGATTCCGTACAGGAGCTGAAGAGCGAGAAAGATATCGCGCTGTATTTCGAAGCTTGCCTCGAAGATGACCCTGGCGATGGCAGTCTTGTCCGCGCCGCACTGGGCGACATTGCGCGCGCACGTGGCATGAGCCAGGTCGCACGCGAGACCGGACTGGCGCGCGAAAGCCTGTACAAGGCGCTTTCGCCTGAAGGCAATCCGGAATTTGCGACCGTGATGAAAGTCATCAAGGCGCTGGGGTTCCGGCTACACGCAGAATTCGTGCCGGTTTAAACCACCGTTGTAATAGCACGCCCTGAAAAGCAAAGCCGCCCGAAGGCGGCTTTGTTTTTGTGCTGCCGTCGTGCGGCAGCTTCAGATAGCGGGATCAGACCACCGCACCATCCGTCTCGTCCTTGGCCTTGACCGGCTTCAACAGGTCTTCGCGCTTGACGCCCAGCCACATCGCCACGGCGGCGGCAACGAACACCGACGAATAGATGCCGAACAGGATGCCGATGGTCAGCGCCACGGCGAAATAGTGCAGCGTCGGGCCGCCGAACAGCAGCATCGACAGCACCATCAGCTGCGTGCAGCCGTGGGTGATCACGGTACGCGAGATGGTGCTGGTGATAGCGTGGTTCATCACGTCGGCCGTCACCAGCTTGCCGAAACGGCGGTCACGGAAGGTTTCGCGCACGCGGTCGAACACGACCACCGACTCGTTCACCGAGTAGCCCAGCACCGCGAGCACTGCGGCCAGCACGGTCAGCGAGAATTCCCACTGGAAGGCCGCGAAGAAGCCGAGAATGATCACCACGTCGTGCAGGTTCGCGATGATGGCCGCGACCGCGAACTTCCATTCGAAGCGGAACGCGAGATAGATCATGATGCCGACCACCACGAAGGCCAGTGCCGTCAGGCCGTCATGCGCGAGCTCCTCACCCACCTGCGGGCCGACGAATTCCACGCGTTTCAGACTCACGCTGGCATCCTGCGCCTTCAGCGCATCGATCACCTTGGTGCTGACCTGCGCCGAGTTCGAGCCCTTCTGCACCGGCAGGCGGATCAGCACGTCTTGCGCGGTGCCGAAGCTCTGCACCTGGCTGTCGCTGAAGCCGAGGCCACCGACCGTCGTGCGTATGCCTTCGAGATCCGCCGGCTTGGTGTAGGCGACTTCCATCACCGTACCGCCAGTGAACTCGATCGACAGGTGCAGGCCCTTGGCCACGAGGAAGAACACCGCTGCGGCAAAGGTCAACGCGGAAATCACGTTGAACACCAGCGCATGCCGCATGAACGGGATGTCTTTCTTGATGCGGAATAATTCCATTTCTAATCCTTTCTTGAACCGTTGGCCTCACGCCATCAGACGGTCGGCTTCCAGACCTGGCCAATCGACACGCTCGTGAGTTTCTTGCGGCGGCCGTACCAGAGGTTGGTCAGCGCGCGCGACACGATCACGGCGGAGAACATCGAGGTCAGGATGCCCAGGCAGTGCACGACTGCAAATCCCCGGATCGGGCCCGAACCGAAGATCAGCAGCGCAAGACCGGCAATCAGGGTCGTGACGTTCGAGTCGAGGATGGTGGCCCATGCGCGCTCGAAACCGGCCGCGATTGCTGCCTGCGGCGAGTTGCCGTTGCGGAGCTCTTCGCGGATACGCTCGTTGATCAGCGCGTTGGCGTCAATTGCCATGCCCAGTGTCAGCGCAATAGCGGCGATACCCGGCAGCGTCAGCGTCGCCTGCAGCATCGACAGCAGCGCAATCAGCAGCATCACGTTGACGGCCAGCGCGAACACGCTGAACGCGCCGAACATCAGGTAGTAGACGACCATGAACAGCGTGATCGCTGCAAAACCGTACAGCGTCGAATGGAAGCCCTTGCTGATGTTCTCGGCGCCGAGCTGCGGGCCGATGGTGCGTTCCTCGATGATCTCCATCGGCGCGGCCAGCGAACCGGCGCGCAGCAGCAGCGCCAGATCCGAAGCGGCGGCCGGCGATTCCATGCCGGTGATCTGGAAGCGCGAACCGAGTTCGTCACGGATCGTGGCGACGGTCAGCACTTCGCCCTTGCCCTTTTCGAACAGCACGATGGCCATCAGCTTGCCGACCTTGGCGCGGGTGGCTTCGCGCATCTTGCGGCCGCCGTCGCCGTTCAGGTCGATGCCGACCGCCGGCTGCTGGTTCTGGTCGAAGCTCGCACCTGCATTCGAGATGTAGTCGCCGGTGATCACCGGATCCTTGTACAGCACGACCGGCGCACCCTTGCCGACCTTGAACAGTTCCGAGCCCAGCGGCACGGCCGCGGTCTCTTCGGTGCCGCGACGGACGGTCTCATCGACCATGCGCACTTCCAGCGTTGCGGTACGGCCGATGATGTCCTTGGCGCGCGACACGTCCTGCACGCCGGGCAGCTGCACGACGATGCGGTCCGCGCCCTGGCGCTGGATCACCGGCTCGGCCACGCCGAGTTCGTTGACGCGCTTCGACAGCGTGGAAATGTTCTGCTGCACCGCCTCTTCCAGCGTCTTCTTCAGCGCCGCCGGGTTCAGCGTGGCGCGCAGCTTCGGGCCTTCGGCATCGGCAGCCTCGACCAGCGCCAGTTCCGGCATCTGGTTGCTCAGCACATTCTTCGCGGTCGCCAGCGTCTCCTGGTCACGGAAGCGGACATCGACGGCATCGCCTTCGCGCGAGATGCCGGCAAAGCGCAGCTTCTTCTCGACCAGCAGCGAGCGTACGCCCATCTGCACCGCCTGAACGCGCTTGGACATCACGGCCTTGGTATCAACCTGCATCAGGAAGTGCACGCCGCCGCGCAAGTCCAGGCCGAGGTACATCGGCAGCGCATGCAGCGACTGCAGCCAGCCCGGCGTGTTCGGCAGCAGGTTGAAGGCGACCAGGTAGCTGGGGTCGGCGGCGTCCTTGTTCAGCGCCTGCTCGATCACGGTCTTGGCCTTGAACTGCAGGTCGGTATTGGCAAAGCGCACGCGCACGGTGCCGTTATTGCCGAGGTCTTCGAAAAAGACGTTCTCGGCATGCACCTGAGCGGCATCCAGCGCCTGCTGCACGCGGCCAACGGCGTCCGGGCCCAGCTTCAGCGTGGCCTTGGCGCTGCTGACCTGCACGGCCGGCGATTCGCCGAAGAAGTTCGGGATCGTGTACAGCGCGCCCAGTGCGAGCACCAGCACGACCAGTACATATTTCCAGAGGGGATAACGGTTCATGGCAGCTTGCCTTGAATGTAAAAAGTCCGGCAACGCGGCCGGACGGGGATCAAACGTGAAACGGGATCAGAGCGACTTGACCGTGCCCTTGGGCAGCAGCATCGTGACCGAGGCTTTCTGCATCACGATCTCGGTGCCTTCGGCCACTTCCAGCGTGATGTACGCGTCGGCAACCTTGGTGACCTTGCCGACGATGCCGCCGGCGGTGACGACCTCGTCGCCCTTGGCGATCGCGTCGATCATGGCCTTCTGCTCCTTCTGGCGCTTCATCTGCGGACGAATCATCAGGAAGTACAGCACGACGAACATCAGGATGATGGGCAGGAAGCTCATCAGGCCACCTGCGGTGCCGCCGGCCGGCGCTGCCGCCTGTGCATAGGCATTCGAAATAAACATGGACTGCTCCGGGTTTGTTTTTCTGAGAACCGGGGATTCTATCATTGCAAGGGGCATTCGCCCCTGACCGGAGCGGCAAACAAGCCCTTTGTCGCCACCCGGTACCGCTCTTGCTCACTTGCCAACTCCAGCGTCAGCATCGACAGCAAATTCAACGCCAGCGCCGGTACCGGCTACCGCAGGGAAACCGGAAAGCCAGGCTGCCGTCAGACCCCGCGCTGGCGATCTTCAGCAAAGCGCTGACGGAATTCACTGAAGCGCCCCGCATCGATGGCGGCGCGCATTTCGCGCATCAGCTGCAGGTAATAGTGCAGGTTGTGGATGGTGTTCAGCCGCGCGCCGAGGATCTCGCCGGCGCGATGCAAATGGTGCAGATAGGCACGCGAGAAGTGCTTGCATGTGTAGCAGTCGCAGCTTTCGTCGACCGGCAGGTCTTCATCCTTGTGGCGTGCATTGCGCAGCTTCAGGTCGCCGTAACGGGTGAACAGCCAGCCATTGCGCGCATTGCGGGTCGGCATCACGCAATCGAACATGTCGACGCCATTGGCCACGCCGTCGACCAGGTCTTCCGGCGTGCCGACACCCATCAGGTAATGCGGCTTGTCGGCCGGCAGCTTCGGGCCGACATGCTTCAGGATGCGCTGCATGTCTTCCTTCGGCTCGCCGACCGACAGACCGCCGATCGCGATGCCATGGAAGCCCAGCTCGTTCAGCCCGGCCAGCGACTCATCGCGCAATTCCTCGAACATGCCGCCCTGCACGATGCCGAACAAGGCATTCGGATTTTCTTCGCGCTGGAATTCATCCAGCGAGCGTTTGGCCCAACGCAGCGACATGCGCATCGAGCGGCCGGCTTCATCGCGGGTCGCGGGGCGGCCATTGATTTCATACGGCGTGCATTCGTCGAACTGCATCACCACATCCGAGTTCAGCACGCGCTGTATCTGCATCGAAATCTCGGGCGACAGGAACAGCTTGTCGCCATTCACCGGCGACTGGAATTTGACGCCTTCTTCGGTGATCTTGCGCATCGCGCCCAGCGAAAACACCTGGAAGCCGCCCGAGTCGGTCAGGATGGGCTTGTCCCAGCCGATGAAGCGGTGCAGGCCGCCGAACTTGCGCACGATGTCGAGGCCGGGCCGCAGCCACAGGTGGAAGGTATTGCCGAGGATGATCTGCGCATCGATGTCCTTGAGCTCGGTCGGCGACATCGCCTTCACCGAGCCATAGGTGCCGACCGGCATGAAGATCGGCGTCTCGATCGTTCCGTGATTGAGTTCCAGCCGGCCGCGGCGCGCATGGCCATCCGTCTTCAGCAGCGTGAATTTCATGCTTGTCCTTCCTGTGTTTCCGATGCTGCGCATTGCAGCAGCATCGCATCGCCGTAGCTGAAGAAGCGATAACGCTGTCCGATCGCATGCGCATAGGCCGCGCGTATGCGTTCATAGCCGGCAAAGGCCGACACCAGCATCATCAGCGTGGACTTCGGCAAATGAAAATTCGTGACCATCCGCGTCACGGTGTGGAATCGGTAGCCCGGCGTGATGAACAGGTCGGTCTGCCCGCCACCGGCCACCAGTTGCCCGCTGCGCGACGCCGACTCCAGCGCGCGCAGGCTGGTGGTGCCGACGGCAATCACCTGCCGGCCGGCCGCCCGGGCGGCGGCGACCGCATCGACCGTCTCCTGCGGCACTTCATACCACTCGGTGTGCATCTTGTGCTCGGCCAGGTTCTCGGTACGCACCGGCTGGAAAGTGCCGGCGCCCACATGCAGCGTCAGCCAGGCCAGCTTCACGCCCTTGTCCTGCAGGCGCTGGAGCAGCGCATCGTCGAAATGCAGGCCGGCGGTCGGCGCAGCGACGGCGCCGGGGTGCTTCGCATACACGGTCTGGTAACGGCTGGCGTCTTGCGCGTCGGCTGCATGCTCGATATACGGCGGCAGCGGCAGCTTGCCATGCGCATCGATCAGCGGCATCGCCTCGGACGGGAAATGCAGCGTGAAGAATTCACCGGCGCGTTCGCCCACGGTCACGTCGAAGGCATCGGCCAGCCGCAGCTTCATGCCCGACGGCGGCGATTTCGAGGCCCGCACCTGCGCCAGCACGGTGGTTGCATCCAGCAGGCGCTCGACCAGCACTTCCACCTTGCCACCGGTTTCCTTCACGCCGAAGAAGCGCGCATTCATCACGCGGGTGTTGTTGAACACCATCACATCGCCCGGCTGGAACAGCTCGACCACCTCGGCAAAGCTGCGGTCATGCAGGCCCTCAGGGGTCACCTGCAGCAGGCGCGACGCGCTGCGCTCGGCCAGCGGGAATTGCGCGATCAGTTCGGGGGGCAGGTTGAAATCGAAATCGGACAGCGAGTACATGGGAAAGGAGCCGGGGCCCCGGAGGGGTGGCAGCGAGGCCGTCCGGAGGGCCGCCCGGGCTGGGGCGTTTTTGCAAAAGCCGGTATTCTACGCTGCGCCCGCCCAGCCAGCCCGCCATGCCCGCCGCCCGAAAAAAAGCCCCTGCCGCGAAAAAGACCGCCCCCGCGAAGAGCCTGCGCACCGCAGACAAGCTCGCGCGGCTCGGGCTGTCCACCAACATGGCGCTGGTGCTGCACCTGCCGATGCGCTACGAAGACGAGACGCAGCTGCGCACCATCAGCGAGGCCGGCAGCATCCACGGCATACCGGTGCAGGTCGAAGGCGTGGTCGTCGATTGCGACATCCAGTACCGGCCGCGCCGGCAGCTGGTGGTCAAGCTGAGTGATGACACGGGCCTGCTGGTGATGCGCTTCCTGAATTTCTACGGCAGCCAGGCCACGCAAATGGCCGTCGGCAAGCGCCTACGCGTGCGCGGCGAGATACGGCACGGCTTCTTCGGCGACGAGATGGTGCACCCGACCGTCAAGAGCGTCGAGCCCGATGCGCCCTTGCCCGATGCGCTGACGCCGGTCTATCCGGCCGGTGAGGGCCTGTCGCAAGCTATCCTGCGCAAGGCCATCGCCAATGCGATGACCCGCATCGACTGGCGCGACACGCTGCCGGATGCGCTGCGCGAACAGCTGAAGCTGGCACCTTTCGAGCCGGCGATCCGTCTGCTGCACAACCCGCCACCTGATGTCGATGAATATGCGCTGGCCGAGCGCACCCACCCGGCCTGGATACGGATGAAGTTCGATGAGCTGCTGGCGCAGCAGTTGTCGATGAAGCGCGCGCAGGCCGCGCGTCGCCAGCAGGGCGCGCCGGTGCTGGCCCAGCCCGGCGCACTGACCGCAGCCTTGCTGCGCACGCTGCCCTTCAAGCTGACCGGCGCGCAGCAGCGCGTACTGGAAGAGGTGCGCGCCGACATCCGCCAGCCCTACCCGATGCAGCGGCTGCTGCAGGGCGATGTCGGCAGCGGCAAGACCGTGGTCGCGGCGCTGGCGGCGGCACAGGCGATCGACAATGGCTACCAGGCCGCGCTGATGGCGCCGACCGAGATCCTGGCCGAGCAGCATTTCCGCAAGATCGCCAGCTGGCTGGAGCCGCTGGGCGTGAATGTCGCATGGCTGACCGGCAGCCTGAAGAAGCGCGACAAGGACGATGCCCGCGCGCGCATCGAGTCCGGCACCGCGCAGCTGGTGGTCGGCACCCATGCGCTGATCCAGCATGATGTCGAGTTCGCGAAGCTGGGACTGGTGATCGTCGACGAACAGCACCGCTTCGGCGTCGCGCAGCGTCTCACACTGCGCAACAAGGGCGTCGGCAGCGTGCCGCACCAGCTGATGATGTCGGCCACGCCGATTCCGCGCACACTGGCGATGACCTATTACGCCGACCTCGAAGTGTCCGTCATCGATGAACTGCCGCCGGGCCGCACGCCGGTCATCACGCGGCTGGTGGCGAAGGAGCGGCGCGATGAGGTAATCGCACGCGTACATGCGGCCTCGCTCGAGGGCCGGCAAGTCTACTGGGTCTGCCCGCTGATCGAGGAATCCGAAGCGCTGCAGTTGCAGACCGCGACCGAGACGCATGAGCTGCTGTCGGCCGCGCTGCCTGACCTGCGCGTGGGGCTGGTGCACGGCCGGCTGAAGCCGGCTGACAAGCAGCAGGTGATGGATGCGTTCGCGCGCGGCGAGCTGCACGTGCTGGTGGCCACCACCGTGATCGAGGTCGGCGTCGACGTGCCGAATGCGTCGCTGATGGTGATCGAGCATGCGGAGCGCTTCGGCCTGTCGCAGCTGCACCAGTTGCGCGGCCGGGTCGGGCGTGGGGCCGCCGCCAGCGCCTGCCTGCTGATGTACCAGGGACCGCTGGGCCCGGTGGCCAAGCAAAGGCTGGGCATCATGCGCGAGACCAATGACGGCTTCGAGATCGCGCGCCGCGACCTCGAAATCCGCGGCCCCGGCGAATTCCTCGGCGCGCGCCAGTCGGGACAGGCAATGCTGCGCTTTGCCGATCTGGAAACAGACCAGTGGCTGGTGGAGAAGGCGCGCGATGTCGCGCAGCAGCTGCTCGCTACGCAGCCGGCAGTGGCCGATGCCCATCTGGCGCGCTGGCTGGGGGCGAAGGAAGACTACTTGCGCGTCTGATGCGCGGCTGCGCCGAACCCCGTCGGCCGATCGCACGGATCCCCGCCCCGGGACCGGCCACTCGCGCCGAGTACCTGGCAGGCATGCACGTACCCGCGCCAACTATGCGACACTTACATGCATGACATTGACAGAACTGAAATACATCGTTGCGGTCGCGCGCGAAAAGCATTTCGGACGCGCGGCTGAAGCCTGTTTCGTCGCGCAGCCCACGCTGTCAGTGGCGATCAAGAAGCTCGAGGACGAACTGGGCGTCGCCATCTTCGAGCGCGGCGGCTCCGAGATCTCGGTCACGCCGATCGGCGCGCAGATCGTTGCGCAGGCCGAGCATGTGCTCGAGCAGACCGCCTACATCAAGAACATCGCCAAGCAGAACAAGGACCCGCTGGTGGGCCCCTTGCGCGTCGGCGTCATCTACACGATCGCGCCCTACCTGCTGCCGCAGCTGGTGCCGACGCTGATCGATACCGTGCCGCAGATGCCGCTGGTTCTGCAGGAAAATTTCACGGTCAAGCTGATCGAACTGCTGCGCGCCGGCGAGCTGGACGCCGCGATCATGGCGCTGCCGTTCAACGAGCAGGGCCTGAATGTGATGCCGCTGTATGACGAACCTTTCATGGTGGCGGTACCGCGCAATCACCAATGGGCGACCCGCAAGGCGCTGTCGGCTGACGAACTGAAGAACGAGACCATGCTGCTGCTGGGCGCCGGCCACTGCTTCCGCGACCAGGTGCTCGAAGTCTGCCCGGAGATGTCGCGCTTCTCGAACGGCGGTGGCGGCATCGCGCGCACCTTCGAGGGCTCGTCGCTGGAAACCATACGCCACATGGTGGCCTCGGGCATCGGCATCACGGTGCTGCCCAAGGCCTCGGTACCCACCTCGTCGGGCACCGACAACATGCTGCACTACATCCCGTTCGATGCGCCCGCGCCATCGCGCCGCGTCGTGATCGCATGGCGCAAGAGCTTTACCCGTGGCGGTGCGATCGAGGCGGTGCGCAAGGCCGTGCTGTCCTGCAAGCTGCACGGCGTGCAGATGCTGCCGGACGCCGCGCTCACTGAGCACTGAGCAATCACCCACTGAAGTACGCGTCTCGGCTACGGTACACGCGTTACGAGCACGGTGGCTTGCTCGCCGTACCAGCAAGCTGCGTTGCATCGGTACCGCATCGGTAGACGATCGACATCACCCCGGCTGTACAGCCTGCGGCGCTGCAAGCTACACTGCGCGCCATGAATGACGCCACCCAGTCTCCCCGCAGCATCCACCCCGCGCTCCAGCGCCTGCAGCTGTACGCGCGGCTGGTTCGGCTGGACAAGCCCATCGGCAGCCTGCTGCTGTTGTGGCCGACCTTGTCGGCGCTGTGGCTGGCATCGAACGGCCACCCGGACTGGCGGCTGGTCGTGATCTTCAGCGTCGGCACGGTGCTGATGCGCTCGGCCGGTTGCGCGATCAATGACTTCGCCGACCGCGACTTCGACAAGCATGTAAAGCGCACCGCGGAACGCCCGCTGACTGCAGGCCACATCGCTGCATGGGAAGCGGTGGCCGTCGCTGCCGTACTCGCTGTGCTGTCCTTCCTGCTGATCCTGCCGCTCAATCTACTGACCTGGCAGCTGTCGGTCGCGGCAGTGATCATCGCCGGCACCTATCCCTACTTCAAGCGCTTCTTCGCGTTGCCGCAGGCGTATCTGGGCATTGCGTTCGGCTTCGGCATACCGATGGCTTATGCGGCGGTGCTCAACACCGTGCCGATGGAAGCGTGGATACTGCTGGTGGCGAACATCTTCTGGGCGCTGGCCTATGACACCGAATATGCGATGGTGGATCGCGATGACGACCTGCTGATAGGCATACGCACGTCGGCAATCACCTTCGGCCGCTTCGATGTGCTGGCCGTGATGCTTTGCTATGCGATCAGTCTCGCGCTGATCACGGCCGTCGGCCTGTCGCGCAGTCTGGGCCTGCCCTTCATCGCCGGCATCGCCATCGCCGCCGGCATCGCGGTCTATCACTGGATCCTGATTCGCGGCCGTGACCGCATGCGCTGCTTCGCCGCCTTCCGCCATAACAACTGGCTGGGCGCAGCCGTGTTCGCCGGTGTCGCTTTGGGTTGGCAGGCTATCAAGGCCTGAACGCCGCGTCGACACAACAGGCACCCCTTTCCCCCGCTATTCCCGTTGAGGGCCTGAAGAAGCAGGCCAGATAATCGCGCGACAAGGCCGGCGTTTTGATCGCCGGCCGACCTGCCTTGCATGACTTGCAAGGCCATCATGTCACCCAGCGCGAAACGATGGATATCTCCGAACTGCTTGCCTTCGCCGTCAAGAACGGCGCTTCCGACCTGCACCTGTCTGCCGGCCTGCCGCCGATGATCCGCGTGCATGGCGATGTACGGCGCATCAACCTGCCGGCCATGGAGCACAAGGAAGTGCACACCATGATCTACGAGGTGATGAACGACAGCCTGCGCAAGCGTTATGAAGATTCGCTGGAAGTCGACTTCTCGTTCGAGCTGCCGGGCGTGGCGCGCTTCCGCGTCAATGCCTTCAACCAGGACCGCGGCGCAGCGGCCGTGATGCGCACCATCCCGTCCAAGATCCTGACGCTGGAAGATTTGGCGACACCGGCGATCTTTGCCGACCTTGCACTGAAGCCGCGCGGGCTGGTGCTGGTGACCGGGCCAACCGGCTCCGGCAAGTCGACCACGCTGGCGGCGATGGTCAACCACGTGAATGAAAATGAGTATGCGCACATCCTGACGATCGAAGACCCGATCGAATTCGTGCATGAATCGAAGAAAGGCCTGATCAACCAGCGCGAAGTCGGCCCGCACACGCATTCGTTCTCTGCGGCGCTGCGCTCGGCATTGCGCGAAGACCCGGACGTGGTGCTGGTCGGCGAATTGCGCGACCTCGAAACCATACGCCTGGCATTGACGGCGGCCGAGACCGGCCACCTGGTGTTCGGCACGCTGCACACGGTATCGGCCCCCAAGACCATCGACCGCATCATCGACGTTTTCCCTGGTGACGAAAAGGACATGGTGCGCGCGATGCTGTCCGAATCGCTGCAGGCCGTGATCTCGCAGACGCTGATCAAGACCAAGGATGGCACCGGGCGCGTCGCCGCGCACGAAATCATGCTGGGCACGCCGGCGATCCGCAACCTGATCCGCGAGGCCAAGGTCGCGCAAATGTATTCGGCCATCCAGACCGGCAGCAGCTTCGGCATGCAGACGCTGGATGCCTGCCTGGCGGATCTCGTCAAGCGCAACCGCATCTCGATGGCCGCGGCACGCCAGTGCGCGAAGATGCCCGAGAACTTCGTCGGTTGAGGAGAGCGCAATGAACCCGATGCGTGCAGAAACCCTGATCGACCAGCTGCTGGCCTCGATGAAGGAACAAGGCGGCTCCGACCTGTTCATTACCGCCGGCTTTGCGCCGGCAATCAAGCTCAATGGCGTGGTCACTGCGGTGGGCGAACAGGTCCTGTCGCCCGACGACAGCGCGATGCTGGTGCACTCGGTGATGAACGAGCGCCAGCGCGCCGAATTCGCCGCGACCCGCGAATGCAATTTCGCGATCAGCCCGAACGGCATAGGCCGCTTCCGCGTGTCGGCCTTCATACAGCAGGGCCGCGCCGGCATGGTGATGCGGACCATCAACACCGAGATACCCGACATCGACCAGCTCGGCATGCCGCCGCAGCTGAAAGACATCGTGATGACCAAGCGCGGGTTGGTGATCATGGTCGGCGCCACCGGCTCCGGCAAGTCAACCACGCTGGCGGCGATGGTCGGGCACCGCAATGCCAACAGCCATGGCCACATCATCACGATCGAAGACCCGATCGAGTTCGTGCATCCGCACCTGAACTGCATCGTCACACAGCGCGAAGTCGGCACCGATACCGAGGACTGGCACATCGCGCTGAAGAACACGCTGCGCCAGGCGCCGGACGTGATCCTGATTGGCGAGATCCGCGACCGCGAGACCATGGACCATGCGATCGCCTTTGCCGAGACCGGCCACCTGTGCCTAGCCACGCTGCACGCCAACAACAGCAATCAGGCGCTGGACCGCATCATCAACTTCTTCCCCGAAGAGCGCCGGCAGCAATTACTGATGGACCTGTCGCTGAATTTGAAAGCAATGATCTCGCAGCGCCTGATACCGCTGAAAGACCGCGGCGGGCGCGTGGCCGCCGTTGAGGTGATGCTGAACTCGCCACTGATTTCCGAACTGGTCTTCAAGGGTGAAGTGCACCAGATCCGCGAAGTGATGAAGAAGTCGCGCGAGCTCGGCATGATGACCTTCGACCAGGCGCTGTTCGATCTGGTCGAGGCCGACAAGATCAGCGTCGAAGATGCGTTGCGCAATGCCGATTCCGTCAATGATCTGCGGCTGGCCATCAAATTACAGGGCAAGGATGCGCGCGACCGCGACCTGACGGCGAGCACGCAAGGACTGGGCATTGTTTGAGCGTCAATTGTCTGCCCGATCACAAGACAATCAAAACCCTGATAAAGCCTTGTCATCCGTGCGTTAACGGCAGATCAAGCGTTTTATTTAGGGTCTTTCAATCCGCAATCTGCCTTCGTTTTTTCCCTCTGTTCGCATTAAATCTTGTTGACTGGCAGCAGTAAATTCACTCCTGAGAAATAGCCAAGTCCATTGAGCGCTTGCTATCCCTCGCCGCGCAATTTTCAGGAGATATCCATGCGAACCTCAATCAAGACCCTCCGCCGTCAGCAAGGCTTTACCCTCATCGAACTGGTCATCGTCATCGTCATCATCGGCATCCTCGCCGCGATCGCGCTGCCGAAGATGACCGACCTCGCCGGCAATGCCCGCGCAGCGACCATCAAGGGCGTGACCGGCAGCCTGGCTTCGGCCAACACCGCCATCTATTCGGCCGCACAGATCGCCAATCAGGGCGGCGCCACCGGCTCCGTGAATGCCTGCGGCACGACCGGCATCAACACCGTCTACGGCTATGCGGCCGACACCACCGAATTGCTGAAGTGCGTTGGCCTGGCACCGGCTGCGGACTTCAACACCGCAACCGCCAACACGATCTCGCACTCGGGCTCGACCACGCCGGCCTCGTGCAACGTCGTCTACGTGCCGGCTACAGCCACCGCGCAGCCTGGCTACACCGTCACCGTCACCGGCTGCTGATACAGCGCCTGATGGAGCCCGGCCATGGACCTGAAGCCCCGCCTCCCTCGCCTGCCGCGCAGGTGGTGGTCGCGCGGCTTCACCCAGATGGAGCTCATCACCACCATCGCCGTGGCCAGCCTGATGTCGGCCTCGATGGTGCCGAAAATGATTCCCAAAGCGAGCCGCAGCGCCGCCAACTGGCAGGCGGTGCGACTCGCCGATGACTTGCGGCATGCGCGTCTGCTGGCCATGTCGCTGGGCAAGCCGCTGTCCTTCAACAGCGATGCGGCTTCCTGGCGCGTCAGCTGCGTCAATGCCGGCAGCTGCTCGGTCGTCACACCGCCGGCGCAGACCTGCCCTAACCCGACCAGCACCCTGCTCGATCCGGGCCACCACGGCGGCTTCTGCGTCGCCGTCGAAGGCGGCATCACGCTCTCCGGCCCGGCGTCGATCCAGTTCGACCTGCTCGGACGTCCGCAATCGGCGGGCACCATGACTTACCAGCTGTCGGCCAATGGCACGGTGGTCGCAACGGTTTCCGTGGCGCCCGGCACCGGCTTCGTGACGACAGCACAACTGCAATGAAGGCCAGCCATCGCATCCGGCACCTGAACCCCAACTCAACCCGTGGTTTTACCCTGGTCGAGCTGGTCGTGCTGATCGTCGTGTTCTCCGGTTCGCTGGTGGCCTTGCTGTCGGTATCGCGCGAAGCCGCGCGGCGCATCGCCGATATCGACGCCAGCGCGCGCGCGATGCAGTACGCGCAGGAGCGCGTGGAGATGGTGCTGGCCGACCGCCGCAACCCGAACCGCGGCTATGCGTATGTGCCGCTGCAATCGGCCAGCTGCAATGGGGTGTCGGCGAGCTGCGCCTACCCGTATGAAAACCCGATGACGGGAACCTCGCTGTCGCGCAGCGTGCAGGTGACCGACATCTCGGCCAACAGCGCCTGCCCGAATCCCACCAACGGCTGCAAGCAGGTGCTGGTCACCGTCACCAAAAACGGTCGCACGCTCGCATCGCTGGCAGCACTGCTGGCCAACAACTGAATCATGAACGCGCAACCCACCGTCCATCAGCACGGGTTCAGTCTCATCGAACTCGTGGTCGCCATGGTCCTGACCTCGATGCTCGCCGTGGCCGCGATGCAGCCGGTGCTGCGCGCGATCCAGGCGCGGTCGGCCGTGGCCAGCAACCTGTCGGCGATCGACGGGCTGCGCTATGCGACCGAGCGCATGGTGCGCGAGCTGCGCCAGGTGCGCTATGACGCGCAGGGTACGGGATTCCAGTTGCTGCCGCTGGATGCGATCGCCGGCACCACCAGCGCCAGCGCCGGCCTGTGCTTCAGCCGCGGCGGCGGCAGTGGCGGCGGCAGCTGGAGCAGCCTGTCGTTCCGCAAGAGCGGCACGCTGGCCACGCTCGACGCCGTCAGTTACCCCGGCTGCGCCGCCGTTGCGCCGTCCACGCTGGCCGACAAGGTCAGCGCGCTGCGCTTCGACTACTGGGCCTATGGCAGTAGTGGTGCGCCGACGGCGCTGGCGCTGACCGACGCCGCCTTCGGCACCAAGCTCTCCTACATCGATATCACGCTGACCGTCACACCCGACAATGGCACGCCGGTCAGCCATCGTTCGCGCGTGGTACTGCGCAATGGCGCATGGGGGGCCGCAAAATGAGCGTTGCACCGAAGTCCCTGCCTGCACACGATGGCCGCAGCACCACAGCCGCCGCGCCCAAGCTCGGTTGCACAGCGTTCGTCGCGAACAAGACGCTGCGCGCCGCAGGCTCGACCAGGGCGCGCCGCCCGGCCACGCCAGCGCGCCAGCGCGGCGTGTTCGCCATCGTCACCGTGCTGATGCTACTGATCGTGGTCGCGTCGGCGCTGCGATTCATGCTGACCGCGGCCGAAGCCAACAGCAGCGCCACCCTTGCCCACCAGCAGAGCACGAAAGCGCTGCTGGCCGCCGACAGCGGCATCGAAGCCATGCTGGCCAAGATGCGCAAGGCCGGCCCGATGTCCTGTGCCGGTGCCAGCTTCGCCTCAGGCACGCTGGACGGCGCCAGCTATGCGATGCAGTCCGTAACGAGCGTCACCAACATTCCGGTTTCCTCTTCATGCAACGGCATGCTGGTGGCGCGCGGCTGCCGCGGCCAGGTACAGGGCAGCGTCGGCTCCAGCACGCGCACGGTCAGCGTTGACATCGCTTACTGCTCGCCAACCAATGCCGGCGTCGCCGGCTTTGGCGGCTACACCACCAACATTGCACAGACCATCAACCCCTACCAGGCCAACTCGGTCATCGTCAGCAACCTCGCCTTCCGCCGCAAGAGCGACGCCGGCGGCCCGAATACCTCGGCCACCACCTGCGTACAGACCGGCACCTATTCGGGCACCTGCACGCAAGGCTGGAGCATTCAGTCCAGCTCGGGCATTCCGGCGGTCGGCGGACGCGGCGTGATCGCCACCACCACCACCGTCGGCGATTACACCGTGATCCAGAACCTCGGTCTGGACCGCAACTATGTCGCTACCGGCGCCATCTTCGAAGGCAACGGCGTCACCTATCTCGGCGCGTATGCGGACGACCAGAGCGCCCAGAACAAGGGCACGGCCGGCACCTCGAACACCGTGGCCGGCCAGGTCAAGGATGGCCGCACGCTCGGCACCAGTGCCACCGGCACGGCCGGCTGGTGCAAGGGCGCCGACACGCTGGTGTTCGGCTTCTCCGCCAAGGCCGAATCGCCGAACGACACGCTGACCTCGGTCAGCTTCGGCGCCGTGAAGATGCCGATGGTGCTGCTCGAGCGCTATCACTCGCTGACCTACGACATGTATTCCGAGGTCTGGTACCTGTACAAGCCCATCGCTTCGGGCGGCGTCGACAGCCTGTTCGCGAATGGCGTGCCGACTGATTTCAGCTTCACCACCCAGGGCACCACCACCGATGAATGGGCAGCCGGCTTCGCCTGCCTGAAGAACGTGGATCCGGCCACACCGCGCGGCCTGGTGAGCTTCATGCAACCGTATAACTGGTGGGAGCCGTTCTGATGGCACACAAGCTTGCGCTTCCCGCGCTTCCCTCATTGTCCCGACTGCCCCGCCTGCCCGGAATGTCCGCTCTCAAGGCGCGCTGGTCATCGCTGGCCGCCAGGCGGATCAGCGCCACACCGTGGGCGGCCGTTGATTTTTCTGCGCGTCACATGGCCGCCGTGCTGGTCGCGCCGCCGCAAGGCGACGGCCGTCCGCGGGTGCTGAAGGCCGTGCAGGCCGAGGTCGACGGCAATCTGCCCGAAGCCGGCAAGTTCATGCCCTTCGCACAGCAACTTGAAGCCGGCGCGCGTCCATGGACACTGTTGCTGCCGCGTGAAGAATACCGGGTCAGCGTGATGAGCGAGCCTGCCGTGCCGGCCGCCGAACTGGCACAGAGCGTGCGCTGGCAAGTGGCGCCGACGCTCGACTTCCCGGCCGAGGATGCGTCGGTCGATTTCATGAGGATACCGACCCAGGCCTGGCAACCCGAGCGCACGCCGGACATGTACGTGATCGCCGCGCGTGGCGATGCGGTGCGCCAGCGCGTTGCGCTGTTCGAGGGCGCACGGCTGAAGCTGGGCGCGATCGACATCCGCGAGACGGCACAGCGCAACGTCGCCGCGCTCGCAGAACGCCACGACGAATTGCTGGTGATGGTGGCTTTTGGGCAGGAGGAAGTACAGATCAGCTTCAGCTGGCATCGCGAACTGTACATGGACCGCCTGATCGCCGAAGCCGCCGACCGCGACAACCAGCCGGAACGGCGCGCGGCCAACAACGAGCGCATTGCGTCGCAAGTGCAGCGCTCGATCGAAGCGGTGCGCGGCAACTTCCCTTTCATGATGGCAGCTCGCGTGCTGGTGGCGGGCGCCCCTGAAGGCTTTTGCGAGCTGCTGGCCGCCAGCCTGCCCGAGCCGGTCGAGGCCTTGCAGCCAGAAACCTTGTTCGACCTGTCGCGCACGCCGGCGCTGCGCGATCCGCACGTCTTCATGCAGCACTTCCACGCGATCGGCGCCGCGCTGCGCGGCCTGGAGCACACCGCATGAGCCAGCAGATCAACCTGTTGCCGCGCGCCCCGCGCGTACCGGTACTGTCGGCACGGCGCGCGCTGGTCGGCGCGCTGGTGTGGGCCGTCACGCTCGGTGCAGAAGTCGCCTGGCAGGTGAGCGAGGCCGATGCCGCACGCCTGGCCGCCGAGTCCAGCGAGCAGGAGCTCAAGCAGCAAAAGCAATTGCTGCTGGCATTGCAAACGCGCCTCGGCGAATCGGCCAACCCGAACAACATCGCCGCGCAGATCGCCGCACTCGAGCCGCAGACCCGCGTCTCGCGCGACCTGCTGGCGCGGCTGAAGGCCGGCGACCTCGGCAGTCTCGACGGCTACGGCGAAGAACTGACCGAGCTGGCCGCGCTGCCCAGGCAGGGGGTGTGGCTGACGATGGTGGCGATCTCGAACGCCGGCCGCACGATCCGTATCGAGGGCCGCGCTCTGAAGAAGGAAAACGTGCTGCCGTATGCGGCGGCACTCAATGAAGCGGTGCACAAGTATGGCGCACAGCTGAACCAGATGGAAATCGTACCGATGCAAACGCATCCCGAGGACGAGCAATCGTCGGTGCCGGTGTACGTCTTCAAATTGTATTGAAGGGCGCTCATGACGACGTTCTCACTGCGCCCCCAATGGCAGGCTGCGACCCGCGCCTTTGAAGGCAAGACCTCGCGCGAGCGGATGCTGATGCTGTCGGCACTGCTGGCCGCGCTGTATTTTGTGGTCGACATGACGGTGCTGGCGCCGCAGCACAAGCGCATCCGTCAATGGCAGACCCAGGCCGAAGTGAACCGCAGCGAAATCCAGCGCGTGCAAAAGCAGGTCGCCGAACTGTCGGCACAGCTGGCGGCCCTGAATGCCGGCGACAAGCAGGCCGAGCTCGATGAACTGGTGCGCATCATCGCCGAGGCCGATGCACTGCTGACGGAGGACGATGGCAGCGCGCTGAAGCTGTCGGCGCTGCTGAACACCATGCTGCGCACCACGCCGGGACTGAAGCTGATGTCGCTCAAGACCTTGCCGGTGGTGCCACTGCTGCCGCGCGGCCCGAAGGCAGCCGATGGCACCGAACTCAAGCCCTCGCCGCCCATGGTCGGCGGCAAACCGGCGCCTGAGCCGCCGCCGATCGCCGTGCATCAGCATGGCGTAGAGATTGCGGTCAAGGGCAATTACCTCGCGCTGCTGCCCTACATGGAAAAACTGCGCCGATACCCGAAGCGGCTGTTCTGGACGCATGCGTCGCTGGAGGTCGTCAAGCATCCGGATTCGGTGCTGCGCCTGACCATCACCACCCTCACCGAACAAAAGCCGATGCCGCTGGAGGCGACGGGCGACACCCGCCGCGTTGCCAGTGCGCCCACGCCATGATCCCCCCTGCCATGAAGAACCTGATTGCCTACTTTGTCGTCATCCCGGTCGAGACCTCGGCCGCGGTGATTGCGGCCGCGCTACTGCTGGCCATTACCGTCACCATCGTGATTGCGCTGGCCTGTATTCCTGCGCGGGCTGCCGACACGCCGCCACCGGAACGCTCGACCGACCGCTCTGTTGAACGTCCGACTGAACGTTCTGGCGGGCGCCCCGCTGAACGTTCGACCGAAAAGGTGCTGCGTGATCCGACCCGCCCGTTGGCGTCGACTGCGCCGCGCAGCGGCCCGGTACCGCCCTCGGCACCGCGTGCCCCCGCTGCACCTGTCGTCTTGCCGCAGCTGCAATTGGTGCTGACGGCCACCGAGCGTCGCTTCGCCGTGATCGATGGCGAACTGCTGGGCGTCGGCGACAGCATCCGCGGACTGGCCATCCTGGAAATCCATGACGAGGCCGTCATCGTAAAAACCCCGAACGGTCCGCGCACGCTGCCGCTGTCGACCGGCACCGAGAACCAAGGAAACTGATCATGAAGAAGCCGATCACCCGCGCTGCCAACGCCGCCCAATCTGCCCATGCTGCTGCCCTCGGCAGCCAGCAACGCACCATCCGCATCACCACCGTAGCCACGGCCTGCGCAACGCTGGTCGCACTGACGACCCTTGCAGGTTGCGCATCATCGCCAACCAAGCCCGCGCAGCTGCCGCACAGTGAAGCGATCACGCAGGCGCTGGCCGCGCCCGAAGCAGTGGCATCGCCGGTGCCGTCACCGGCGCCGGTCGAGGTCGAACCGCCGGTCGCCCAACCCGCACCGCTGATGGCGCCGACACCGGACGAGCCGCGTATCAGCGTCGCGATGAACAATGTGCCGGCACGTCAATTCTTCATGGCGCTCGCCGCCGGCACGCCGTACACGATGCTGGTACACCCGAACGTGACGGGCAACCTGTCTGCCAAGCTGTCGAACGTGACCGTACCCGAAGCGCTGGAAGCGATACGTGACATGTACGACGTGGACATCACGCTCGAAGGCCGCAAGATCACGGTCAAGCAGCCGGTGATGGAAAGTCGCGTATTTCAGGTCAATTACCCGACCGCGCATCGCAAGGGCAATTCGGATACGCGCGTCGCCGCCGGCTCGCTCGCGGACTCCCCGATGAGCGGCGCGATGCCGGCTGCGATGCCGGCTGGTTCGCCGACGCCGGTGCCGGGCCGCGCGATGGACAGCTCGCGGGTGACCACGTCGAATGAAGTCGACTTCTGGCAGGAACTGAAGGTATCGCTGGAAGCGATCGTCGGCACCGCCGCCGGCAATGGCCGCAGCGTCGTGATCAGCCCGCAATCGGGCGTGATCGTCGCGCGTGCAATGCCCAAGGAATTGCGCGACATCGCCGCCTACCTGAAGGCGACGCAACTGTCGGTCGAACGCCAGGTGATTCTGGAAGCGAAGATCATTGAGGTGCAGCTGTCCGACGGCTACCAGTCCGGCGTGAACTGGGCGGCATTCGGTACCGGCAGAACCCGCGCGTCCGCGGGCGTGATCCAGCCCGGCGCCAACCTGAACAACACACCGGATGCAACGATCAGCAACGGCGCGGTATCCGCCGTGGCCGGCACCGCGCTGTCGACAGTGGCCAGCTCGGGCGGCACGCTGTTCGGCCTGGCCGCGCAGGGCACCAACTTCGCGGCACTGCTGAGCTTCCTCGAGACGCAGGGCGCGGTGCAGGTGCTGTCCAGCCCCCGCATCTCGACGCTGAACAACCAGCAGGCCGTGCTGAAGGTGGGCACCGATGAATTCTTTGTCACCGGCGTTACCGGCGGCACCACCACGCCCTCGGGCGGCGGCGCGGTGACGACCATGCCGAACGTGACGCTGCGTCCCTTCTTCTCGGGCGTGGTGCTCGACGTGCTGCCGCAGATCGACCGCGACGGCAACATCATGCTGCACATCCGCCCGTCGGTGTCGCAAGTGAGCACGGTGAACAAGAACATCAACCTCGGTGTCGGTGGCCAGCTGACGCTGCCGCTGGCCTCCAGCAGCGCGTCCGAAGCCGACAGCGTGGTGCGCGCGAAGAATGGGCAAGTGGTCGTGATCGGCGGCCTGATGCGCGAAGCCAGCAGCAACGACCGCTCGCAAGTACCGGGTGTCGGCAATGCGCCGGGCGTGGGCAAGCTGTTCGGCAGCACCAGCCGTTCGACGCAGAAACGCGAACTGGTGATCCTGCTCAAGCCAACCGTGATCACCCATGACGCCCAGTGGAATGACGACGTGCTGCAGAGCCAGCGCCGCATCCAGCAGCTGGCCTCGGAGCGCAGCGGCAAATGACGCCGGCTGACTCGCTGATAAGCAAAGGAGCGGCAATGCCTGTCCTCGACCTGATGCGGCACGACATCGACGTGCCCTTCTCCCGCACCCTGCCGGAGACCCAGGCACGCCGCTGCCAGGCCGTCCTGTTGAAAGACCTGGGCGACAGCTGCCTGGTCGGCCTGGTGGACCCGAACAACCTGCGCGCGCAAGATGCGATCTCGCAGCTGCTGAAGCGCCCGGTCGACATCGTGCAGGTCGAGCGCGATGCGCTGCTGGCCACGCTCGATCGCGTGTACGGCAAGTCTGATCAGCTGGGCGAGATCGCGCGCGCAGTCGAGCGCAACATCGAGCGCGAAGTCACGCTGGTCGACCTCGACCAGATAGGTGCCGTGATCGACGATGTCGACGCGCCGGTGGTCAAGCTGCTGCAAACCATCTTCGACCATGCGTCGCAGGTGCGCGCCTCGGACGTGCACATCGAGCCGCAGGAAAAGCGGCTGGTCGTACGCTATCGCATCGATGGCGCGCTGCATGTGCAGGCCGAGGCCGACCTGAAGATCGCGTCGCCGCTGGTGGTGCGACTGAAGCTGATGGCCGGTCTCGACATTGCCGAGAAGCGCCTGCCGCAGGATGGCCGCATCGCGGTACGCTCCGGCGTGCACAAGCTCGACGTGCGCATGTCCACGCTGCCGACGCTGTATGGCGAATCGGTGGTGCTGCGGATACTGATGCAGCAGCAGGGACTGGTCGCGCTGACCGACACCGGCATGGACCGGCAGATCTTCGAGCGCTTCGAGCAGGCGATCCGCGCGCCGCATGGCATCGTGCTGGTGACCGGGCCGACCGGTTCCGGCAAGACCACCACGTTGTATGGCGCGCTGCAGATGCTGAACCAGCCGGACGTGAAGATCCTCACCTGCGAAGATCCGGTGGAATACCGGATGCCGGGCATCGTGCAAGTGCAGACCAATGACAAGATCGGCCTCGATTTCGCGCGCGTGCTGCGCTCCTTCCTGCGCCAGGATCCGGACGTGATCTTCATCGGCGAGATCCGCGACCACGAGACGGCGCAGATCGCGAGCCGCGCCGCAATGACGGGCCACCTGGTACTGTCGACGCTGCACACCAATGACGCCATCAGCACGCCGGGGCGCCTGGCTGACATGGGCATACCGGCCTACCTGATCGCATCCACCCTGCTGGCCGTCGTGTCGCAGCGACTGGTACGCGTACTGTGCCCGCATTGCGCGCAGCCGGCCGAGCCGGACGAAGACGAACTGGGCTGGGTGCTGCATGCACTGGGGCGCGAATCGCTGCGCGAAGGCACGCAGTTCAAGCGCGCCTGCGGCTGCCATCGCTGCAACAACATCGGCTACAAGGGACGCACCGGCGTGCATGAAATCCTCAGCATCACGCCGCCGCTGGCGCGCGCGCTGCGCACCGGCTCGCTGCAGGAATTCGAGAGTGCTGCCGCAGCCCAGCTCAAGGGCAGCACCATTGCTGACCATGTGCTGAAGCTGGTCCTGCAGGGCAAGACCACTGTCGCCGAGGCGATGAAGGTCGTCAGCGCAGAAGAAGCCTGACCCGCACGCTGACAAAACCCATGACCCGCGCGCCCTGAGACCAGCCAACACACACAGGCAGCAAACCCATGCGTCACTTTATTTACGAAGGCCGCAATCGCAGCGGCGAACTGGTCAAGGGCCGGATTGAATCGCCGAACCCGCAGGCGGTCGCACAATGGATGCTGGATGCCGGCATCGTGCCGGTGAAGATCAATGAACAGGCGGCGCAGGCCGAACAGACCGGGCTGATGGCCAGGCTGAATGGCCAGGGCACCTTGTCACCAACCGACTTGCTGCTGTTCACGCGCCAGCTCGGCACCATGGTGCGCGCCGGCCTGCCGCTGATGCAGGCGCTGAACGGCATGCAGAAGTCCTCAGGCAATCCGAAGCTGGCCAAGCTGCTCGGCAAGCTGCGCGAAGACCTCGACCAGGGGCTCGAACTGTCGGCGGCGATGGCGCATCATCCGGAATTCTTCGATGACTATTACGTCAGCATGATCCGCGTCGGCGAAGGTGCGGGGCGGCTGGATGAAGTATTTACCCGCCTGTTCGCGCAGCTCGAGTTCGAGCGCGACATGCGGCAGAAGATCAAGAGCGCGCTGCGCTACCCGAGCTTCGTGGTGATTGCAATTGCGATCGCAATCGGCATCCTGACGGTGTTCGTGATCCCGGTGTTCGCGAAGGTGTATGCGGGCATGAAGGTCGAACTGCCGCTGCTGACCCGCATCCTGCTGGCGGTGTCGGACTTTGCGGTCAACTGGTGGTGGGCCGTGCTGGGGCTGATGGGCGCAGCCTTCTACGGCTTCATCCTTGCGCTGAAGCAGCCGAAGTACAAGTACCGATGGGACAAGCACAAGCTGAATTTCCCCCTGATCGGCGGCATCTTCAACAAGGCCGGCATTGCGCGCTTCTGCCTGTCATTCTCGATTGCCTGCAAGAGCGGCGTGCCGATCGACCAAGCCTTCACGCTGGTGGCGAAGGTGGTGGACAACGCCTTCTTCGAGCGCCGCATCAAGGGCATGCGCGAAGGCATCACGCGCGGCGAGACCATGCTGCAGATCGCGCAGGGCGCCGGTATCTTCAAGCCGATGGAGCTGCAGATGATCGCCGTCGGCGAAGCCACCGGCGAAATGGAAAAGATGATGGAGCAGGTGGCGCAGATGTACCAGGAAGAGCTGCAGTATGAAGTCAGCCGGCTCGGCGACGCAATCGAGCCCATCCTGCTGGCGGTGATGGGCGGGCTGGTGCTGGTACTGATGTTGGGTATCTTCCTGCCCTTGTGGGATCTTGGGCAGCTGGCGCAGCAGGCATAAAGTGCCACGGCCCGGCTGGCTACACAGGTAGCAAGTCGGGCCGTGCCTGGATGCTGCCTAGCCGGCGAACAATCACGCCTGCTTGCAAAGTCGCTTACTGGTCCTTGCCGAATTCGTCGCCCAGTTCCTTGCCGCGCGCGGCCGCCGCGTGCAGGGCCTTGACGATCGCCGGCTTCACGCCGCTGGCTTCCATCGACATCAGCGCCGCATAGGTGGTGCCCCCCTTCGAGGTCACGCGCTCGCGCAGCAGCGACACCGGCTCGTCAGAGCGGATCGCCAGTTCGGATGCGCCGGCGAAAGTCGCCTGCGCCAGTTCGCGGCCCTGCGCTTCGGTGAGGCCGAGTTCGACGGCGGCGGCCTGCATCGCCTCGATGAAATAGAACACATAGGCCGGGCCGCTGCCTGACAGCGCGGTGACGGCGTCGATCTTGCCTTCGTCATCCAGCCACACGGTATCGCCGACCGCGCGCAGGATCGCATCGGCCATTTGCCGCTGCGCCTCGGACACGCCGTCCATCGCCACCGCGCCGGTGATGCCCTTGCCAACCAGCGCCGGCGTATTCGGCATCGTGCGCACGATGGCGCTATGGCCGCCCAGCCAGCGCGACAGGTCGGCTGCACGAATGCCCGCGGCGATCGACAGCACCAGCTGCTGCTTCACCAACGGCTTGAGCGTGGCGACGACGTCGCGCAGCTGCTGCGGCTTGACAGCCAGCACGATCACGTCGGCCGCAGCGACAGCGTCGCCGGCTGCGGTGGCGGTGGTGACGCCGAAGGTGTCGCGCAATGCTGCGAGAGCGGCTTCGTTGATGTCGACCACATGGATGTTGGCCGCTGCGGTGAGCTTGTCGGCGAGGCCGCCGATCAGTGCCTGCGCCATGTTGCCGCCGCCGATGAAGGCGATCTTCACGTTATTTTGCATATTCCCTTTTTCCAAAAATGGCTGTGCCGACGCGCACGATGGTTGCGCCCTCGGCAATCGCTGCGGCCATGTCAGCTGACATGCCCATGGACAGCGTATCGGTGTGTATTCCCTGTGCGGCCAGTTGCACTTGTAGCTCGCGCAGCTGGCGGAACGGCGCCCGCTGTGCTTCGAAGGTATCGGCCGGCTCCGGTATCGCCATCAGGCCGCGCAGCTTCAGGCGCGGCAGCCCGGCCACGGCCTGTGCCAGCGCGAGCACGTCGCCGGGTTCGACGCCGCTCTTGCTGTCTTCGCCGCTGACATTGACCTGCAGGCAGACCTGCAAGGGCGGCAGGCCGTCGGGCCGCTGGTCCGACAGGCGTTGCGCGATCTTTTCCCGGTCCACCGAATGGACCCAGTCGAAATGCTCCGCGATCGGCCGCGTCTTGTTGCTCTGGATAGGCCCGATGAAATGCCAGGCCAGCGACAGGCCGGGGCGCAGCTCACGCACGGCCTGCATCTTGTCGATCGCTTCCTGCAGGTAGTTTTCGCCGAAGGCCGACTGCCCTGCCGCAGCGGCTTCGATGACGGCTTCGGCACCGAAGGTTTTCGACACGGCCAGCAACTGCACATCGGCCGGCGCACGGCCGGCTGTCGCCGCTGCCCGGGCGATGGCTTGCGTGACGCGCGCGATATTTTCTGCAATGGACATGGGGTGACATTATCCCTCATCGCACGGATAGCCCGCATGGCACGCATCCGGCAGGAAATGGCGGCCGGTGCTAGCATCAATCCCATTGCGTATCCCGGCGGTTGCCTTGCCGAGGTTTGCCCTCTGAGGGTTTGACTTCCCGAGGCTCACCTGTTTCAGGTTCCCCGCCCTGACACCTTCGAGGAATGGATCACCCATGAGCACCCTGTATGACTTTGCGGTTCGACGACTGGATGGTAGCGAGACCACGCTTGGCGATTGGCGCGGCAAGGTACTGCTGATCGTGAACACGGCCAGCCAATGCGGCTTCACACCGCAGTACGCGGGGCTGGAGGCGCTGTACAAGAAATACAAGGATCGCGGCTTCGTGGTACTGGGCTTCCCGTGCAATCAGTTCGGCGCGCAGGAGCCGGGGACGGCGGCCGAGATCGGCGCCTTCTGCGAAAGGAATTACGGGGTCAGCTTCCCGATGTTCGACAAGATCGACGTCAACGGCTCGAATGCCCATCCCTTGTTTGCCCACCTGAAGCAGGAAGCCACCGGCATCCTGGGCACCGATGGCATCAAGTGGAATTTCACCAAATTCCTCATCGACCGCGAGGGCAAGGTCATCGCACGCTATGCGCCGACCACGTCGCCCAACGCCCTCGACAGCGACGTGCTGGAGCTGCTCGAGCACTGAGCCTCGTACCAGCGCCCTGCCGCATCTCCATCTGCACCCGCCCGGCGTAGCCGGCGCGCGATCTTTTCGCGGTCGGCTGCGTGCGCCCAGTCGAAATGCTCGGTGACCGGCCGAGCAACCCTCCCTTCTCCGCCCCTCCTCCCATCCTCCTCCTGCACCGCCGTTGCCCGCTGCGCCCGGCGGCTGCGGGATGAACCCCACCTGCAAGTCAGTTACCCAATTTGTTGCAACTTGGCATGCGACTCGCCGCGAGAGCCGGCACAACGCTCGCGCCACAACGACAACCCCCAAGGGAGACGACATGAATCAGGACGATTTCAGGAAGCTGTGCCGCGAGGCCAGCGTGAAGCTTGGCCGCGACAATCCGGATGAGCTCGGCGAAACCAACATCATCGAGCTTGACGACGTGCGCATGGGCCTGTTCTTCGAAGCCGAGATCGCGCCCGACCGCATCCTCTGCTACATCGACATCGGCAAGCCGCCGGTCGTGGACCGGGAAGCGATACTGGAACGCGTCCTCGCGCTGAACCTGCTGACCGCCACCAAGACCGCCGGCGTTTACGCCTTCGACCAGCAGAGCGACACGCTCGTCTTCGTCCAGCATTTGCTCTTCCCTGAACTGCTGACCGGAGACATCCTGGCCGACATCCTGCAAGGCTACAGCGCGCATGCCAGCAGCCTGAAACAGAACCTTCTCGATCCTTCCAACCTTCGCCCCGTTCACGAGATGCTCGTGCAGTCGCTTGAACGCAACGCCCATGGCCTAGCGTAGGAGATGTCATGCTTCCCGCCAACCCAACGCCCCAGAATCTACAGCCGCCGGTCTTCGGCGCACCGACCAGGACCGGAGCGCCCGCACTCCAGGGCACGACGCCGGCGAACGCCAATCCGGCTGCGCCTGCATGGGGGCCGGCAAACCTGCAGCTCTTTCACCAGGCAAGCGTCAGCGTACCCGTTCAATTCCCTGACAGCTCGCATGCCACGGCCGAGCAGTCAAAAAATCTGGAGAAGCAGGAGATACTGAAAGAAATCGACACGCTCGAAAAGCAGATCGCCGCCCTGAAAAGCAAGCTGGCCGCGGATGAGGATGCTGATACCGCTGAAGCGCCGGGCGAATCGAATCAATTGCTGCGCACCTTGACGAATCGCCGTCAGGAGCTGAACAAGCAGCTGCATGCAAAGCCAGACAAAACTAGCGTGGCATCCGACAGCGACGATGAAGACATCACGTCCCCCACCAAAACGCCTGAAGCAAGACTCAAGGAAGTCAACGCCAAGCTGCGTGAAGTCGCTCGGGAAGAGCGTGCGGCTGCCAACAAGGACGAGGAAAAAAAGTCCGGCAAGCTGAAGCAACAAATTCAGGAACTCAAGAAGGAACAGCAAAGCCTGAAAGCCGAGATCGCCGCCAAACATGAATCGTCAAATGAAGTGACGATTACCGATGCCGATTCGGATGTGGAACCCGATGCAGAATTTTCCAGCAGCTCGACGAGCGCCTCGTCGACCAGCGCAGATCTGCTCGCCATGCCAAAAAAAATGATCGAAGAGCGAAAGAAGCAGCTCAGAGATCTTCAGGAAAACCTTCGCCAACTCGGCGACAGCTCAAGCGACGACGAAGAAAGGAAGGAATGCAAGCAGGGCATAACGGATCTGGAAACCGAGATTGCCCAGCTCAATAGCGTGTACAGCATGCTGCAACAGATGTCGGCACAGGCAGCCGGAGAGGCTGGTGAAAAGACCACCAATATTTCGCCACTGTTGAGAACCTGGACGACAAAAAGGCGCCCGCAGGATCAGCATCTGTCGAGTGTCAGCTCCACCAACAGCGCACAGCCCAGCCCTTTTGCAGACCGGGCGCAGAAACGGCTCAGCTCCTTCGCTCCGCACAATCCTTCGCCCGACATGCAACGCTTCCTGAGCCAGGGCTTGCAGCTGGAACTGGAAATGCTCACCCTGGAAGCCGATGAGCTGGGAGGCCAGGCCGATGCAGCGCTCAGGGACGTCAATCGCCTGAGGGAAGCCATCAAGCGCGACCGCCAGAACGACGATGTCCCTCCCAAGACCCTGCAGGCAAAGGAAAAAAAACTCAAGGCACGCGAGGCTGACTGGCTACAGTGCTGCGCGAAGATCGATGCACTGATGACGAGAGTGGAAGCCCTCGAAGCCAGGCTGAACCCGCAACCCGAGAAATCCTTGAAGCAACTGGAAGACGAGTACAAGGCGCTGATCGAAGAACACAAAAGCGATGGCACCCGCAAGCTGGAGAAAATCTACTCGGACAAACTGGAGAAATTGAAAACCCGGGTCGAAAAAAACGGGTGGTACCGAACGTCATTCAACTTGATGGCAGGCTGGCTTGGCTTTTCCGTATCTTTCCTGCTCGGGAATACGACCACGCGCTGGACACCCGGCGTCCATAGTATCTGGCTTCCCCCGCTCATCTCGGGCACGCTTCACATGATCCTGGCGACGCCAGTCGTGAAGCAAGTCGCGGCCAGCAACTGGACTCCGGCGTCGCTCATGGAGCTGAACAACAATTTCAAACTGACGGGAGCCGGCTGGGGTGACTGGTGGCGCAATGAAACCGATGTCGCACGCTACCGGCCCAAGGATCCGACGCAGACCGGAAAGCTGACGATCGACGAGCGCAAGGCACAAGAGAACAAGAGCGCGTTCGAGTTATTCAAGAAGCGTTATGCGGACGAAGAGGCTGGCTACTGGTCTTACACGATGAATTACACCTTCAAGGCAGCCGGCTGCGCAGTCATGTCGAAGTACTTCGCGAGGAACACGACTGACAGCAAGGCAGTGGAAACCGTGCTGCACGGATTGACGGGAATGATGAGCGGCGCCGAGTACGTGGTGTTCCAGCAGCATTCCCGCAGCACGCAACCGGGAGCCAAGCAGGTCGTCACGCCAACCCGCGAGATTTTTGCCGATGAAGCGGCCTATCTGAAATCCCTGCGCGAAGACCTTGAAGCGGCGGTGGCGCAATGGAAGAACCAGGACAACCATGACCCCAAAGACCAGACCGAGCGCAGACTCCACAAAGCCATCTCCCGGGTGCGCCGGGAGGAAGCCATCGCCCTCAAGAAGTCGGAAGTCGCCGGCATCCTGAAATACGAATGGGGCGCCCAGTTCACCGGGGAAGCGAAGTGGGACACGCTGTCGGAAGTCCTGAGCCGCATCATCACGCTCGCACCGGTTCAGGTCGTCGGCTACATCACGGCGCCGTGGCGACAGAGTACGGATCCGCTGTACATGTTCCTCGGGCATTTCCTGCCCGCAGTCGCCCTGATGATGCCCTTGCCGACTGCACATATCGGCATAACAGGATGGACCGGCCGCTTCGTGGTGTCCGGAATGATCCGGGCTGCCATACAGATGTTCATTAACGGGAGCGGCAGGCAAACCGTTGCGACCCAGGCACCTCGCCAGCAGGCAGAGGGGGATTCGTCCGAAGTCAGCAGCGCGTCATCTGACGAAGACTCGACCTCGGAAAGCTCGGAAGATGGGCATGTCGGCGTGCGCGTGCCGCAAGCCCAACCCGAAGATGAGGAAGAAGACCTGCGCTGGACAGGCGTACCCACCGAGCGGGACGAGAACGCCGCGAACTGAACGAAGCGGAGCCGAATCAGAGCCGAATCAGAGCCGAATCGGAGTCCAGGCGGAACGCAGGCAAACAGGGCCACGTTGTCGTGACCCTGTTTTTTTTGCGCGCTTACAGCGCCTGGTCGATCAGCTCGATCCAGTGCCTGACCGGCGTGTCGGTGCCCGACTGCAGATGGGTCAGGCAGCCGATATTGGCCGACACGATCATTTCCGGGTCGGTCGCCTCAAGGTTCTTCAGCTTGTTGTCGCGCAGCTTGTACGACAGCTCCGGCTGGGTGACCGAATAGGTACCGGCCGAGCCGCAGCACAGGTGGCTGTCGGCGCACAGCTTCACGTCGACGCCGCAAGCCTTCAGCACGCCCTCGACCTTGCCGCGGATTTGCTGGCCATGCTGCAGTGTGCACGGCGGATGGTAGGCGACGCGCTTCTTGAGCTTGCCGGCAAGCTTCTGCTCGAGCTCTTTCTCGAACGCCGGTATGATTTCGGACAGGTCCTTCGTCAGCTCGGAGATGCGCTTTGCACGCTCGGCATACGCCGGGTCATGCGCAAGCAGATGACCGTACTCTTTCACGGTCACGCCGCAGCCGGAGGCATTCATCACGATCGCTTCGACGCCGGCCTCGACATACGGCCACCATGCATCGACGTTGCGGCGCATATCGTCGAGCCCGCCTTCCTGGTCATTCATGTGGAAACGGATCGCGCCGCAGCAGCCAGCCTTCGGCGCCACGATGGCTTGCACGCCGAGCGCATCCAGCACGCGCGCAGTCGAGGTATTGATGTTGGGCGACATCGCCGGCTGCACGCAGCCATCGAGCATCAGCATCTGGCGCGCATGGGTGCGCTTGGGCCAGACACCGGCCGGACGCGCTTCCGGCACCTTGTTCTTCAGCACGCCGGGCAGCAGCGGACGCACCAGTTGGCCGACTTTCATTGCCGGCTCGAACAGTGCCTTGTTCGGCAAGCCTTCCTTCAGCGCAGTGCGCACCAGTTGCTGTGCGAACGGGCGCTTGACCTGTTTCTCGACGATGCCACGGCCGATATCGACCAGGCGGCCGTATTGCACGCCGGACGGGCAAGTGCTTTCGCAATTGCGGCAGGTCAGGCAGCGGTCGAGGTGCAGCTGGGTCTTTTCGGTGGCCGACTTGCCTTCGAGGACTTGCTTGATCAGGTAGATGCGGCCGCGCGGACCGTCGAGCTCGTCACCCAGCAGCTGGTAGGTCGGGCAGGTCGCGGTACAGAAGCCGCAGTGCACGCACTTGCGCAGGATGGCATCGGCCTCCTGCCCCTCGTGGGTGTCCTTGATGAAATCGGCGAGGTTCGTTTGCATCGTTCAAAAATCGGGGTACATGCGACCGGGATTGAAGATACCGGCCGGGTCGAAAGCGTTTTTCAGGTTGCGGTGGATGCGCGCGACGGCCGGTGCCAGCGGATGGAACACGCCGACCGATTTGTCGCCGCCGCGATGCAGCGTTGCATGGCCGCCGGCAGCCGTAGCCGCGGCGCGGATCGTGGACGCATTCGCGGTGGTCTTGAGCCAGCGCTGCGCGCCACCCCATTCGATCAGTTGCGTGCCCGGCAGGTTCAATGCCGGCGCAAAGGTCGGCACCGATACGCGCCACAGGCCATGGCCGTCAGCAGCGTCATTGAAGAACGGATGCGACTGTTCGCGCAGGCTGTCCCAGTAGGCGTCCGCATCGGGCAGCACGCTGCCACCCATCTTCGCGATCGCGGCATCGACAGCGGCCTGCGCGCCGGACAGGCGCACCGCGAGCTTGCCGTCATGCCAGCACGACGCCGACAGCGGCAGCGGCTGGCCGCCCCAGGTGTTGAGCATGCGCAGCGCTTCTTCCTCGCCGACGCTGAACTGCAGCGAATGCTGCGCGAACGGACGCGGCAGCACTTTCAGCGACACTTCGAGGATCAGGCCCAGCGTGCCGAGCGAGCCGGCCAGCAGGCGCGACACATCGTAGCCGGCGACGTTCTTCATCACCTGGCCGCCGAAGTTCAGCACCTCGCCCTTGCCATCCATCAGCGATGCGCCGAGCACGAAGTCGCGCACCGAACCCACCGCCTGACGGCGCGGGCCGGACAGGCCGCTGGCGACGATGCCGCCCACGGTCGCGAGGCCATCGAAGCGCGGTGGCTCGAAGGCCAGCATCTGCTGCTTCTCGGCCAGTGCCTTGCCGATTTCGCGCAGCGTGGTGCCGGCACGCGCGGTGATCACGAGTTCGGTCGGGTCATAGGAGACGATGCCGCTGTAGCCGCTCGTGTCGAGGATCTCGCCGCGCAGCTCCTGGCCGTACCAGTCCTTGGTGCCGTTGCCGCGGATGCGCAGCGCCGTCTTCGACGCAGTCGCCGACGCAATGCGATCCTTGAATTGCTGCAATGCCTGGTCCATCGGTAATGTGACTTTCTACTTGGTATTCAGAAGCGCGGCAGGTCCGCGTGTTTCAGTTCGCCGCGGCGCACGTGCATCTTTCCGTACTCGGCACAGCGGTGCAGGGTCGGAATGGCCTTGTCTGGGTTCAGGATGAAGGCGGTGTCGAATGCGCGCTTGACCGCAAAGAAGGCTTCGCGCTCTTCGGGCGCGAACTGCACGCACATCGAATTGATCTTCTCGATGCCCACGCCATGCTCGCCGGTGATGGTGCCGCCGACTTCGACGCACAGCTCGAGGATGGCTGCGCCAAACTTCTCGGCGCGGTCGAATTCACCCGGCGTATTGGCATCGAACAGGATCAGCGGATGCAGGTTGCCGTCGCCGGCATGGAACACGTTCGCGCAACGCAGGCCATACGTCTTCTCCATCTCGCCGATGCCGAGCAGGACTTGCGCGAGGTGCTTGCGCGGGATGGTGCCGTCCATGCAGTAGTAATCGGGCGAGATGCGGCCCGCAGCCGGGAACGCATTCTTGCGGCCGGACCAGAACTTCAGGCGCTCGGCCTCGCTGGTCGAGACTGCGATCGCGGTGGCGCCGGAAGCGTTCAGCACTTCGGTCATGCGCGCGATTTCTTCTTCCACTTCTTCGGTGGTGCCATCGGATTCGCACAGCAGGATGGCTTCGGCATCGGTGTCGTAACCGGCCTTCACGAAGGGCTCGACCATGCGCGAGCTGGTCTTGTCCATCATCTCGAGGCCGGCCGGGATGATGCCGGCGGCGATCACGTTGGCGACCGCATTGCCGCCTTTGACCACGTCATCGAAGGACGCCATGATCACGCGCGCGGCCTGCGGCTTGGGCACGAGTTTCACCGTCACTTCGGTGACCACGCCGAGCATGCCTTCGGAGCCGATGAAGACCGCCAGCAAGTCCAGGCCCGGCGCATCAAGGCCTTCATTGCCGAGCTCGACGACTTCGCCATCGGTGGTGACCATGCGCACGCGCAGCACGTTGTGCACGGTGAGGCCGTATTTCAGGCAGTGCACGCCGCCGGAGTTCTCGGCGACGTTGCCGCCGATCGAGCAGGCGATCTGCGACGACGGATCGGGCGCGTAGTACAGGCCATGCGGATTGGCCGCTTCGGAAATCGCGAGGTTGCGCACGCCGGGCTGCACCACCGCGGTACGCGCGTACGGGTCGAGCTTGACGATGCGGTTCAGGCGCGCGGTCGACAGCACGACGCCATCGGAAATCGGGGTCGCGCCGCCGGACAGGCCGGTGCCGGCACCGCGCGGCACGATGGGTACCTGCAACTCGCGGCAGGCCTTGAGCACGGCGACGACCTGCGCCTCGTTCTCGGGCAGCACGACCACCATCGGCAATTGCCGGTAGGCCGACAAGCCGTCGCACTCGTACGGGCGGGTGTCTTCTTCGGAGTACAGCACGGAATGCGCGGGCAGCGCGGCGCGCAGCGCAGCGACCACGGCCTGCTGTCGCGCGAGGGCAAAGGCCGGTTTTTCAGGGGCGTTCATGATGTCGGATCCGGGAGCGGCCGACCCTAATGGCGCCGCAATGGGAAAGACCCGTAGTTTATAGAATCGCACCGCAGCAAAGCGGTGAATTCGACGCATTTCGGCTGAAAAGCTTTGGCCAGACTGTTGAAATTTTTTGCCCGGCAACTCTCCGGTTTGGCCATACCTGCGGCCGATCGCTGCGGCCAGAGCGGCCCTGCGCCCTCAAATGGTGCTGAAGGTCGCCAGCACCCACTGCAGGAACGCGGCCACTTCGGGGCGCTCCAGCACCGGCTTTTCGTAGACGACGTGATAACCATGCGGCGGGGTGCCGGTCTTTTCGTCGAACAGGCGCACGATATCGCCCGATGCCAGCATCTCGCGCGCAAAGTGCGAGCGCGCCAGGCCCACGCCATGGCCATGCTTGACCATTTCCAGCAGCAGGCCGAGGTCGTCGACCCGGATGCCGCTGGTCGGCTCCGGCCAGTCAAGGCCGGCGGCTTCGAACCAGGGCTGCCAGGGCTCGAGCGCGGAACGGATCAGCGTGGCCTTCTGCAAGTCGGCCGGCTCGCGGATGCCGCCCACCTGCTCAAGGTAAGCCGGGCTGGCCACCGCAAAGGTCGGCTCGAGGAACAGTTTTTCGCAAACCAGGTTGGGATAGCGGCCGGGGCCGAAGCGCACTTCGATATCGCTCTCCGACAGCGACAAGTCGTACAGCGGCACCGACAGATAGATCTCGATCGCAATGTCCGGATGCGCTTTCGTGAACGACGACAGTTGGGGCACCAGCATGTAGCGCGCAAAGGTCGGCGGCACAGTGACCTTGACGCGCGGCTGCACGGACGCCGCGCGGCGCGGCATCGGGAAATCGGTCAGCGTGCGCAGCGCCTGACGCACCACATCCAGATAGCGGCGACCGAATTCGGACAGGCCGACATTGCGGCCGTCACGCACGAACAGGCGCTCACCAACGAACTCTTCCAGCAGACGAATGCGATGCGACAGGGCGGACGGCGTGATGCAAAGTTCTTCGGCCGCCAGCGCGAACGAGCCGTGACGTGCGGCGGCTTCGAATGCGGACAGCGCGTGTACCGGCGGAATACGATTGGCCATGAGAACCTTGCTTCAGCGGCGAGGGAGCGTCACCAGCGGACGACCTTGCCTGGGTTGAGAATATTGTTCGGGTCCAGCGCATGCTTCAAAGTGCGCATCACGTCGATTGCGCCCTCGCCATGCTCCTGCACCAGAAAGTCGATCTTGTGCAGGCCGACGCCATGTTCGCCGGTGCAGGTGCCATCCATCGCGATCGCGCGCGCCACCATGCGCTCGTTGACCGCTTCGGCACGCGCGATGTCGGCCGGATCATTGGGGTCGATCAGCATCTGCACGTGGAAGTTGCCATCGCCGACATGGCCGACGATGCCGTGGATGATTTTTTCGCGCTCGCAGTCGGCCTTGGTCTCGAGCAGGCATTCGGCCAGCCGCGAGATAGGCACGCAGCAATCGGTCGAGATCGCGCGCGAACCGGGGCGCAACTGCAGCAGCGCGAAGTAGGCGTTGTGCCGCGCCTGCCACAGGCGGCTGCGGTCTTCGGGTCGGGTTGCCCATTCGAAACCTTCGGCGCCATGTTCGTCGGCGATCTGCTGCACGACTTCGGCCTGCTCCTTCACGCCGTGCTCGCTGCCATGGAATTCGAACAACAGCAGCGGCTTCTCCGGCAGCGACAGCTTGTCGTGCATGTTGATGGCCCGGACACCGCTCTCGTCGACAAATTCGACGCGCGCCACCGGCACGCCCATCTGTATGGTCTGTATCGTGGTATTGACCGCTGCCGCAATGCTGGGGAACGAGCACACCGCGGCCGATACGGCCTCGGGTTGCGGATAGAGCTTGAGCGTGATTTCGGTCACGATGCCGAGCGTACCTTCGCTGCCGACGAACAGGCGCGTCAGGTCATAGCCGGCGGAAGATTTCTTCGCGCGGGTGCCGGTCTTGATGATCTTGCCTTCGGCGGTGACCACGGTCAGCGCCAGCACGTTTTCGCGCATGGTGCCGTAGCGGACCGCATTGGTGCCGGAGGCGCGGGTGGCCGTCATGCCGCCGATCGACGCATCGGCGCCCGGATCGATGGGGAAGAACAGGCCGGTGTCCTTGATCTCGGCATTGAGCTGCTTGCGGGTCACGCCGGGCTGCACCGTCACGGTCAGGTCTTCGGCATTGATGTTGACCACGCGGTTCATCTGCAGCAGGTCGATCGACAGGCCGCCCTGCAGCGCCAGGATATGGCCTTCGAGCGAGGTGCCGGCGCCATACGGAATGACCGGGAACCGATGTTCATTGCACAAGGCAACGGCCGCCGCCACATCCTCGGTCGATTGCGCAAAGATCACCGCGTCGGGCAGCATCGGGTCATACGACGATTCGTCGCGTCCGTGGTGCTCGCGCATCGCGTGGCTGGTTGACAATTGCGCGCCAAAGCGGGCCTGCAACGCAGACAGCAGGGCTTCGGGCATGGGGCGCTTCAGGACATCGGTGGGGGAATTCATGCGGGATTCTCCGAGAGAAAGATATTGTACTCCGTGTCCCATCACCACTTCATAACCGCATCGGTCTGGGGCCAGGCTGGTGCAGAGCGACGCGAAGCCGGGCCAGCCTGCGCGGACAGGGGCAATTGAGCGGCATTTCGGCCGACCTTGTGTCGATTCCGCGCTGCCTCCGGGCTGGCTATGCCCCGAATCGGCAGTTTTCGCAGCACAAACATGGCATGGGCGTTTTCCCGTATCCTGCCCGTTATTGAGGCAAACGAGCTTTTGAATTCCTGAAGATGGGCAACCGACTTTCCAAGATTGCGACCCGCACCGGCGATGATGGCACCACCGGCCTGGGTGATGGCACCCGTACGGTCAAGGATGCACTGCGCGTGCAAGCCATGGGCGATGTCGATGAACTGAATTCGCAGATCGGCGTGCTGCTGTGCGAAGACTTGCCGGCCGAGCTGCGCGAAGAGCTGATCACGATACAGCATGACTTGTTCGACCTCGGCGGTGAGCTGTCCATCCCCGGTTTCGTGATGATGACCGATGCGCAGGTCGCACGACTTGATGCGCTGCTCGAAAAGTACAACGGCACGCTGACGCCGCTGAAGGACTTCATCCTTCCCGGCGGCTCGCGCGCGGCGGCCATTGCCCATGTGTGCCGCACCGTGTGCCGGCGCGCCGAGCGCAGCATCGTCGGGCTGCGCAGGGAAGAGGATGTGCATGCGCGGCTCGGGCACTACGTGAACCGCCTGTCGGACTTGCTGTTCGTGCTGGCGCGCGTACTGAACCGCCATGCCGGCGGCCAGGACGTGCTGTGGGAGAAGGGTCGGGGACGCGAATGAAAAAAGCCCCGCTGCGGGCATGCCGCAGCGAGGCCTTTGCACACCGGACGCGGTATCAGCCGTTACCGCGCGCCACCAGATAGTCTTGCAGGAAGCGCAGCGCCGCCGTCTGGCCACCCTGCACCGCTGCTTCCAGCGCACTGTAGCGTTGCATCCCCTGTGGGCTGGCGCGGTCGACGACGATCTTCGCGCCCATCTGCAATAGCTGCTGCATCATCGGGATGTTCCCCGTGCTCGCCGCCTGCATCAGCAAGGTCACCTGGGATCCGGCCGGGCCATGCATCGAGCCGGGTGCATTGATGTCGAGCTTAAAGTTATGCACCAGCCAGGTCAGGGCAGGCTGATTCTGCGCCGCCATCGCCTCCAGACAAAGCACATGGCCATCCAGCTGCCAGCCAGCAAATTGCGTCTGCAGCACCAGATGCAAGGCCGCCATCATGTCGATGTGGCCGGCCCGAATCGCCGTCACCATCCAATCCTTGGCCTTGACTGTGGCAAACGGCTGCGCCACCAGGTTCAGCTCGAATTGCTGGCTGCACAGCGTGAGCACCGAGTTCACATGCCCGCCCTTGACGCCGCAGGTGATCGCGGCCATCAGTTCGTTCGGTTCGGCCAGCTTCGCCTGTGCTTGCCGGCGCGCATCCACCACCATTTGCAGGATGCCGAGATTGCCACCCTCTGCAGCGCAGGTCAGGCTGCTGACGACTTCCGGGCCTTCGCCCCAGGACTCGGTATCGGGCTCGGCACTGCGCTCCACCAGTAGCTGGCAGATGTCGAGATGCCCTGACTTCGCCGCACGGCGGAAGGCATCACAGAAATCCTGGTCTTGTGTCGCCAGGCTGACGCCCTTGTCGAGCAGCAGCCGCACGGCCTCGATACTGCCGCGACCGGCCGCCTCCAGCAGCGGCGTGTAGGGCATGCCGGAGCCGCTACCTTCCTCGATCTCTTCGCGATCTGCGTCATCTTCGCGCCGACGCCACGGCACCGCCCCGGGAAGCGCCCCCTGTGCCAGCAGGAACTTGAACAGTACGAGGTCGGGATGCCGCACCGACGCCGCCAAAGCGCCCATCTCGCTGCCATCCACATGCCAGGCATTGATGTCGGCGCCGTGTTGCAGCAGCAGCTGCACCATGGGCAGGTTGTTGTTCAGCGCGGCTTGAACGATCGGCGGATCGCCGCGATCGGTAGTATCCCCATCTGGATTGGCGCCGGCCTGCAACAGGACATCGGCAATCGCCACCTGCCCCGCGCTTACGGCAGCATCGAGGAAGTCGTCGGCATTGCCTTGCAGCGTGCCGGAGGTCCAGAGCGCCGTGAAGGCATCCAGATCGCCGGCTCGGATCGCTACGCGGCAAAGCGTATCCGGATCGTTTGCGTCCGGCATTTGCTGCGGCGGCGTGGCCGGCACAGCGACAGCCTCCGCATCGGCCGCAGCCTGTCCGGCGTCCTCCTGCTCAGCCCGTGCGCGCTTGGCCCGGTCATTCACATCGCCCCCTTCACGATCGCGCTTGCGGTCAGCGCGCAGCTCGGGAGGGCCGCCGGCTTCGACGCCGGCCGGGATGTGCGCGTGCGGGTTCTGGAAGCCGGCCGGTTGCGCCTGCATCTGATGTTGAGTTTGATTCTGCAATAGATATTGCATATGCATCAGGTTCTGTTGCAGTGCTTGCACCTGATGCTGCAGCAGATGCTGTGGCTGTGGCTGTGGCTGCAGCATTGGATGTTGCTCCTGCTGTTGCGGCTGAGGCTGCAACATGCGCGGCGCGGCGGGTGCGTCATTCGCCTGTCCGGGCACCTGCTGCCCTTGCTGCGCAACTTGTTGGCCCGGATGTTGCGGCGCCTGTTGCGGCGCTTGCTGCCGGGTCTGATTCAGGAGATGCGAATACGCGGAGCTTGGATAGTTCGGTGGATTGTTGGCGTTGGGTGTGCCCATGCTGGTACATCCTTTCTGCGGGTGGGTGGCTGCGAAGGCCGGCACGCTGCCGGCGATGCGCTGTGTAACCGCCACTTACGCAGATGTTCTGACGCGCCAGCACGCGTTCGCTCCGCGATACTTGCGCGCGCACAGCGAATGAATTCAGCCATTCACACGCGGGACAGGTAGTCGATCTGCAGTGGCTGCGAGTACAGGATGTTGACGAAATCCGCTCTACCACGCTGCAGCGCGATGTCGACGGCTGTCTTACCGTTCTTGTCCCTGAGGCTTGTATCGACCCGGTATTGCAGCACGAGGTCGGATACGATGCGCTGTCCCGGACCTTGCACCGCATAGTGCAGCACCGATTGCCCGTCGACGTCGACGGCATGCGGATCAGCGCCATGGAAGCACAACAGATCGTGGAGGCCGTGGAGACCCTTGACGGCGGCCAGCATCAACAATGTTCGGTTTCCGTCGGCGCTCAGGTGAGGACTCGCGCCGCATACACCCAACAGATATTCGGTCGCCGGCCAGTTGCCGACGTCAACCGACTTCCACAACGGCGCGGAGAAGACGGAAGCATCGAAGCTGCTGGCATAGCGCGCCATCAGCCATTCCATCACAGCGGGCGAAGTGACACGCTGGCAGCGTTCGTTTTCTTCCCACTGCACAGTGTGCACGAAGATCAGGCGCATGTCGGCGGGCTGGAATCGAATGCCGGCACAATCGGCCGCCGAGCACAGCCGCCGCAGGAAGGCCATGCCACCTTTTCTGGCAGAGAGGGCGATCGCCATCATCTGCTGATCGCGCGTAAAGCTGTGGATAGTCAGGCCGCATTCCTTCAAACGATCCAGTATCGCAAGGTTCTGCCCCCAGGCAGCGTGCTCGAGCAAGGACTGTCGGCCGGCACTCGGTTTTTCATCGCTCAGCGCCTGCAGCGCGCCGAATTCGATCAGCGCATCGAAAGCATCGAGATTGCCGTTGCCTGCAGCATGGCGCAGCAGTTCGGCCTTGTCAGCCAGGCTCCATCCATGGGCTGCGCCTTGCAGCAGGCCGCGCAGTGCCCGCACGTCGTCATCGTCGATCATCTGTATCGGCGTCCTCGGCGGGTCGACCGCCGGTGCAGGAATGGGGTCTGTCAAGGCACGCGATGAACGCGTGTCCAGCTGAAAACGAACCCGCTTCGAAGGCGGCGCATCCCTCTCGGAGACCGGCGGGTTCGTGGTGTTCATGGTGTTCGCTTGGCGCGCTGACCGCGCAGACGAAGCGCTGTCTGCACCGGGCGGCCGCACTTTCGTGCTGGGCTCGCTCGACGCGAGTGTAGCCGTCTGCAGTTCGGCAGGTGGCTCATTGCGCGACCTCTTGGACAACCGCTGATCGCCACCGGATGGCCCAAGTTCTGCGAGCTGCCGCTTCATTTGCCGGGTTTGCATCAACGGCAGCTTGCGGCCGGAATCTGCCGGTGCATCTGCTGCAGTGGCAGCAAGCCTTGCGGTCGCCGGCACAAAAGTGCCGTCTGAGTTTCGAAGAAGATTTTGGGATTCGGTAGAACTGCCGGACGTCGATAACATGGAGGCGACAAGGATAGGAGTGATCAAAGACCTGCCTGCGTCACCGCTAGTCGCGCTGTGTTCCGATGTGGGCGCACTTGCACCACTTGGTCTGTGATCGCATATCCAACCGCAAAAAAAACGGCGCACTGAGCGCCGTTTTTACCTGCCGTTTTTACCTGCCGATTTGGCTTGCCCTGATTCGCTCAGTGGTTGTTCACCACCAGCCGCGGCTCTCTCGCACCGAGCCGCTCGCGGATCGAGGCCGCGATGCCCTGCGCGTCGAGCCCGAGCTGCGCGAGCAGCACCTGCGCATCGCCATGGTCGATGAACTTGTCCGGCAAGCCCAGCTGCAGCAGCGGCTTGACGATGCCGGCGGCCGCCATCGCCTCGGCCACCGCCGAACCGGCGCCACCCATCACGCAGCCTTCTTCGATGGTGACGATCAGTTCATGGCCGGCCGCCAGTTGCGCGACCAGCGCCGCATCGAGCGGCTTCACGAAACGCATGTCGGCCACCGTGGCATCGAGTTCATCGGCCGCCTTCAGCGCCGGCGCCACCATGCTGCCGAATGCGAGGATGGCCACGCCGCTGCCCTCGCGGCGCACGATGCCCTTGCCCATGGCGAGCGCCTCGAGCGATGCATCGACCGCAGCACCGATACCGACGCCGCGCGGGTAGCGCACCGATGCCGGGCCCGGATGGCGGTAGGCCGTGTTGAGCATCTGCCGGCATTCATTCTCGTCGCTCGGCGTCATCACCACCATGTTCGGGATGCAGCGCAGGTAAGCGATATCGTAATTGCCCGCATGGGTCGCGCCATCGGCGCCGACCAGGCCGGCGCGATCGAGCGCGAAGGTCACATCGAGGTTCTGCAAGGCGACGTCATGGATCAGCTGGTCATAACCGCGCTGCAGGAAAGTCGAATAGATCGCAACCACCGGCTTCAGGCCTTCGCAGGCCAGACCAGCGGCAAAGGTCACCGCATGCTGCTCGGCGATGCCGACGTCGTAATAGCGGTCCGGGTATTGCTGGTCGAACTTCACCATGCCCGAGCCTTCGCGCATCGCCGGCGTGATGCCGACCAGCTTGTCGTCCGCGGCGGCCATGTCGCACAGCCAGTCGCCGAACACCTGCGTGTACGTGGTCTTGGCCGGCGCCGTCGCCGGCTTGATGCCTTCGGCCGGGTTGAACTTGCCAGGGCCGTGGTACAGGATGGGGTCAGCTTCGGCCAGCTTGTAGCCCTGGCCCTTCTTCGTGACCACGTGCAGGAACTGCGGACCTTTCAGCTCCTTCAGGTTCTGCAGCGTCGGTATCAGCGAGTCGAGGTCATGGCCGTCGATCGGGCCGATGTAGTTGAGGCCGAATTCCTCGAACATGGTCGCCGGGACCAGCATGCCCTTCGCATGTTCTTCGAAGCGCTTCGCGAATTCCAGCATCCCCGGCGGCAGCACGGACTTGCCGACGTTCTTTGCCGCTGCATAGAACTTGCCCGACATCAGGCGCGCAAGATAACGATTGAGCGCGCCGACCGGCGGCGAGATCGACATGTCGTTGTCGTTCAGGACCACCAGCATCTTGATGTCTTCATAGACACCGACGTTGTTCAGCGCCTCGAAGGCCATGCCGGCCGTCATCGCGCCATCACCGATCACGGCAACCGAGTGGCGTTGCTCGCCCTTGGTACGCGCCGCCAGCGCCATGCCCAGCGCCGCCGAGATCGAGGTTGACGAATGTGCCGTGCCGAAGGTGTCGTACGGGCTTTCGTCGCGCTTCGGGAAGCCGGACAGGCCGCCCTGCTGGCGCAGTGTCGGCATGCGGTCGCGACGACCGGTCAGGATCTTGTGCGGATAGGTCTGGTGGCCGACGTCCCAGACGATGCGGTCTTCCGGGGTGCTGAACACGTAATGCAGCGCAATCGTCAGCTCGACGGTGCCAAGGTTGGACGACAGGTGTCCGCCGGTCTTGGAGACGGACTCGAGCAGGTAATTGCGCAGCTCGTCGGCCAGCGCGCGCAGCTCTGTCCGCGACAGCGCGCGCAGGTCTGCAGGGTCATTGATCTTTTTTAGTAATTCCATCTCAGGCCTTCCTTCGCACGATCAGGTCGGCGATCTCGCGCAATCTTCCTGCCGTGCTGCCAAATGGCTGCAAAGCCTCATGGGCATCCTGCCGCAGTTTCTCGGCAAGGGCAAGCGAGGCCTCCAACCCCAGCAGCGACACATAGGTCGGCTTGTTGTTGGCCGCATCCTTGCCAGCGGTCTTGCCCAGCGTGGCCGTATCCTCGGTGGCGTCGAGGATGTCGTCGACCACCTGGAAAGCCAGCCCGATTGCCGCCGCATACGCGGACAGCGCCACTTCTTCATCGGGCGACAACGCCTTGCCGGCGGTGGCGCCCAGCATCACGGACGCGCGCAGCAAGGCGCCCGTCTTGAGCTTGTGCATCTGTTCCAGTTCCGGCAGCGTCAGTGCGAGTCCGACCGATGCCAGGTCGATCGCCTGGCCGCCGCACATGCCCAGCGAGCCTGCGGCGCGTGCCAGCAAGGCCACCATCGCTACCTTGCGCGCCGCGTCCAGCGTACCGCCGGCCAATGCTTCGAAAGCCTGCGCCTGCAAGGCATCGCCGACCAGCAGCGCCGTCGCATCGTCATAGCGCTTGTGCACGGTCGGCTTGCCGCGCCGCAGGTCGTCGTCGTCCATGCAGGGCATGTCGTCATGCACCAGCGAATAGACGTGGATCATCTCGACCGCAGCTGCCGCACGTTCGATCGCATCACGCGGCGCGTCGAACAGTTCTCCGGCCGCGTAGACCAGCAAGGGGCGCACGCGCTTGCCGCCATCCATGGCCGCATAGTGCATGGCCTCATGCAGGCGTTGCGGAACGACCGCCAGTGACGGCAGGTGCGCGGCCAGCACGCCTTCCATGCCCGACTGGACCTGTTTGCGCCAGTCGGCGAAATCCATGCTCATGCGTCGGCTTCCTCGTCCTCGTCACCGGCGTCATCGGCGAACGGCTTCAGCAATTCGCCCTGCAGCACCTTGACCTGCTTCTCGACCCGTTCCAGCTGGGCCGCGCAGTATTTCACGAGTTCGGAGCCGCGCTTGTAGGCGGCCAGCGAGGCTTCCAGTGGCAATTCGCCCGCCTCCATGTCGGCGACGAGTTGTTCCAGTTCTGCCATCGCATCCTCGAAGGATGCGCTGGGCTGCTCGGTGTTGGTCTTTTTCGGCATGTTCAAGTCTTGCAGCGGTAGCCAGCTATTTTAGTGCAAGGCTACGTACCCGGACTGCAAAACCTGCGCAGTCACTTGCCCTATTTGATTGCCATATCGGCATCCACTGCCCGCACGGTCCTGTTTGCCGACACCCGAACCTGTCGCACTTGCACTCGACAGGCACGGTGCGTCCGAGGGGCAATCCCGGGGAAAACGATTGAGGAAAGGCAGAGGGAAATGCAAGGAAAAAAGGAGCCAGAAACACGGCGAGAGATACCGGCGGAGATACGGGTGGAGATTCAGGCGGAGATACACAGGGGACAGCAGGGTTGAAATACTGGTATCCCCGGGGAGCCCGCGCGGGTATAATCCGCCCTTCGTCCAAAAAATAAGTGTTTCATTCAGTTTGAACACAGCTTTTTGCGGATTCTTTCTTCCTTAGGTTGGTGAAAATTAATTTGGGGGTGGGGATGTCCGATCTGGCCAGTCTCTCTCGGCTCGCG
>JACCDW011000296.1_pt1 | contig 93112 bp, 85 predicted proteins | sample 7449781 | NCBI WGS metagenome assembly JACCDW01 (sample SAMN15323449, study PRJNA562643) | freshwater metagenome | isolation source: river surface water | place: USA:Blue River Watershed | collected 2017-08-18
GCGCAGGACAAGCCTTCAAGTTTCAGCTCGAGAATGGCTTCAACATTGGAAATGGAGTGGCTGGTCAGAGCCAACGACTCTTCGGGCGTCAGTCTTGGCTCGGCTACGAAAATCGTAACGCTGGACAAGTATTATTTGGTCGGCAAAACAACTTTGCCTCTGACTACACCGGACCGCTCACCCCATTTACCGGGCAGTACGCTAACGCATCATTAGGCCTATCCTTCGGCACTGCTAACGCAGAACGCTTGAGTAATTTACTCAAAGTTGAAACAGCCGATCTGCGAGGTTTTAAGTTCGGTGTTGGCTACTCCTTCGCGACCGGCATGACCTCTGGCTACGCACAAAACGGCAGAATCGTTGAACTAGATCGTGATACACGAGACTACAATTTCGTCACGGTGAACAACCTGAGGTCTTTCACCTCCGGTGTGAAGTATGCCGACGGTCCGCTGTATGTAACTTTCACCTATGATTCGTTCTATCCAGACGCTGCGACTGCTAAAAACGACTATAAAAATGCCAATGCTTGGATCTTAGGTGGTGCTTACGACTTTAAAGTAATGAAACTATCCGGCGCTGTCGGACAAACCAAGAACGGGGCAGTGAACACCCTACAAAACGTACTTGGTATATTCAGAAACGATACCTTCGACAACACAAATAGCAGTATTATTTTCGACAATTCCTTAGCCATCACCTCAACAATGATCGCTATTTCCTCACCCGTAACAAGTTCGGGGCAATTTTTTGCCGCCTGGCAAATGGCAAAGCCGTCGAGCAATATGCAAGCGAACTCTGCCTATCCAATCTCGACGCAGCGCGTCGTGAGCGCTGGATACTCCTACCCCATCACAAAGAAGACTAGTTTGTATAGCTATGCTGGCTACGCTATGAATGCCTGTCTCGTCGAAGGTCTAACCAGTGCTGTAATTGCCATTGGCATGACACACAAGTTTTAAAGAGAGCCAACGATGCAAAGCACCTTGCACCGCTTCATTCGAATATGCTTCGTTCTAAGTATTTTTATCGCCGGCCTACCTATAACTGTCGGCGCGCAAGCGTCCAACAGCGTACAGTACACGGCAGTCATTGATGCAGGGAGCAGTGGTTCGCGTATCTTTCTATATGAAACACGCAAGACTCCGACATTCATAGAAATACGCGGTGTGACACTGCCAAATTCACGCGTCACTCCTGGTCTATCGAGCTACCAGCAGCCAACAGGAAGTTTCGCAGTATCGTCTGCAGGCGACAGCCTGGCTCCACTCCTGCGCACCCTGCGGGATCATCTAGCCGCAAATAACATCTCACGCGAACAAGTTCCCGTCTATGTTTTAGCAACGGCTGGTATGCGGCAAATCGATCGACAACAACCAGAGGTAAGCCGTGCGATCTACCAAAATGTACAAGACACAATTACACGCTTGGGCCACCCTTTAGGATCTAAAGGTGTTAGCACGATACCAGGATCGCCGATGCTGGGTCCCATCGGGACATTATCAGGACAAAATGAAGCTCTGTTTGGATGGCTTGATGTGAATTACCTCATGGGTAATTTTGATAAGCACGGCCAGACAGTTGGGATCGTGGAAATGGGTGGAGCGTCCGCCCAAGTCGCGTACGCCGTCCCAGAAAATTTCATGAATCCAAACGTAGTGAAACAGACTGTAAATGGACAAACCTATTACATTTTTGCACTGAGCTATCTTGACCTAGGTCTCGACCAAATTCTTCGTACTGCTGTAGCAACTCGACCAGACAATCACCCCTGCTTCGTGTCAGGTACGCCTCGTCTGACCGGCACCAAACCAGAGGTCAGGGGCCGTTTTGATTTTATAACGTGCCAAAACTTGTTCTCCACACTCATAGAGCCTTTCTTTGCCGAGAAGGCTCCACTCCCTGCGGGCAGTAACTTTGAAAACGCACAGTTTGCTGGCATTGGTGCCATTCCGGCCAAACTTGCACGATGGAATGAGAAGCCCAACACACTTAGAAAAAATCCTCTTATAGACGCATCAATACTTCCCGAAATCATTGATGTCGCATGCAAGCCTGACAGCTGGGAAGCATTTTTGCAATGGTTTAACGGTCCGTTGGAATTTGCGAACGATTTATGTGCCCACAGTACGTATTTGCAAACGTTTCTCTTTGGATCGAATGTAAAGGTAGAGAAACAGATGACGAGCCTAAACTTGTCTCCATCACAGCTTAGAAGTATGGACACGATCAATCAGGCAACAACAAGTTGGACGCGTGGCCTAATCGTTGCCCTCGGAGAATGACAAAGTGAGAGATAAGATGAGTCGATTCCTACTAGCACTGATCCTAGCTATTGTTGCGCATGCTGCATCGCATGCCGGATCTCAAGAAGAAGCACAGGTTGGCGCCTGGCTCAGTCAGAATAAAGGCAACCCAATCGCATTACGTCAGTTCGTTCAAAGCCTTCCCAAAGGCGCAGACTTACACAGCCATCTCTCTGGGGCAACCTACGCAGAGGATTACCTTCGCTGGGGCGCGGAGGCAGGATACTGTGTGGACGTGAAGGAGAATAAATTTTTACGTCCGCCATGTATGCAATATGCTAACGTAAAGTTGCTTTCGAACATTACCGAACGCGAGCACGACATTCTAGTCAAACGCATGTCCACCAAGGACTACATCTATAGTTTGACACCCGGTCATGATCAGTTTTTTCAGGCTTTCGACGTATTTGGCGTGTTCTCCGGAAGTGTAAAGCTCATACCAAAGATGCTCGCGAAGGCGAAGAATCGCGCAGGAGAACAAAGAGTACTTCACGTTGAGTTGATGATCACTCTGCAATACCCAGCGGCCAAGCAACTAGCCGAAAAGCTCGCGCAAACGGGCATTGTCGATTTTGCTGGACGTGCCGCTTGGTTAAAAAGTAACGGGATCGATGCCTTAGTTCAAAATGCGACAAATGATTTAGCTATCATTGAGCAAGAGTATAAAAAGATTCAACAATGCGACTCAGCAGCGCGAGCTGTAGGCTGCGACGTCGACCATCGCTGGCTTCAGCAAGTGGTTCGCGGCGGTTCACCTACAGAAGTCTTCACTCAGATCATGTTGGCCTATGAGCTTTTTAAAACCAACAAATCACTCGTCGGTCTGAACCTTGTCGGCCCGGAGGACGGTGTACGCGCCCTACGCGATTATCGCTTGCATATGGAAATGCTGCGTTACTTCGCTGATCAATACCCCGCAGGCAACATAGCCCTGCACGCAGGCGAGCTTGCTATCGGACTCGTTCCGCCAGAGCATCTGAGGAATCACATCACAGAGGCGATAACTATTGCAGGCGCAAAGCGAATCGGTCACGGTGTAAGTATCGGCTACGAGGAGTCGGCCCTACATACATTTGCTCTGATGAGAGAGCGGGGCGTATTAGTGGAAATCTGTCTGACGAGTAATGCACTCATTTTGGGTGTTGATGGCACAGCACATCCATTACGCACATATATAGAACAAAACGTACCGGTTGCCTTAGCAACAGATGATGAAGGCGTCTCACGAATAGATTTGAGTAACGAGTATCAGCGTGCAATCGCGCAACACAACTTGAGCTACACACAGATCAAGAAGATGAGCCGAGACAGCCTGACTTATAGCTTTCTATCAGGATCCAGCATCTGGAGTGATGCATCCTCAACACGAATGGTTGACGCATGCGAATCTGACCGAAAAGCCGAACAATTAACTAGTGCATCCTGCAAAAAACTATTAGCAGACAGTCCTAAAGCGACTCGTCAATGGCTGTTAGAAACACGTTTTACGGCATTTGAAAAAGGTCCGGTATTTCGAACGACCCACATGTGGCCTAACTCCAAGTCTATTCAGTAACCTAACAAGTACGTCCATATCCCTCTTTGCAGGAATGCAATATGTCATTTGAACGATTTTCGCGTAGGGAGTTTCTTAAGCTCACTTCCATCTCAGGCGTCACTGTTGCATTTCTAAATCCGCTCCGAGCTCTCTCACAGACGAATATCACCCCCTATGCGGAGTCTGCTCTCGATTGGCGTGACGCCAGAGGCGGTGCACGTTTTCGGATAGACGGTGTAGCAAAAGTCACAGGCGCAAAAGTATTTGCGCGTGATATCCGTGCAAAGAATATGACAGGCTGGCCGAGCAAACAGGGTCATGCTCTTGTCGTGCGCGCCGCTTTCGCTGACCGTGAGGTCTTAGGCCTCGACATGAGTATCTTGGGTCAGGATCTTGGTCCAGATAAACTAATAACCGCTGAAGAACTTGCCCAAGACAAACTTGTCTTGCCCAAATTTTATGGCGACGACATGTTGGTCAAAGTTGGGACGAAGCCCGCCTACCTAGGTCATGCCGTCGCAATCTTGCTGTACACGGATTTTGCGCGCTTCCGGCTCGCAAAAGAAAAGCTGCAATTCAACGAAAAAATTATTCGCTATGCCAGCCCAAGCTCTGCCACCGAGCGAGATCCTTGGGGTGCATTTCGGGCAGTGCGCATTGCGGGAGCTACGCCTCAAGATCCGGATGTTTTCTCTAACTTTCAAAACACCAAGGCGAGCCCCACAGGTTATGTGAAACAACAAGCCGTTTGGCCTTCGCCGCGAGAACAGGGTATCGCGGCAGAGCAGGCGCTTTTTCATGCGCAAAAGATTCATACAGAGCTGAATAATCCACCCTCAACCTGGACCGTTTTCCAGCGCAACTATGCAACGCCATCCACTGATACCTTTGCGCTAGAGACCGACAACGCAAATGGTTGGTATGACGCAGTACAACAAACGCTCCACTTTGTTGTGCCGACACAGAGTCCTGATGAGATCGCGCAGGATGTTGTCGCGATGGTCAAGGCCAGTGGCTTTCCACTCAAAAAACTATATCTGTATCCATATAGCACGGTCGGTTTCGGATCGAAGGACCATACGATTTTCCCTTACTACGCACTTGTCGCCACGCTTTATGGTCAAGGCCAACCCATGCGCCTTGCAAACGATCGCTTTGAGCAGTTTCAAAGCTCGCTCAAGCGCCATGCTTTTGACATGAAATATCAACTAGCCGTAGACCGCAAGACGCACTTGATTCAAGCGGTTGCAGGAGATTTTCAGGCGAATGGCGGTGGGCGCGCTAATTTATCAGCCGCGGTAATTTCCACAGGCAGCGCTAGCGCATGGGCAGCCTACTATGTACCAAAATCAGATATCGTCGCCGTAGCAAATGCCTCACGTGCAATCGACGCTGGCTCTGCACGCGGCTTCGGTACTTTACAGACGATTACAGCGACCGAGTTGTTGATGGATGAAGTGGCAGCCGAGTTAAGCATTGATCCCATCGATTTTCGGCAAAAGAACGTGTTGAAGTCTGGGATGAAACTCGGAACAGGCTCGATACCTATCGGCGCGCTTAGGTTAGATGAAATACTTAAACGGGCTAAAGCCCATCCACTTTGGCGGCAACGTGCTGCAAAGAAAAAATCCTACGAGTCAGACCATCCGGACGAGATGTACGGCGTAGGTTTCGCTTGTGCAAACAAAAGCTTTGGCTCCTCATCCGAGGCGATTTTCGCCAAGGTCGAAATAGATCCTTCGGGAGAAATCAGTTTATTTCACTGTGGGGCCGAATTAGGCACAGGCATGTCGACCAGCCAAGCACTCATATGCGCTAGCTGGCTTGGTCAGCCCGCCACGCGCGTGCAAACATCCGTCACGCAGTGGGATGATCTGCCGATTGAAAGTCCGATCGATGGGCAAACACCGACTCAAGAACAGCACGACAAAGCTGCACTCAATCCAAGATGGTCTCCACGCTACGTTTCCGGATCTGCAAGTAGTAACTCCGCATACTTTTTTTCAATGGCAACAAGCGAAGCTGCACGGATTATCTTTATTCACGGTTTATGGCCTGCAGCACTAGCAATCTGGCGTCAAGGGATTGGAGGTGGCGTTGCGTCCTACAGTCGTCTGCGTCCTGAGGACGCACGTTGGGTAGAACAAGGATTAACAGCCGACAGCATGCCCCCATTGTCTCTCGCGACGCTTGCCAAACAGGCCCATGCGATGGGCTTGGTAACTGGAGCTACAAGTCACGCATACAGCCGCTGGGCTTGGGCTCACGCGCGATTTGAGATCAATGGCAAACACCTACTTGCAAAACTTGATGGTTTGTCAGTGCGCTACGGCGATGGTGCAAGTGCCGAGAAAAAGGCGCTCGCCAAAACCCCTGGACATTATCATGTCCTCGATAGGCTCTCCGTAGAATACCCACACGTATCTCGTAGCCGAGCCGGCCCTGTCTTCTTTAGTACGATGGGAACACTCGTCGAGCTTGCAGTCAACAAGAAATCGGGTGAAGTTAGACTACTCAGTCACCACTCGATCCTCGACTGCGGCAAGGCAATTTCCCCTGCACTCGTGTCGAGTCAGCTTCAAGGCGGTGTAGCGATGGGCATTGGGTTTGCCTTGTTTGAATATGCTCCACTATATGAAGACGGACCAGGTCGTGGAGATTGGAACCTTGGTCGCTATCGACTACCGCGCGGATCTGACGTGTGCGTCTGGAATCAGACGAGTGAGGTACTCCCACCACTAAGCGACACAGACCAACACAAAGGGATTGCGGAGGTTGTGATGATTCCGGTGGTGAGTGCAATTATCAACGGTATCGCCCATGCGACGGGCATTCGATTCAAGAGCCTACCCGTGACTACTGAGCAAATTAAGGAGCGCCTGGCGTGAAAATTGAAACCTTTACGATGAGTATCACCGTTAATTCAAAGGTGATCCCGCCTCAAGAGCTACCTGTCGGCACAAAAATGATTGAGTATTTACAGGAATATCTCGATCTCACAGGCACGCGCTTAAGCTGTGGTGCAGCGCAATGCCGTGCTTGTAGCGTGATCGTTGATGCGGATGATGGCAGTAGTGATGAAATGGTCACCTGCATCATGGATGCGAGTTTCTTTAATGGCAAGAAAATCCGTACTATCGAAGGACATGCCACCTATAACGAGAAGGGAGAGGTCGTCAAACTCTCACCCGTACAAGAAAAATTTCTGGAGTATTTTAGTTTTCAGTGCGGATATTGCACGCCGGGCTTCGTCAATGCAGCCACAGTACTAATTGAAAAACTAAAAAAGGCCCCAGTGCCGAAAGATCAAGTAGAAAAAGTGATCATGGAAGCACTGGATTCGCACATATGCAGGTGCTCAGGTTACGTACGTTACTTTGATGCCGTCAAAGATCTCGTCCTAAACACGCGTGGACTAACCACCTGAGTCGCACGCTACGATCAGCACAAAGTTAACCGGACCGCGCTTTCCGGTTAGCGTACGATCACAGCTGGTGATGAGGGGATAGCACCAGGTATCTTCGACACCGTCAGTAAAGACGACATAAACTCAAGAACCTGTTTCGAATAAGACTCATCTTCATCATCGATCTGATAGATATCTCGGTTATAGAGGACAGTCGCCACCGAGTTTTGTAACTTGGCGTTTTTATATACCTTGAACAAAGGCTGTGGCTGAAAATAGCGCTTATTAAAGGGATCCAATACCCCGGCACCCGGTTGAATCATCACAGTCTTGGGATCAACGGGATCTAACTGCGCACGCACCACACGCCCCAAAAAGTTAAACACGTTTGCAGCGGACCGCAGCGTAATGACGAGCGCCATATCCTTCTGCTCGGGGAAATTTTTCGTAAAGCCGGTCACTAATTTCTTGAAGTCGTCATTGTTTGCGCGCACATATCTCGGCGAATCGATACAGAAAGCATCTGTCGACAAAAGGTCTCCAAGTAACTCGTACGCGCGATAACGATTAACACAGAGAATTGTCTTTTCCTCGACACGGCTGATTTGGTAGCGCGCTGGACTTGCGCCAGCGACCTTATCGATCACGACACCACCATTAGTCAACCCATTCAAAAGCGGCTGTCCAAGCGTCTCAAGTGTCTTTGAGATCTCGGAGTGCAGCAAGGCCGGACCAATCGGCATTTTTTTAGGAATACTTTCGACCGTCAATCCTGATTCAATCAGTACATATAACAAATCTTGAAAACTCTTGTAATTTGGATCATCTGGATTATTTTGAAACCGACTCACCACATTACCTTTTGATTGCAGTTCAATACTTTCAATTAACAAGGTGTAGGAGACAGCCCGAGGTAAAAGTTGCTGCGTGCCTCTGAATCCAACCACGCCGACTGGAATAGGCTTCAAAAATGACTTCATGAACTCAGCGTTATCCAGGGACGCCTGAGTAAAAGTAAAACCGTTATTGACTGCCATGCCCGCGCTCGCACCGACAGAGCTACCGGCACCTGGCGCAAAAAAGCCACCGAAGGTTCCTGGATCACGAGAAAGTACGTTGACGTTGGCAGAAGCCTCCGTCACCACGCTACCTGTGCCTACAACAGAGGGGATATCCAGAAAGCTCATCGGCATATTTCTAGACGAACGCACGACGTTGAGCAGAATGTTCTCGTTGCTGTATTGCTCAATAACGGAGCGGTAAGCAGATGAAAGATTCGTCATGCTTGTTGAGGTTACGCTCGTGCAAGCAGACAAGCCTAAAGACAAGCAGAGTACCGCAAGGGTCCGCAGGGTGTGCATTTGTGCCTTTTTCTAATTTTGCGAAGACAGCCTAACGCTTGAGAGGATTACCCATCGCAGCGTTAGCCTCGGAAGCTTGTGCAGGACCACGCAAAAAGCGAGCGACAGCCACGGCCACCAACACACCAATTAGAGACCCGCAGGGATAAACCCAATAAGTTGAAAAATCACCCCGTGCAAAGTCGGGGCCAAAAGCGCGAGCAGGATTAAAGGCAGCCCCATCAAACGGTCCACCCATTGTTCCCCAAGCCATCACGTACGCACCAACCGCCAGGGGCACAGAACTTCCATCAAGCTTTGGTCCGTTTGTCATGCCCAGAATCATTAAGACCATGCCAAAAGTGAGGATCGCTTCAAAGATCACTGCCTGCATCAACATTCCAGGCTGTGGTGAGGTTGCCGCTAAGTTTCCGCCCGTGCCAAACAAGTAAGCAGCAGCACATGAGCCCGCAGCACCTGCAACCATCTGCACTGCGATATAAGCGATAGCCATCGGTACGCCAATATCGCCACGCAGACAGAACCCCAGTGTCATGGCTGGATTAAAGTGCGAAGAGATATCACCCAGAAAGAAAACGGCCGCCACCAACCAGAGCGCAGCTACGGTCGATAAGATGAAGGCGAATTGGTAAGGAGCGAGCGATCCACCACCGTAACCGGCGAGAATCGCTGCGCCACCCGATAACACAAACGTCAAACCAGAAGTGCCTATAAACTCCGACACCAAGCGCCTTGCCCGGTGATCATTACTCTTCCAATCAGCGTAAAAACGATCGCCGACTTGTTGACGTAATGCTTGCTGGCCGCTTAAGTTTGCTTGCTGGCTTTCGCTCATGTTTAACCTCCGATCACGACTTTGCAGGTACGTCAGCCGAACCAGGCTTGGTCATATTGATTGGCACAACAACGCGATCATACAAAGCTTCGTCAACGCCGTTGGCAAGCGCGGCCTCCTTAAGCGTCAAGTTGTGATCAATCGCATAATGAGAGATCACAGATGCTTTGTCGTATCCAATCACGGGGGACAGCGCAGTCACCATCATCACAGAACGATCGATGTTTGATTTGAGCTGCGCTTCGTTCACAACAGCACCTTCAATCATGAACTCGCGGAAGTGATCGCACATATCTGCCATGATCAAAGCAGAGTGCAGGTAATTATTGATAATGATTGGACGGAATGCATTGAGCTCAAAATTACCTTCCGAGCCACCCATCTGCACAGCGACGTCAGAACCCATGATTTCGATACAGACCATCAGCATGGCCTCAGCCTGTGTGGGGTTGACCTTGCCCGGCATGATGGATGAGCCTGGCTCATTCGATGGGAACGTCATTTCCATCAAACCAGTACGGGGGCCCGAGCCAAGCCAGCGCATGTCGTTTGCAATTTTGTACAGCGAGACCGCTGCACCCTTTAACCCAGCGTGCGCGCGCACCATGCGGTCAAGCGTGCCTTGCGCAGTGAATTTGTTCGTAGCAGTCTTAATAGCAAAGCCAGTTAGCTGAGATAACTCAGCCGCCACTGCATCACCAAAACCGACTGGCGAATTCAGACCTGTACCGACAGCCGTGCCACCCATGGCCACCTGCAGGAGTCCCTCGGTCACGTACTCCACGTTTGCGATTGAGTCATCCAGCGCACCAACGTAGCCAGACCACTCCTGACCCACTGTAAGCGGCGTTGCATCTTCCAAATGGGTGCGACCGATTTTGACGATGTTTGCCCACTGCTTGGACTTAGCATCCAGCGCATCGCGCAGACGCTTTAATGCAGGAATCGTTTTTTCCGTTGCCATTTTGTAGGCAGCGATATGCATAGCTGTAGGAAACGTGTCGTTGCTCGACTGCCCCATGTTGACGTGATCATTCGGGTGAATCGGCTCTTGGGAGCCGAGTGTGCCGCCAACCAGTTGGATGCAGCGATTCGAAATCACCTCATTCACGTTCATATTTGACTGCGTACCCGAGCCTGTCTGCCAAACATAGAGAGGAAACTCGCTGTCCAACTTGCCGCTAATCGCCTCATCTGCAACTTGCTGAATCAACTGACCTTTCCAAGGGGGTAAGCGGCCCGCCTTAGTGTTAACAATAGCCGCTGCTTTCTTCACGTAGCCGTAAGCGTGATAAACCTCTTTCGGCATCTTGTCATGACCAATATTGAAGTGAATCAAGCTGCGTTGGGTCTGCGCACCCCAGTAGTGATTCGCGGGCACTTGCACCTGGCCGATACTATCGAATTCTTGGCGCATTCCAGTCGCTGAAAGACCGATGGGCAAATTAAGGATTTTGGGGGTACTTTCAGTCGTCATAACGGCCTCTGGTTTTTTGGAGGGAAGGTGCGCGAATACAAAATGTATATTTTTCAGTATGTTACAGCGAAAACACTAAAAAAGAATGCATTTCGACGAGGATCCCTACTCGCCAACCTCTAGAGCTCATCCAACCACATGTTCACCGTTAGAATGCATGGCCGCATCTGTATTGCACAACACCACCCCTCCTGATCCCCATGCCACGAAAAGAGAAACAGCCAGCCGCAAGCAGCCTCGCAAAGCTTCCGCCGATTGCGCAACGTACCATTAAGGTCGTGCGCGCAGAGAGCTTTGCTTGGTCGCACATGTTTCGCGAAGAATGGCTATCCATATTGAGTCTGATCGTTGGGATGGCATTGCTAGTGTTTTTTTGGCAACCCATCCCGCCCAAAGTGGTTGGGATTGCGGCAGGTCCGAAAGGTACATCAGATGGCATCTATGCAGAAAAATTAGTCGCGTTTTTTGCTAAAAATGGCATCAAACTAAACATCACATACACCGAAGGTGGCAAACAACCGATTGCCGCCATGCAGCGGGAAGCTAAGATTCAGAGCGCTCTTATCTTGGGCGGGCTGTACAAAAAGCACGAGCTTGATAAAGAAGCGTTTTCGTTGGGTAGCTCACAGTACGAACCACTTTGGTTGTTCTACCGGGGAGACATCATTAAAGAGGATCAACCCGTACTTCACTTTGCAACAACCTCGGGCATCGCAGTCGGTCAACCAGGTTCCGGGTCAAACATAATCATCAGGGATGTGTTGACCTCTGGTCGCAAAAAATCTGAGATCCCGCTCAAGCTATTAGAGTGGCCCTACCTGAAATCTGTTGAGGCCCTTATTGCTGGGGAAATTAATGCACTGAGCGTTGTGGATGGTATTGAGTCGCCTGTTATCAAGAGGCTGCTTGCAGACCCAAATATCCATATCGGTAACTTTCCGCTCGCACCAGCATATGTCAAGCGCCTACCTCAACTTGACATCGTTTCGGTTCCCCGTGGCTCGTTCGCCAGCGAACCGCTCTTCCCGCCCATCGACATCAATATGGTCTCAACTAGCTTGACGCTTATTGTCGAGAAAGACCTACATCCCGCAATACAACTTTTATTCTTAATGGCGATGGACGAGATTGGAGACTCGCGTGATCAGTTTTTTGCCAAACAGGATGAGTTTCCGTCCTATAAGGATAGCAACATCCCTCTTTCACCGATCGCGCAGCAATACTTTACTCGTGGGCCACCCGCAGCATTGAGCTACGTGAACTTTGTATTTGCTAGCCTGATCAATCGTATCTGGTTCTTCATATTAAGTGCCCTCGCGATTTTGTATCCGCTCTATCGTCTCATTCCGAACGTTCGCGCAAAGCTCGGGCAAATGAAAGCCAATGATGCGCAAGAAATGTTATTCGAGGTCCAAGCTCGCTTTGCCAAGGCAGAGACCGAAAAAGAGTTTAATGCCGTTATGCAAGATTTCTATTTGCTACAAAATGAGATCGACACTTGGATACCACGAATTAGCATTGGTCACTATTACGGAGTAGTGGGAACAATCCGCCATGTCAACAACGTTGCACAAGCACGTAAGGTACTAATAGAATCACGCGAGCAAACCGACAAGCCAGCTTAGTTGTCTAATCTTGCCGGCTGTGGTCTATGTACCCATGCCGAGGTCAAACGAAATCTGCACCCCATGCGTAGCGTAGCCATTGGCTTGAATTTGCCGGCTGATGTCATCTGGATCCAGCCCCACAGCTCTGCGTCCGGGGATGATTTCAATGTTCGATTTGAATGGTGCGACATTTTTTAGGTCTGCGTCGATATCACTGGGAAACAAAAATTCGCCGATATCCGTTTCTGCAGGAACCGATAAATACTTCTGCCCGTCTGTCGTACTGCGATAGATGTCGATTTTCATGAACGCACTCCTTTATGTAATTATCTGACTGTTTTAGCATCCTGACCAAACAGAATCGCCTTTGCCTTCTGGTCAACCGTCGGCGCAACATTGATCGACTTAGCAAGTTCATACGCCTTTTGCGTTGCAGATCGCGTCTTCATCCGAACAAACCAGGCCTCAAGCGCTGGGAAAAGCTTTAGGTCTTGACGCTGGCGTTCGTGCGGCACAATCCACGGATAGATCGCCATATCTGCAATAGAGTATTCATCACAAATGTAATCACGACCGTCAGACAAACGTTTATTCAATACACCGTATAAACGAGAGGTTTCTTTCACATAGCGCTCAATCGCATAGGGCAATTGCTCTGGTGCATATTGCACAAAGTGATGATTTTGGCCGGCCATTGGACCCAAACCGCCCATCTGCCAGAACAGCCATTGCAAACAATCATTTCTGCCACGCAATTCTTGGGGGATAAACCGCTTGGTCTTATCTGCCAGGTATAAGAGAATGGCTCCTGATTCGAAAACGCTGATGGGCTCACCGCCGCCAACCGGATCATGATCAACAATTGCCGGTATACGGTTGTTTGGTGCAATTTTTAAAAACTCAGCTTCGAATTGCTCACCCTTACTGATGTTGATCGGTCTGATCGTGTAGGGAAGACCACACTCCTCAAGAAACATCGTAATTTTGTGTCCATTGGGAGTCGTCCAGTAGTAAAGATCAATCATGTTCAGCTTCCAGTAACGAGTATTGAGGGAGAGTTTCACATAAAACGCCGAGGGAAAACCACATACACCGCTCTTTAACCAAGGTTATCGACCGATTCCTGTTGTATAACCATGCCATCGTCGTCAAACCGGAGAAACACATGCGCTTTATGTCTTCTACTTCCCGTGCACTCATCGCAAGCGTGGCTATGGCAGCCACATTTATTGGTACAGCCTCCGCACAGTCGGACTACCCAAATCGTCCTGTATCCGTCATTGTTCCGCAGGCGACGGGTGGAGCCAACGACACGATCGCACGCATCGTGGCTGCAAAGCTAAGCGACGTGCTCGGGCAACAGTTTGTTGTAGAAAATCGTCCTGGCGCCGGTGGCAATATCGGAACTGCCGCAGCGGCCAAGGCCAAACCAGACGGCTACACCCTGCTGCTTACAACCAACAGCACGCAAGTGATCAATCCGTGGCTCTATAAAACGACTGGTTTTGATCCACTTAAAGATTTTGCGGCGGTCGGTCTAGTCGCGAGCGCAGGATATGTGCTCGTGGTCAACTCCGCGTTTCCCGCAAATAACGTGGCAGAACTTATTGCGCAGGCCAAAGCAAACCCAGGCAAGATCAACTACGCCTCAGCCGGTAATGGCACACTGAATCATTTGATTGTAGAGATGTTCAAGCAGAAAGTGGGCATCGACATGCAGCACGTGCCGTACAAGGGTGCTGCAGCCGCAGCAACTGATGTCGCAGGTGGTCAGGTGCCCGTATCTGTCCAGAGCGCCCCCTCCTCATTGTCGCTCCTCGCCTCCGGAAAAATCAAAGCCCTCGCAGTGACAAACGAAAAGCGTATCGCTGCCCTGCCTAACACGCCTTCCATTAGCGAAACAATTCCTGGCTTCGGCTCGACGCCTTGGTATGGCATCTTGGCACCAGCTGGCACGCCTACCGCGATCGTAGACAAACTCAATGCCGCCATCAAAACTGCTTTGGCTGACAAAGAGGTACAAGATAAGCTGATCAAGCAAGGTTGCGAAGCGATGCAAAACACGCCTCAGCAGTTCGCTACGCTGCTCAAGGACGATCTCGCGACCTGGGAAAAAATCGTTAAAGACTCAGGTGCACGGGTAGATTAACCTCACAACAAAACCGCTTCGGTTGAGCTGAAGACTGTCTGGGCACCAGACGTAATCAATTCAGCTCTAACTTAAGCGACTTAGCCACATCGCCCCATTTTGTTGACTCTGCTTCTAAAAATTTCGTGAAAGCAGCTGGAGTTTGAGGGTCGGGCTGCACACCAAGCTTCTCAAACCTTGCGATGACCTCAGGTTCTCGCAAGGCTTCGGTGACAGCCTTATTTAATACTTCTAAAATTTTTGGTGGCAAGTTTGCTGGTGCAAACAGGCCAAACCAACCTTGCGCACTAAAGTCTGGAAAACCAGACTCAGCGACCGTTGGCACATTCGGCACAGCCGCTGAACGTTTCGCGCCAGTAATCGCCAAAATTTTCAAACGTCCACTCGCGACATTATTTAACGAGGTCGCGATCGAGGTTTCGAATGACAGAGCAATTTGGTTTGCCAACAAGTCCTGCATGGCGGGCCCAGCTCCCTTATACGGCACATGCATCAGGCTTATGCCCGCACGTTGCGCAAACATTTCAGCGGTCAAATGAGGTATCGAGCCGGTTCCGACGCTTGCGTAGCTAACCGTTCCCGGGTTTGCTTTCGCATAAGCGACGAAATCTTTTAGAGTGCTAAACGGTGTGGCCACATTAGCAACGATTGCGCCATCCGTTGTGATGACATTCGTGATTGGAGTGAAGTCTTTACTTGGGTTGAAACCTAGGTTTTTTGTGACATGTGGTGCGATCGACATTGCACTCACTGTCAACAGCCCCAGGGTGTAGCCATCAGGCTTGCTGCGCGCTACATATTGGGTACCGATGTTTCCTCCAGCTCCTACTTTATTTTCTACAATAACAACCTGATTTAGGTATTTGGTCAGATTTTTAGCAACTTCTCTGCCAGCAATATCCGTCACTCCACCAGGAGGAAACGGCACCACTAGCGTGATCGGCTTATTTGGATAGTCGGCTTGCGCTGACGCATGCATCGGCGCGCAACATAGCGAGGCGACGACAAGAACAGATAAGGAATTCAATCTCATTGGGTCTCCAGATTATTTTTTTATGTCTACAGAATTAATATACCCTTGATGGGTCACGTCGAGTGTGGCACCCTCTTGACGAGCCATCCGGGCGTCCTCTCCGGAAAACACCAACTCGATCTGCATGCCCTCGGGGTCTCTAAGAAACAACTGATGTATTTCTCGATCTGGCACGCCGAACTCCGTGAAGGAGACATCATGACGCCGGAGTCGCGCGCGCATCGCTTCTAAGTCATTCGCTTTCAATGCAATGTGATCAAACGCATCACTGCTCCGACTACCAGGTACACGTCCCGTTGATATATGTACTAAGGCACGCTGGCCTATGTACATCCAGGCGCCAGGTCGAGAGAAAGGCGGTCGTGCGCCCTCGGTCAGTCCCAGAACCTGCGTATAAAAAAACCGCATACGTTCTAAATCACCGGTCGTGACGTTTACGTGGTCCACATCCGAAATTGCCATTGCCGCCTCCTTGATTGGGGACTTCCCTAGCATCAAATAGAAATACCTTGTTATCCACTTGTGCTGTCAAGTATAAGATCGGTAGACATTTAAAAAATATCATCTCAAAAAAATGACAATAAACACCCCAATTCTTGATAAGCCACTCCCATATGGACGCCCGATTACTCTTGAACGGGCGAAAAAAATGATGTTGGCGGCAGAGATCGAAGCGCAAAACAATCACTGGCCAGTCGCTATTGTGATTGCTGACTCGTCCGGCAGCTTAGTCCTCGCCCAGCGCCTTGATCACACACAACATTCGAGCATGTCGATTGCAACTGGCAAAGCGATGACTGCGGTGAACTTCCGGCGGCCAACCAAAATGTTTCAAGATGGCATCGCTGCAGGCGGCGAGGGCCTGCGCTTTATGGCGGTCCCCGGCGTCACTCCACTCGAGGGAGGATTCCCTATCGTTGAAAATGGGGAAGTGATTGGAGGGATTGGAGTTTCAGGCGTACTCTCACACCAAGACGCTCAAGTCGCTTTGGCGGGGATGGCCGCCCTTCGATAAAGATTTAATGAACGGTCGGCATTTCCGGCGGGACGGATCGATTGTATTTGTTGTGCTTATGTAAAACCATAAAAATCAGGAGACCATAATCATGCTTTCAACAGTCATAAAAACCGTAGGTACTTTTGTAATAGGAAGTGTTCTGGCTGGTACTGCGCTAGCTCAAACCAACTTTCCAACTAAGCCGGTCAAAATTGTGGTCCCCTTCACCGCGGGAAGTCAGGTCGATATCGTTGCCCGCGAACTCGGGCGTGGCCTGCAAGACAAGTGGGGACAACCTGTCATTGTAGAAAATCGTCCGGGTGCAGGCGGCACGATCGGCAGCCGTATCGTTGCCACCGCAGATCCCGATGGAACGACGTTGATGTTTACTTCAGCATCGCACGCGATCAATCCAACACTTTACAAGTCTCTTCCTTATGACACGCTCAAAGACTTTACGGGTGTGACCTTTGGAACAAGTGTTCCAAACGTATTGGTTGTTTCTCCCTCGTTAGGGGTCAAGACCGTACAAGACCTGATCAAGCTCATTAACTCACAGCCTGGTAAATTAAACTTTGCCTCCGCAGGTGTCGGCAGTGGGACACACTTCAACGGCGAAATGTTCAAAGGTATGGGTAAGCTTGATATTGTGCACGTCCCCTATAAAGGTACTGGTGAGGCACTCGTCGACACGACAGCAGGACGCTCGGCGTTCTATTGGTCCCCGCTTGGCCTGACGTTGCCTTTCATTAAAGATGGCAAGCTCATCGCATTAGCTGTAAGCACTGACAAGCGGGCAGCTTTGATGCCTGATATCCCAGCTATATCAGAGATTATTCCCGGAATGGTTTACGACCACTGGTACGGTCTGATGGCTCCCGGTAAAACACCCGCTGCAATTGTTGCCAAGATCTCTAAGGACGCTGGTGAGGTGCTCAATTCTCCGGCTGTCGTCAAATCACTCAACGCGCAAGGCGTGATCCCTGCCCCGACGACACCCGAGCAATTTAACAAGTTTATTGCCGCAGAAATCAAACGTCTGGGTGATGTAGTGATCAGCGCCAATATTCCGCGTCAATAAATATCTTCCTCCAACATCGCCAACTTGATAGGAATCCTATGAGCAAGTCCGCTCCAACAAGTCACCAGACTGCCTTCACAAGCCATATTGCAGAAGTCCTTTGGCAGGAATTCCCCGGACATCACGGGGGAGCCCTATCCAAGGCGCTTGTCTCTGAAGAAAACTCGGGCAGCAAGCGGATTGATTATAGGATCTCCTCCTACGAACCGATGGCTTATGTTGAGGAGCATGTCCACCAAGTACAAGAGCAAATCTATCATGTGCTCAAAGGCGAAGGTATCTTGACTCTCAACGAAGAAAAGAAACTGATGCGAGAACATGACTATGTCTACATTCCTCCAGGAGTCAGGCATAGTTTCTCGAATACAGGGCTCGATACCTTAGTTTTTTTGGTCATCACCACACCGGTGCATGATCAAGTCGCTCCTCTTTAATTTTTCGTCTCAACTTCATACAGCGGACTAGAACATGGCAATGATGAAAGGCGGCCAATTGATCGCCGAGACATTGGTACAGGAACGCATACCGTATATCTTCGGGATTTGTGGTCACGGTAACGTCGGCATTCTGGATGCGTTATATGACGTACGCGACAAGATTCAATTGATCTCGCCGCGCCACGAGCAGTGCGCCGGACACATGGCTGACGCCTATTATCGCGTCAAGCACCGCCCTGTCGCGACACTCACCTCAACGGGACCCGGATCCGCCAACCTCGTTATGTCGCTCGCCACGGCGCTGTCCGACTCTTCAGCGTTTATGGCCATTACGGCAAACGTGCCGACATCTCAACATAACCGCGCTCCTTTTCAAGAACTCTACAAGCACAACCAAGCAGACTTCGCGCAAGTGCTACGACCTGTGGTTAAGCGCGCCTTTCAACCAACGCGTGTTGACATGCTGCCGCTGGCTTTGCGACAAGCAATGGATACCATGGTCACTGGTAGACCTGGCCCGGTGAACCTCGACATCCCCTACAACGTGTTTCAAGAAGAGGCAGATGTAGAGCTACCTGTGCGCTCACACATCGACCGTCCACATCGCCCCGGTGCGAGCGACTACGACATCACTGCAGCGCTAGAGCTTCTTGAGCAAGCGCGCCAGCCAGTACTGTTCATTGGCCACGGTGCAACGCTCGCTGAAGCGGGCCCCGAAATTACCGAGTTCGTGAACAAATATGGCATACCAGTTATCACCTCGCCTAACGGGATGGGCTGCGTAGACGGCAACAACCCCTTAGCACTCGGCTTTATAGGACGAAACGGCGCCTACCCCGCCAATCAGGCGGGAAGATTTGCTGATTTAGTCATCACGATCGGTACACGTTTCGATGACAGATCCTCATCAACTTGGCTGCCGGGCTATTCATGGAATTTCCCCACAACAAAATTGATCCATGTTGATATTGATCCACAAGAGTTAGGGCGTAACTACCCGCCAACGCTCGGTATCATTGCTGATGCCAAAACGTTTATGGGTCAATTATTGGCGGGCGCATTCGCGCGCCCTGAAATCCATGCAACCAAATGGGCTCCGTGGCGTGATCAGGTGCAAGCTTGGCAAAGCGAGTGGGATAAGTTTGTTTCGCCCCACTTTTCTGATTCAACCAGCCCATTGCGCCCCGAGTTTGTCGTAGCTGCAGTCCAGCAGATGCTGCCCGATGATGCCATTCTGTCTCTCGACTCGGGGGTCCATCACAACTGGTTTATGCAATTCTGGCGTGCAAAACATCCACAGAGCATGTTGAACAGCTGGGGCTATTCTTCTATGGGCTTTGGTGTGTGCGGAATTCTTGGCGCACAACTCGCAGCCCCTGATCGTCCTTGTGTCGCAGTTGTTGGCGATGGTGGCTTCACCATGGCTCCCTACGTTCTGTGCACTGCGGTTGAATACAACCTACCAGTCGTCTGGATCGTCTGGAACAACTTCGCTTGGGGCGCTATTCGCGATCTACAGTACGGTCTGTTTGACGGTCGAGAAATCGGTACAGCCTTTTACAAAGGACAAACCGGTGAGCAATACAATCCCGACTTTGCTGCTTGGGCAAAAGCTTGTGGTGCAGATGGAATCACCGTGACAAAGCCTCAAGATCTAAAAGGCGCCATTGAACGTGCGATTAAGAATAGACGCCCTTGTGTGATTGACGTACACGTCGACGCGAACGTGCGTCCGCCGTCAACGGGTACCTGGCAACTGCCACCCATCCCCTACAAGGAGCCGATTTACGGCAAGCCGCATGCTCGCTAATTAGAGCAAATCAAGTCCGAGAAGCTGCATCGCGGGCTGCGAGATACCCAAAAGTCAACGCGGGACCCAGCGTAATGCCGGGTCCCGGGTAAGCCCCGTTCATCACGGAAGCCATGTCGTTACCACAGGCATATAAACCAGTAATCACTCTATCATTTGAGTCGAGAACGCGAGCCGTTCCATCTGTGATGAGCCCGGCGGACATCCCTAAGTCTGAGGGGATAATCTCGACGGCATAAAACGGTGCCCGCTTGATTGTTGCAACACAAGGGTTCGGCTGCTGATCAGCGTCTCCAAGATGGCGTTGATAGGCATTCGAGCCACGACCGAACATCGGATCCTCGCCGTGCACAGCATGCTCGTTAAAGGAGTTAACCGTATCCGTCAACGCTTCAACTGAAACCCCAAGCTTTGCCGCCAATTCAACAATCGAGTCCGCACGCTTCAAATAACCCGACTCAATATCAGCATCCAATGCTTGCGTAAAAGGTTTTATTTTGCCGAGTCCATACTTCCATAAAAACTGACTATCGCAAACGAGATGGGCCGGGATCGCACTATTATGCGGACTCACCTGGGCTTTCACAAACTCGTGATACGACACTGCTTCATTGACAAAGCGCTTACCGAGTTGATTAACAGCAATCACTCCAGGTTTTGCGCGATCGGTCACTGTGTGTGGATAGACACCAAGGGATTGATCATTTCGTCGAAAAACTGACACCGGCACCCAAAATCCGCCCGAGTGTGTTGCCAACGACATCTTCGCCCCAAGCGCTTCTGTTGCCAGATCCGCACCGCGTGCCTTCGTGTCGGACATCACGCACGCGCTGATATCACTCAGGCCGTCTGGGATGTATTTTTTCCTGAGTGCCAAGCTATGCGATATGCCACCCGTTGCAAGAATGACCGCTTTGTCCGCAATGATCTCTTGTACACGCTCAGCAATAGTGGCCCGAACGCCCGTCACGCGCTCACCGCCTGGTGTACTTAACAAGCCAATTACTGGGGCCTCTACTTGAACTGTTACGCCCAGGTCCAACACTGACTTGTAAAGTCGACCGGCTAGCGCATTACCCAGATATAGCGTGGTGCCACGTGGCTGAGTGAGACGTTGTTGCACGTAACGCGCAACCAACTTCATTACGTGGATCGTTGAGCCTAACGAACGACCCACGCGGCGCAGATGCGGGATATCTTCTCGACTCACCATCATTCCGCCAAACAGCATAAACTCAGGCAAGGGCCAGCGTAATTGACTGAAATGACTACCTAATTCGCGCCCATCAAAAGGCACTGGCTCCAGCACACGTCCACCGAGCGTCGCACCGGATAAGTCGGGGTAGTAATCTGGATATCGTTTAACAGGACGCAGTTTGAGTGTCGTATGTTGCTCAAGGTATTGGACGGCCGGATCACACTCGTCGAGGAACACCCCCATGCGCCCATCAACATCGGGAACCGTCTGATTCAAGTAGTCGACGACAGCTTCTCTACTATCTTCCAGACCGGCAGACGCCATCTTGTGGTTAGCGGGGATCCAAACCATTCCACCTGACACCGCCGTCGTACCGCCAATGTGCGATGAGGACTCCAGCAGCAGTACCGATTGCCCCTCAATCGCTGCAACAGCAGCAGCACACAGTCCAGCTGCGCCGCTACCAACGACGATGACATCGTATCGATTACGCATACACGCAACCTAGACTAAACCACCATTAGGCTGAATGATCTGACCGTGGATCCATGAAGCGCGCTCCGACGCGAGGAACGCAACCACATCGGCTACCTCGTGGGTCTTGCCGATACGATTAAAAGGGCTCATTGAGGCGGCACGCTGTTTCTGCTCGTCAGTCTTACCCGCATTGAACAGATCAGTATCCACGGCACCCGGCGCAACACCATTCACTCGAACACCACGTGGGCCTAACTCTTTACCCATTGAACGCAATAAGGATTCGACTGCCGCCTTAGTCGCCGTGTAAGGGCCGCCACCGGGCACGGCATTGCGAACCATCGAAGTGGTGATGCCGATAATTGACCCACCATCCAAAACCTCTTTGGCCGCCTCGGTCAGCACATTAAATGCACCAAAGACGTTAACTTCCATCAGTTTACGAAAATTGTCGTGGGTGAACTGTCCCATGGGCACATAAGGCTGATTAATGCCTGCGTTGACGATAACCGTCTGCGGACGGGTGCCAAAATCTTTGGTTGCTTGCGCGAAAACGCTATGCACAGCTGAAGGATCGCACACATCGGCTGCATAAGCCTTAATCTGACCCGCCTTCTCTTGAGCTTTTGCCTCTTCCGGTTTACTGACGTAGGTAAACGCCACGCGGAAACCGTCTCGCGCCAACGCCTGCACACAGGCTGCGCCGATGCCCCGCGAACCACCAAATACTATCGCTAAAGGTTGTGTCATGTTCTCTCCCTAGTTATTTTGTCGTAGCCGTAGATTATCAAAGAAATTAAGCCGCTGTAATACCCGCTTCCTTAATGAGCTTTTCCCAACGGGCCATTTCTTCCAGCACCATCTGCTGCGCTTGTTCGCGGCTATTACCGACCGCATCAAGTCCCTGCTTGCTCAACTGCTCTTGTGCAGCAGGTGACTTCACCACCGCAACAATTTCCTTGTTGAGTAAATTGAGCACTTCGTTCGGAGTGCCTGCTGGCGCAGCAAAACCTATCCAAAAGCGCATCGCCATATTAGGCAGACCCACATCAACCGCTGAGGGCACGTCAGGAAGTGCCGGCGATCGTTGCGTGTCTGTTACCAGTAGCGCACGCAGTCGACCCGACTTAATAGAAGGCAACACTGTCGGCAGAGAAGACACCAGCGCCTGCACCTGACCACCAAGCAAATCGGCCAGAACAGCACTCGCCCCTTTGTAGGGTACGTGCGTCATATTGATACCCGTCAAGCTTTTAAGTAGCTCGCTACCTAAATGCGTGTTCGTGCCAACTCCACCCGATCCAAAAAACATCTTGTTTGGATTTTTCTTAACCAGCGCGATGAATTCTTCAAAGGTCTTAACTGGCAAGTCTGCATTGACCACTAAAACGTGCGGCACGGAGGCTGCAATCGTGATCATTGAAAAGCTTTTCTTCGGCTCGAACTGCAGGTCCTTAATTAAGCCAGCAGCAATCGTAAATGACGTCTCTGCTGTAAGTAAGGTATACCCATCAGGATTTGCGCGTGCAACCGCATTCCAGCCGATAGTTCCACCGCCACCTACGCGGTTCTCAACAATCACAGGCTGCTTCAAGCGCTCAGTGAGATGCTGTGAAACGATACGGGCCACAATATCGGTACCGCCACCCGCCGAATAAGGGACAACGACGTTGACTGGTTTTCTTGGGTAACCGCTATCAGCATTAGCAATACCCGTCATGTTTAACGCACCGAGTGCTGCTAAGTATTGATTGAATTCTCTACGTTTCATGTTGTGCTCCAAACTGGTTCATCCATACCGAAATTAGGGGCGGGTCTTACCCACCTTGGCATCGTCTCAGACATTTGCAGCACGGGCCCAAGCGTGAGCATTTTTCCGTGATTAGGCGTGTCCGTTTTGACATAAAGCTTTGCAACCTCAGCGTCTGTCATGGTGCCAGGGCCAGCATCGAAGGCATCAAGAAGCCCACGACGTTGAATAAACATCGCAGACTGACAAAGCGACACGTTGACCTCGTAACTGCCCCCTTCTTTCGCTCTGCGCGCCAACGCAAGCATGACGCCAAGCGCACCCAAATACCCTGTTAGGTAATCACACATCGGTGCAAATACAAGCTTGGGTTGTCCGGCTCCAATCGATTCGCCGTAGGTGTGACAAATGCCCGTCACAGCTTGTGCAACCTGCTCCCAACCCGCGCGATCTTGAAAGGGACCTCCGCTGCCGAAACAGCTCACCGACAAATGAATCAGTCCCGGGCATAGATCAAAGAGCTGCTCTCTGCCAAAACCCTTTCTCGTCAATGCGCCTGGACGATAACCATCGATCACTACGTCGGCGGTCTCCACCAGACCACGAAATGTCGCGGCTTGCTCCGGAACTTCAAAATCTAGAAAACAGCTACGCTTGCCATGGCTCGTATCGCGTACATGTTCAGCGACTTGGGGCAGATGAGGCGCCGTCACCATCATTACGTCTGCACCGTGTTCCCCCAAGGTTCGACCTGCGATAGGTCCGGCAAGAATACGTGTCAGGTCTAAGGTACGGATGCCATCAAGTGGGCGAGTGCCGCCGACCAACGGCTTGGGCGCCCCCTCTCGTACCTTGCGAATCTCAATAACGGGACGCGTGCTCAAATATTGACCCTGTGGGTGCGCCAACCACTCGGCAGGCGTTCGAATCAAGCCACCACAGGCGCCAGCATCTGCGATGGCTTGTTCCAGTTCGTCGCCATTCCAACGTCCAACACTCGAAGAAACGCCCTCAACTGTGTTTTCGCACTGCAATACGCCGAGTACCTTCTGAGACAAACTGGGCAAATTAAGATGCGGTAAGAACCACCTGTTGTCTTTGGTTGCCCAGGGCTGCGTCACAGTCAGCATTTGTGCCATCGAGTCCGAAGGCGGGACTGGCGCATATTGACCATCAGGTTTCTGCTTGCGTGTGTAGTCTACCGTGCGCAAAGAAGCCGCAGCGTGGCCGACATCTACGGATAAGTCTTGGCGCCGTCCATGGCGCAACTCCCAAAGATCATTTGCCGCGATACCAATCGTTGTCAGCACGGCTGAAACAGATTCCCCCACCTTAAACGGCGTCTTATAAAAGGGGTCTTTGCCTGACAACGCTATGGTTTCGCTCGGGGCAGCCAGCCCCCTTACGTTAAGAAGCTCTTCTACTGCGGAGCGGAACGCTTGCGGCTTATCACTCAAATTGCCTGCACCTACTGAAGACACTTAACAGCTCCTTAGCTATTTTCTCTGACGGCAATTCTAGTCCGTCTTGGGAATGCGTTCGGCAACCTTCGCCCACTTTTTCGAATCTCCCGAAATGAGTGCACCGAGCTCACCCGTACGTGATAGGGGAATCCCTATGACGATCTATCTTAATAAGAATGACTCCGTCGCGCTCTATTTGTTGAACTTGAAGTATAAAAACCATTAGGAGGCAATATGAATATCAACAAAACGTTACGCGCACTGCTATTGGCATCTCTGTCCATCACTGCTGCATCAAGCGTCTATGCGCAAGCCTTAGAGAACTACCCAACACGTCCGGTCACTATCGTCGTACCTTTCCCTCCTGGTGGCGGGACTGACGTGGGAGCCCGCCTCGTGGCACAGAAGCTTTCCTTAAAATGGGGTCAGCCGGTGATTGTTGAGAATCGGGGCGGTGCGGCGGGTCGTCTGGGTGCCGACGTGGTTGCCAAGGCGAAGCCCGACGGCTACACGCTGCTCGTCGGTAACGTTGGCACGCAATCTGTGAACCCCGCACTCTATAAAAAAATGCCTTATGACCCTGACAAGGCATTTGCGCCGATCGGCATGATTGCCGAATTGCCGTTAGTGATGCTTGTCACACCCGCCCTTCCCTGGCAGAACGTTAAAGACGTTGTAGAGGCCGCCAAGAAAGAGCCAGGCAAGATTACCTTTGCAAGCTCCGGAGCTGGCGGGGCACCGCATTTGGCCGGAGAGATCTTTCAACAAGCGTCTGACACAAAAATGCTACACATTGCCTACAAGGGCGGCGGTCCTGCAGCGCTGGACCTGATGGCTGGTCATGTGAATATTTACTTTGGAACGGTACTCGAGTCCGTGGGGCACGTTAAATCAGGCAAACTCAAGGGCCTAGGTGTGACAAGCGCAAGTCGTTCGCCGGCTTTACCAGAGCTACCAACAATTGCCGAAAGTGGCTACGCAGGGTTTGATACTGGATCATGGATTGGAATGCTAGCGCCGGCAGGGACCCCTGCCGCGATTGTGAATAAGGTTTCTGCGGACCTACGCGAAGTCTTAGCGCTGCCAGACACAAAAAACACGCTCATCACCCAAGGCGCGACCCCCTGGCCAATGACCCCAGAGCAATTCGCCGCGCGTATCAATAGCGATCGGCAACGTTATGGGAAAATCATCCAGGAAAATAACCTTACGGCAGATTGAGTAATTAGCGTCGACGGTTTGCATACAATAGCCGGTATGCAAACCTCCTTGTTTGAAGCCGCCTCCGCGGAGGCTTCGCCAGCCAATAGCGGCATAGGCCTGCTGTCCAAGGACGGCCATGCGCTGTATATCCCTAGCGTCTTTGACGAAAACAGCTGTGACGTCTTATTCGCTTCGCTACTGAACACGGTTAGCTGGAAAGAAGATCAGTTAGTGATGTTCGGAAAGTTAATCACCACCAAAAGAAAAGTAGCATGGGTCGGTGATGCCGGCTGTTCTTACACATACTCGGGGGTCAAAAAATTTCCCCAGGCTTGGACACCCGCCTTGTTAGAGATCAAACAAAAAGTCGAAGCGCTCGCACAGCACACATTCAATTCTTGTCTACTCAATTTGTATCATGATGGTAGCGAGGGCATGGGCTGGCACAGCGATGACGAAAAAGAATTGGAACAAGCTGCTCCCATTGCATCGGTCAGCTTTGGCGGCGAGCGCAAGTTTGCGTTTAAACATAAGTTCGATAGAACAAGTGTTTCTCTTACATTAGCAAACGGCAGCGTACTGCTCATGCATGCGCCGACACAGCAGTCTTGGCAGCATAGTCTCACTAAAACCAAGCGGCCCGTTGGCCCGCGTATTAATCTCACCTTTAGAGCCATCAGGCATGACAATGAATAACAAAGCAAGGAAATCAATCGCAGTCATTGGCGCTGGTATCGCCGGCCTAACCTGTGCAGCTCGTCTCAAATCACTCGGGCACCAAGTCGAGGTTTTTGAAAAAGGCCGCGGTCCTGCCGGTCGAATGAGCACAAAGCGTGGTGACGACTGGACCGCAGATCATGGCGCGCAGTACTTCACTGCGAGAGATCCACTTTTTATCAAGCAGGTGGAACAGTGGTTAGCCGAAGGTGTGGCAGCCGCCTGGGACCCTGAACTCAAAGTTTTCGAGGCTGGCACGTGGAAGACATCACAATCGAAAGACGTTCGTTATGTTGGTATCCCAGGAATGAATGCTCCGGCAAAACAATTAGCCAAAGATCTGACCATTCACTCAAGCCAAACCATAGATGCACTGAAGCATAAAGATGGCAAATGGTATTTACACAGCGCAGAGTCAGGCGATATCGCTCAAGCGTTTGATGAACTGATCTTAGCGATACCAGGGCCACAAGCCTTCACGCTCGCCCAAAATATTCATCCAGATATCAAAGCGCTCACTGAAAGCTCCAACATGAAAGGTTGCTGGACAATCATGGCGCGATTTAAAGAAAAACAAAACGTGCCGTTTGATGCTGCTTTCGTTAACAAAGAGCTCATTAGCTGGATTTCAAGAAACCTCTCAAAACCGGCTCGCAAGGGTCTAGAGTCTTGGACGATCCACGCAAATGCAGAATGGAGCCAGGAGTTTATTGAGCTTGATAAAGAGCAGGCGACAGAGCAAATGCTTGCATGCGCAAAGAAAGTAGGACTCGATTGCACAAGCGCCGACATAGCGATTCATCGCTGGCGCTACGCGAGCGGCTCAACCGCGTCGGCACCTGGTTTTTATGTCAATCAAGCGCTCCAGGTAGGGATTTGCGGCGACTGGCTGAACGGCGGTCGGGTCGAAGGTGGCTGGCTGAGTGGCTATCAGTTAGCAAACCGGATTGCGCAACAGTGAAGTCACAAGCTTTCATCGAGTTACGCTCTCTAAAAATAGATACAAAAATTGGCAGCTATGGGCCAGGTGCCGTCCATCCCAAAGAACACCTCTTGGATCTCACCCTCGGTATTGATCCAAAACTTGTTCTGATCGACGAAGACGCGATGCATAAGGTATTTGACTACGACCCTCTCGTTCTAGAAATTCAGCGTCTTGCCGCAGAGGAACATTACGAAACGCAGGAACGTCTAATGACACGTATCGTCAGTGCTTGCGCCGCGTATTCAGAAATAACTTCCCTCGAAATCTGTCTCAGAAAAGCACCTGTTCTAAACGATTCCGGCTCACTTGGCTTACGGCTGCATCTAGACCATGCAACGCTAACTTCAGTCATACAGAATTTCAAACTTGGACAATCCTAATTTAGCCTCGAGTACACGGAGAATGTCAGTCGGTCTGATCGTCGTATGTCAGATCGCGGCGATGGCCTTATGGTTCTCCGCCTCCGCTGCAGTGCCGAGTCTGTTGGACTCAGGCCAGATCTCGGTCAGTGCCGCCGCTGCCTTGACCTCTGCGGTTCAACTTGGCTTTGTCGCAGGGACCCTGACCAGCGCTCTCTTCGGTTTAGCCGACCGCTTCGACTCACGTACAATTTTTTCTAGTGCCGCCGTATTAGGAGCGCTGTTAAATGGAGCTCTACTAGCCTATGGTCTGGATCACCCGACTGCTCCCGCGCTGAGATTCGCCACGGGAGTCTGCATGGCAGGCATCTACCCAGTCGGCATGAAACTCGCTGCAGGCTGGGCTGCAGGAAACATGGGCCTGCTGATGGGCTCTTTAGTGGGCGCAGTAACACTTGGCTCTGCCATGCCTCACCTTTTTTATGCTTTTACAAGTGTGAGTTGGCAAGTACCAGTTTCTTTAGCCAGCAGCTGTGCGCTTATTGCTGCGATCTTTATTCACTTTGTTCATCTTGGACCTAAACATGCCAAGTCAACAACATTTCAGTGGTCGGATCTCAAATCACTTCTGCGTAACAAGCCAATTCTCCTCGCACAGGGTGGCTACCTCGGTCACATGTGGGAGCTCTATGCCATGTGGGCGTGGCTCGGCAGCTTTTTTGTTTGGGCACTCCCTGCCTCTGGTCTGCAAGTGGAGCTCGGACAATCTTCAATATCACTCATCACATTTCTCGTCATGGCTACCGGCGCCATTGGCTGCTTGCTTGCAGGTCTGCTTGCCGATCGCTTCGGTCGCACTCTCACAACCATTGGTGCCCTTTTACTGAGCGGCGGCTGTGCGCTCCTCATTGGATTTTCCGTAGACTTTGGTCCAACAGTAGTCATCGTCATTGCGGCGATATGGGGGATGACCGTTGTCGCCGACTCAGCACAATTTTCAGCGGCCACTGCCGAGCTTGCTGATCCGCGCTTGATCGGAACCGTATTAACAATGCAAACAAGTCTAGGCTTTCTCCTGACTGCTGGGTCGATCTGGCTCATCGGACAAGCAGCCGAACTGGTTGGCTGGCGCTACGCCTTCATCGCACTCGCAATCGGCCCGTTTTTCGGGGCGCTCAGCATGCTGACATTACGACGACAGCCCGAAGCAATCAACATGGCGAACGGTCGGCGTTAGAATTTGACATCACCACAACTTAAGCAGCCCACTGGGAGCCAACTTTTGAAGATCTACGTCGCCGGTTATCAGCATGAAACTAACACCTTCGCGCCAACAAAAGCGGACTGGGCAGCATTTAATCGTGGAGAATCCTTTCCGGCCTTCATAAAAGGCCAACCGATGCTTGATAGTTTGCGCGATGTGAATATTCCGATTGCCGGTTTCATGGAAGTGGCTCGTCTCGAAAGATGGCAATTAGTGCCTGGCTCCTGGTGCGGCGCAATCCCCTCTGCTCATGTCACGCGAGATGCCTTTGAGCGTATCAGTGATTCGATTTTGAGTGATATTCGGCAAGGCGGTTTCGACGCGGTCTATCTTGATCTACACGGCGCTGCAGTGGCCGAGCACGTTGACGATACCGAGGGTGAACTGATTGCGCGCATACGAGCGATTGTCGGGCCGAATCTGCCCATCGTTGCGAGTTTGGATCTACATGCGAACGTCACGCATCGTATGCTGGCTGAAGCCGATGCGCTTGCCTCTTATCGTACCTATCCACACGTCGATATGGCGAAGACGGGCGAACTCGCCGCTAAGCTTTTAAAACGGCGCCTACAGCGAGGTGCAAAAGAGCCACTCGCTTACCGTCGCTTACCCTACTTGATCCCACTGAATGCACAAAGCACTTGGCTTGAGCCTGCAAAATCCCGTTACGAAGAGCTCGCCGATTTTGACCGCGAATTCGATACCGTCCTGAGTTTTTGTATGGCCTTTCCCGCTTCAGATATTGCAGAGTGTGCCCCGATGGTCTGGGGATACGGCGATCGAGCCGAGGCAGCCGTACAGCAGCTATATAAAAACGTCAGTGAACCCAGCCAATGGGCCTTAGAAATGTTCTCGGCCCGCGATGCAGTCGAGCGGGCTTGTTTGCTGGGTGAGACCAATGAAAAACCCGTGGTGATCGCAGACACCCAAGATAATCCAGGTGCAGGTGGCGACAGTAATACGACCGGTTTGTTACGCGCTTTACTTGAAAAAGGTGCAGGCAAAAGATTACCCGGCAAAGTTGCGCTCGGCCTACTTTTCGATAGCGCTGCAGCAACCATGGCTCATGAAGCAGGCTTAGGCGCCACCATCACGACAGCAATTGGTACAGCGGTGCCAACCTTCACCGGACAGCCTAGCGATCCACCCGTGCAGGGAAGCTTTAAAGTCAAGGCGCTCTCAGACGGAAAAGTAACACTGAAGGGTCCGATGATGACGGGCTCGACCATTGCGCTGGGCCGCTGCGCCTTGTTGGAAATTGAAGGCGTATTGGTAGCAGTAGCAAGCGGCAAAAAGCAACTGCTAGATCGCGAACTCTTCAGAATGTTGGGCGTGCACCCCGAAACGATGAAGGTGCTGGTGGTGAAAAGCTCAAATCATTTTCGAGCAGATTTCACCCCGATCGCATCGCATATATTGGTGGCAAAGGCGGCTGGGCCCATGGCTGCGGATCCTGCTGATCTGCCATGGACCAAGCTTGCCAAAACGACTCGTACTCGGCCATAAAGTACTCAGAGACCAAAGGTCATCACGATTAAAACGACCACTGCAACTGCGCCTGTAACATTTGACTAGTAGATTGACGTGCCAGAGTCGCGGAGTAGACGAGGTTGAAGCGGCTTGAGTCACCAAGGCTGGCGCCGATACCGACTTCAACAATGGCTGCATCTCGAGCCATTGGTGCAGCACTTACGGTAAAGCCCGGGCCTGTGGCAAACGCCAAAGTTGTTGTCGGAGATAAAGCTCCCCATGCCCGCTGCCAGCCTGCCGATATGCCAGCCTGCCAATCTTTCTCGCCGGCCTTCCACTGGTGACTTAGTCTCGCTCCTAAGGTACCAAATCCCGTATTGGCATTGGTCGCTAGGCCGGTCAGCCTCGCTCTTGCTCCGGTCTCACCAAAACTCGAGGTTTGAAGCCAGATCTGGCTGACCTGACCAAAGGGTGAAAGCGTTGTGTGATGATCTTGCTGCTGACTCAGCGTGATCGGGCTACTTAAGTCTGCAAACAACTGCGTTGACCGTGAGTCGACTTTACCCTTAGCGTTACCCTGATCATCCAATGACAAGCCACGCTTCATGTTGGCTTCGTACCACGACTGAACCACACCACTATTCAAACGCAGTCTATCCTTCGCGTACGCGCTGTACAGCATCACGTGGTAACCATTGGTATTAGCGCTACTGGCAGCGACAGTGGTGTTAGTGAGGCCAGCCGAGAAGCCACCGCCCAGACGAAAACTTGGTGTCAGCGCGTGATCCACTCCAAGGATAAGCCCGCCACCGTTGGACGTTGCCTTACGCGCATCAGCATTGGCGCTGAACGTGTCCCAGTTACCATACGCTTGCGCCCAAACAGTCGTATCCGCCGTAGTCTGGCCCATACGCTGCAGTCGAGCAGTCGAGCTGTTGTTAAGCCAGCTGTCCTGTAGGCGCCAGTTCACTATCTGCGACATCAGCCGGCTGTTGTAAATGAGCGCTGCTTGATTAGCGCTGTAGATTTCACCGGACCACTCTTGGTATAGCCCAGACAATTGACTCGAGTTATCGTTTAACAGCACCCGCTTATATGGCTCAGCGCCCGAGCTCTGTGCATCAATGGTGTTTGCCACTGCCCGCTGATTGTTCGTTTGCGCAAAGCTTGCCATGGACACACTATTTCTCTGGGCCATCAAGCCAAGATTGCCGCCGCTTGGGACAAAACTTAGATCAATAAAGGTGTAGTTGCTATCACTGCTCCGGTACGTCCCTGTGAGCGCATTGGCTTGCAGGATTGGATACAACCTGTTTAGGTAAATCCCGCTCTCGGAGGACAATTTAAAGATGGCGCTGTCAGCGATCGTAGCGCGCCCCGAGACCACCACCAGATCACCTTGCTGGTTGGCATTCACCTCATATCGATATGTTGAGCCTGCTAAAAGATTAAGATTACCGTTGACCGTAAGCGTGCCGACCGAGTTGCCGGGCGACAGAATACCGGCCATAGACGTATTACCCACCGTGCCAATACCTTGCAAAGTAGCACCTGACGTCACGGCAAGATTTGAAGTCGCGATTGAGCCATCGACCCGCAACACGCCACCGGTAATCGTCGTATCACCCGTGTAGGTGTTCAGACCCGTTAAAACGAGAACCCCTGCACCAGCCTTGCTAAATCCCCCCGTCCCTGAGATGTTATTGCTCCATACTGAGTTATACCCTTCGGTATCCACCGCAAAGATTGGCGCGAAGATTGACGGATTGCCGGGAATGAGAGAAGGATGACCAAACTGGATCGGCCCTCTGACTGCGCGACCGACATTGAGCAAACCATGGCCAAAGTCGCGGATTGATTCGGGGCTGGAGTTGTCAATTTCCGTGGCGGTGGTCAACAGAACTTCAATGATTTGCCTTGCCGTCATGTACGGGAAAGCCTGGCGCAACACCGCCGCACCACCCGCAACCAGAGGAGCTGCCATGGAGGTGCCGCTCTTCTCACCATATTTATTCATCGGGACTGTCGAATAGATATCGACACCAGGCGCGGTTATGCACCAGTCGGCAGCCGCACCACACTGATTACTGAAGTAAGCGAGAGTCACTGCATTAGTCGTCGCGTTGATATCCGCAGCGGATACAGCAATGAGCGTTCCAGCTAAGCTCGAGTAATCCACCGCCTGAACTTGACTCAACGGAAGTTGATTACTGCTCCAAGTAGTAGGGTTCTGGATATCAGTCTCGTCTGTATAGAGACGATAAATAGCATCTGCTGAGTTGTTGGTGTACCCAAGCGCTGTGTTAGCTGGGGTAATGAGGGGGAGCAGCCCGTAGCCAGCAGGTACTTTTGCAGCCAATGGCTGAAACCAAGGGGAGCGTTGGTTTCCCGTCGAAAAGACCATCACAATGTCAGCGTTGGCGAGTTTCTGGACTTCAGCAGCATCGTCCACCATCTCACCCTGGCTAAGCATTTGGAAATTAACCAGCGAGTAGTTTGGATTCAGACTATTACCAAATCGAGGCCACGGCCTTGCGTTGGGCCCGAAGCTGCCGTTCATCACGGAAACCTTGGCATCTAATAGATCTTGAGCCCAGTCTTTCGATGCGGGGTAGCCAGGGTTCGGAATTGCCACTGCGTGAGCAATCGAAGCGTCATACGCTACACCTATCATCCCGACGCCATTGCGCGCAGCCGCTGCAGCCCCCATGACATGCGTCCCATGATCTGGGAAACCAGGGTAGTCGGGGTTTGGAAACGGGTCCGGCATTGCTGGCCAATAAACCCGACCAGCAAACTCTGGGTGACTCAATTGGGCCTGATCGTCTGCAATACCGATTCGGACACCCTTGCCGGTGAAGCCTAGCGCCCAGGCTTCGGCTGCATTCGTATATTGCAGCCCCCGATTTGCAAAATATTCTGGCGTGTGAAAAATAGACGAGGCCACTTGGCTGTTTGCGGCACTTGTGACCGCAAACAAAGCAAGGCAAGCTGCAACTTTTCGAATCGAGATCATTAAAGCTCCGGGTTAAGGTCGGGAACTGCATAACAGGCATACTTACCCAACCTGGCCTGTGCTTTAAGTTTTTAACTCGAAGAAATCTAACTCGCAAGGCTTATTATTCGGCGACAAGTAACTTGGCTTCTATCTCGGATAAGAAAGAGCCACCCGGAGGCAGCGGTCTTTCCGAGTTCACAACTGTATGTGGACTAATAGACAGTCACGGTCAATAAAAATTTACGTCTGGACTGGTACGACTGTTATTGCTTGTAAGCCGACCACGCATCTACTGCAAAGCCAGGTGCATTTTTCCATTGCTGCAGTGCCTTGGACTGTGCAGGAAAGACGAGAGGTGACGCCAGATCAGCGCGGCGTCCGCCAATGAGTTTGCTTTGATTCATCCAGTAGGCGTTACCGAGCGTGGTGAACTTCAGCGAGACTACCTCTTCATTATCAGTCGACCCAACCACAGGAATCTCTAGTGAATCGATCGGATTGATCGTGAAGACTCCACTCGATCCCAAACAGCCACTTCCAACAGCGTTCGCCACCACCGTGTAGGCCTGAGAGGTCTTAGCGGCCGCGTACCAGAAGACCATAGTGTTAGCAGCGTAAGGATGATCGAACAGTCCCGCTGCATCTTGCAAGCGTCCACCGTATTGACCCGACCAATTCACTGGTGCCGCGATGATGTCTGCACGACGTACAGACAACATGCCAGAGGCTTCAGGAAAACGGAAGTCGTCATTGAGCAACATTCCGATTTTGCCAATCGATGTATCGAAAACAGGCAGATCATCGCCAGCGCTTAGAAATGCGGCTTGAGCTGAATCGAGATGGGTTTGACGATAATGACCGAGAACTTTACCGTCGGGGGCTAGCAACACGGCCGTATGGAAATAGCGCTCTCCCTCTTTCTCGATAAAGCTTGCAACCAGATGGGTCTTCAAACGAACCGCAAAATCGCTCGCAGCCTGGGTTGATTTGCCAAGGGCTTTTTCAGCGATACTCTGAACATTGTCCTTCGAGGCTGGGCCGCTAAATGAAAAAGCGGGCAACACCACTAAATTAAAAGCCGTAGTGCCACCCTGCATTTTTTTAATTAAAGTATCGCAACGATTTAGGTTACCGTCGAAATCATTAACGTCTAAACGATATTGAACTGCCGCAGTCATGACCTCGCAAGACTTTTTGGTGGCGGCACCATCCGTTGGTGCGCGATAAAAAGCGAGTTCCTTGTAGAGCTCGGGGCGACGATGCTCAAGCGTGCGCTTCTGTTCGTTATCAAAGCGTGCGGGATCGATCATGCCGTAGATGATCATCGGCTTGTTCGTCATTGTTTTGGTGTAATCAGTCGAAGGCGCATGCGCAATGCGCTCGCCATCTGCCTGCCAGATCGAAGCGGAACCGCCATATGTCACGGTGACACCGGTTGTTGGGTTAGTCTCTGCATTATTTCGATCGGCAGCCACCATCGCCAGCCCACTCCAAGCACTCTGGTGCTGCACGGCTGCAATCGTCGAGTGTTTTCCAGCAGCCTCAGCTCCGAGCTGGGGCAACAAACGGTCAGAGGAGCAAATGTACGCAATCATGTCGCACCCTTTGAGTGCCGCAACGCGAGCAGGCTCCCAGTAGGTATCGTCGTAGCAAATGATCATGGTGATGCGACCAAGCTCGGTCTCAAACACTGGGTAACCGGTATTGCCCGGTACGAACCACAGCACATCGGACGGATTTAAACCATTTTTACGATACTTACCGACTAGACCATTGGGCCCGACCAACGCTCCAGTGTTGTATGTCAAACCCGTGTCACGATCTATTTCAGCGATGCCGATTGCGACGTAACAGTTATATTTTTTTGTGACTGTCAAAAGCGAATCCGTTGTCTTGCCGGGTACCGTATCCATGTAAGGCAAAAACTGTTCGAGATCACGGTAGATATATCCCGACACAGCCGCTTCGGGCATCACAATCAATCTGGCACCATTCTTTGCAGCCTCTTCCGCCATTGCGGTCGCAGCAACAATGTTTTTATCAAGCTCCATGAACTCTGGGTTGAACTCAATCGCGGCAACTTTGAAAGCTTCTTTCACAACAGGCATGTTTTTTCCTTTTGAATAGGATCAGGCAGACATATCGGTGTCTTCTTTAGGCCACATCGGGGATGGCCAGTTTCGAAGCACGCTGGTGACGTAAAGTACGGTGGCCGTGAGCGTTGCACCCGCAGTCGCAATATAAAAATTCGTGCCAATCGTCAGGCCATAAAAAACCAGGCTTCCGATGATCAGCGCTGTAGCAAACCAGTGAGCCTGACTAAAGACTGCAGCACGATGGCCTGTCAAGGTATCGATCGCCATCCCACCAACCGTTGCAGTCAGGACGCCAAGGAGAATAATCGAAACAAAGGGCACCTCGTGCATCAGAGCCTTCTGGCAGCCAATCGCAATTAGCAATCCGATTGCGACGCCCTTTAAGACAAGATATGGCACTTTTTGGGAAATAACTTTGTAAAAGAAGAAGGCGCCAAACACAGTGGCCAATAAAATCCAGGGGAAATAATATGGCCCAGTGATCGCAACAGGTTCCAGTCCAAGAAGCAGATCACGCACCATACCGCCGGCGGTGCCACCTAAAATACCAGCGAACAACGTCCCAGCAATTGGAACGTTACGGCTACGGGCAGTCGCAGCGCCGTACATTGCGGTTGTCGACATCGCAGTGACATCGACCCAGAGCGGCAGCGTCGGTAACGTCTCAACCATGTTTTTCTCTGAGTAAGTTTGTTATTAGGCGTGACGGGTTTACCCGCAGAAACACCAAACAAAGTTTAACAAATTCGTACCCGCCTAAAAGGGGGGTGCTGTTTGAGATCACAACGAATTCAAAAGCTTACGCAACGCTTATCTTGCTCTGCGCACTTGGTTCAGTTGTTCAATGAGCGTTTGTTCTGATGCCAATAAGTTTGACTTAATGAAGGCATCCGCTTTTTCGCGCACCTATGCACGCACTGGGTCATTAGTAGTCGTTGAAAGTTCGTTTTTAGACTTCCACTCATTAACTTACCCAGAAAAAGCTATTCCACTGAAACGAATGATTTTCAATGCCTATTATGTTGTGTGAAACGCTTATCAATTCAGGATACCGAGCAGGAGAATTGGTAGTGCAATGCTAATATTTTGCTCGATACAAGGGACCAAAATTGGAAATCAATTTCCTTTTGCTTGGTTGGCTTTTTATGAAGGCGAACGTGCATTCCTTTTCGACAGCGACAAGAAACTTTCTAAAACTGTGAATGTATTCCTGTAACAAGACTGATTAGGCAGCCCTGTATTACTCACTCCAATGAAAAAACATCCGTCTTTAAACCGCAGCAAACGAGATTTTCTTTCTGCAAGCGCGCATGTCAGCCTCCTTTCTCTGGCTCTCCCATTACCCGCCTTTGCCGCGTCTGCCAATGCTCGTCAGAAAGTTGTAGATCAAGAAATTAACTACATTGGTATTTATCCACCGATCGGGATTTCACGCGTCGGCAGCGCTTCCATCGAGCATACGTTCTACTCGCCAGAAGTGCCCGGCTTTGCGCCTCAACCGCAGGGAGGTTTCAAAGACGGCACGGCCAAAATTAAAAAGCAAGCCCAGCGCTTTTATCTTTATGGCTTTAATCAGTCTGGTCAGGTGGTCAGAGAAATTACTGCCGATGATGCAGAGATCGAATGGAAAGTTAGAGTCGCCAACACCAAAGCTGCTTGGTATGGATTTAACAACCCTTTCAACTTAGGTCCCGATGCACCTGGCATTCCTGCGAAACTTCGCAACCAAGGCGTGGTCGCAGTCAGCGAAAGAGAAAAGCGTCTGGTCATCGACTCAGGTGTAGTTAGCATTCAAGGAAACAGCGTCAATCGCTCAGCCAAATTGGCTCAGTACAAACTCGAAGGTCATTTTTGGCGAGAGGACCTTAAAGTCAGTCTGGGGAACTTGGCGACAGATGAAATGGGACGACTGATCGTGCTCCCGGCGGACGGTGTCTCAGTCCCCGTTCTGCCCAATAACCCAATCGTCGACTTTACAAAAAATGATGCTTGGTACGACGATTGGTGTGATGGGACGATTGACGCTTCTATTACTTTGCGCAATGGAAAGCGCTTGCAAGCCCTCCCCGCCTGGGTTGTATCGTGTGGCCCTGACTATGCACCCGACATTACCCCGTTTACTACGATGTTTGACTCGATCGAAAACAGTCTCATTAAAAAATATGAGAATTGGGACGAAGCGAAACTAGCCAACGTTAAGCAACGGCCCAAAAAACCTGAATTACCCCTGTCATTCGCCAGAGATGTTTATCCACTATTTCACCGCATGGCGCAAATGGAATGGGTATCTAGCGCAGCACAACTGCAATCAGGTTGGATCGATATCCCTAATTTTTCAGACATCGCGTTCATCGAAAAACTTGCAAAAAAAGATCAATCCGCCTTACGCCAAAAAGTTTTTAAGGCCTTCAGAAACCCGCACGCCAAAGACGAACAGCAATTCCGCCTTCCCTTTATGCTGGGTGGCGGCGTAGATTTCGAAGGAGTAAATGCGCACTGGTTTCAGATGACAAGTCTGCAATACTGGATTTTGACTAAATGGAGCGAGGGCAACTTCGTCGATGATTGGCAGCAATTTCTGTCTCAGCGCAATGTTCAACAGAATAGGCATCCAAAAGTTTCCGACTTACCCCTGCAAGATCAGCCAGCAGCCTTGACCCGTGCGGCACTCGAGCCGCTTTCAGGCGGAAACTTTCATCCTGGCGTTGAACTAACTTGGATTCTTGAAAGACCAGAGCTGTTTGATGATCAACATCCCTTTAGAATCGCAGTCGGCAACAGGACTTCGTTAGTACAACATCTCGGTCCCTTGATCACACCTCTAAATACGTTTCCTCACAAAGCGATCCCGAGGTCACAACAAGCTCCCATTGGCCCACAAATGCCTGGTGACTTGACCCGGTGGATGGGACTGCCTTGGCAACCGGACGCGTTCAGCTGCCAGAGCGTCAACTATCCACACGATTATCCGACCGTCGTGTGGTGGCCCGCAAATTTACCGGTCGACGTACTGCCAGAGTTTGCTTATCAAAGGCTCCTTCGTGAAGACCTCCCTAGAGCGGATCGCCTAAAATTTGCGACTGTTCGCTCGGCATGGTCTAGAGGTACGGCGGGCATTGGCTATCACGCCAACGGTAGCTATTTTGACGGTTTAAATCGCGCTGTTTATCTCTGGGAGCGCTTAGGTTTCGTGGTCAAAAAACCCACGCCAAAATCACTGACTACCGGTCCCGATGCTTTGCCAGAGTATATGTATGTTGAGACGGAACGCGGCTCGATGGACATATGAAGACAGATATTGTTGTCGTAGGATCGGGGATCGCCGCCTCCGCAGCGATGATTCGTCTTCAACAACTAGGTTTATCTGCCACTCAAATAGCCCCCGTAGAAAAATCCTCCGACAGAATCGGAGAAACACTCTCATACACGGCGAACCAATTACTGAAACAACTCCAACTCTGGGAAGCCTTTCTGGCAAGAGGCTATCTTGCCCAGGACCTTGTTTTTTCAGCGTGGGATCAACCAACTCTAACTAGACAATCAAGATTTTCGAGATCGCAAGGGTCGACGTGGTCGATTGACCGCGACGACTTTGAAGATTTTCTGAGGATGCATTCGGCTAACGATCGTCACCATCGGCTTTTTAAGAAGATAAAAACCTGCAGCCAAACTACGGACGGTCTTTTACTGGATATCGACGACCATCTGCCGCTACAGGCTGGATTTGTAATTGACTGCTCCGGGCGCTCTGCAATTATCGGTCGTCGATTGAGCAGGCGCCATCGCATTGACAATATGATCTGTTATTACAGCTTCATAAAACAAAGTGATACCGAAATTGAACCTACAGTCGGAATCATGATTGAAGCCGTGGAAAATGGCTGGTGGTATTCAGCAATCTTGCCTGACAGGCGAATGATTATCTCGTTTTACACCTATCCTGACTTGGTTCATCAACATTTAAATCGAGATGCCCAATCGTGGCGTTCACTCATTGATCAAGCCCCTCTAACCCAAAAACGAATCGAGTCCGCGGGCTATTGTGCTGTAGAAGCTCCGCTGGCGAGCGATGCGGGTATGTTGATGCAATCAGAATCGTCAGGGAGAAACTGGATCTCCGCAGGGGACGCCTTTGCCACACTGGACCCGCTGTCGTCACACGGCATGACTCAGGCACTCTGGTCTGGCTGCAGAGCGGCAGAAGCGTGCATGAACAGTATTCACGGCGATCATTCAGAGGTTGACAAATTTGAGCAAACGGTAACTCAGGCTATGCAGGCTTATCAAACTGAACTCATAACGAAATATCAATCAGTAAAGCGTTTCGCTAGATACCCCTTCTGGGAAAGAAGAGGTTCACTTGATTTTCGAAAGAAATCTGCCTGACGACGCAGGACGACCTAATCCAGGACCTAATCCAGTGCGATGGGAACGAGTTTTGGTGGGCGGTACAAGGTTCGAACTTGTGACCCCTGCCGTGTGAAGGCAGTGCTCTACCACTGAGCTAACCGCCCAATCCGGAACGCCAAATAAAAGGCGGATTGGAGTGTTGGAGTAACTCCAGCGCTGGAATTATACACAGCGTGCTGTTGAGGTCATTGACCGACTTGTGAACGACTGCCAAAGAACTCAGTACAAACGATAGCAGCTTCATAGCCGCAAATCCTTTACATTTATACTAATATATCAGTTAATACTATGTCTAACATCATCAAACTTGACCGCCATAAACAGGCCGCACCGCAGCTATATGACCTGCTCAGAGAGCAGATCGTATCTGTTGCGCTCAAGCCTGGCGATGTTCTGTCGCGCAACGAAATAGCAACTCAATTTGGTGTGAGCCAAACACCCGTTCGGGATGCATTGATGCGGCTCGAGCAAGAAAACTTAGTTGAAATTTTTCCTCAATCTGGCACGCGCGTCAGCAAAATTGATCTCCAAGCAGCGCAACAAGCGCATTTCTTACGCAAATCTGTAGAGACTGAGCTCGTTTATGAATTCGCTATTACAAAAAACGAATCAGTTATCACCGCACTTGATTTAGCTCTCGATCGTCTGAAAAGACTAGCCAGTCAAGGTCACATTGATCCGTTCATCAGGGCCGATAAAGATTTTCATTATGTTCTTTATGAGGAGGCCGCTCTTTTAGATGTGTGGTCTCTCCTGCAAATTCAAAGTGGCCATATAGACAGAATCAGACGGCTTCACTTACCCGCGCCCGGGAAGCGAAAAAAAGTAATTGATGATCACCAGAAAATCGTTAACGCAATTCGTACCGGTGACGGTCTGCATGCACAGCGGACAGTAAGGGAACATCTAGCAGGCACACTTTCAAATATTGCTGTAATCCAGGAAAAATATCCTGATTTTTTTGAGTCGTAAACCTCTACACACACGGAGACATAAATGAGCAACAATCAACGTCGTCACATTCTGCTTGGTGGTGCTGCATTAGCGACGACTGCTATGCTGCCAAACATTGCGCTTGCACAAACCAGCAACTACCCCACTCGACCAATTACATTTATTGTTCCTTGGCCTCCAGGTGGCACCGCCGATGCGACGATGCGCGCACTCGCTCAAGCATTGACGCGTGAACTTGGTCAGACAGTCGTCGTAGAAAATAAAGCGGGTGCTGCAGGTATGATCGGTGCCAAGGCTCTGGCAACTGCTAAACCTGATGGCTACACAATCGGTCAAATTCCGCTCTCCATCACACGATTTTCCCAACTTGGCTCTGCTCAGATTGATCCCGCCAAAGACTTCACTTATCTGGCAAGAACGTCGGGTCAAACTTTTGGTATTGTGGTGCGTCCCGAATCACCAATCAAAACACTGAAAGAATTGGTGGATTTCGCTAAAAAGAACCCAGATCAACTTACTTACGCAACCTCTGGTATTGCTGGACAAACGCATGTTGGCATGGAGGAGTTTGCGATGGCGGCTGGCATCAAATTGCGTCACATTCCCTATAAAGGTGGTGCACCGGCTCTGCAAGCATTACTGGGTGGTCAAGTCGACATGCTGGCAGACTCAAGTGCATGGGCACCACAAGTTGAAGCGGGTAAGCTACGCTTGCTTGCAACATGGGGCGAACAACGCCTAAAAAGATTCCCAAATGTTCCAACACTCAAAGACCTAGGGTTTCCAGTTGTTACTGACGCCCCGAATGGCGTGGGCGCGCCGGCTGGACTTGACCCTACAATTACCAAAAAACTTGGTATTGCCTTGGAAAAAGCGGTCAATAGCGAAGAGTTCAAAACGGCGTGCGATCGTATTGATGCGCCCGTCTTATATTTGAATGCTGACCAATATCGTGCCTACATTATGGACATTTACAAAAAGGAAGGCATCTTGATCGACAAGCTTCAACTCAAAAAACTATTGGCAGGCTAAATACATGACTGCAACACCCGCCTCGCTCATCCGCTTGCATCCTGCGGATAATGTACTGATTGCCAGAGAGCTCTTAACCATAGGCGCCCAAGTCGTACATAGTGGTCAGTCTTTCAAACTTCGCGCACAAGTACCAGCAGGCCACAAGATCGCTGCATGTACGATCACGAAAGGAGCTGTTGTACGCAAGTACGATACCCCTATTGGTATAGCAACTCGTGACATTGAGGCGGGTGATCACGTTCATAGCCATAACATCATGCTCAGCGACTTCGGTCATACCCATGATTTTGGTCGAGATGCAATTCCCGTGGATTACGTTCCTGAACTTGAACGTGCTACTTTTTTGGGAATCAAACGCAAAGACGGTCGCGTTGCGACACGGAACTTTATTGGAATCCTCTCGTCAGTCAATTGCTCGTCAACCGTTATACGCAAAATAGCGGACTGGTTCACCACTGAGCGTCTCGGGGCATATCCAAACATTGATGGTGTGGTGGCATTTCCTCAGACGACCGGTTGCGGAATGTCGTCGCCAAGTTTGCATTTTGATGTGTTACGTCGAACGCTCGCTGGTTACGCGCGCCACCCGAATCTCGCAGGTGTGCTCATCGTCGGATTGGGTTGCGAGCGCAATCAAGTTGCAGACTTGGTGGAATCACAACAATTAAATATCGGGACACAACTGCAAACGTTGGTGATGCAAGAAGTGGGGGGAACGCGGGTCACGATAGAGGCAGGCGTCCGGGCGATTCAGTCAATGCTGCCTGAAGCGAACGACATCACCCGTGAACCTTGCAGTGCGAGTCACATAAAGGTTGGGCTTGAATGTGGTGGCTCGGATGGATTTTCTGGCATTACAGCCAATCCAGCACTCGGGGCTGCGATGGACGTTCTCGTAAGGCATGGAGGGACAGCCATTTTGTCCGAAACGCCTGAAATTCATGGTGTCGAGCATATGCTGACGCGACGTGCAGTATCGCCAGCTGTGGGTCAAAAGCTTTTGGATCGAATTGCATGGTGGGAAGAGTACACACGCGGCCACAACGGCCAGTTCAATGGCGTCGTCGCCCCAGGAAACAATCAAGGGGGCCTTGCAAATATATTCGAAAAATCCCTTGGATCAGCCATGAAAGGTGGCAGTACTCCTTTGCAAGAAGTCTATCAATACGCTGAACCGATCGAAAAATCTGGTTTTGTATTTATGGATTCACCTGGGTATGACCCCTGTGCTGTGACAGGACAAATCGCAAGTGGGGCAAACATCATCTGCTTCACAACAGGACGAGGCTCCATGTTTGGATCCAAGCCTGCTCCCACCATTAAGCTCGCCACCAATACACCCATGTTTAAACGCCTCGAAGAAGATATGGATATCAACTGTGGCCGCATCTTGGATGGTGAGTTATCTGTCCAGGAGATGGGGCAGTTCATTTTTGAACACATTCTGACTACCGCGTCAGGGATGAGATCAAAAAGTGAACTACTGGGGTTAGGTGATAATGAATTTGTCCCGTGGCATTTGGGAATTGTGAGCTAATGATCGTGAGTCAACTACGGTCATCGTATCGCTTTTGAAACCTCAATCCGACGGTCTCAATCGACCCAACGCAGCCGACTACCTCAGAGACGGCAAGAGTATTGAAATGCACAGGCCAAAGACACTCATGCACATAGTGGCGAGGCCGCCTCCAATCCAAAGAACGTACTTATGTGAGTTAGTTAGAACCGCAACATCAGCACGTAATTTGGAGATTTCATTTTTGCATTCATCTGCGCTTGCCTTCATTGCCTCAGCCAAATGACCAACACTCTGATCGAGTTGAGTAACTTTTGTCTCTAGCTGATCAGTTTTCGCCTCCACTCGAGTAGCCTTCGCCTCTAAGCTGTCCATCTTTACCTCGAGGCGATTCGTCTTGATTTCTAAACGATCGGTCTTCCCCTCTAACTGATCGAGCTGCGTCTTCACTCCATAACTGAACGCTCTAAAATCAGTCTTTGTCGCATACTGCTCACTCCTACGCAAAACAACCATCATGGTTCCCTTTCAAATTAGATTTCAGAGATAATTTTCGGAAGCTTCTACTCTGAATGAACCAAATATCAAACACAATATGAAGGGATCAACTCTTACAAACATTTACACAGCCCTCACAACCACGGCGACTGAGGTAGCCGCAAGCATGCCATCCCAAGCAAAATCAGCCATAATTCACTCCAAACAACACCTATTCGAGACAAGCCGTGAAAATTACCGCGATTACCGCTATTCCACTCTCCTTCCGCCTCGATCAAGGCAAAACCGTGACCATGGGGATTGGCAGCACCACAAAGCGTGACGCCATCATTGTTAAGGTTGAAACCTCTGAGGGCATCACTGGCTATGGTGAGGCACACCCAGGGCGCAGCCCAGGCGCAGTAGTCAGCCTGATCCACAATACCCTGGCGCCCATGCTCATCGGCATGCAGGCGACCGACTGTATCGGCGTTTGGAAGCGCGTGCATCGCATGCAGCTATCGAGCCACGGCGTGGGATCGGGTGCGTCGCTCGGCTTAGCCGGTATCGACATGGCACTTTGGGATATTCGTGGCAAGGCTGCAAATATGCCCCTGTATGAGTTGCTTGGGGGCAGCAAACGTCGTCTACCAGCCTATGCGGGGGGCATCTCGCTCGGTTATCAGCCTAAAGAATCACTCGCTGAAGAGGCCCAGGAATATGTCGCGCGCGGCTACAAGGCGATCAAGCTGCGCCTAGGCGACACGGCAGCAAAAGATATCGAACGCGTCTTGCATGTTCGCAAGGTACTCGGGGACGACATCGATATTCTGACTGACGCAAATACGGCCTACACCATCGCAGATGTGCGTCGTGTCTTACCTGTGCTCGCCGAGATCAAGGCTGGTTGGCTTGAAGAGCCCTTCGCCTGTAGCGACTTCGCGTCTTATCGCGAAGCAGCCAAAATCACATCGCTCGTTCCCATCGCAGCTGGCGAAAACCACTACACGCGCTTTGAGTTCGCTCAGCTACTCGAAGCGGGCTCCATTCGAATCTGGCAGCCAGACTTATCCAAATGCGGTGGCATCACCGAAGGCCTAGCGATTGCTGCACTGGCTTCCGCTCATCGCATCCCGATGAATACCCATAGCTCGGCGACAGGTTTGAATCATGCAGCAACGATTCACTTCGCCTCTGCCATCGAAAATACCCAGTATTTTGAGGCCTGTGTATCGCACTACAACCCACTGCGCGATATGTTTGGTGTTAGTTTTGAAATCGGGAAAGACGGCTGCGTCGAGCCGCTCGACAAGCCCGGCATTGGCATTGAAGTAGACGAATCAATCTTTGCAAAGTACCCCCTAATTGATGGCCCTGGCTATGTAGTCAAGTTTTAATCATTCCAACGGAGACATAGATGAACGCATTACTGAAACAGCTATTAGTGGGTGCGACCCTTGCATGCGCACTCGTGACGACCGGCTTTGCACAACAGTATCCAAACAAGACTGTCAAAATTGTTGTGCCCTACCCACCCGGTGGCTTTAACGACACACTCGCCCGCATCTCAAGCGATAAGCTTGGCAAGGTCTGGAGTCAATCAGTTGTCGTTGAAAACAAGCCAGGTGGCAATACAACGATTGGCAACAGCTATGTCGCAAAATCGCCTGCCGACGGCTACACCATCTTAATTACGCCACTGCCCTTCTCTGCGCTGCCCGGGCTTTACGGCAACAAGCTTCCCTATGACGCATTAAAAGACTTCCAAGCTCTAGTCTGGGCGGGCTCGACACAAAACGCTTTGGTCACGCGCAAAGGCCTGAACATTAAGAATGCGAAAGAGCTCGTTGAGTACGCCCGTGCTAATCCAGGCAAACTCAATTACGGCTCGACCGGCTCGGGCTCCTCGAATCACCTATCGATGGAGCTATTTATGAACATGACGGGCGTCAAGCTCACGCACGTACCTTACAAGGGTAGCGCACCAGCAGTCGCAGCGCTGATGGCTGGAGAGATTGACGTGTTGTTTGACAACGTGCCAAACGTGATTCAACAGGCGCGTGCTGGGACAGTACTTGCAATCGGCGTCAGTGGAGCCAAGCGCACAGCCTTACTGCCAGACACACCAACCGTTGCAGAATCTGGCGTGCCTGGCTTTGAGGTAAACGTTTGGTTTGGCATGCAAGTACCGGCAGGAACACCACCTGCAATCATTAAGCAGGTCAATGGTGAACTCGTCAAAATCTTCCGCGAGCCTGATGTCACTAAGCGCTTTAATGATCAAGGCGTAGAAGTAATCGCGAGCACCCCTGAAGAATTCAGCAAACTCCTCCAAAGCGAAGTCGCAAAGTGGTCCAAGCTGATTAAAGACGCAAACATTCGGATCGAGTAACGATGAAGATTCAAGATGTCACACTGACACTATTTAGCTGGGACGACATTCCCTCAACCAGCTATGGTGCGCATACTGGTCGATTTGCGGGTGGCAGCAAGCTTGGCTTGCTGGCCATTACAACCGACCAAGGTGTCACGGGCCATGCATTTTTGGGCTCTGCATTTTTTCCGGCGGATATGGACGGAGCAAGCCTCATCCGCTACCTCAAACCCATTTTGCTTCAACAGAATCCGCTTGACCGAGAGCGACTTTATAAAGCGATGTGGAAGCGGGTGCGCACCACAACTGCAAGATGCATCGGAGCAGTCGACGTTGCGCTTTGGGATATCGCAGGGAAAGTTGCGAATCTGCCCATCCATCAACTGCTGGGCTCCTATCGCGACCATGTACCGGCCTATATCAGCTCGGCCGTGCTCTCAAGCCCACAAGCCTATGCGGACGAGGCGCAGCATTACAAGGCGTTGAATCTTGCAGCATATAAAATCCATCCGCCTCAAGTGTGGCGCGAAGATATCAAAGTATGTGAAGCTGTTCGCAAAGCGGTCGGGGATGACTATGTATTGATGCTCGATTCAGTGTGGAGCTACGACTACACACAAGCCTTGCGTGTCGGCAAAGTCATCGAGGAACTTGACTTCTACTGGTATGAAGATCCACTTGCAGATGCTGACATCTATAACTATGTCGAACTAAAAAAACATCTGCACATTCCAATCATGGCGACGGAATATCCGGCCGGCGGCCTAGATTCGTACGCTCCTTGGATCAAAGAACGCGCGACCGATTTCTTGCGTGGTGACGTTGCCGTCAAAGGTGGCATCACAACGCTGATGAAGACCGCCCACTTGGCAGAAGCATTTCACTTGAATTACGAAGTGCATCACGGCGGAAATTCACTCAATAATTTTGCGAATCTTCACGTCATCATGGCACTGCAAAACACCGAACTGTTTGAGGTGCTATTGCCGTCGGAGTCACAAAAATATGGTTTGCTTCAAGATATTGAAATCGACGCTCAAGGCATGGTGCACGCACCCAACGGCCCAGGCCTAGGTGCCCAAATTGATTTTGACTTAATCAAGCGCAAGACTCTTGGGGTGTTGTCTTAAGTAGCGTTGCCCGCGGCAGTGTCGACGGGCGTGCCTTCATCCAAGGTACGCCATAGACACTTGCCCTTGACTGATTTGTCGAGTGCAGCCAAGTACTTTTCATGAGCTTCAAGCTCTTGCGCACTCGGCAAAATCACGCCAAGCTTGGCGACATCACTGCGATGGGTATTAGCTGCAACGCCCTCCTTGGAGGGCACATCAAACTGATCAATCATCAAACTGTCTTGCCCGCGCGTCATGGCAAGCCAGACTTCCGCCAGCAAGCGTGAATCAAGCAATGCGCCGTGCAAAGTGCGATGTGAGTTCAAGACACCATAGCGCTCACATAAAGCATCTAGCGAATTACGTTTACCAGGATGCAGCGTTTTTGCATGCACCAGAGAGTCTGTCACGCCCGCGCAGAAATTCGTCACGGTGTCGCGCTCTAGACGCGCGAGCTCAGCATTCAGAAACTTAAGGTCGAAGGGCGCGTTATGGATAATCAGTTCAGCGCCTTCGATGAACTTCAAAAAATCATCGACTTGATCTTTGAAACGTGGCTTGTCTGACAAAAATTCTGTTGTTAAGCCATGCACGTCCAACGCACCTGGGTCACTATCTCGGTCAGGATTTAGGTATGTATGAAAATGATTGCCTGTTACCGTACGGTTCAACACTTCGACTGCACCGATTTCAATGACGCGATGTCCATGCGCAGGATCGAGTCCCGTTGTTTCAGTGTCGAGGATTATCCAGCGCATACGATTCAAACCATTCAGTAAAAATAACAATCAAGTACCAATGCACAGCATCATACCGCTCACATCTTGGCCCGAGCTTCTTCAACACCTCGGTTGGCTAACAGGTCGGCACGCTCATTACCAGGATCACCCGCATGGCCCTTGACCCACTTCCATGTGATCGAATGTTTGGCCACTTCCTGGTCCATCCGTTGCCAAAGATCCGCATTCTTCACCGGTTTTTTGTCGGCAGTCCTCCAGCCACGTTGCTTCCAGCCATGAATCCACTCCGTCATTCCTTTCATGACATATTGGGAATCGACGTGCAAAAGCACGTTGCAAGGACGCTTTAAAGCGCCCAACGCCTCGATCACGGCGAGCATTTCCATCCGGTTATTAGTTGTCAGTGGTTCGCCACCATGGAGCGTCTTTTCAACGGCCCCCATTTTCAGCAAAACACCCCAACCTCCCGGGCCTGGGTTCCCTTTACAGGCGCCATCGGTCCAAATTTCAACTGCTTCTTCGTTTTGCATGCGCTCTACTTAGTGATGATCCGGGCGCTCAATAGCCCGGTCAGTGTTGTGTTGAAGGGCAACCCCCGCTGCTCGGGCCGCCACGCGCTTGGACTGACGCGCCTTCCAGCGGGGAGTGAGTAGTCGCATACCGGGTACACGCTTAACGGCGGAAACGACATAAACGCCACCACATACCGGCCACCAGCGATTACCGGCCTGCTCGGCAAATGAGAACCGCTCAATCCACTTTTTAGAAGAAAATGGCGGAACATAACAACCAAAGTGACCTAAATCAATGTCAAATGAAAGAAGTTTGAACCAATCCTTTAGCCGGGGGAGTGAAACTTGGGCTTGAGAGGGCACAGGCAAGTAGTTTTTGCCCGGCAAGCGATTACGCGCTCCCCATAAGCTCCAAGGATTAAAGCCAGATAAGACAATTCGTCCCTCAGGCACAAGCACACGATCCACCTCGCGCAGCACTTCGTGAGGGTGCTGCGTCAACTCCAAACCGTGAAATAACACCAATAAATCAATGCTTTGCGTTTCAAATGGCAGAAACTCGGGTTCGGCTTGGACCACACCCACCCAGTCGCCCACAGACTTTTCCAGAGGTAGATCCGCACCGCAATACGCTTTAACAGGCATCCGGTTGGCACGTAACAAGTCCAACTCAGGGGTACCCAGCTGAATGGCGTTGTACCCAAACACATCCGCAACGATCGCGTCGAACCTAGCCTGCTCCCACTCGCGGGCATATTGCCCGGAATCGGTTTGCAACCAGTCGCCGAGACTTACAATGGACGATTGTGTTGTTGACACGTGTTTCCCATAATTGAAGATGTCTGCTGAAAAAATAGTTGCGAACCACCTTGCCCCGGGCATTTACCCGGTGAGGGCTTTTAGCGACAACTACATCTGGCTGCTGACCAACGGGCACACCGCTGCAGTCGTCGATCCGGGGCAATCCGCACCGGTATTAGACACCCTGAAGCGCCACAACCTAAAGCTTGTCAGCATTTTACTCACGCATCACCATCAAGACCATGTGGGCGGCGTATCCGAATTAGTCGCGCATTCTGGCGCCCATGTATTCGGCCCTGCCTCCGAAGTGCTGCCCGTCTGCGACACACCATTGCAAGAGGGCAATACGATCGAAGATACATCGCTCGGTTTGCGCCTATCTGTTCTAGACGTGCCTGGACACACAGCCGGACACATTGCCTACGCCGGCACGTTCGAGGGCGCCCCTGTACTCTTTTGCGGAGACACGCTATTCGCGGCGGGTTGTGGGCGGCTCTTTGAAGGCACCCCCGCTCAAATGGATGCCTCAATGGGCAAGCTTGCCGCCCTACCTCCAAATACCCGTGTTTATTGCGCGCACGAGTACACCCTATCGAATATGCGCTGGGCCCGTGCCGTCGAGCCGGACAATCAAGTCCTCGCGCGCTGGCAAGAGGCTGCGCAAAAGACGCGCGACCAAGACGAACCCACCCTGCCAAGCACAATCGCCCAAGAGCTTGCCTGTAACCCTTTTATGCGCGCTCGGCAACCGACCGTCGCGCAAGCCGCCGCCCAATGGGCACAACGCACACTTGCAAGCCCTGTCGAGGTCTTCGCTGCGCTGCGTGAGTGGAAAAATAACTTCCGTTGATGCTGATGCAAAAATTTCGCGCTCTTGTTTATGTCTTGTTGGTGTGTTTGGCTGGCTGCGCAGGTCTCTCGGACAATAGCGGACGCCTGGTCGCGCAAGACACTTCCCGGACAATCGACCTAACCGTTCCCGCACTGGATGTCTGGGAGCGCATTCGCCGCGGCTACGCCATCCCTAATTTGAATACGCCACTCGTCGATAAATGGACGCGATACTACGCCTCTCATCCAGAGGCAATGCAACGCATGGCCTCCCGTGCAGGCAAGTATCTCTATTACATCGTTGAAGAGATCAACCGGCGAGGCCTGCCTACCGAGTTGGCGCTACTCCCATTTGTCGAAAGTGCATACAACCCTGTTGCCTACTCCAGCGCAAAGGCCTCGGGCTTGTGGCAGTTTATTCCCAGCACAGGCACACAATTCAAGCTCAAACAAGACTGGTGGCACGACCAGCGGCGTGACCCCATTGCTTCCACTAATGCTGCGCTGGACTACCTTTCTTATCTCTTTGAGTTCCAAGGTGATTGGTATCTTGCGCTGGCCTCCTACAACTGGGGAGAAGGCTCAGTAAAGCGCGCCATCACCCGTAACATGGCCGCAGGTAAACCGACTGATTATTTATCACTCAATATGCCGGACGAAACCCGTAACTACGTACCGAAGTTACAGGCCATCAAAAATATTGTCGCAGACCCAGAACGGTATGCTGTCCTGTTGCCAGAGGTGAGTAACGAGCCTTATTTCGTGACAGTGAAGAAGACTGTCAACGTCGACTTTACGGTCGCAGCAGAGCTTGCTGAAATGCCAATTGAAGACTTTCAGGCACTTAACCCATCATTCAATCAGCCTCTGATATCACCTCAAGAGGACCACGTCGTGATTTTGCCACGCGACAAAGTCGATATATTCAAAACAAATCTTGCACAATACAAAGGTGAACTGTCCAGCTGGAAAATGTACGAAGCCCAACAAGGCGAGACCTTTACTTCGATTGCAGCAAAATTCGGCATCCCGGAATCTCGCCTACGCGAAGCGAACCGGATCCCAGTTAGCGTCAGAAGTGCCGGTGACCAATCCCTCTTGATCCCAACGCCAGCCGCTCAGGGTATTCGAATCACGCCGCAAATCGCCGCAGCACAAACCGTACGCACCCATACGGTTGGGAACGGAGAGTCTCTTGCAACGATCGCGCGGCGTTACGGCACCACAGTGGCCACATTACGGGCGCTTAACAATCTAAAATCCGATACTGTTCGGGTAGGAATGAAACTACGAATCCCGGGTACCGGGTCTCGGAGTTAATCTACACTTCGCATATCTTTTATTTCACTTTTAGGACCAGTCCATGGGCTTTCTCTCCGGCAAACGCATTCTGATTACAGGCGTCATCTCGAATCGTTCGATTGCATACGGCATCGCCAAGGCATGTCACGAACAAGGGGCCGAACTGGCCTTTACGTTTGTCGGCGAGCGCTTTGAGGAGCGCGTGAAGGAATTTGCTGCAGAATTCGGTAGCCAAATCGTCTTACCCTGTGATGTAGCAGAAGACAGCCAAATCGAAGCAACGTTTACAGAGCTAGGTAAGCACTGGGACGGCCTTGATGGCCTGGTTCACTCTATTGGCTTTGCTCCACGCGAAGCGATTGCAGGCCAATTCCTTGATGGTCTATCGCGCGAGGCTTTCCGTATTGCCCACGATATTTCGGCCTATAGCTTTCCAGCACTCGCAAAAGCCGCTCGGCCGATGATGCAGGGTCGCAATGGTGCCCTGCTCACCTTGACCTATCTCGGCGCTGAAAAAGCCATGACCAACTACAACACCATGGGTCTGGCTAAAGCGTCACTGGAAGCGTCGGTCCGTTACCTTGCAGCGAACCTAGGCCCAGAAGGCATCCGTTCAAACGGCATCTCGGCCGGTCCAATCAAGACCCTCGCAGCGAGCGGCATCAAAGACTTCTCCAGCATTTTGAAGTTCGTAGAGGCCAACGCCCCAATGCGTCGCAACGTCACGATTGAACAAGTTGGCAATGTCGCAGCGTTTCTGCTGTCAGATCTTTCAGCGGGCGTAACCGGTGAAATCATCCACGTCGATTCAGGGTTTTCAAATATTGTTGCAGGCTTAAACGAGTAAGGCTGCAACGACGGCTTGCGCGGTGACCCCTGCAAGCCGTACCCGTTTTTTTCGACCCGTCTGCCCTGACACAAGCTCTACCTGACGACGCGGAATTGATAGTTGCTCTGCAAACCATGCAATGAGCACTTCGTTTGCACGATTTTCAACGGCTGGCGCATTTAACGCCACCTTGAGTCGACCATCGTGTACACCCACGACACGAGACACTTTCGCACCGGGTTGACAGTGCAATAGGAGATCGATTCCGTCTTTCGAAAGAACCAACCAAGCGGGAAAAATAGGGTCAGCGCCAGCCGAAGACATACATCAACGCACCGCCAACGACACCCGCGCTCAAAATTAAAACCATCGTATTGATACGCGTGAGCATGATCAGGGTCAAAGTGGTTAGTGCTAGCGCTGCAGACAACAATCCGTTAATTGCACCCTGTGCTACCGCATAAACACCAGAGCACATTAAGCCAATCGCAATCGGCTCCATCGCATTTTGTACCGCCCTTCGCCACGGACGCTCACCAATTCGGTGCCATAACCGACCAACGGATAAACACAAGACGCTTGAGGGTAATAAGAAAGATAACAACACCACTGCCGCACCTAGGAACCCCTCAATCTTGTAGCCAAAAATCACGACCATCAACATATTTGGGCCGGGCGATAACTGACCCATACTGTAGATATGCACAAATTCGAGACGGTCGAGCCCAAACCGTAAGGCCAAAACGTTTTGCATCTCAGGCAGCACGGCTGTTCCGCCACCTACAGCAAGGACCGACAGCATACTGAAGGTCAAGGCGAGCTGAAGCAAGACACTCATTGTTTTTTCTCTGCGTCGATTTTTATCAAGCCAGAGGCAGGACGGTGCAACCACAAACCGATCGGCACCATGATGAGCAACACCGTCACAAGCGAGAGCTTAAAGAAACTCATACACACAAAGGTCGCAAGAATGACAGGGACGGATTTCATGCGCTTGAAGTGTGGCCTACCAATACGTAATGTGACTGACGCGATCAGGCCAGTCGCTCCTGCGGACACTCCCGCTAGGAGTACATTCGCCAAAGGGTAATCAGCTCCTTGACTGTAGGCCACCGCGGCCGCCAACACAAAGCAAACACCTGGTGAAATCAAGCCGATGACAGCAGCGAATGCACCTGCCAATCCCCGTATCCGGTCACCAGACAGCATCGCCAAATTAACGGAGTTCAATCCAGGCATCGTCTGGCCCATCGCAAGAATTGCCATGAACTCATCATTTGTGAGCCACTTACGCTTCTCAAGCAACAAGCGGCGCTCGTACGCCATGATGCCACCACCAAAGCTAACTAGACCAATCAACAAAAATTCAAAAAAAATACTGCGAATCTTTGGCGTAAGCTTTTCGGGCACTGCTGGTGAGTGATCTGACGGCTGGGAAGGCAGCTTAGGTCGAGATTGGGTCATGAGAATAAAATTGTAAGGACGACGCAGACAGCGCCACAACGCGATCCTCAGACTATACTCAAAGCGCCCCGACCACTAGTGATTTTTTCTTAACCGACCATGAATCTACCAGAACTCTCAGCCCTTGAACTGCGCCGCCTGATTGGCACAAAGACGATCTCGCCCGTCGAGTTAATGGACGCCTGCATCGCGCGCATTGAGCAATACAATCCAGCAATCAATGCAATTACCGCGACCGACTTCGAGCGCGCACGCGCGACTGCCAAACAGGCTGAGGCCGCCGTCATGCGCGGAGATAAGCTTGGGTTGCTGCATGGTTTGCCGCTAGGCGTAAAAGATCTGCAAGATACGAAAGACCTGCTCACGACCTACGGCAATATTGGGCTGCGCGGGAACATCCCCTCGCAAGATAACAGCCTGGTCGCAAGATTGCGTGCGGCCGGTGCAATCGTCACTGCCAAGACTAACGTTCCAGACATGGGGGCTGGGGCTAACTCACGCAACCAAGTATGGGGCGCGACAGGCAATCCCTTTAACCCAACCCTGAATGCTGGCGGATCGTCTGGCGGTTCGGCTGCCGCGCTCGCCACCGATCTCTTACCGATTTGTACAGGCTCTGACACCGGTGGATCGCTGCGTATCCCAGCTGCGATGTGTGGCGTGATTGGAATGCGCCCCTCGCCAGGTACAGTTCCTAATGATGGTCGTGCTCTAGGCTGGTCTGTCATTTCTGTGTTGGGACCGATGGGACGCACAGTTGCCGACACCGCATTTTTAATGGGCGCAAGCATCGGCAGAGACCCAATGGATCCTCTTGCTTACCCAGTAGATGGCTCAACGATCTGGCCGATGCGTCATGTTGATTTATCTAATTTACGTATTGGGTACACGGAAGACTTTGGTGTTTGTATCGTCAGTGAAGAATACCGTCGCGTGTTCCGCAAGCGCATGCAGGCCATCGCACCGATGGTTGGTTGTTGCGAAGCTGTCGACTTGAACTTTGCAGAAGCCGACCGTGCCTTCGATATTTTGCGTGCCGAAAACTTTGTGGCGGCCTTTGCGGATACGTGGCGCACAAATCCTGAAAGCCTGGGGCCGAATATACGGGCCAACATGGATATTGCCTCAGCGATTACGCTTGCCGATCGCGCATGGGCACATCTTGAACAATCACGCATCATGCGCGCCTTTGCGGCAGCCACTGAAAAGTATGACTTGATCTTATCGCCGGTTGTACCAATTACTCCCTTCCCGTGGACCGAGCTCTATGCGGCAAAGGTCGACAACCACGAGATGAAGAACTACTACCACTGGTTGGGCTTGACCTACGTCGTAACACTTGCAACGAATCCAACCATTGCGCTTCCGTGTGGCATGGATGAACACAACATGCCATTTGGGCTGCAGGTTTCAGGTCGACTTTATGAAGACGGTAAGCTGATGGCAGCAGCGCATGCGCTTGAGCAAGCCTTTGAGATGGACCCAGAACTACGTCGCCCGAAGCCAGATATGGCGGCACTAAACGTGGCGCATCCCGAATTGCAGTCGATCGTGACGCACCCGCCCATCTATAACGGAGCACCCGCAAAAGCAGGCGCGCCTGGCGTAGTTTAGTTAACGGCGGCCCATGACCTCGGGGTTACGTTCGGGGTCTGGCAACGACTCAAAGCGCGTCACACTCGCGCCGTTTGCTCCAAGGTAGACGTACATCATCTGTGCGTCGTCACCTACCGCCATGTAGCGGTAGCCCCAAATCCATTCCTCATTGCCAAAACCATCGCGAGAAATGTTAGCGGGCGGCCCGAATTGGCAATGCACCATCTCTCGGGTCCAGACCTCACCGTTGCCCATCACATTAAAACTGCGCATGCTCAACACTTGCTGAGGTGCTTCAATTAAGCCGCTCTTGGGCACTTGCACAGCGTATGCTGTCTCGCCCTCGGGCTGCTGTGTCCAAATCATCCGCCGGCCACCGTCTTTAGTTGGACAAGTCACAACCGGCTTACCGTACTGCTTCAGTACTTCTGTAATCGGAGTGCCTGGCTTAGCACTAGAAACTTGCGCACAACCACTGAGCGTTGCGATCAAAACTGCCAAGCCAGCCATTAACCAGACGGGTTTGTAAGGAAGAGATTTCATCATGTTTTTGGTTCAAAGTTAAACATATGGCCACTCTTCGCAGCTTTAGTGCGCAGATAGCCATCATTGTGTTCGTTAGAGGGGAAGATATGCGCAACGCGCTCGACAACATCAATACCTTGCTTTGCAAGTGCAGCGACTTTTAGCGGATTGTTCGTTAATAGCTTTACTTGGCTCACGCCAAGCAAGCTCAACATCTGCGCCGCTGGCAAATAGTCACGCTCATCCGAATCAAAACCTAACTGAAGATTCGCGTCGACAGTATCAAAACCGGCATCTTGCAACTGATAAGCACGCAACTTATTCACCAACCCAATCCCACGGCCTTCCTGCGCCAGATAAAGGAGGATGCCACTCCCAGCTTTAGCGATTTCGCTAATCGCGCCGCGCAGCTGGTTACCACAGTCACATCGCAGTGAACCCATCAGATCACCTGTGAAACACTCAGAGTGCATTCTGATTAAAACCGGAGCATCGGTTTTAAGTTCGCCCACAACAATGGCAAGGTGCTCAATACCGCCATCGCGCGGACGAAACGCCACGACTTGCGCATGCTCAGCGTCCTCTAGGGGCACCCGCGCACGGCTCACAATTCTCAAGGAGTGCGCTGCGGTTTTCATGTAACTTTCGATCGCACCTGCCTCGACCGAGAACGCATCAGAGTTTTCTGCACAATCAACAAGCACCGCAGCAGGTAGCAGGCGTGAAAGCTTAGCAAGCTTTACGCACGACATCTCAATCGGAGTCGCTTGGTTGACAATTAATTCAGAAAGCTTTGGCTGCGGCGCCTTGGCTGCAAGTGGGTTCGCAAGATACTCGATGGTCGCAGCATCCAGGCTATCAGGCGCACTCACAACACAGGTCGAACGGTCTGATTTGTCAATACCCAGCACGTTCGCACGCGTACCCGTCATGACGAGGCGCGGAGTACTCACGCCTTGCGCTGCAAACAGCCCCAGCACTTCAACGGATACTGCTTCGGTCGCGAGCATCAACACGCTCGTTGCTCCGGAATGCACGCGCACACCTGCGCCACGGCGCAATTCAGATATTGCGCGGTCAACTTCAATTAAGGGATCTGGCCTGAACACAAGGAACCTGTTGTTTGAATGGTTAAGACACGGCTTTGTAATTATGCCACTTTGCTGTAAATTTCTAGTGGATAACACCTATATCCATTAACGCTCTACGGTCCCTTCACCTTGCCTCTCGACACCCCAGTGCCCCAGCCGCCCACCACCTTGGGAACGCTCGATGCTCTTGCCTTTGTCCCCGCCGGTACGAAGGATGACATGACGATTGTCGGTCAATTGGGTCAAACTTTGGACGGACGGATCGCGACAATTACGGGGCATTCTCGCTATGTAAACGGGCCCGCGAGTTTGATGCACCTGCACCAACTACGGGCAAGCGTGGATGCGGTACTGGTGGGCATCGGCACGGCGCTAGCGGACGACCCGCAGCTGAACGTTCGCTTAACAAAAGGTCGAAATCCGGCACGAATTGTCTTGGATCCCAATGGACGCTTGGATCCAAACGCAAAGGTTTGGCATGAAGATGGAACTCGGCGAGTGTGGCTAGTTTGCAACAACCCTTCTTCTCCAATCCCACCCGGAGTAGAGCTTGTTGTCCTAAACGCATCCACTGGGAACATCGACCCAAGAGACATTTTGCGCGTCTTGCATGCGCGGGGCTTAAAGCGGGTGTTAATCGAAGGTGGAGCTGAAACAGTCTCTCGTTTTATGCGGGCAGGCTGTCTTGATCGACTGCACTTGTTAGTTGCGCCCATCATTATGGGCTCGGGGCGGCCAGCATTTAATCTGCCAGCTATTCAAACCATGGCCGAAGCAACTCGGTTGAGCACGAAAGCCTATGTCCTTGAAGACGAAGTCATCTACGACATCGACATGTCGGCTCAACGACTACCGATCGACTTCACCAATAACTCTGAAAAACGCTGAGCAGAATCAGCCCACGTCGGCTGAACCAGCGCAATGCGTCTTGCACCCATCCCTAGCTGGTGTCGCAAGTCGCGAGTTTCAATAATCTTTTTAAGTGCGAGCGCCAAGGCAGTTACGTTTCCGGGTTCCACCAGCAAACCTGCCTCAGCGGGCACCGTATCAGGAATCGCGCCTCCCGTTGTACCTACAACAGGCAATCCATGTGCAAGCGCCTCTGCATACGCCATGCCAAAGCCCTCAAAGCGCGAGGCCAGTACAAATACATCTGCGGATGCATATAAATTCGCGAGTGTCTCAACAGAGACGGCACCAAGTATGCTGATACGATCGCTAAAGCCAAATCGCTGAATGTCTTGATCAAGCTGTTGCGATGCCTCTATGTTTCGTGAGCGATCGCCTGCAATCGTTAAATGCCAGGGCAAATCTCTTATTTGATTTAGCGCAGGCAACAATACGTCAAAGCCCTTGCGTGGAATGATTGAGCCCACGGATAGCAACGCAACCACATCACTTTGTGAGCCCATCGCAAGCGCAGCGCGATCTGTTCCTGGAATCACAGCCCTGATACGCTCAGGTGACACCTCAAAGTGCTTAGTCAAATCCCGCGCAGTCGCGGGACTCGTCACAATTATTTGTGACGCATACGCAAGCGCCTGCTTTTCTGTTTGTTTGAATCTCGCAGCTTGCGCAGGACTCAGCCCCGCTTCAAAGGCGAGAGGATGATGCACAAGAGCGATCACAGGGCGCTGCATTGTGATCGCAGTAGCAATGTCTGGCATCACGCCAAAGGCAAGGCCATCCACAACCACCGGCATGCCTGCGGGTAATGCATCAAGTTTTGCGTACGCTTGGCGTAGAGTTTCATCATCAGGAAAGGGGAAGCCATCTCCCAAGCCGACCAACTCAACCTGCCAGCCTAAAGAGCGCAAGCCCTCCATGATGTGTCGGTCATAGATATACCCGCCCGTCGGCGCATAGATGTCGCCTGGGATTGCAAAAGCAATTTGCTTTAACACTGAGCGGGTCTCACTACACAAGTGCGTTGCACTTAAAGCGCAGCTTCGTACCACGCACGTGCAACATGCGACTCAGAGATCGTGACACGGATCGCGTGCAACTCTTTACTATCACGCCCTAATTGACCCGCACGGGCTGCGACCGCTAGCTGATCAAAAATATACTTCGTCAAAAATTCGGTAGTGGTGTTCATACCCTTGAATTCTGCGCGATCGTCCAGGTTGGAATAGTTCAGGGGCTTCAGCGTCGCTTTCAATACATCCAAGGCACAGCCAATATCAACCACGATGCCATTGCTATCAAGCGTCTTGGAAATAAATGCCGCATCCACGACGAACGTTGCGCCGTGCAAGGCCTGCGCAGGACCGAATACGGCTCCACGAAACGAATGGGCGATCATAATGTGATCACGAACTTCAACTGTAAACATGGCGGTTCCTTAGAGGTAAGCGATAGGTTGGCACAACACACCACTGCGCCCATCAAAAATATCGGGCAACTTAGCGGGCAATTCAAGAAATTTAATGGGCTCGGCAAGCAAGACATCGAGCCTCGCATCATTCAGCATAGCCAACGCAGCACCTAAACGGCGCTTGTACGTCCACCGCGGTCTGCGCGATGCAGAAACGTGTCCGACCTGGCTGGATTGCAATCGCAACTGACGGCTGTGAAACGCACCTCCCAGAGGCGCGAGCACGCTCTTGGAACCGTACCAACTCAACTCCAGCACAGTGGCCTCTTCGCCTGCCAAGCCGAGTGCTGTGGCTAAGCCCGCTTGCGTCGCGCTACAGTGAAAGACAAGATCACAGTCTATTGGGGCATCGCTAGGCTGCGCAAATCCGACACCAAAGGCCTTTGCTGTGGCGGCGCGCTCTGGATTAATGTCCACCAAGGTGACGCTTGCACCCGGGAGATGCCCACACAAAAAGGCGATCAAACAGCCGACCACACCACCGCCAACAATCACGATGCGATCTCCCGGCCCGACCTTTGCGTCCCAAACCGCATTCAACGCGGTTTCCATATTGGCTGATAACACAGCTCGCATGGGCGGAATCCCCTCGGGTAGGAGAGAAACAGAATCGATCGCAACATTAAATATATCTTGGTGTGGTGTAAGACTAAATACCCACTTGCCGACTAGCTCGGCCGGGCCGGTGTGCACTTGACCGACGTTTGCATAGCCATACTTCACCGGAAAGGGAAAGGCCCCCCCCATGAAAGGAGCGCGCATGCGTTCATACTCTGCCTCAGGCACCTCACCCCGAAAAACTAGAGACTCAGTTCCGCGACTCAGGGCACTAAATGCGGAGCGCACCTGTACCTGATCAGATCCGCGCGACGACAAAGACTCTTTCTGGAGCGCAACCGCGCCCGGAGCGACATACCAAAGGGCCGTCGCGTGCTGTACGGAAGATAAATTATTTTGCGGGGATGCCACGAGACGTTCCTGGGGTTTTATCAATAAGCGGCAGGTCTGTGCCCTATACTTCGCGAGCATGAGCCGACAGTATAAGTGAGCGCTAGCCGTTCGTTTGGAAATTTTGTGAACAACCCCACAGTACCTGCAATTCAACTGCGCCGAATTCTGTTCGCGACGCTTGCCATGAGCACGTTCATTTTCTTGATGTGGCTCATGCATCGTGCACTCGGACCTGCGGTTTCTCCGTCTGCACACGTCGCTATTCTCATCCTGTTCGCCTTCACACTCCCCTGGATGGTGATCGGTTTCTGGAACGCAACGATTGGCTTCATTATCTGCCGCTTCGTTAGAGAACCGTTAGCGCTAGTCGTACCCGACGCCTTGCATGCAAACAGCTCAGCGCCAATCACCTTATCGACCGCGCTGCTGCTTTGTATCCGCAATGAAACACCCGAGCGACTCGAGCGAAATATTGAGGTCATGCTCGCTGGTTTAAAAGGACCAGAGATCGCCCCACACATTCATCTTTATGTATTGAGCGACACGGATAATCAACAGATAGGCGAGCAAGAACAAGCCTGCTTCGATGCAATGCAATCTCGCTGGACGCCGAGCATTGCCATCACCTACCGCAGACGCACCGACAACAAGGGCTACAAAGCTGGCAATATTGCTGATTTTTGCGAGCGCTGGGGTAGCCGGCACGACATCGCCATCACGCTTGATGCCGACAGTTTCATGACGGGTACCGCGATCAAGCGCTTAATCCGGATCATGCAAGCCACGCCAACGCTCGGCATTCTGCAGGGGTTAGTCGTTGGTCTCCCATCAACCAGTGGCTTTACTCGGCTATTTCAGTATGGGATGCGACTCGGCATGCGCTCATACACGATGGGCTCAGCCTGGTGGCAGTCTGATTGCGGTCCCTATTGGGGACACAACGCCGCGATTCGTCTCGCCCCGTTTATTGCGCATTGCGAACTGCCATCATTACCCGGTCCGAATGGTACAACCCGCCACATTTTGAGTCACGATCAAATCGAAGCGGTGCTGATGCGCAAGGCCGGATTTGACGTGCGAGTGATCCCTCAAGAAGATGAAAGCTGGGAAGAAAACCCACCGACTCTCGTCGAATACATTCGCCGTGATCTGCGTTGGTGTGAAGGCAACCTGCAATACGTTCATCTGCTTCGCTTGCCCGGCCTACTCTTCATGAGTCGTTATCAACTGTGCGTTGCGATTTTTATGTTTTTAGGCTCGCCTGCATGGATCGCATTACTAACACTCGGCATTGCGAGTGCGTGTTTCAGCGCTGACCCCAGCCAAATCATGCAAGGTTCCTACGGTGTCGTATTGATGATTGCGACCTTACTCATGTGGTATCTCCCAAAAATTGCGGGTGCAGCGGACGTGATCTCGCGTGCGAGTGAACGTAAACGTTTTGGCGGTGGCTGGCGCTTTGTAACTGGCTTCACGTTAGAGATGATTTTTTCTATTTTGATGACCCCCATCACTTGGCTAAACCATACGATGTTTATGACGGGTCTGGTCTTTGGTCGAAAGGCAGGCTGGGGTGCACAGGCGCGCGATGACCACTCCATCCCGTTGAGCACTGCAATCAAACAATTTTGGCCTCACACTGTTTTGGGGCTTGCAGGGGTGTTTGGATTACTTGTGTCCCACCCACAGCTTTTGCCGTACTCTTTTTTCGCTCTAGGCGGCCTCGTCCTATCTGTTCCGATTGCCGTGCTAACTTCGCTACCGATTTTTGGGGCCACACTCATACGACACAGGCTGCTCAGTCTGCCGGAAGAGATCGATCCACCCGAGGCACTCAAGTCCTTACATCTACGGGCACTGTCATGACGCTCGTTACGCTATACGGTCGCGTTTTGCGTCAACTCGGGCCGGACCAGCGCACAGGCTGGGGATTAGCTGTCACAAACGTCTGCTTGGCGATCGCGTTATTTGCAGAACCCATTTTGTTCGGACGAGTGATCGACACGCTTTCAAAAAGCGCAGCGCAGTCAACCGGTCAGCTTTGGGATCGTGTTGTGCCGCTTTTACTAGCGTGGGCTGGATTTGGACTGTTCACAATCACGGCAGGCGCATCAATCGCTCTACTTTCAGACCGACTTGCACACCGTCGGAGACACGCTGTACTCGCCGATTACTTCGAGCATGTTTTGCTTCTTCCGCTATCACAACATTCACGCACTCATTCGGGCCGTGCGATGAAAGTGATGGTACAGGGCACAGACACTTTGTGGTGGCTGTGGCTCAGCTTCTTTCGGGATAACCTTGCTGCCTTAGTCTCCCTCATTGTTTTAATACCTGTCGCACTATATATTAACTGGCGGCTTGCCTGGGTCTTAATCGTACTCTGTGTGATCTTCGCGCTGTTAACGCATTTCATCCTGAATCGTACGCAGGTCCTGCAGGGGCAAGTTGAATCACACCACTCCGACCTAGCAGAGCGTGCATCTGACACATTGGGCAATGTCGCGTTGGTACAGAGCTTTGCGCGCGTCAAGCACGAAGTAGAGAGCCTCAAAGGAATTAGTCAACGGGTCCTGAGTGCACAGCTGCCGGTTCTGTCTTGGTGGGCGGTCATGACGATGCTGACCCGTTCAGCAACGACGCTTACTATTTTGTGTATTGTCGTGCTTGGGGCTTGGCTCTTTACGCTCGACCTCATTAGCGTGGGTGAAATTGTTACCTTTATTGCCTTTGCCAGCTTAGTCATCGGCAAATTGGAGCAAGTCGTGTCTTTCATCAACAGACTCGCGATGGATGCCCCGAAACTACGAGATTTTTTTGAAGTGTTGGATACCCATCCGCTCATTCATGATACGGCAGATGCCGTTGATCCAGGTCGCCTCACGGGCAAAATCGCTTTTAAAGACGTTTCATTTTCTTACGATGGCAAACGTATCGCTATCGATAACTTGAGTTTCACCATACAACCCGGACAAACGATCGCCTTGGTTGGCGCCTCGGGTGCGGGGAAAACAACGGCTCTCAGTCTTTTGTACCGGGCCTTCGACCCACAGACAGGCGTGATCACGGTAGATGATCAAGATATTCGCCAGTACCAACTCACGGCGCTGCGTCGAAACATCGGTGTGGTGTTTCAGGAACCCCTCCTCTTTAACCGCTCTATCGCGGAAAACCTTCGAATTGGTAGCCCAGATGCAACAGACGAACAGCTGCTGCAAGCCTGCGCACGCGCCCAAGCACTTGAGTTCATTGAGCGTCAGCCACAGGGTCTCGAGACAAACATCGGGGAACGCGGGCGAGCACTCTCTGGTGGAGAACGTCAGCGCTTGTCTATCGCGCGCGTCATCCTTAAAGATCCGCCTATCCTGATTCTAGATGAGGCCACAAGCGCTTTGGATGGAAGAACGGAACTCAAGTTGATGGAAGCACTTGAGGAAGTCACCCGTAATCGCACCACGCTTGTTATTGCGCATCGACTAAGTACGATACGACACGCTGACGTGATTATGGTGATGGAGGGTGGACGTGTGCTTGAGACGGGTTCGTTCGATACCCTGTATGCGCGACACGGACGCTTCACCGAAATCGTTAACGCCCAGTTCAACGAAAACAAATCAAAGAGCCCTGCATGAGCGAATTTTCATCCCAATGGTTGGCAATGCGTGAACCCGCAGATCACCGATCAACTAATCCAGCTTTGCGCGAGCAGCTCAATGCCTTGCTAACGCGTTCGCGTGCCAACGACAACCAGTCGCTGCGGATCATTGATCTTGGGTCCGGCACAGGATCTAACCTGCGGGGACTCGCGCCTCACTTGGACAGCGATCAACACTGGACCCTAATTGACTACGACCCAAAGCTCATCGAGGCTGCACGCCTTGCACTCAACGCATGGGCTGACGGTTTCGAGTCAAATGGTGAGCAAACCTTGCACCTAAAAAAGGCTAGCAAGCATATTCAAGTCGACTTCCTATGTACAGATTTATCTAAGAATATCGAAACGATTCTCGAACAGCCCGCTGATCTACTCACAGCAGCTGCATTCTTTGATCTTGTTGCCGAACCTTGGCTCGAGCGTTTTTGTTCAGCTCTGTGTACCCCTTTCTATACGGTACTGACCTACGACGGCACCGAGCAATGGATGCCCAAGCACCCCGCCGACGAAGAGGCGCTACGCGCGTTTCACGCACACCAAGCAACAGATAAAGGATTTGGCTTAGCGGCAGGTCCGAGGGCGGTCGACATTATGCAGCGACGCCTGCTGGACTATGGGTTTCAAGTGAGCATTGCCCCAAGCCCTTGGGAACTCGACCAAACCCACGACGCTGAGCTGATTCACGCCTTAGCCACGGGCAGCGCGCAGGCGGTAGGTGAAACTGGCCTGCTCGATGCCGCCACACTTGCCTCTTGGAAGGCCGCTCGCCAAGAAGCCCAGGCCTGCACCATCGGGCACTGGGATCTCTTGGCTACATTTGGCAGCTAAGGTCTTACACAACCTTATTGCTCAGCGTACCAACGCGATCGACAATCACCTCCACGATCTCGCCGGACTGCAGGAACCGGGGTGGTTTCCGGCTGAACCCCACACCCTCCGGCGTCCCCGTCGCAATCACATCGCCGGCAGAGAGGGCTGTGAACGCAGAGATGTACTCGATTAGTTTAGGAATCGAAAAAATCATGGTCTCGAAGGCAGCATGCTGCATGACTTCGCCAGCCACCTTGGTCGTAATCGTGAGCTTATCTAAGGGACCAACCTCATCCTCTGTCACCAAGCATGGGCCGATCGAACTGGATCGATAGAAGTTCTTACCTTGATCCAGCGTACGCTGAAACTGATAGTCACGCACCGATCCATCCATGAAGCAGGTGTAACCGGCAACATATTGTGCAGCGTCCTTTGCTTTGACATTACGCGCATCTTTACTCAATACGACTGCAATCTCACCTTCAAAGTCATACTCAGGCGACAAGGTTGGCTTTTCAAAATCCTGTCCGTGCGCAACGAGTGCGGCTGGGATCTTGATGAAGGTACGCGGATACTCTGGGGGCTTATGGCCCGCCTCTGCGGCGTGCGCGGCGTAGTTCAAACCAACACAATGCACGGTGACAGGTTCGAGATACAGTGGCAGATATTCGATCTCGGCTTCTTTAAAATCTCCGGCACTGGCCGCTTGTACAACTTTACGCGCGGCATCCCAGCCGTCTTTGCGTACCAATTGCAACAGTGTCGGATACTCAGCACCCAAGCGAGACCCAAGATCGACGATAGTCTGATCATCGCGCAAAACTCCGAAAGAAGTTCGACCTTGATATACATAGCTCAGATATTTCATTTATTTTCCCTTTAAGTCGCTGAACTGCTTTTTTGGAATATATTAGGCCACAAACCACTGTTGGTCACTCAGGCAAGGCTATGGCACCAAAACTCCCCCGTGATAACGCACAAACAGCTGGACAATTTATCGCGGCGACGCATGGTGATGAGGATGCCAAACAGTATGGCGAGTCCTACCATCTAGCCTTTGCTGATCATGCATTTTTGAGTCGCCCCGAAGTCCGTGGCATTCGTTTTGAGCTGGAGCTACTCAAGCCCGATCTGGCGCTGCGCGAGAGAGCCATTGACCACACTATCGTCGTCTTTGGTTCAGCGCGCTTTGTGAGCAAGGCAGAAGCCGAAAAAATGGTACGAGCGGCGTCGGACGACAACGCACGCTTAAAAGCCAATACAGCCCTAGAAAATAGCAATCACTACGAATCTGCGCGCGAATTTGGTCATTTGGTGGCACGCTATAACCAGACTCAGCCGGATGCACACAGTCGTTTGCATATCTGTACTGGCGGAGGCCCCGGCATTATGGAAGCGGCTAACCGAGGGGCATTCGAATCAGGCGACTTAACAATCGGTCTAAATATCAGCTTGCCGCGCGAACAAAACCCTAATCCTTACATCACACCTGGCCTGGCGTTCCGCTTCCACTACTTCGCGTTACGCAAAATGCACTTTGTCATGCGTGCGCGAGCAATCGTTGTCTACCCTGGCGGCTTTGGATCTTTCGATGAACTTTTCGAAGTACTCACTCTTATACAGACAAAAAAGATCGAGCCTCTTCCAGTCATCCTAGTAGACGCTCTGCATTGGCAGACAGTCGTGAGATTCGACCTCTTAGTCAATCAAGAGTTGATTGACATAAACGATCTTAAGATTGTTCATTTTGTCGACACAGCAACCGAGGCGTGGGCCATTATCCGAGACTGGTACGAGCTTACTGACTAGATCAATGCGTCGTATCGGTGTTGATGTTATTTAATTGCCAGTCACGCCTGAATGACTCCCGATAACTGAAGCGCTCGGCTGGGTGCACACTCACGGCTAATTCGACAAGCTCATCACGCTCATCTAGATAGCGACGAGCAATCCACAAACCCGCAGTACGCGCTGAGACGCCCAGTTGTTTAGCGAGTTGTGCGTTGAGCACCATCGCCCTGATTTCCTGTTGGACAGCTTTGATTGTGCAATTAAACTGTTTCTCAAGCATGCGATAGAGTGGCTCACGCATTGCGCCTTTGACACCCTCCAATGATCGAAATCTTGGCGCGATATAGACATCAGTGAAGCAAATTGGCTGGGGCTGACCATCCTGGTATCTCAACCCTTCAATATGCAACCATGTCTCGCCCCGATTTACCTCCAACAACTTCGCTAACGCACCATCGACAGGTAAGACTTGCGAACCGTTCACTTGTAGCGTTGTCTCGCTTGCATACTGTCGCAAATCGGTGATCCCCGTCATCGTTTGCGTGTATTGTTTGACCGCGCGTTGCGCCAAAACCCGGCTACCCACACCAGGCTGGCGGATGACCAAGCCCTGTTGCACTAATTGCTTCACCGCCTCGCGTACCGTGAAGCGCGACACACCAAATTGAGCACATAGCTCAAACTCGGTTGGCAGCAAGCTACCGACGCTGTACCGCCCACTCTCGATCTCGTCAAAAAGTGTGCGCGCAACCTGCACGTAGCGCGGTACAGATAAGGAGGACTCAACACGGGTCATTGCACAGACCTATTCATCAGAACGACACACCTCACAAGACAGCATGATCACGCAAAAATTTGATCTGTTCTGCCGTGAATCCAGCCCCGACCAGTAATGCGTCTGTGTCTGCGCCCATCTCAGGTGCCGCACGCAACGGTGCAGGATCACCAGAACAGCGAATCGGTGCAGCAACACCCAATACCTCCGAACCATCCGCTCTCGCAGTTTTCACAATGCCCTGTCGTGAGTGCACAAATGGATTGTCCAATGCCTGTGCAACGTCATAGACTGGAGACGCCGGCACCTTGCCTGCAAATTTCTTCATCCAGTTCGCGGTCGTGTCAGTCAAAGTAACGCTCTCTATATCGGCGTTGAACTGATCACGGTTCTCCAGTCTTGCTTTATAAGAGCTGTATTCAGGCCGCTGAGCCCAATCGGGTTTGCCGAGCTCCTTCGCCAAGACAGGCCAAAACTTTTCTTTATTGCACATAATGAAGAGCCAGCCATCTTTTGTCGGATACAACTGGCTTGGCACCAGCGATGGGTGTCCAGATCGTGGTGCTCTGCCCGTGACATGACCGCCATTCAAATACCAAGTCGCCAGATAGGCCAAATTATGCATCGCCACATCAAACAGGCTTGTATCTATGTCACGGCCGATACCCGAGGCTCGTGCACCCAGCACACCAGATACGAGCCCCAAGGCGGCTGTCGTACCGGTCATTAAATCAATCATCGACAAACCGAAACGCGAGGGTGGGCCATCAGGCTCACCGGTCAGCGACAAGTAACCCGCTTCGGCTTGCATCAAATAGTCATAACCTGGCCAGGCAGCACGTTCTCCTTCACGACCATAGGCCGACAGATGCACGCACACGATGTCCTTACGAATATGCTTGAGCGCATCGTAGGTTAGGCCTAATTTGGCGGGCAAATCCCCACGCAAATTATTGAACACTGCATCAGCATGCTCGACGAGTTTGTGCAGCACCTCACGACCAGCCTCTTGCTTGAGGTCAAGACGCACACTCTTTTTATTTCTATTGAATGCTTGATAGAAATGGCTATCACCAGGGCCGAAGTAATGGGGCCCCACCGCACGACCGACGTCGCCACCATCGTGAGGATTTTCAATCTTGATCACTTCGGCACCTAAATCGGCTAGGTGCTGGGTTGAGAACGGTCCGGCGCCATACTGCTCAATGGCCAGGATCCGCATCCCTTGAAGGGGCAAACTCATATTGGGTTCCTTGCGATCAGCTGTTTGGCAATGATGATGCGCTGCATCTCGTTGGTGCCCTCACCAATCGTCAACAATGGTGCGTCACGATAGAAGCGTTCGACCAAATACTCTTTGGAATAGCCGTAACCACCATGCACGCGCATCGCCTCCATACTATTTTCTAACGCAGATTCGGTTGCAAACAACTTCGCCATGCCGGCTTCCATGTCGCAACGCTCACCACGGTCGTAGGCTTCTGCCGCACGCATGGTCAAGAGCCTTGAGGCTTCGGTTCGGGTCGCCATGTCACCCAATTTCAGCTGGATGGCCTGATGCTCACAAATCTGCTTACCAAACGTCTTGCGTTGCTGCGAATATTTCACTGCTTCGTTCAATGCCGCTTGTGCCACACCCACACCGCGTGCCGCAACGTTAATCCTTCCAAGCTCCAAGCCGTTCAGGATCATCTGCAAGCCCTTGCCCTCCTTGCCGCCAATGAGCTGGCTCGCCGGCACCCGACACTGATCAAATACGAGCTCGGCTGAATCAATCCCTTTGTAGCCGAGCTTCTCGAGCTTACGGCTCGCGCGAAACGCATCACTCTTCTCAACGAGAAACAAGCTCATACCCTTATGACGTGGGCTCGCATTTGGATCTGTCTTGACCAGCACGGCGAAGCAGTTTCCGTATATGCCGTTAGATATCCACATCTTGTTGCCGTGGATGATGTAGTCGTCGCCATCGCGCACAGCCGTTGTGCGAATCGCCTGCAAATCTGTTCCGCAGTCAGGCTCTGTCAGAGCAATCCCGCCGCGCAGTTCACCTGTCGCAAAGCGTGGCAAGAAAGCGCGCTTTTGCTCTTCAGTACCGTTTCTCTGTAGCGCAGCCGCCATAATGATGTGTGAATTAATAATGCCAGATACTGACATCCATACAACTGAAATGTGCTCAATGATTTTTGCATAGGTCACCGTTGAAAGACCCAGACCGCCATATTCTGGAGCGATCAAGCAACCAAACAAGCCCATCTCTTTCATTTTTTCGACAATCTCTGCCGGGTATTCATCATCATGCTCTAGCTGCCATGCGTAGGGCTTGACCTCTTTTTCGAGGAAGCGATCGACCATGTCGAGAATGATGCGTTCCTGATCTGCGTCTTGAGTACTCATTGTTTCTAATCTCCGGTGCTACGCTTAAATTGTTTGGGGATACAAAAATTAGGGGGGTTCACTAGGTTGTACGTTATGCGATGCGTCCGAGACATGCCGCCAGGTCTCGGGCTGAACTATTTTCAAGGTTCAGTACTTGTTGCTCAATTTCAAGGCTGCGTGCAGCCGATACTTGTCTCGCTGCGTTATCGCGGTATTTGGTAATGATGTCTTGTGCAGTGAGTGGGCGGTCGACCGAGCCTCGATTCATGGCTTCACGCTCTCTGATGACACGACCATCTTTCAATTCAACAATCACCTCACCGTCAAAGTATTTAGGGAAGCGACTCTCCGGGTCGACCGAGTACTCTGTGATTGCCGCAAGTGCTAGCACCTTTGGATCTGACAAAGCTGGCTCATCGATATCGTCTAACGTCAGACGTCCTTTTAATAACGCTGTACCCACCAGATAGGGAATACTAAACTGCGCCTCATACGAGTTTGCTGGCACGCGCTTTGCCGCTTCCGGTTCGCAGACCGTCTTGACGACTTCGGCTGGCACTAGGACCTCGACCCGTTTGATCTGATCGGCACGCACACCTTGCGCGTAGATACGCGCAGCAGCGTCGACACCCGCGTGCGTAAAGTGACACGCAGGCAACGGTTTGACGGATACACGCTCAAGCTCCCAGACCTTTCCAAGATCTTTTGTCGCCATATCCAGGTCATAGTCATCGCGACCGGCCAAGTGGCTCGCATACAGACCAAAGCGGCCTTCATAGGCTAGGCGTGTTCCGGTGTAGCCGTGACGACCCAGCGTTGCGGCAGTCACACCACCGTAGCCCGCCCAGCCCGGATGCATGCGTTTGTTCCAAGCACCGTCGTTCAAAAACTCCAAACTACCGGAGGCAACCGACAAAGCGATCCCTTGCGCATCGACATACTGCGCGGCATTCAAGCCAAGCAACCACCCGGTGACCATCGTGCAACCGAAGGTGCCAATAAGCCCCGTCGGATGAAAGCCAATTTGATGAAAGCCTCCTTTTGCCACAGATCCAAGCCGCGTTGCCACTTCAACCCCAAGAACAAACGCAGTCAACATGTCGGTGCCGCTTTTGCCATGCTTAGCGGCTACAGCAAGCGCTGTGGGTAGCGTTGAGGTCGTCGCATGAATCACGCCCTGGGCATGTGTATCGTCATAGTCTAGGCCATGAATCAAAATACCATTCATCAAAATGGAATTCCGAAGATCTAGACGTTTATCCGACCCCAAAACAACTGAATCTCCGCCTGAATCAAGCTCCGATACGGCAGCCATCGCACGCTTTGAAAAATCATAGCCATGCGATGCGAGCGCAATCCCAAAGGAATCAAGCATCAGCAGCTTGGCTCGCTCTCGCACTGCCTGTGGAATATCCTCGGTTTGCAAATTTGTCGCAAAGCTAGCAATGCGCTCAGAAATTGCTTGACCCTCTGCTGGGGCAGTACCTATCTGTTTAGTCATGATGATCTCGCTTTAATCTACCTTGGCGCCCGAAAGCTTCACGGCGACGGCCCAGCGCTTGAGTTCAGCTTCGATGAATGTTTTGAATTCACTGGGTGAGTTTCCAACCGGTACGGCACCTAGCGCTGCAAGTTTTTCCATGAAGTCTTTCTCCCGCAGCGATTTCATAGAAATACCGGACAGTTTGCTGATCACCGCATCCGGCGTCTTAGCAGGTGCGACAAGTCCAATCCATGCAACGGCCTGAAACCCTGGATAGCCCGATTCTGCAACCGTTGGAATGTCTGGCGTGACCGCTGCGCGCTCTGCGCTCGACACCGCTATCGCGCGTAAACGTCCCGACTTAATGTGTGGAATCGCACCGGGGCCGGTTTCAAACATCACTGAAATCCGACCGGCCATCAAGTCGGTTAGCGCTGCGGGTCCACCCTTATAGGGGACATGAGTCATATCGACTCCTGCCGCCTGTTTGAAGAGCTCCATGATGAGATGGTTCGTGACACCACTCCCCCCTGAACCGTAATTAATTTTGCCCGGGTTCTTTTTTGCTAATTCAACGAGATCTTTGACTGTCTTGACCGGCAGGTCTGGGTTCACCACGAGGTACTGGGGCACCACAGCAATCAGGCTAATGGGCGTGAAGTCACGCAACACGTCATAAGGCAGATCTTTATACAGCGCGGGGTTCACCGCAAGCGTTGCGCTAGAGCCCATCATCAAGGTAAGACCATCCGGTGTCGCGCCTGCAACGATGCGACTACCTAAGATCCCAGACGCGCCGGGACGGTTGTCCACGATAAAGTTTGAGCCAGGAATGTTATCGGCAAACTTTTGTGCCATGTAGCGAGCCACAACGTCTGTCGCTTGCCCAGGGGGAAAGCCAACGATCATTTTGACTGGGCTTTCCGGATATTGCGCCTGACTTGTCAATGCAACTGAACTAAGCACAACTGCTGTCAAAGCCAGCGTGAAGCGTTTGATCATTTTCATTATCTTGTCTCTTATAGGTTTTTTTTAAAACTGCAGGGTTACTGTCTTAAGCCTCTTAGTCACCCACACCATGGCCGCGTTTAGGGACGAGCGCTGTTCTAATAAAGTTCATGATCTCTACACCGTTTTGGTTAAAGGCACGCGTACGCACAGTGACCATGCCCTGCGTCGGCCGGCTTTTAGATTCGCGTACTTCGAGGACTTCAGATTCGGCGTACAGGGTGTCACCCGGAAAAACAGGCGCGGTCAAATTAATTTCCTTCCAGCCCAAGTTGGCAATCGCCTTGCCGCTGATGTCATTGACCGTCATTCCAAGCACAACCGCCAGAGTTAGTCCGCTGTTGACCAATAGTTTTCCGAATTCACTCTTGGCAGCAAAAGCAGCGTCACAGTGCATGGGATGAAAATTCATCGTCATCAGCGAGAACTGCGTGTTATCAGCTTCGGAAATTGTCCGCCCCGGACGATGCTCATACACGGCGCCCAGTTCAAAATCCTCAAGATAGCGACCGTAGCTAGCTTGATAGCGCTTGTGTCCGACTGTTTTGATCTCCATACCACCCTCTTTTGTCTGGTTTAGTTGTTTGTCCGGACAAAGTGTCGCTGACAGTCTTCCAACTGTCAAGGCGGTAAAAAAATTAAAGCGGAATTGGCGTGACGGGCGGACGGCCTGCGAGACAGGCATCCACGTTCTCGACTACCGAGCGTATATAACCCTCAAAGGAATCAGGCGAAAACCCTGCGATGTGCGGGGTAACAATCAAATTAGAAAGGCCCTTGAGTGACTCTGGCAAATTGGGCTCGCCTTCAAATACGTCGAGGCCAGCACCCGCAATGTGCCCATTGCGTAACGCAAACGATAAGGCATCCGAATCCACCACCGACCCCCGCCCAACGTTAACCAAATATCCTTGGGGGCCAAGCGCTCGCAAAACGTCTGCGTTCACAACATGCTTTGTTGCCACACCACCCGGCGCAGCACAAATCAGAAAGTCCACTTTCTCGGCCAAGCCCTCAAGCGTTGCGACGTACTCGTAGGCCACCTCTGGATTAGGCTTGCGATTGCAATAGGCAATCGCCATATCAAACGCCCGTGCACGTATCGCGATTGCTTGCCCTATCAAGCCAAGGCCGAAAATTCCTAGGCGACGCCCAGAGATATCCGGTCGGGCATGACGAATATTCTGCCACTTACCTTGCTGCAAACCTTCGGCCGACACGACGATGTCCCTCACGATGGCAAATAGCAAAGTCAGAGCATGATCTGCCACGCTGATCGTATTGGTGCCTCGACCGTGACTGGTTGCAATGCCCAGTTGCTGGGCTGCGACGGCATCAATATTTTCATGGCCGGCACCGAACGCTGCCACAACCTTCAGGTTGGGCATCTGACGCATCAGCGCAGCATCCCAACCAAAGGTACCGTTTGTAATCACTGCAACGATCCGACTGCCTAGTTCAGTCACCGCCGCCTGTCGCTCGGCAATCACTGGAACATGATGCACCGTATAGTGCGTGCGCAATGCCTCGAGTGCCGTGGCGGCGACCGGAAATGCGACGATCACCTCGGGCTTAGCGGATTGCATCATCTTATTGTTTGTAGCTATCGTCTTTTTTATCAAGCTGGCGCAGCATCGCTGGCCACTCAAGAATACCGTAGCGCCTGGTTACGCTAGGATTCCACTGTGCATTCGCCTTGGCAACGACCTCAGGCTCTGGAATGATTAGCTCGGCATTGCAGGCCATGGCATCGACTTGCACTTTGCATGCAAGCTCTAGGCGGTAGATGCTATTGAAGGCCTCAGGAATGGATGGACCGACAGCCAGCAATCCATGGTTGTGCAAGATCATCACTTCTGCATCGCCTAAGTCACGCTGCAAACTTTTTTGCTCAGACAAATCGACAGAGATACCTTCGAAGTGGTGGTACGCAACTTTGGCAAAACGGGTAGCGGTTTGTGTCAACGGCAACAGGCCACACTTTAAGGTTGATACGGTCATGCCAGCGCGCGTATGCGTGTGGATAATGCATGCAGCATCGGGACGAACCGAATGAATCGCACTATGAATCACAAAGCCCGTACGATTAATTCCGTAATCTTCATTCGGGCGATCAACGATGTTGCCATCGATATCAATTTTGATCAGACTCGATGCCGTGATTTCGTCATACAACATTCCGTACGGGTTAATCAGATAATGATTAGGTTCACCCGGAACCATTGCAGAAATATGGTTCGCAATCATGTCGGTCATACCGTATAGCGAGACCAAGCGATAGCAAGCTGCAAGCTCCACTCGTGTCTTCCATTCCTCCGCGCTTACCCGGCCTTTAAGGGGACCCGGTGGTATCTTGGGCGAGGTATTCATAACGATCGATGCAGCGGTTCCCATCATGTCTCCTAGTAATTATTTGACTTTATCCAATGAATCGTGCGCCCCGTATGATCAATGGCGACCGTGACGGGCATGTCACGCACAACAAATTCGTAAATCGCTTCCATCCCAAGATCTTCAAACGCTAACACTTTTGCCGATTCGATCGCTTTCGACACCAAGTATGCAGCGCCACCAACCGCGACCAAATAGGCAACGCCTGCCTTTTTTATCGCCTCAATCGCGACTGGTCCACGCTCGGCTTTTCCTACAGAGACTAGCAACCCAGTTTTTTCAAGCAAGGCTGGCATGAACTTGTCCATTCGGGCAGAGGTCGTTGGGCCTGCAGGACCGACGGCTTCGCCTTCGATCGGATCAACCGGCCCGACATAATAAATTGCACGATTTTTTAAATCGACCGGTAGCGTTTCACCTCGTGCCAACATATCGGTCAAGCGCTTATGCGCGGCATCTCGGCCTGTCAAAAGACGACCGGATAACAACAGCAACTCACCCGCTTTCCAGGAGCGAACCTCTTCAAGAGTGAGCGTGTCAAGGTTGACGCGACGCCCGTCTGTAGAAGGCATTGCTTGCGGTATGTCATCCCAGACGGAAGCGTCTGGGGCAACGAGCTTGGCCGGGCCTGAGCCATCGAGCGTGAAAGAAACGAACCGCGTTGCAGCACAGTTGGGCATCAATGCAACCGGCAACAACGCTGCATGAGAAGGGGCCTGAGCAATCTTGACGTCTAAGATCGTCGCGTCACCGCCAAGTCCTTGTGCCCCAATGCCTAAGGCGTTCACGCGATCAAAAATTTCTAAGCGCAACTGCTCCGCTTTATCTAAGTCGTCGCGATGACGCAAACTCTGAATATCAATTGGCGCAAAGAGTGCGCGCTTTGCCATCACCATTGCTTGTTCAGGCGAACCACCGATACCCAGACCCAACACGCCGGGCGGACACCAACCAGCTCCCATTCCCGGCAACTGGCTCACCACCCAGTCGGCCACCGAATCACTCGGATTGAGCATCGCATAACGCGCTTTCACATCGCCACCGCCACCCTTGGCCACTACGGTGACTTCAAGTGTGTCACCTTCAACCATTTCAATGTGTACGATGGCCGGTGTGTTGTCACCGGTGTTGCTGCGATCACCGAGCGGTTGGCGAATCATTGACGCGCGCAAGGGATTGCCTGCATAGGTGTAGCCCTGCGCGACGCCTGCATTTGCGAGCGTCTGTAGGCTCGGTGTAGGTTGTTTACCGTCTGCGGAAATCCTGACATCCATCCCTAGCTTGAAAAATACGTGTGCCACACCCGTATCCTGACAAATAGGACGATGTGCCTGGGCACTTAGCTTGCTGTTGACTAATAGTTGCAACAAGGCATTACGTGCGGGTGCGGAGGTTTCCTTCTGGTAGGCGCTTTTTAAGGCCTGCACGAAATCAGTTGGATGGTAGTAACTCACGAACTGCAGAGCATCCGCGATACTAGAAACAAGGTCCTCAGCTCGAATCGTACGCATCTGTAGCCTCAGTCCTTATGCCAGGCACGCATTTGATCGACCATCTGAGGCGCTGCGCCCAAGTAGTTCGCAGGGTCACACAGCGCATCAATGCGAGCCCGATCCAGCTTGGCGCTCACTTTGGTATCCAAGTACAAAACTTCCGCAAGTTTCTTGCCTTGGGTGGCTGCGATACGACAGGCGTCATAGACCACATCGTGGGCGGTTTGACGCCCGATATGTGGGGCGAGCCCCATCATGACTGCTTCGGCGACAATCAAGCCACCGGTCAAATCTAGGTTTTTCAGCATGCGCTGGGTGTCGACCTCCAGACCACTCAACATAAATTTAGCTTGGCGCAAAGCACCTGCCGACAAAATAAATGACTCCGGAATTGCAGACCACTCAATGTGCCAAGGGCCTGTTGCACGTTCGAAGTCTTGAACCATCGCATCCAAGGCCAAGCCAGCGTGCTGCCTCACCGCTTTAGAAGCACTCAACATGAGTTCGCAAGAAATCGGATTACGTTTCTGCGGCATCGTGCTCGATGCGCCACGGCCTTTGACAAAGGGTTCGAAGGCTTCGCCAAGCTCGTTCGTCATCATCAGCATAATGTCATAAGCGATTTTGCCGAGAGAACCCGTGACAAGCGCTAAAAATTGAATGGTCTCAACGAGCCCATCGCGCGCAACGTGCCAGGTGACAGGCGCCAAACCTAACCCAAGCTCCTTCATTAGCGCTGCTTGCACTGGCAGACCCTGTGCACCTAATGAAGCGAGCGTACCCGCCGCACCACCAAACTGGCCAATCAATACCCGAGGCTTAAGTTGCTCTAGCCGCTCGCGGTGGCGTCGCACCATGAGCAACCAAACCGCAGCCTTATAACCAAACGTAATCGGCAAGGCGTGCTGCAAATGTGTCCGACCCGCCATGGGCGCATCGCGGTAGGTGGCGGACAATTGGTCAAGGATCTGGTCAAGCTCCTGCAGATCTGTTTCGATGATCTCTAGCGCTGCCCGTACCTGCAACACCGTGGCGGTATCCATGATGTCCTGGGTGGTCGCCCCCCAATGCAAATACTCACCCTCTGGGCCGCACATTTTGGATAGCTGATGCACCAAGGGCAAAATCGGGTAACCGACGATTTCGGTTTCACGTTTGAGCTCCACCAGATCAAGTTTGGTGGAGTCAGCACGTTGGCAAATTGCGGCGGCAGCCGCCTTAGGGATAACTCCAAGATCACCTTGGACTTTGGCCAATGCGATTTCGGTCTCGGTGTAGCGATACAGCGTCGCAGCGTCGTCAAACACGGCGCGCATGGCGGCAGTACCAAACATATCCTTAAACATCGCGGATTCAAGCATTGAGATGGGCATAGGGGTTTTTAGCTGAAAAAAGGTACTTACATAGTAATATCAAATTACTTTTTCTCAGAGGGGACGCAGTCAAAATGAAAACAGTCTTAGTACGCAAACTAATCGTAGCTGCCGGCTTGGCCTTAGCCTCACTTTCTGCCGCTGCGCAAGAATACCCATCAAAAATTATCACCATGGCGATGCCTTATGCGCCAGGCGGTCCAGGTGACACGATCACTCGCCTTTTTGCTTCAGCGATGCAAAAAACGCTGGGGCAACAAATTGTTGTCGAAAACGTCGCGGGCGCTGGCGGAAGTATCGGTACTGCGAAGGTCGCGAGATCTGCACCCGACGGCTATAACTTACTCATGATTCACATCAGCCATGCAACCAATTCGCTAATGATCAAGAACCTTTCCTACGATCCCGTGAAAGACTTTGAACCAGTTGGATTAGCCACTGTTGGGCCCATGGTGTTGGTCGCACGCAAAGACTTCCCACCCGTGGGCACGCAAGAGTTTGTGGATTACATCAAAAAGAACGGCGAAAAAATCAGCATGGGCAATGCGGGCGCTGGTTCAGCTTCGCATCTCTGTAGCCTGTTGTTCATGGAAACGCTTGGCATTAAGCCAACACTGATTCCTTACAAAGGGACTGGTCCAGCCCTAAATGACTTAATGGGTGGCCAGATCGATTTGCTTTGCGATCAAACAACCGGCACCATGCCTGCGATCAAAGCCAATCGCGTAAAAGCCTATGCTGTCGCAGGCAGCAAGCGCCTCGAATCTTTGCCCGACCTCCCTTCCCTGAACGAAGCTGGAGTCAAAGGGTTTGACATTAGCATCTGGTTTGGACTCTACGCTCCAAAGGGAACCCCAAAACCAGTTATCGACAAGCTGTCTGATGCCTTAGCAAAAGCTGTCTTGGATCCGGTCGTGAAAGAACGCCTCGAAGGCATCGGCAGTGCACCTGTCCCACCTGCACTGGCAACGCCGGCCAAACTACGTGAGCATCTTCAGAATGAAATTAATATGTTCACGCCGCTGATCAAATCTGCCGGACTCTACGTCAACTGATTGTCGCGTAAAGCTTTAGCCGCTTCTTTGGCCCGGTCATTGGCTGCACGCAGCCGGGTCAACTCTTCAGGGCTGACGCACTCCACATTAGAGTAATCACGCTTCCACGCGTGCGACTCGCTCCAGCGTTGGGGCGATTGCACCGTGGTACGTGCCGCAGGTGCAGACTCAAGCGTGCGTAACGCAAGTTCCAATGTTGCTGCCTGCGACGCGGGGTCCTTAGGTTTGCCAGCCGCATTTCCCAACGGGAAGTCACTGAACATTGCCCGGGGCACACCACAGTGCTCGACGATATCTTTCGCGCAAGCAAGTAACACCGTCGGTATACCCGCTGCCTCAAGGTAGCGTGCAACCAGACTCAGTGTTTGATGACATACAGGGCAATTTGGGACAAGCACCACAGCCTGAACGCCGTCTTCTCGGCAACGACGCAAGACTTCAGGGCAGTCCACCTCTAGGGTATGGCGTTGACTGCGGTTAGTTGGTACACCAAAAAAATGTTTTGCCAGACTACCAATACGACCTTTCGCAACTGCTGTGCGCAACGCTGGCAATGGAAACCAGGTATTACGGTCTTCCATAGTCGTGTGCTTGCGATCAATCGCTACATGCGACACCCGTACATCGTGATCAACCGAGCTATCGCCCGAGTAAACCTTGTAAAACTTCGCCTCAGCGTTATACGGCGCACCAACGCCTTGTTCACCTTTTGTTGGATCGTAGGGTGATGCTGTGCTGATCAGAGCAACCGTTGTCTGCGCGAGCGGCTGAGCCAGAGGTGTGAAAGGTACGTCAACGTAATGCGCCCAACGATACGGGTTCCCGTAACCCAAGGCTAGGTACCAATCTCGTGTCCGCTTCATATATGGAATCGGTGAGTCTTCGTCCGGAGCGAATCCTAACTCAGCGTCTGACGGAGGTGTAGGGATCTCACTTTTGCTCATGCTCTTTCCTCGGAGTCGTCGTACCTAAAATAATTCCAAAAATAATCAATGCCGCAGCGATCAATAATGCAGGTCCAAGTGTTTCATCCAGCACGACACTGGAGCACACGAGTCCAATGACTGGAACACCCAATAAACCCATCGAAACGGCACTTGCCGGCAAATCGCGGCTCACGACATTCATTAACCAATAGGCGAGACCATTTCCCAACAAGCAATTAAATCCGACCAGCAAAAGGAACTCGACGGACCACTTGATCTGAGGCAAACCCTCAATCGCCAACGCAAGCACTAACTGGGTCAAGCCGCCAACCAGCATCTGCCACGGCAATAACGCGAAAGGTGGGGTCACCCACTTATGCGCGCGGCCATAGACAATGGACCCCGCCCACAGCAAGGCTGCGAGCAACACGAACGCATGCCCAATCAAGACATCCTGATCAGACCAATCGAGCTCGCCCGGCTGCAAGAGCAAAACCAGTCCAAGCATGCCGACCACCAATCCAGTCAACTTGCGACGCGTGAGCTTTTCACCAAGGAAAAACCATGCGGCGGGTAACACCCAAAGGGGTGTTGTATACGCCAGGACGATCGATTTGCCTGCAGTCATGTACTGAATACCAATGCTAACCAGCACCGAGAAACCCACCATATGGAGCAAGCCAATCGAAAACACGACTGGCAGATCCGCGCGCACAGGGACTCTGAGCCGACCACTAAACAAACATAAAGAAAAAAACAATACACATGCAGGTAATAAACGCAGTGCGGTGACCCAAATCGGCGAGATATAGGCCAGCGACATTTTTGCAATCACCCAGTTCACGCCCCATATCGACACAAGCAGAGCCAGTAACAAAATCGCCTTGCGACGACGAGCGGCATCAATGTTCATGTGTATCGAACCGAAATCCGCCTGTTTGATTCACTTCAATCCGCCCAACACTAGGGTTCGGAAAATGTGCAGGAAAAATCAAATTTCCGGTTCCTGCGTGCTTTTCAATTAATGCTATGCGTGTCTGGCGTGCCAGACTCCGATCATCATCCGCAATTGTGGACATTTCTGGATAACGAAGTTGAATCTGATGGTGCAACACATCTCCTGTCATCACACCACGTTGACCTTGCGATGAAAGGTTGATGACACAATTTCCAGGCGAGTGTCCGGGACACGTTTCAAGTGCGATGCCCTCATCCAATTCGTAATCGTTATCAACCAGGACAGCCTGCTTGGCACGAACGATCGGATCCACACTGTCTTCAAAGGCTTGCGCGTGCGTGTCGTTCACGCCGTTTCGATAAGCATGATCCCAGTGCTCATATTCAATTTTTGACATGATGTATTTCGCATTGGGAAAAGTCGGACACCATCTACCGTCCACAAGCTGCGTGTTCCATCCCACATGATCCCAATGCAGATGGGTACACATCACGAAATCAACCTCTTCAGGTTTGACCTGCGCGCGCGCCAGAGCACCCAGATAGCCCGACTCCATTTGATGAAATGCGGGCCGCAAGGGTCGCTGTTTGTGATTCCCACAGCAGGTGTCCACCACAATCACATGGCGCCCCGTCTTAATTACAAAGGAATGGAAACTCATTTCAAGACGACCATCGGCCGTCAACTGCCCCGGTTCGAACTCGCGCTGACACGTTGCCAGCATTTCGGGGGTCAGGTCAGGGAAAAAGTGGCTCGCCGCGGCATAAGGAAGCTCAAGATCGACTACCCGTTCGATCGCAAATGCACCCAATCTCGTCGTTGCCAATGGACAATCCCCGCAATTTTTCAGAACATCTTGGTGTTAACTGTAACCCAAGGTATGCTTGCCGACACTGGAATAAACCTTTTTCTTGACCAACGGTACCTACGCACATGACACAGCACTCACACGCCACGCTCGCCTCCCTGCTGCAAGCACGTTACGGCAACAATCCTTCCGTGTTGGATGCGTTAAATCCAACGCTCGAAACACTCATGCAGCACAAGTCCGTGCGCGCCTTCACCAACGAACCCTTAGCGCCCAATACTGCTGAGCTTCTGGTCGCCGCCGCGCAATCTGCGTCCACCTCCTCCAACCTACAGACCTGGAGCGTTGTTGCGGTGCAAGAACAAGAGCGTAAAGACCGACTCTCTCAACTTGCTGCCAATCAAGCCTTTATTCGCAGCTGCCCGTTATTCTTAGTATGGGTTGCTGACTTGGCACGCTTGCACGAGCTCGGCAAAGATCGCCAGAAGCCGGCCGAGAGTCTGAACTACATGGAAATGCTGATGATGGGCGTGATCGACTCAGCGCTTGCTTCGCAAAACGCGGCCGTTGCGGCGGAATCCCTCGGCTTAGGTGTCGTTTATATCGGAGCTATTCGCAACAAGCCACTTGAGGTCGCAAAAGAACTGGGCCTACCACCTATGAGCTTCGCCACCTTCGGCATGTGCATCGGACATGTTGACCCAGCAGTCAATAACGTCGTCAAGCCACGCCTACCTCAAGAGGCCGTGTTGCACAAAGAGACCTATCAGCCACAGGCATACAAGCAAGCCGTCGATTCTTACAACGGGATCATGGAAAAATTCTACGCAGAACAGAACATGAAGCCACTGGGCGCCTGGGATCTGCACTCGCTCAATCGTGTGCGAGGTCCAGAAGCCATGGGTGGTCGCGACGTGCTGGTCGACGCCTTGCGCACCCTCGGTTTTCAAATGAAGTAAAGCAATAGCCCTTGACGTCTACGGCATAACGAGCGACTACCGCACGATGCCTAGACGTCATTCCCCTGCCGTTTTTGCATCTGCCACATCTGTGTGTAGACACCATCCAAGCTGATCAACTCCTGATGGGTGCCCCGCTCAACTACTCGGCCGTGATCCATCACTAAAATCTGATCGGCATGCACGATCGTAGAAAGCCGATGCGCAATGATCAAGGTTGTTCTGTTCCGCGCCAAGCCCGTTAATTCTTCTTGCAACGCGCGCTCTGTTTTTGAATCAAGTGCAGAGGTCGCTTCATCAAACACCAGCATAGACGGCTGTTTGAGTAAGGTTCGAGCGATGGCAACACGTTGTTTTTCACCGCCAGATAACTTCAAGCCCCGCTCGCCAACCTGCGTCGCGTATCCGTCCGGCAAGTGCTCGATGAATTGCGACATCTGGGCAGCGCGCGCCGCAGCTGCAATCTCTTGTTCTGTCGCACCGGGTCGACCGTAGGCGATGTTGTAGCCAATTGTGTCGTTGAACAAAACAGTATCTTGCGGAACGATTCCGATTGATTGACGTAAACTTGCCTGTTGCACCTGACGAATATCTTGTCCATCAATCAGGATCTGACCACTCTGCACGTCATAAAAGCGAAACAACAATCGGGCTAACGTACTTTTTCCGGCGCCGCTGCGGCCCACTACCGCTGTGATGGTCCCCGCAGGAATCACAAAACTGACATCATGCAAAATTTGCCGATTCGACTCGTAGTGAAACGAGACGTTCTCAAACCTAAGCTCAGGCCCACGTGAATGATCTTCAATCCGCAGTGGCGGAGCACCCGGCGCATCGGCCACCTCGCGATCCGATTCCAACAACGTAAACATGCGATCCAAGTCTGTGAGCGACTGCTTGATTTCGCGATAGATCACTCCCAAGAAATTCAACGGGATATAGAGCTGAATCATCAAGGTATTGACCAACACAAGGTCACCAAGCGTCATAGAGCCATTTGCAACGCCTAAAGTTGCCCGCCACAAAATCAACACCAATCCAATGGCGATGATCACTTGTTGACCGATATTGAGAAGGGCAAGTGACTTTTGAGATTTGATCGCGGCCGCTTGATAGCGCAAAAGATTCTCGTCGTAACGCTTGGCCTCAAAGGCCTCATTACCAAAGTATTTGACCGTCTCAAAATTCAGTAAGGAATCAATCGCCTTTTGATTCGCTCTCGAGTCCATATCGTTCATCGTCCGACGCAGGTGGGTACGCCACTCCGTCACGATGATTGTGAAAACGATGTAGAGCACGAGTGCGGCAAGCGTGATTGACGCAAACCACAAGTCGTAATTGAGTGCAAAGTATCCCAGCACCAACACAAACTCGATCAACGTCGGAATGATGCTGTACAAGGAATACGACACAAGGGATTGAATTGCTCGCGTACCGCGCTCAATATCGCGACTCACACCCCCAGTTTGGCGAGACAAATGGAATCTGAGCGATAGTGCATGTAAGTGCTGAAACACTTCAAGCGCAATTTGACGGACCGCATGCTGCGTCACCCGCGCAAATAACAATTCACGTAGTTCCGCAAACAGGGAGGCTGACAGGCGCAGCATGCCGTAACCAACAACAAGCCCGATGGGCACAACAAGCAGCGCGCCGGCGACGTTATTGCGGACATCAAGTGCATCAACAATTTGCTTGAGCATCACCGGGATGCCTAAGTTTGCGAATTTAGCCGCTACCAAACAACCGATGGCTAACAGCACGCGATATTTGTACTCTAACAAGTACGGTAATAAGTCACGTATGACGCGCCAATCCCCGCGCTGTCGCTTTGCGGCAGGAAGGTCGGGATCGTGCTTGAACTCTGTAGAACGTCGGGTCGAATGTCTCATGTTTGGATTCTATCGCTGAATACACATTCCCCGCGTTAGAATCCTCACTGATCAGCTCGCCTAGCCAATGCGCGGCTCCCATCGGGCTCCCTTCATTAACTGTATTTCAAAGATCTCTCTCGCGATGACTACCGTTTCCAGCCTACAGGCAGCAAATCTAAAGAAATCTGCAGATGCAATTCTGCAGACTGCGGTCTCTTGCGGCAAGATCCCAGGGGTCGCTGCTGCGGCAACCACCGCCAGCGAGTCGTTTTATCAGGGTGCCTTTGGGCTGCGAGCGCAAGGACTACCTAGCGCGATGGATCTGGATACGGTCATGTGGATTGCCTCCATGACCAAGCCGCTTGTAGGCACGGCCGCAATGCAACTCGTCGAACAAGGCAAGTTGAATTTAGATGAGCCGGCTGCTCGCGTTGTCCCAGATATTGACCGCATTCAGGTGATTGAAAGTTGGGGTGCCGACGGTCACCCAGTTTTACGCAAACCAAAACGGCAAATCACCTTGCGCCATTTGCTGACCCACACGGCCGGCTTTACCTCGGATGTATGGAGTGAAAACTCGTCGCGCTACCTCAAGTTGCACCAACTGCCACGCGCGGGCTCTGGTCAACGTAATGCGATTGATATCCCCCTGTCCTTTGATCCCGGTGAGCGCTGGGAGTACGGGATCAATATCGACTGGGTAGGATTAATGGTTTCAACTGCAACAGGCCTTCGTCTCGGCGAATACATACAGCAACACATCACCGCACCTCTGGGGATGACCAGCACGGGCTTTAAGATCACGCCAGATATGCGTGCGCGGTTAGCGAAGGTGCACCAGCGCGATGCAACAAGTGACGCTCTCACAGTCTTGCCTTTTGAAGTTCCACAAGAAGCAGAAATTGATCCTGGCGGTGGTGGCATGTATTCCACCGCGAGCGACTATCTGCTCTTTACCCGCATGATTCTGAATCAAGGTAAAGGCAACGGCCATCAATTGCTCAAGCCTGAAACTGTTGCACTGATGTCTAAGAACGCGATGGGACCGCTACGTGTCTCTATGCTTCCCGCCTATAACAAGGCGATGTCACTCGACGCAGAGTTTTTTCCAGGTGTAGAAAAAACTTGGGGGCTAACCTTCATGATCAACGAGCAACAAGCACCGACAGGTCGTTCGGCCGGCAGCCTCGCCTGGGCGGGGCTACCCAACGCCTACTTTTGGATCGACCCAAAAAAAGGCATCGCCGGTGTCATCATGATGCAAATCCTGCCTTTCGTTGATACGCACGCAATACAGTTATTTACCGATTACGAGTCTGCGGTCTACCGCTCACTTTGAGGGATACCACTTGGGCGCGCGTTTCTCAATGAAAGAAGCAGTGCCTTCAGCAGATTCGGGTAATTGACGTAGCGCTGAGTGCTCGCGAATCAAATCGTCGAACAATGCGTCATTCAGCAAAGACCCGGAAACCTGCATAGTGCGCATTTTTGTGGCCGAGACCGCACCTGGTGCGTTCATCAATAGACCATCCACAATACGCGCACCCGTCGCCTCTAAGTCCTCAAGGGCACAAACCTCATGCACAAAACCGATGCGCAAAGCGACTTCGGGACCAAAGCGTTCACAGGTCAGCGCGTATCGGCGCACGTTGCGCACGCCCATCGCATGGCACAGCTGAGGCAAAATAATTCCTGCAATCAAACCCCAGCGAGCTTCAGTGATCGCAAAGATTGCGTTATCGGCAGCAACCACGATGTCACACACTGAGGCGATCCCGGTACCTCCGCCAAAACAGCCGCCTTGGATTAGCGCAACCGTAGGGATGGGTACGATATCCAGCCGTCGTACCGCCTCCGCAGTCAGGCGTGATACTCGTTCATTCTCTGCTGGGGACTTCACACCCACGCCCGAGATCCACTCAAGATCCGCACCCGCCTGAAAATGGCGACCATTCCCACGGATCACGACCGCACGGGCGTCAGGCTTTGGGCCGAGAAGATCTAAGGCCTCATGCAGGCCGCTGATAAGATCTTCGTTATAAGCATTGTTCACTTTCGGCCGATTTAGCGTGACAGTGACGACTCCGCGAGAATCCACATCGCAGAGCACTGTGCCTTTTCCTAATTCTTTTGACATGCGACAAGCTCCTTTTTGCAGCAAAGCATACTCCAGGATGTTAAATTCAATAAAAAAATAGAGACAAACCGCTTCAAGAGAACATGCATCATGACACCTGAAGAACGCTTAGTTGCGCTCGGCATCCAGCTACCGACGCCCCCAGCCCCCATCGCAAACTTTCTACCCTGGCGCAGAGTCGGCCAACTGCTCTATCTTTCGGGTCAAGGTCCACGTGACGCCAACGGAAAAGTTAGTGTGGGCCGACTCGGGCGAGATTGCTCAGTAGAAAGAGGCTATGCCGATGCACGCTCGGTTGGCCTGCAGCTACTTGCAACGATTCGTGCGGCTGTAGGCTCTCTCGATCACGTCGAAGCGGTGATTAAGCTACTCGGCATGGTCAACGCAGAGCCAGACTTTGGCGAGCACCCCAAAGTAATCAACGGCTGCTCCGATGTCTTGGTCGAGGTACTAGGAGAACGTGGCAAACATGCGCGCTCCGCTGTTGGGATGGGGTCACTGCCCAATTGCATGACCGTCGAGGTCGAGGCAATTATCCAAATCGCAGAAGGGTATTGAGCAAATCCCCGCACGCAGCTGGAACGCTGCGCTGCTTAAGGTACTATTTGCTGCATACAGACGTGTTTATTCCGTTAACTGATATATAGAAAAGACTAGCTCTCCATGGAAAAATTAGACGCCATCATCATCGGGTCCGGCTTTTCGGGCATGTATCAACTCTACAGCCTGCGCGACAAACTTGGCCTCAAGGCTAAAGTACTGGACGGTGCGAGCGGAGTGGGCGGCACATGGTTCTGGAATCGCTACCCCGGTGCTCGATGCGATTCAGAAAGCCACACCTATATGTATTACTTCTCGAAAGATTTAGTAAATGAATGGGAATGGTCTGAGCGCTACCCACAACAACCAGAAATCTTGCGCTATCTAAATTTTGTTGCGGACAAGCTCAAATTACGTTCGGATATTGAATTAAATACGCGTATGTCTGAGGCGCACTTCGATGTCGCAACTAACCGCTGGAACATCAAAACTGAGAATGGCAAAGAGTACAACGCCAAGTACCTCATCACTGCGGTGGGTTGCCTCTCGTCGGCGAACCTTCCAAAGATCGAAGGCTTGGCCGACTTCAAAGGTGAGTGGTATCACACAGGTCAGTGGCCGCATGAGGGCGTAGATTTCACCGGCAAGCGCGTCGCGCTGATCGGCACGGGCTCTACCGGTATTCAGGCAACGCCAGTCATTGCCTCAACAGCCAAGCATCTGACCGTATTTCAACGCACACCTAACTACAGTCTTCCTGCCCGTAATGCACCGCTGACCCCAGAGTTTAAGAAGTATGCCAAACAGCATGCAGCTGAGATTTATAAGATCATGACCACGAATACGAATGGTCACGGTTTTTACATCGAAGACGTATCTGCGCTTGATGTACCCGAAACTGATCGGCTAAAAGCCTTCGAAGAAAAATGGAAGATGGGCGGGTTTCAGTTTCGCGCCCTCTATCGCGACATTCTGACGAGTGCCGCAGCGAATCAAACAGCTGCAGAGTTCCTACGAGGAAAAATCAAAGAGATTGTTAAGGACCCTTCGGTTGCCGAGGACCTCGCCGATATCGACCACCCCTTCGCAGCTAAACGTCCACCAATTGACTCAGGCTATTTCGAAACATTTAACCGCGACAACGTCTCGCTTTTAAACATTCGTAAAACGCCGATTGAGCGCATCACAGCAAAAGGTGTCAAGACCACAACCAAAGAAGTTGAAGCAGACGTCATTGTCTTTGCAACCGGCTTTGACGCGATGACCGGATCGCTCGTGAAGCTCGACATCACAGGTCGCGACAATCGTAAGCTCAAAGAGTACTGGAACGCTGGTCCGCGCACCTATCTTGGCTTGCAAGTCCCTGGCTTCCCCAACATGTTCACCATCACCGGACCAGGAAGTCCTTCTGTGCTTTGCAATATGCCACCCGCGATTGAACAGCACGTTGAATGGATTACGAACTGCATTCAGCACATGGAGAGCAAACACCTCGCTGTGATCGAGACCACCGAGCAATCCGGAGACTCCTGGCAGGCCGAGGTAGACCGCGCAGCGAATGCAACACTTTTGCCTACGGTCAAGCACTCTTGGTATCTAGGTGGCAACGTTCCAGGCAAGCCACGCGTATTCATGCCTTACGCAGGTGGCCTCGCCCACTATCGAAAGATATGTGATGACGTCAGCCAAAACGGCTTCAAGGGCTTTGAATTTACGCCCGCCTAACCCGCCTCCATAACCATAAGAAAACGCCGGCGTAAAAGCCGGCGTTTTCTTATGCATCATCTTTTACCTAGATCTTTTGCTTCTCTGCCCAGTAGAACAAGAGGCCCGCGCCGACAGCCAAGGCACCATACAACACCCACGGTGACACACCCCAAAGTTGGGGCAACGTCACTTTGCCAAGCGCCCAGACGGAGAGAATGTTTGCTTTTACCCAAGAGAAGGAAAACGCATACAACACGGCACCAATCAGCATTCCCACCACCCCGACCAGCGCATGGACACTGCCTGTTGCCACTGCGGCAACACCGGTGCCCGGACAGTAGCCATAAAGCACCATCCCCACACCAAAAATTGCAGCACCCACAATGGTTCCGAGCATGTTTGCATCACGGATATGCAGCTTTGCTAGGCCAACATCTTTAAGTATCAGTACTCCAACGCCGCCAACAATAATTGCAGTCATCATGACTTTCAGTACGGTGAAGTCGCGAAACCGAAACTGATTCACGATGACGTTATAGCTTGTCACTTTGCCTCTGTGCAGCAACCATCCGAACGCAAATCCAAAAATAACTGCAAGAACTAGGGCTGCTTCGCCTTTAATTGGGAACATGGTTTTTCTCCTAATCTGTTTATTTGGATTGACGTGTACGAAAGACAATCGCAGCAGTAATGAGACCAGAGGTAAACATCACCATCAGGAATGTCCATCCAACCGCAGCGAGCTGCAACCCCTGCGAGATACCGTTACCGCTCGTACAACCTCCTGCCATACGCGCGCCGTACATGGCTAACGCCCCACCAACAATCGCTGCTGAGTAGCGTTTCACTTTGGATGGACCAAAGCGCTCTAGCCACACCGTCGGAATCGTTTCAATCACAAACGTGCGAGAAATCAGCGATGATGCCAAAGCCCCGAAAAATGTTCCAATCAGAAACAAGGTGCCATAGTCGAGTTTCATGACATTGGTTTTCCAATAGGCGTTTGTCGAAACTGCCTCGGAACCAATAATCGGGCTCATGACGCCACCTGCGATTTGACCGATTGAAGTTGTGATGCCAACTGGGTTGGCGACCACAACAAATACGATCCAGCTCAACACGCCAATGCCGACCCCAACTAGATAGGGCGTCCAACACGATGGCTGCCTACTCGCTGTCCCAGTGTGTGATTGATTTGCCATGGATACACCTTTTAAGTAAACAATTAACTAATATTTTCTTTATACGATATATATAAAAATATTTTATTAATTGATAAATTAATTGGTTTTTAAGGGTTTTGCTTTGATAAAAATCAAGCACAACGCTTTGGATCGAGTTTGAGACTCATTTTCACTGACCGCAGGCCAGTCGCTCCCCTAGCTCAACTTGGTCAAGGCGCGTAGTAATGCGATAATCCCGTTTGGACTGCATATCTTTACTCACCTATCAAATTTGAGGCTTTTCGCTCATGACACAACATTTGGATTTGCTAAAAATCGCCCAAGAAGAACAAAACGGCGATCTTTTCAAGATGCTTGATGGTATCTACAAGCGCTCTTCGGTCAAGCCCACTGGGTGTCCCGATGCAATCATCTGGGAAGGCGGTAACGCCCACGGTGACGTCAAGCCGGTTGCACACGCATTCACCGACATGTTCGCACTGAACGGCACGCTTATGGCACTCGATGTGCTCGGCCTGCCCTTCCTTGGCGTTCCAATGATGGCCCAGTTCCGTCATGACTCGAAGCTTGAGTCACTGGAATGGTTCGGCAAGCTCGACTACACCGCACTGAAGTGGTCGACTGCAGGCGACTTCATGGTGAACGAAGGCGGCAAAAAGGTTGTTGTAAACGGCAAATCTGCGAACGCGCCTCTGCGTACTGCCGCAGGCGTCTATTGCAATGTGCGTCCATACGGCGGTATCACCAGCATCCGTTTCATGCCAGGTCTGCCTTACTCGCAAGACAAAAAGAAATTCAAAGTTGACCCAGCGACCGGTGTGATCCATTCAGAAATGAACACCCCAGGCGTTCGCATGGCTTACGCAGCACGTTTGTTCCTGAAGATGGTTCACGAAACCGGTCAGATCGGCCGTGTCGCGACCAAGCCCACTCAGGCTCAGGAAGATGCGATCAACGCTGGCATCATGCGTTGGTTGTTGCAGGGTACGAAGTTCAAGCTCAAGCGCCAATACACTGTTGACGCTTACGAAGAGCATCGCGCGAACGTTGATGCAATCGTTGCCTGCCTGCCAAAAGACTTCAAGGCTGGCATGGAAAACTGGGGTGGTGATATCTACGAGCACATCTCCGACACCAACTTTGGTTTGCTCCTGCATGACATGATTCGTCAACGCCCTTGCATCGTTTACGCAACGGACCTCGACGGCGATCGTTTGACCGACTTGATGGCTGATGCGCCCGATGTACTGCGCGACTGGGGCCAGATTGTTCTAGACAAAGTTGGCGCTAAAGTCGACATGAAGAAGCTTTGGACAGAGATGGGCTTCACTATGACAAACGGCAAGGACATGACCAGCGTCATGTATCGTGTCCACGGCGCACCAATTTACGAACAAACACTCGGCTCTGCCGATGCAATGCTTCTGCGTTTGTTGGATGGTGACGAAACTGTTGGCGGCGAAAAGCAGCCTTACGATCCACGTATTCACTTCGTTCTGATCAACGAGGCTTACAAAGCTGCTAACCCAGGCAATAAGCAATTGGCCGACTGGTTGGATGCGCAACTTGCAACCTTCGACAAGATTTATGGTGGCGAGCGTCCACGCTACATCGACGGCTACAAGAAGCTCAAAGCGGCAATTCGTCCTTGGGGCGCCTAAGTCGGAATAAAAGAGGAGGCGAAAGCTAACTCTTACGACAAGAGGCCTCGCTAATGCTTCATTAGCGAGGCCTTTTGTATTCTAAAGATATTCGAGGGATTGAATCGATATCTTTAAGTTCTATTTGAAGCGCGCGCGATCCAAAATTTTCTGGGCCTCAACTTGGTTACGTCCCATCGCAGCAACCGAGACGTTTTCCACCTTGAAGTCACCGAGCTTGGCGAGACCCTCGTTCTCAACTTTCACGCTCGCGACCACTGGCCATTCATTGTTTCCATCCGCAAAGTATGCTTGCGCGGCATCACTCGCCAAGTACTCAAGGAATTTCTTTGCCGCTTCTGGATGCGGAGCATTTTTTGCCACACCGCCACCGGCGATATTGATGTGCGTACCGCTGGTCTGTTGATTAGGCCAAACAAAACCAAGCTTTGCGATGAGCGCCTGGTCCTCGGGTTTCTTAGACCGTAGCATGCGTATGAAGTAATAAGAGTTGGTTAAGGCAACACCGCACTCACCCGATGCGACCGCTTTGATTTGATCTGAATCACCACCACGTGGTGCACGTGCCATGTTTGCAACCATACCGCGAGCCCAAGCTTCGGTCGCCGGAATACCTTCGCGATCAATCATTGCACCAACCAAGGACAGCATATAAGGGTGCGATCCCGACCGCGTACACACCTGTCCTTTGTTACGTGGTTCTGCAAGTTTCTCGTAGCTATCAACGTCGCTAGCTTGCATGCGCGCCTTGTTATAGACAATCACACGCGCACGCGTTGAGAACCCAAACCACTTCACCCCGTCTGGTAAAACTTGAGATCGCAGATTTGCCGGAATTCGGGCGTCTAAATACTCTGATTTGATCGGTTGAAACAATCCATCTGTTTCAGCGCGCCATAGCCTGGCTGCATCAACAAGCAAAATAACATCAGCCGGGCTTTTTGAGCCTTCGCTCTTAAGCCGTTCAATCAACGCGTTATCCGACGCTTCAATGCGATTGATTTTGATACCGGTTGATTTTGTGAAGTCGGTGTAGAGCGCCTCGTCTGTTTGATAGTGACGTGCGGAGTACAAGTTGAGCTCAGCTGGCTTATCTGCCCACGCAAAGGACGAACACGCGATAGCCGCAAAAAGAACCAAACGTTTGCAACCCTGGACAGGCCAGTTTGCGCTGCACTGTTTAACAGCGCCTAGTGGACTGATTTTGCTACTGATTTTGCTACTGATTTTGCTAC